>Ga0335397_10005463_pt1 | contig 16650 bp, 7 predicted proteins | sample MAT04_FD_205740 | JGI IMG/M metagenome (GOLD analysis project Ga0335397, IMG submission 205740) | Freshwater microbial communities from Lake Fryxell liftoff mats and glacier meltwater in Antarctica - MAT-04 (spades assembly) (version 2) ... | reverse complement strand
TATTCCATTTGAGGTGGAAATTGCCAGCAACGCGAATCAGCAAACTCAGACGAAACCAGCCAGCGTAAATTTCGAATCGGGGCCGCAGGTTTCCGGGCTTGTACCCATAGGCGGAAGCACGCTTGGTTCGCGCAATGTAACCATAAATTGGCAGACCGATACTCCGTCAACAGGCGTTTTGAAAATTTTTCCAAATGGGCATCCTGAAAATACCCAAACCTTTAATTCGACGGAAAGCACATCCCATTCCATTATTGTTCCCAATCTTGACCGGAATGTCTCTTACGAATGGTACATCGATGCCACGTCTGCCTGCGGAACAACAGCCCTCCCACATCGCAATCTTACAATTGGAAACGGGATCGTATTCGTAAACCGAAGCCAAAACGTTACCATTGACCGCGATTACAACCAGCGTGTCAATGTGACCGTTCGAAACGATGATGATTCTTCGCCACATACATTGACCACTTCCATGCTCAATACATATGAGGATATTCTCGTCAATTTTGTGGATAGCGGTAGTGCAGACCAGACGATCACCCTGCAACCAGGCGAAACCCGACAGGTTGCGCTCGCAATTCATACGCAGGACGCCAAGCTTCACATCTATGATCTCACAGCATCACTCACAGCCGATAAAGACAGCACCCCAATCTACGATAACATGACTCTGCATGTCACAGTATTATCTGAAGGTGATTATACGATTGTGGAAGATGTGGCGGCATTTGACGAGAGTACCCTGGCGCGGACCTATGTAATCACTAATCACGGCAAGCCAATTACTGACCTCTCCCTGACTGCTTTGGTTCCCGGATCAATAACACCTGCAAAAGTGTTTCTGCAGCCCAGCCTGGATCATGCCCGCCTTGATACGGGACAGTCCATTCGGGTCACGGTTTATCCCTTATTCACGGCTGAGGATGTGGCTGCACAAGCCAGCACTTCGACCTCTTCCCAATTTTCCAGTTCATCAGACAGTGCGGTCAACGTCAGTTTGCGTACTGCCCCATTGCCTGCCGTTGCTCCCATCGAATACAAATTGCAAGTCTTGGGGGCAGGAGTACAAAAGATTGCGACTGGCTCAGCTTCTTGTAGTGGAGGAAGGAGCATCATGCCAGTTGTCATGCAAGGCTGCACTATGTCCTTCGAGACAAGCGACTGGTATTGCACCAATCGGCCTAACATAAGTACACCAATACAGGTTCCATCTTTTATCAATTCAAATAATATTGTGTCAGCAAATTTGAGCATTGTGTATGCGCCACAATCCAACGTACAGCCGCATAACGGACAGATATCTTTTAATGGAACTCAGATTGGCTCGTATTCAAGCCAAATTCCCACTGGGCAGTTCTCGTTTCCGGTCTCTGCCAGTACGTGGAACAATGGACTGGTGGGAAACGCCGTGCAAAACATGCAAATGAGCACCCAGCACCCTAACTCGGGTCATTATGTGAGCGCCACAGGACTCAAACTGGATGTTGCCATAAGCGAGGCAACCACTTTTGTCTGCGCAGATTCGCAATCCAGTGCAGAGCAGATCGTGCAGCAAACCTACTCCTGTCATACAGCCCACGCATTTAATTGGCTTACAGACATTCCCCTTATCTCTGTATTAAATGGTGCCTGGAACAAGACTGTAACAACAATCACAGGCTTGATTCAGGCGGACGGAGACCTCAGCAATCTGGCTTGCACTCAAAAGGCATGTGGAGATCCGATCAATACCAAAACAGGGTCATCCTCTTTTGCCATGGTGGATATGTCTATTCCCACTTCTGCCGGAGACCTTGTATTTCAACGCAATTACTCTTCAGCTTCCATAGATATCTATAATAAAACTTTAGGTTATGGCTGGATGGATAACTTCGCTTCCAAGCTGACCTTCGCGGACGACCCGGGCGGAATGCAGGATTTTGTTTTATTCCAAAGCGAACTGGGTAATCAATATCTATTCAAGATCGAAACTAATGGAACCTATACCCCAGGACCAGGCATTCTGGCTGACCTGACAAAGACAACCTCGGTATATACGATTAAAAGTTCCCAAGGCAGAATCTTTACCTTTGACCTGGATGGCAATCTCATTTCACGAGAGGATGCCCAGGGGCGCGCGTTTGACTATCAGTATGACGCGCAGGGAAAACTCTTGAAGGTCAGCGCCGATGGCGGGTTACGTTATATTCAACTTGGGTACGATTCGCAAGGGCGTATTGTGACCGTAAATGATCACGCCGGACGGCAGGTGGCGTATGGTTACAACGGCGCAGGCGACCTGGTTGCCATGACAGATGTATTGAGCCAGAACTGGACCTATACCTACGATGCCGACCATCGTCTAACAGAAGTTCATGACCCAACCGGCAAGGAAACTGTCCGGACGGAATATGATCTGCAGGGCCGCGCCTATCGCCAGTTTGATGGGGAAGGCAAGCTTTTGGTCATGGTTATATACAACAGTGATGGCAGTACTACGGTTTACGATGCGTTAAATCATACCGAAGAACATCAATATAATGAATACGGCGTTGCGGTGTCGAGTACAAACCAGTTGAGCCAAACGGAGACCAGCACCTTTGATGAGAACTTCCGCCCGCTTGAAATTTCAAATGCGGCTGGTCATATCCTAAAAATGGACTGGAGCGAGGATGGGGTTAACCTATTAAGCAAAACCGACCCGGCCGGAAACAAGACAGTAAACACATACGACACCCTCAACAACCTTGCTTCGGTCACCGATCCGCTTGGGAACGAAACCGCTTATACCTACAGCGGAAAATTGCTGACAAGCAGTACAGATGCGCTCGACCGCACGACAACCTATACATATACTCCACAAGGCTACCTGACAAGCATAACAGACTCAACTGGCAGGGTCACATCCTACACCTACGACTCCTTTGGGCAGCGCATTTCCATGACGGACCCGAATACGCAGACCTGGACTTATGCCTATGACACACTTGGAAGAATCACAGATACAACCGACCCGCGCAGCCGTGTTTCGCACACTGAATATAATGCTGCCGGACAAACCCTGCGTTCGGTACAGAACTATGCTCCGACCCGCTCGCAGAATGACCAAAATCTATATAATATTGTGACAGAGTATCAATACGATGTTCGGGGTAACCAGGTCTCTGTGAAAGATACCTATGATCGTACTACCCAATATGAATATGATGATGCAGATCACCTTATACGCACTATTGACGCGGCCGGTAAAATCACCACGAATACATACGATGCCGCAGGACGCCTGGACTCCACCAAAAATGCGCTGGGGCAGGTCACTTCCTATACCTACGATGCGACCGGAAGGCTGCTTTCCACAACCAACCCAATGGGCGTTTCAAGCGGAAGCACCACATTCGATATTTTGAATAATACGTCAACTGTAACGAACGTTGCTGGGAAGTCCACCACGTTCTATTATGACGAACTTGGCAGGGTGGAAAGGGTCGTGGACGCGCTAGGCAACTCGACGTATACCACTTATGACGCCAACGGAAATGTGCATACCCGCACAGATCAACTCAACCGTATTACCACTTATACGTATGATGCCTTAAACCGCCTGATACTCACTACAGACCCGTTAAGCGGCGAGACAGAAACCACCTACGATGCTATTTCTGGTAACCGTATTGCTACAAAAGACTCTCTTGGCAATACAACCACTTATACTTATGATAGTGTTGGCAGGTTGGTTGCCACTACAGATGCACTGAGTCTTGTAACGCGAACTCAATACGATCAATATGGACGCCGTTCCGCCTCCATTGATGCAGCAGGGCATGCAACCAGCTATACGTATGACCTTTTGGATCGCGTGATTGCGGTGACTGACCCAATGGGAAATATCACTCACACAACCTATGATGCGTTGGGAAGTGTGCTTGCGCGTACGGATGCAAACGGGCACATCAGCAGCAGCACTTATGATGTATTAAGCCGCCCTGTGACATCCACAGACGCAAATGGGAATGTTACAACAAACACCTATGATGCGGGCGGGAATCTAATCTCGGTGGCTGATGCGCTTGGAAACACCACCACCTATTCTTATGATGCCTTGAACCGGCGGATTTCGGTGACTGATCCCGTGGGAAAAACAACACGGACTGTATACGACTCTCTTGGACAGGTATCAGACACACTTGATGAAAATGACGTTGTAACTCATTTCGAATATGATGCCATTGGCAGGCAGGTTGCGGTGATATTGAATTACAAGCCCACCTCAGTGCCGGATGCAGAAACAAACGTCCGCTACGAATATGTGTATAACGCAGTGGGCAACCGCACGTCTGTAAAAGATGCGATGGGCAAAATCACCACTTACGGGTACGATGCCTTGAATCGGGTTATCCGAAAAACGGACCCGCTTACGAATACCTGGACATACGCTTATGACGCTGGTGGACGAATGATCTCTTCCACAGACGCAAAGGAACAGGTGATCCAATACACTTACGATGCGGCTGGACAGTTGACTAATATCAACTACCCCGGCAGCGAAGCTGATGTATCTTTTACTTATAACCTGATGGGACAGCGCCTCACCATGACCGATGGGTTGGGGATAACCACCTGGACATACGACAACCTGAACCGTATGCTCACTGAAACCAACCCTTTCAACAAGACTGTGAGTTACGGATACGATGCGATGGGTAACCGCACTGGTCTTACCTATCCTGATGGAAGCGCGGCGTCTTATTCCTTTAATCCCGCAAACCAGTTGACAGGCGTCAATGGACCATCTGCCAATGTAAGTTATGGTTACAATGCTGCCAACCGCCTGACTGAAGTAACCCGCGCCAACGGGGTGAATACCGCCTATTCCTACGATGCCGCAGGCCATCCAACCAGTTTGACCCATTCCAATACAGAAGGATTACTGGCCTCCTACACATACACGTACGATGCGGCTGGTAACGTAACCCAGGCTGTTGAGAATGTAAATACACCCTATATTCCACCCACGCCAACCGCTAGCGCGACCTTCACATCTACCGAAACGCCTACAGAAACACCCACCCTTACTCCTACACAAACTGCGACCCTTACAAACACGCCTACCGAAACCCCAACACCCACGCCAACGGTTGCATCAACCGTGTATACCCTAATCCTTCAGCCGAACGGAACCAGCGGCGTGGATAATTACCTTTTGAAGAATTCCAGCACAAACTACGGCACATCCTCGGATCTGGGAATTGGTGAGAAAAACGATGCTGTTGGCAGTGTGGGGCGCAGCCTGATCAAGTTTGATCTCTCTTCCATCCCCGCAGACGCGACCATTGTCTCTGCCAGCCTGTCCTTGTGGACTTCCACAGACCTCTCCAGCAACGATACAACGGTCAATGTCTACCGCTTGAAAACGGCGTTCAACGAAACGCAATCCAATTGGAATCGCTCGGCAACGGGTGCGAACTGGCAGACTGCCGGGGCGTCGGGCGCCAACGACCGCGAAAGCGTCTCCATTGGCTCGATCCCGATTCTCAATAACGAGCCGCTGAACACGGAAAAGCAAATCTCGCTTGACCCTGCTAAAGTGCAGGAAATGCTCAATGGAACCTTCACCAACAACGGCTTCATCCTGACGGCGAGCGGCGAACTGGATGACCGCTTCATGTTCAAATCGTCTGATTCGTCTACGGCTTCCCAGCGCCCGAAGCTGGTGATCCAATACACAGCCCAATCCATCACACCTACCGCTACGATTACATCCACCTCCACCAGGACATCCACACCGACAAGGACGCCCACGGCAACTGTCACCTCCACAAGCACACCGTCCAATACACCTACTGCGACCCCGACAGGCTTTATCTTTGTGGATGGTTTTGAAAGCGGGGATTTATCTGCCTGGTCATCGACCATCACAGACTCTGGCGATCTTTCCGTATCAACCCTGGCAGCTGGGATTGGTTCCCAAGGCGTGTCTGCCCTGTTGGATGACGCTGCTGAATTAAGAATTACCGACGCCTCGCCCAATGCCGAGAAACACTACAGCACGCGCTTCTATCTCGATCCGAATTCCATCAACATACCGAATAATCAGGATGTATATATCTTTTCAGCCAGCCAGAATTCGGTGGGATGGGCCTTCTGCCTGAATCTCAAGCGCTTTGGCGCAGATTACAAACTAACCCCCTACGCCGAAACCGACGCGCGCGGCTGGAAATCTGGCAAGGGCGTATACATCACAGACGCCTGGCAATCCGTCGAAATGGAGTGGCAGGCTGCCAGCGTGGCAGGCGCGAATGACGGGTATCTCAACTTGTGGGTCAATGACACGCTGGTGGATACAATCGGCAACCTTGATAACGATACACAGGCGATTGATTACGTTTCCCTGGGCGCGCTGTCGAATGTCCCAGCCGGGTTGAGCGGCGCGCTGTACTTCGATGGCTTCGTTTCATACACCGGCGCGCACATCGGGCTGGATGCCAACGGACCCGCCGTTTCTGCCGCGTTGACAGATGTGGTCTTCAAGGACGGCTTCGAGAGCAATGATCTCTCGCTGTGGAGTTCCACTGCCACGGGAGGCGGCGACTTGAGTATTTCCTCCTCGGCAATCCTGACCGGATCATACGGGATGCAGGCTGTGATCAACGACACAACAGCCATTTATGTGACCGATTACTCCCCCGCCAACGAACAGATGTATCGGGCGCGTTTTCAGTTTGATCCCAATTCGCTGGTGATTCCCAGCGGCAATGCTTTCTCCATTCTGAGCGCCAGCGCCCTCAATGGCGGCGGCTGCCGCCTGATGTTGAGCAGCGCTTCTGGCGCGTACGAATTGCAGGCGCAGGCATTTGGCGATGCTTCAGCCTGGGTGGAAGGGGCTCTGGTAAATACCGTTGATGCCCCTCAACTTATTGAAGTGGAGTTCAAGGCTGCCAGCGCGGCTGGCGCGAATGATGGATATCTGAAGTTGTGGGTCAACGATACCCTGGTGGATACCATTTCCAACCTGGATAACGACACGCGCCTGATCGATACTGCCTCCCTGGGCGCGACAGGCAGCCTGGATACTGGCACCAGCGGCACGATCTATTTTGATGCGTTTGAGTCCTACAGAAGCGAACGACCTGTTTCAATAGCCACTCTCACCCCTGCTCCTCTCTCTCCCACCCCGACTGAAACCCCGACCCAAATTGGAGCCATCCCTCTTCATGCTGGAGGAGCGCTCTTTGCCTTCCTGCCTGCTCAACTGGACGCAACTGCCACGCCCACGCTCCTGCCCGGTACTTTGACGCCCGTTGTCATGGGACCTTTGACCATCAACTATACCTATGACGCTCTCAACCGCCTGACTTCTGTCATCTACAGCGATGGACGGCATTTCAACTACACCTACGATGCAAACGGAAACACCCTGCAACTGGAGCGTGACTTGGGCCCCGGCACGGTGACAACTACCTACAACTACGATGCCGCCAACCAACTAAATACAGCCAGCGAGGGAAGCAACACCTGGCAATTCACGTATGACGCGAACGGAAGCCTGACCTCGAATGGAGTCAGTTCCTATATCTATGATTCGGCAAATCGCCTGATCGCCGTGGATGGCACAGAGATAGACTCCAGCATGTCCTATAACGGACTCGGTCAGCGCCTGAGCATGACTGCCGCAACTATCACCACGCAATACGTGATGGCTGGCGACAATCCGCTCACAGCCGATGCGGGCGGGGCTATCACCACTTACCTGTATGGACTCGGCCCTATTGCAGAAAAAACTACGGCATGGAATTACTCTCTTCCAGATGGCAATAACACCCCGCGCCAGTTGACCGATGCCAGTGGTGAAGTCACCTTTGCGGCGCGATACACTCCCTGGGGCGATACCCTCGAAACTTATGGCACAGGTAACTTTGAATTTGGCTACTTTGGCGGCCTCATGGATGAGTCCACAGGGTTGATCCATGTTGGTAATGGAAAATATTACGACCCTGCCACAGGGAGATTCCTCAACAGAGATGCCAATTCAACTAACACTAATCCATATACACCTTTTGATCCGATGGGGGTGCTCTTTGCACCGCTGGGATTGATGGCAGTGTTCTTTAGTAGAAGAAAGAAGGGCAGCAAGTGGGGAACTTGGTTAGCTTTGTTGTTGTTGGTCATGTCTGTGGGATTTGGATTAGCGGCGTGTAAGCAACCACCTGCTGGAGAAGTTACTGCCACAGGCACGTATGTCCCTGCGACTGGTGTGGCTACTGGAACTGCTACATTTTCAGATGGGACGCAAGTAAGTGGCTCAACCGTAATACCTCTATCTCCTACAGGCACGCCTGGATATAGTTGCGGAAATACGATTGTTTCGGGATCAAACGAGACAGAGATAAATGCAACCATCAAAGACTTAGCAGACTATATTTTCGGTATAGGTAATGGCATCAAGGCCGTAAGTGCCAAGTCTAATCGCCCAGATGTTGAACAATACCTTCGGCGACTCATGATAGAGGCTGGGATTCAGGGACTTAACACAAATCACTTAGCATATATATATGCTACTACCCATGTAGAGAGTGCATGGGGCGATTTTGAAGAACAATACGATGGAAATCCGGAAACATATTTCCGCAGATACGATGGCATTCTCGGTAATACTGAGCAAGGTGATGGATATAGATATATGGGGCGTGGCTTCATTCATTTGACGGGTAGAGAAAATTACAAAAAAGTCAGCCAGATGTTAGGGTTAGGGACTGATTTAGAAGATTATCCCGCAAAGGCTGCTTACGGATTGAAGTCGTCCCCAAATTATGATTACGTTACAAAAATTGCTGTTACAGGAATGACTAATGGTTCATTTACAGGTGCAAGTTTACTTGATTCAGAGTTTAACTACCCTGATGGAAGTTACAATTTTTATGATGCAAGAGCAATAATTAATTGGCCAGGCGCAACAGCAGGCGCAACACAAAAGGCAGCAGATTTAGGAAAAGGATTTGCGCAGATATTAAATGATCATTGTCCACTAGGTGGAGTGTCAACTGGCCTTAATTGTGTGATTTGTCGATAGGAGACTTCTATGAGAAATAGACTAATATTTGTTTTTATAATCAGCGTTCTGTTGTTTTCCTTTGCCCTATTTATAGGTTGCTCGCCTATAAGAAGCGAAAATCCAAGCCCAACTAAACCATATGTGATTTCAAGTCCCCAAACACCTTTTACTACGCTTCCACCCGAGGCAGTCTTAAAAACATACCATGTTTCGGGTTGGGTAGTTTACAGTATTTTTTCGGATAGCAAGAAATCTACCGAAAAAATACTTCTAACAAACCTTGATACAAATGAAACTATTCAATTAACAAATTCTGGAAGTAATAACGCTCCTAAGTGGTCGTCTGACGGCAATCAAATTTTGTTTTTGTCTTGGACAGAAAAAAATCACTATGATATATATATTATGGATAAGGATGGCAGTAATCAAAAACCTGTTCTGTCTACTTTTGCGAATGAAAGAATGGCAAGTTTGTCGCCTGACAGTAAGAAAATCGTGTTTATTTCCGACAAAGACGGCAATGATGAAATCTACACATTTAACCTAGAGACTCAAATTATTTCCAGGCTCACAAACAGTCTTGTAAACGAATCTTTTCCTCAGTGGTCTTCAGATGGGAATCAAATAGCATTTATTTCGAGTAAAGATACAACTGGTAGATTGCAGGTTTTCACTATGAAAGCAAACGGAACAAATATAAAACAGGTAACTGCCTACAATCTAGACAATTTTGACAAAAATCCCATATGGTGTCCAGACGATTCGTGTTTAATCTTTACTAGACTGGCAGGTCCTGCTAAATTAATGTTTCTTGACTTGAAAACTATGGAGGTAACCCCTTTACTTAAGGATATTTTCCAAGCCAATAGTGATACAAAAATTGACGAGGGGCAGCCATCTCAATCACCTGTAAGAGGTTATATTACTTTTTCTATCAATGGGGTGTTTTACGCAATGAATATGAAGAATAGAGAAATATATCCTTTAAATATAGAAGCTCTTGATTTATCCTTATATCCATAAGTTGATGTATTGTGTGCAGCCAAATGAAGTTACTGTTAATGCCAATATCTGGACAATAGAAAATATTGTAACTTTGCCAGAGACAGATTCCTCACAAGGGATGCAAAGCCAAACAACAGAAATCCATACACACCCTTTGACCCGATGGGAGCGTTGTTCGCTCCGCTGGGGTTGATGGCGCTGGTCTATGGTCATAAGAAGAAGGGCAGCAAGTGGGCTGTGCTACTGGTGATTTTGTCCTTTGCGGTGGTCACTGGGATGACGTTGAGTGGGTGTGATATAAAATCCTTGTTTCCAGATGCTCCCCTACCAACAGTGACTACTCCTGTTACGGCAACAGCGGTTTCAGTGGGTCCTACTACTATTGTTACCACAACAATTAATGGACAGCCATATTCCACGGCAGTTCCAACGCCAAGTTATTCTTGCCCCGGAAACGTAACTCCAATGCCTGGAGGAAAAACAGCCTATCTCACCTTTGATGACGGTGGAGATGTGGGAAGAATTGCGATGTCTTTGAGGGAACAGGGAATGTGGTCGACTTTCTTTGTTAATGGAGATGTTGGTGCAACGGCGGCAAAAACAATCCAAGATAATGGACATAAAGTTGGCTTGCATGGGTGGACACATCCTGTTGGCAATGCCGATCCTACTTCTTGGTGGACCCATCCTAAGTTTAACGTAGGTAATGACATTACCAAATTGAAGGATAATCTGGCATTGTCGGGCGATATTATGTTACGTGCGCCTGGGGGAAACTTTGTCGCTAGAGATATGTTTAAAAATGCCAATAAATGGAGTCCATACCGCGATAGTGCCTATTTCTATGGATGGGATATCCGTCCCCAAATTTCCGGAACTGTAGGTGACGAACCGGGTACGCTGGGGGTTAATTTGGCAAATGGACCGGATAATGCTATTATTTTGTTGCATTCCAAAAATCCGCTCACTAAGGCAGCAGTCTTAAATAGAACACTAAAAGATATACTTGGTTGTAACGGTTATACTACTTTTAGCGTGTTACCACGTAAGGGGGATCACTTGGGGTATGACCCTATTGGCAATGACCCAGCTTATGTTGGCGGCTGGGTAGCGAATGAGGCAAATCTTCGGCCGCACTATGAGGACGATGGACAAACACCAATCCCATAGTGATGAATGTATCTCGCTATATATTTGGAGATGCGTAGATAACACTGAGATCGGCTAAGACTTCAGCGCCGAACATATCTGGTTGGATACTTAAGGTTATCTTGCCAACACCAAGAGAAATAAAGTGTATTTATTGAAAGGAATCAAAGCATGGGCACCCGTAAAAAATCGATTTTACTCCTGATAGCTGTTCTAGTTATTGTTGCAAGTGGTTATGGTATCTTAAAAGCTTTATACCATTCAGATCAAACTATAGTTATTTCAGCCCAGGCGAATCCTACCCTCACTGAAAAGCAAATATCTGTTACTACAAACTCTACACAAACTGCGATGGTTGAATACTGGGTTTCGCCTGCTGAGTTGAAAGAATACTTTCTTCCCATTGACTCTTTGATGTTTGATTTTGTTGAAAACGAACAAGACGATCAAGCGCGGCTTTTCATTAATGTTATATATGCGATTGATAAAGACAAGGTTTTTTTGGGTGGCAGCTTAGATTTTTCGAACAGCAATGGATTCTTCGAGCGGTCAGTTTTGCTGCGTTCGTTAGATGGCGGTAAGCATTGGACTGAAGTCATGCAGACCGCTAGGGTTAGCAAAGTTGAACATATTATATTTCTAGACCAAGGGGAGGGATGGGCTTTGGTACAGGGAACGGGAGAGTTGGGATCTGTCATGCCAACCATATTATGGCATACCGCTAATTTTGGAGAAACTTGGGAAATCGCTGGAAGCGTTAGTACAGCAAGCGATTACACCCGCAGTTATAAGACATTAAAATTTTACAGTTCGACACATGGCCAAATAAGTTTGACATGTGGTGGTTCTGGTATGTGTGAAGGCGGTGATTATTATTCCATTCTATCCACGCAAGATGGTGGAGTAACCTGGCAAGAGAGTTATCATCTTACTTTGCCCTTTGTTGAAGGTGATTCTTCATACGAGAAGCGGCTGACGGCTTTTATCTTGCCGAAAGGCGGCCGTTATGGTAGTCATGTGGGAAATTGTTCGTACATTAATATTCAGGAATGTCCATCTTATGGACAAGACGGCAGTGAATGGCAAGCTGAGTACTCAGCAGACAAGATGAATTTATCTGTTCGTCGGCGATTGCCTTTTGAAAGCGAATGGACGACTTACGCAGTCCCTGCTTGTGTTGAATATAGGCAGGGAAAGATGATGGAAGCATGTAATGATTCTCCTTAATAGAAAAACATGAATCCCACCACGAGAAAACCACTGCATGGAATTACTCCCTGCCTGATGGAAGCAACACCCCACGCCAGTTGACGGATGCGGGCGGGGAACTCACCCTTTCAGCCCGTTACACCCCTTGGGGCGACACGCTCGAAACTTATGGCACGGGTAATTTCGCCTTCGGCTATTACGGCGGAGTTATGGACGCCGCCACTGGACTGCTTTACGTTGGCAATGGGCAGTATTACGATCCCGCCACAGGCCGCTTCCTGACACGGAATGCGAAGCCGAACCAGAGCAATCCCTACACACCCTTTGACCCGCTGGGAGCCTTGTTCGCTCCGCTGGGATTGGTGGCGCTAACCCAACCCGTTATATCCATAGCTGCTTACTACTTCCCGATCCCTACTCACTGAGTTCAAGCGACTGGAGGAATCATAGGCATAAGCGTTCACACCATCATTTAGCATTTCCGCAGTCTGCTTGACAATTTTTACATTCAACAATAAACTTCTCTTTGCCCCCGATGTGAGAAATTCCCATTGGGACGATTCTATCTATTGACTGCCCCTTTCCGGAAGGAAAGGGGCTTTTTCGTTAATATGGAGAATTGTGCGGCGGGATGTTTCATTTCACCTTCCCGCGAGTCCTGTCCGATCAAACCATCCAAACCGAGAAAGAAACTGCCATGAATTCAAACACCGATGCTAACGCCACAACAAATGCAGAACTCGAACGCCAGAAGAATGCCTTCATCGAGAAACTGATCGAGATCGTCCGCAAGCAGGAAAAGCCGCTTGTACCTGACAAACCAAAAGAGCAGGACCAAACCTGATCCATGTCAGTTCATGTTTTTTTGTTCGAGAAAAATCAGCGGCGGGAATTTTCAAAATAACGTCGCGTAACAAAAACGCCTTTTGGGATGTACTAAAATAGACACACGTATCCCCTCAAAACAGGAGAGTCCTGCGATGGACAAGAAGATCAAGAACGCCCCCGGCAGTCGGGCGGTTTTATATGCAAGGGTTTCCACCGAAGAACAGGCGGGCAAAGACCACTATTCAATCGAAGCGCAACTGCATGAGATGCGTGACTTCGCGCAGGAAAAAGGCTGGGAGATCGTCGGTCAATTCGCTGACGAAGGCGAGTCCGGCTCAAAGCGCGACCGCCCACAGTTGAATGCTGCGCTCTCCATTGTAAACAAGAAAGGCTGTGACATCTTCCTGACTCACGAACTCTCCCGCCTTTCACGCTCCGTATATCACACGCTTGATATCTTCGATTATTTGGGGAAACAACAGGTGGGATTCGCCTCGGTCAAGGATCCTGAGTTTGACTTCTCCGATCCGGGCAAGCGTTTCTTCCTGACAATCATGGCTGCCATCAACGAGTATTACATCCACCTGCTCAAACAGCACACCAGCAAATCAAAACGGGAACGGTCACGTCAGGGATTGTACAATGCCTCGATCTCGCCGCTGGGATACGATCATGCCGACGATGCAAAGAAACCCGCAACCATCAATGAAGAAGAAGCCGCGATCATCCGCTTCATTTTTGAGAGTTATGCTTCGGGCAGATATTCCGATCAGGACATGGCTGATCTGCTCAATCAGAAGGGATACCACACCCGCTCTGGACGCAGATTCCCAAAGGACGGTATTTCCGAGATTTTGACGAATGTCTATTATGTGGGCAAGGTTTCATACACTGCCGCAAAAAGTAATCCTGAAATTTACGATGGTCAGCACCAGGCGATTATCTCTGATGACCTGTGGGAAAAATGCCAGAATGTGCGCTCCAGCCGCCGTCATCTTTCTCGCGCAGTGCAGAAGAATTATCGGAATTATCTGCTCTCGATGCTGGCGGTCTGCGATGTCTGCGGTAGGACTCTGCGAGCGCAGGGCGCAAAGGCGGGATCATACTACCGCGAGATGTCATACGAACGCGGATACATTGACTGCCCGCATCAAAAGACCGGCGTGCGCGCAGAATTGTTGGAGCAACAAGTACATGAGTTGATCAAGTACATTCAACTGCCTGAGGATTGGGTGCAGGAAGTTGCGGATCAGGCTGGCGATGAAGATGAGATGATCCATCTACAGCACCAGCGGGACCGCATTGAATCCGAGCGCCGCAGGTTACAGCAAATGCGCATTGAGGGCGATTTCGATGACAATATGGAGAACTATAAGGAAGAGATTGACCGTATTCGCAGGGAGAGCGCTGCGCTGCCCACATACGATCAGATCGAAAGTCTGAAGGTCACCGCAAAAACGATCGGCGACCTGTATCAGATATGGGAACATGCGGAGCCTGGCGATCAACGCGACTTGCTGCGTTTGATGTTGCGCGAGGTGCGCGTGGATGTCCCGAATGGGCGCATTACTTCGATCGCGCCACTGGCGGTTTTTGTCCCGATATTTCGCAAACTTCCCACGCTATTTGAATATGATTTTGGATATTTCCTTCCGCTCTGGGAGGATATTTCGATTCCTTCGGTGGAACAACTTGCGGCTGTGACGGAGCCGCTGGCGGATTCTCCCACGCTGCCATTCTTTGATCGCAATCCGCTGCTTCCGCAAGGTGAGATTCGCAATACTCCTGCCATCGCTGAGGCGTTGAAGTTATTGGGGAATAAAGGTGAGGTCAAGGTTGTACAGATTATCCGTGATTATGAAACCGCCTTCCCGATGGACTTCCGCAAGTGGCAAGGCGCGCACGGTTATTCAATGACGTTCGAACAATTTCTTGAGCAGCCGAAAGAGAGTTTCGATGTGGTAATCTCACAGTTCGCGCTGTGGGAATCGCAAGAGCAGGATAACCTTGATGTGATCTTCTCGAAGATTACACCTGGTGGGGTATGGTATTTCAATGAGTTGTTGCCCGTGGATTCTCCCTCTCACTGGTTGTATCGCGCCATGCCCGCAACCTGGGAATGGATGAAGAAGAACACCTCGTCGCTGCACACTTTCTATAACCGCTTGCAAGCGGAGTGCGGAATTATTAAGTTGAAGCGGCATGTATATTCGCAGTCGGTGAGCCATGCAACTGCGGAGGACGTGTTGATAAGAAAGCCAATGGTAGTACAGGCTGTAAGCGAGGAAGCGCTGGCTCCCGCTATTGTCCGGCTGGGAGAATTGGGTCAATTAGTATCTGAGTTTACGATCATCGAGGGCTGGGTAAAGAAGAAAGAATAACAACACTTCCCATGATGTAGTACAATCTTAGGAATATGTTGTAGAATAATACGCTACAAGAAAGGATGCCCATCATGCAATTCGTCCCCTATCGAACTCTGCGAAATGAACCTGCGGCTTTACGAAAAAAGCTGGAAAATGAAGGCGATCTGATTGTCACTGTTGACGGCAAGCCATTTGCCCTGATGATCAATTTGAGTGAGTCGGAAGATATGCAAGATATCCTGTTGATGGTTTCCCGCTTAAAGGCGCAAATGGCGGTACGTTCCATTCGTAGCCAGGCGCGCAAAGATGGCTTGGATAAGATGAATTTGAAGGACATCAATGCGCTTATCAAGAAAACACGCGCGGAGCGAAAGACCTAATGCTGCTCATCGTATTGGACACCAATGTGCTGGTCAGCGGCATGCTCAATGCCAAAGGTTCACCTGGAAAAATTCTTGACCTCCTTCTGACCAACCAAATCCAGATCGCATATGACAATCGTATTATGGGCGAATACGAAGAGGTCCTTACGCGTCCTGAACTTCGTCTCGATCAAAACAAGGTAATTGGCGCCATAGATCATATTGAACTTTCAGGCAAAATAATAGAATCGAAAAGTCTTCCCAAAGACGGATATACAGACCCCGATGATATTATGTTTGCAGAGGTTTTTATCACGTCTAATGCAGACGCATTGGTGACAGGCAATCTACGACATTACAAACCTTTGCTTGAACAAAATGCAGCAGTACTCTCCCCAGCACAATTCCTCGAAAAATATTTTCCTACATAGGAAGATAAAAAGGATGGTTTGTAGATTTCAAAAGACAGTGGCTCACCAAATCATGCTGGCTATTCCTACCTAAAATAAGGCGAGTCTTTTCCATAATATCAACAGAAATAAAGTTGGGGGCAAAAAGGGCTTGAAAAGTTACAAATTATGAAGTAAAATCCAAAATATAGAGAACTAGTGGTTTTTCCGCCCAAATCCACTTACGTTCATTCCAAAAGCTCTGTCATTCCTAAATTACTTCTCGCGGGTTCAATGCCCGTCGGGACCGC
>Ga0335397_10005462_pt1 | contig 16651 bp, 13 predicted proteins | sample MAT04_FD_205740 | JGI IMG/M metagenome (GOLD analysis project Ga0335397, IMG submission 205740) | Freshwater microbial communities from Lake Fryxell liftoff mats and glacier meltwater in Antarctica - MAT-04 (spades assembly) (version 2) ... | reverse complement strand
AGTGGCGAAATTCGCGTGCTCGGCGAGAGCATGCCGGCCCGGCTGCACGAAGTTCTCCCGCGCGTTGGCGCGCTCGTCGAGGGGCCCGCTTTCTACCCGTTCCTCTCCGGCGACGCAAACCTGCGCCGGCTCGACACCGCCGACCCGCACGCCTCGCGGCGCACGCGCAGCACCCGCGTCGCATCCGCCCTCGAGCGGGTGGGCCTCAGCCACGCCGCCGGCAAGAAGGTCGGCGCGTACTCGCTCGGTATGAAGCAACGCCTCGGCATCGCGAATGCTCTCTTGCAGCCGCGCGACTTGCTGGTGCTGGACGAGCCGACCAACGGGCTCGACCCGCAAGGCACGCGCGAAGTGCGCAGCCTCGTGCGCTCGCTCGCAGCAGAGGGAACCACCGTATTCGTCTCGAGCCACCTGCTCGCCGAGGTCGAGCAGATGTGCACCCACGCCGCCGTCATGAGCGCCGGCAACATCGTCGCCCAGGGCACCCTGACGGAACTGCGCGAAGTCGGCGAGACGCGTGTGCGCGTTCGGACCCCGGATGCTGGTGCGGCCGAGCGAGTGCTGGCCGGCCTGGGGCTCGCCCCGGAGAACTCCCCGCCCCGTGAGGACGAAGACCCGTGGGTGAGCGCGCCCCTCGTGGGTAGCTCCGACCAGCCAGAACTGATTGTGAACGCGCTCGTCGCCGCCGGGGTTCGCATCCGCGGATTCTCGATTGAGGAGCCGAGCCTGGAAGAGAGATTCGTGGCGCTGACGGGGGAGGGCTTCGATGTCGTCCAGTGATCTTGCGGTCAAGCCCGCGCGCAGTCCTGGCGCCCGGAGGAGTCTCGGCTGGGACTTGCTCGGATCGGAGCTGTCCGTTCTGTTCCGCCGTCGCCGCACCTGGGCGATGCTGGTCGCGGTTGCGCTGATCCCCATCCTGCTCGCTGTCGCTGTGCGCCTCTCGTCGGAGGCCCTCGCGCCGGGGGAGGGCCCACCCTTCCTCGACAGGGTGACTCAAAACGGGCTATTCACCGGCTTCACAGCCATGGTCGTCGCGATCCCGCTGTTCCTGCCTCTCACTATCGGGGTCGTCGCCGGCGACACGATCGCGGGCGAGGCCGGCCAGGGCACCCTGCGCTACCTCCTCGTCGCTCCAGCCGGTCGGGTGCGGCTGCTGCTGGTCAAGTACATCGGCGCGGCCGCGTTCTCCCTCGTCGCGACGCTCACGCTCATGATCGCGGGCATCTTGATTGGTGTCGCGCTCTTCCCGGTCGGCCCGGTGACACTGCTGTCCGGGGATGTCATCAGCGTGCCGGAGTCGCTACTGCGGTCGCTGCTCGTGGCGAGCTACGTGACCGTCTCGCTGCTCGGCCTCTCGGCAATCGGCCTGTTCATCTCGACCCTCACCGACGTGCCGGTCGGTGCAATGGCTGCGACGATCGTCGTGTCGGTCGTTGCCCAGATCCTCGACGTGCTGCCGCAGCTGTCCTGGCTGCACCCGTGGCTGTTCAGCCACTACTGGCTGGGATTCGCCGAGCTTCTCAGCCAGCCGCTCGACTTCAGCTCGTTCGGCGCCAACGCACTCGTGCAGGCGGCCTACATTGCGGTCTTCGGCGCCCTCGCCTACAGCCGGTTCGCCACCAAGGACATTCTGTCCTGACGGGCCTCCTCTCCTGACGGGACTCACAATGCCTTGAGCGCGGCTATGGCATCGTCTGCGGCGTCATCGAATGGCTCGAGGACAAGGTTGATCACCTTCTCGTCGATTTCCCGGCTGAACTGGCTCGCTGTCGCCTCGTTGTGCACTGTCACCGCCACGGGGGCGGTCGCGCCGTGGCGGCGGAGGGACACGGCGAGAGCTTTGTTCACCTCGACGTCCGCGATGGTGCTGACGATCCACTTGGCGGACCGCAGGGGGAGGCTCGCAGGAAAATCGGTGTTGCTCGCGTCCCCGTACATCAGCGACACGCGATCCGCCATCGCCGCGTTGTCGAGGCTGATCTCAGCGTAGGGGTCCCAGTCGATCACCAGCACCGAGTGGCCCAGGGCCGCGAACTCCTCGATCAGGCGCCTGCCGAATCGCCCGTGGCCGAAGACGATCACGTCGTATGCCTTCGGCTCGGGCACCGAAACGTTGATAGTTCGGCGGCGCTCGAAGATGCCGAGGAACGGCTCGAGCAAGGCGAACAGCTGTTTCGAGTACAGGATCAAGTAGGTGGATGCGCCGATCGTGATCATGCCGACGAGCGTCACGAGCCCGACGGCGTCATTGTCGACGTGGCCGAGGTCGCGGCCGAGGGCAATGAGGATTAGCGAGAACTCGCTGATCTGTGCGACGGCCAGACCGGCGAGGAATGAGACGCGTTTGGGGTACCCCATCACGCCCATGATCACGAGAACGATGAGCGGGTTACCGATCAGCACGAACGCGGAGAAGGCGAGTGCGGCGGGCACCTGCGCGCCGATCGATGAGAAGTCGAGTTGCGCGCCGAGCGCGATGAAGAAGAACAGCAGAAGGAAATCCCTGATGCCTGCCAGGGACGACGCGATCGATTCCCGGAATCGCGTCGAAGCGAGCGCGAAGCCGGCAAGGAAGGCGCCTACCTCAACCGAGAAGCCCAGATAGTCCGTGAGCGCGGCCACCGCTACAGCCCAGGCGATCGAGCACACGATTAGTAGTTCCTGCGAGCTGGCGACGAGCCTGAGGAGGCGGGGGAGCACCCAGCGCATCGCGACGGCCAGGCCACCGATGAGTGCCACTGCCGCGACCAGGACGGCCGCGATTTGCTGCCAGAGGGGACCGTCGCGCTCGCCTCCGAAGCTGGAGAGGGCGATCATCGCCACGATGACGACGATGTCCTGAACGATCAGGAAGCCCAGGGCGATCCTGCCGTGGAGTTCGTCGAGCTCCCGCTTGTCGGACAACAGCTTCACGATAATGATCGTCGACGAGAAGGTCAGAGCCACTGCCACATACACGGCCACAACCACGGGCATTCCGAACAGCAGTGCGAGCCCGAAGCCGACGACTGAGGTGAACAGCACCTGGCCGAGTCCGGTGACCAGTGCGACCCGGCCGATCGACTTGACCAACCGAATATCGAGTTTGAGCCCGACGAGGAAGAGCAGGATCGCGATGCCGATCTCGGCCAACAGCTCGAGGGTGCCAGCCTCCTCCACCCAGCCCAGGAGGGAGGGGCCGACGATCACCCCCACGACGATGAACGCCACGATGAGCGGTTGACGCGCGCGGTGCGCGATAAAAGCGACGATCGCGGCCACGGCGAGCACGGCCGCCATTGTGGCGAAGGTGTCGAGACCGGCCACCGTCAGCCTTGCAGGAACCGGACGAGGCGTGCCAGTGCGTCGGGCCGCCCGACTAGAACCAACCGGTCGCCGACCTTGCACCGTCGCTCGACATCCCCTTCGAGGAGCTGCTTCGTGTCGTCGCGAATCACCGCGAGCACGTGGGCCTGGTCGGGCTCGGGCACCTCGATCTCCTGAAGCGTCCTTCCCACCGCGGGGGACGACGCCCGGAGCTTCACGGTTGACGGGCCCGCGGCATCCGCTGCGTCGGTGCCCTCGTGGGTGCGAACCACGAATTTCACACCGGAGATGAGAGAAGAGAGGGTGACCGCCTCGGCCTTGCTGAACCGGAGGTTCGCCACGGGGGTGTCGGCGTCGGGAGGGAGCACGGCGAGGTGGCTGTCGCTTGAGTCCGACTCGGTGAAGATCTGGAGCACCGTGCCGCCGGCGAGTGTCAACTCGAAGAGCCGGGCGGAGCCGGGCAGCGGATGCTCACGAACGTGGACCTCTTCGAGATCTGGGTCGAATACTGTCACGGTCCACTCCTGTGTTCTCGCTCACGAGCGAAGTGCATTTTCAACTTAGCTGAGTCCGCCGGTGAGCACCAGACGGGAGACGAATGGGCGGCAAAGTTCCCCGAACGCTGGGGAAATGAGGAAGAACCCGGACGCAGCGTAGAGTGTCCCCCGTGCGGGGGGTGCGAGTCTTCGGCGCGAGGTCCTGTGCCCGGATGCACGGCTCTGCCGCTGCAGTGAAGAGCGGGGCCGATCAGTCCCCGACCTTGGAACAGGTGCTAAATGGCTTCGAACACGAACGCACGCGACGAGACGGTGCCGGTTCCGGTCGATCTCGTCACCACCGACGGAGCGCCGCCGAAGTGGAAGATCATCGGGCCGGGGCTGGTGGTCGCGGCGACCGGAGTCGGCGCGGCCGACATGGTCGCCACGCTCGTGGCAGGCTCGAAGTTCGGCTATGCGCTGCTCTGGGCCGTGGTCCTCGGGGTTATCCTCAAGATCGTGCTCGTGGAAGGCGCAGGGCGCTACACGCTGGCGACCGGCAAGACCATCTTCGAAGGCTGGCGGTCGCTCGGCAAGTGGACCACCTGGTACTTCGGCCCGTACATCATGATCTGGGGCTTCGTCTACGGTGCCACCGCCATGTCGTCCGCCGCCCTTCCGCTCGCAGCCCTGTTCCCGCAGCTTCCGCTGCCGGTCTGGGCCGTGATCATGGGCCTCGCAGGGCTGACGATGGTCTGGTTCGGTCGCTACGCGATCTTCGAAAAGATCACCGCGGTGCTCGTCGGTCTCATGTTCATCACCGTGGTCGGGCTCGCCGTCATCGCTGTTCCCGACTTCCCGGCGATGCTGCGCGGCCTCGTGCCGCTGATCCCCGAGGGTGGCGTGCTCTACACGCTCGCGCTCGCCGGCGGCGTCGGCGGAACTATCACGCTCGCCGCCTACGGATACTGGTTGCGTGAGAAGGGCTGGTCGACTCCGCGCTGGATGAAGGTCATGCGGATCGACAACCGGATGGCCTATGTGATGACCGGCATCTTCGTGATCTCGATGCTCATTGTCGGAGCCGAGGTCGTCAGCACCGCCGGGGTCACCCTCGCCGCAGGGGACAAGGGTCTCGTCGATCTCTCGACCGTGCTCAACGAGAAGTACGGGGTGGTCGTGGGCACCGGGTTCCTCGTGGGATTCTGGGCGGCATCCTTCTCGTCGATCATCGGCGTCTGGAACGGTGTCGGCCTGATGTTCGCCGACTTCTGGGGCAACATGCGCGGGAAGGCGTCCGGCCACCCCGACACGCGTGTCGGCGGCAAGTACTTCAAGTTCTACCTGCTGTGGTTGACCTTCCCCCCGATGCTCCTGCTTCTGCTCGGTCAGCCGATCGGGTTGATCCTCGCCTACGGAATCCTCGGCTCGCTCTTCATGCCGTTCCTCGCCGTGACGTTGCTGGGCCTACTGAACAGCAAGAGCGTTGCACGAGAGTGGCGCAACAAAATCTGGACCAACCTCGCCCTCGGGCTCTGCGCCCTCCTGTTCGTGATCCTCGGGGTACACCAGCTCGTGACCGCCGTGACGACGGTTCTCGCGGGGTAGAGGAGGTCCGTTAGCTCGCAGAAAGGAAATTTCACTTTAATATCGAGGCGCTTGGTACGCTGAGCTCGACTCACCACGGCTGGCGGCGACGTCGCCAGTCCCCCGGTGGTGGGAAGACAGGACTACTCAATGAAGAAGACATCCATCGCCCTCGCGGGCGTGCTCGCGGTCGGCCTCGCCCTCGTGGTGGCACTGCCGGCGAACGCCGCATCCGCCGTCCTCTACGTACCCGACGACTTCGAGGCCGCCCTCTCAGACACCCGCGCGACGGGACATTACGAGGTGCTCGGCACCGGTCTGCGGGTGTACACCGACGGCGCGACGTCGACCGACAAGGTCGCCGAGTACGTCACGACGTCGACCCCGCTCGCGACCGTCGGCGAACCGAGCCTCGACTTCACCAACACGTCGGGCGGCGGCACCCCCGGTTACCAGCTCCTTGTCGACTTTGACGGAGATGGTACGACCGACGGCATCCTCGTCGGCGAGCCCGGCTCCTACGGAAACGACTGGTGGCTGAACAACGCCGCGGCGGCGTTCGTGAAGGCCGCCGCGCCGTCGACGACGGGCGGTTCCGGTAGTGCGTACCACGGCACGCTCGACCAGTGGCGTGACGTGTTCCCCGACGCGACCGTCACCGCCTTTGGCTTCTCGCTTGGTTCCGGGGTCAAGGGAGACGGTCTAGTGAACGCGATCAACTTCGCCGGCACGAGCTACACGTTCGCGATGCAGACCGTGCTGAACGGCCGCGAGGCGTGCAAGAAGGGTGGCTGGGAGACCAGCACGGCGCCGGTGTTCACGAACCAGGGCTCCTGCGTCAGCTTCTTCGCCCGCTCCTAGCATCACGACGAGGTGCCCGGTAGACCGCACCGACACTGCGGCACCGGGCATCCCGAGCGCCCTAGTCAGCAACAGCAGGAAGCTGACGACCGCCACCACGGGACTTGGCCGTCGAGTGGCTAAACCCAGACCGCGCTCGCCTCGAGCTCCGCCTCGAGCCGCTCGACGTCGTGTCGGTGGCAGAGCTCGGTCGCGGGCGTCATCGCGGTCGCCGACCCCGCGGCGACGGCGGCATGGAAGGCTGCATCGGGCCCGCGCCCCTGCGCGAGGCGTAACACGAACGCCGCCAGGAAGCTGTCGCCCGCCCCGACCGTGCTCTGCACCTCAACCGACGGCACCTTCAGGCGCATCACGCCGTCCTTCGAGGCGAGCACCGCTCCCGCTGCGCCGAGGGTCAGCGCGACAAACTCGGCGGAGCCGCCTGCGACGAGCGCAGCTGCCGCCTCGACCTGACTTTCCGCGGATTCGAGTGTCCTCCCCAGGTGTAACGAGAGCTCCCGCCCGCTCGGCTTGACGAGGTACACGCCTTCGGCGAGAGCCTCGGACAGGGCGGGGCCGGATGCGTCGACGATGCAGTGCGCCTCGTGCAGACGAGCCAGGCGGGCGACGCGCGCGTAGAAGTCGTCGGGCACCCCCGGCGGAAGGCTGCCGCTCGCGACGACGAACCCGCCGATCGGGAGCCACTGCTCGAGAACGTCCAGGCAGGCCTGCCACTCCGGCTCGCTGAGTTCCGGGCCCTCAAGCACGAATCGGAACTGCTTGGCCGTCGAAGTCTCGTCCACGGTGAAGCTCTCGCGGGTGCTCCCGGCGATCGGAACGGCGAGGGTCGGCACCCGCTCCGCCTCGATCAGCTCCCGGAACGCGCCGCCGGTCGCACCACCGGCGGTGTAGATCGCCAGCGCCTGACCGCCGAGCCGGCGCACTACCCGCGCGACGTTGACGCCGCCGCCGCCCGGGTCGATGCGGGTCGTGCCGCACCGCATCTTGTGTTCGCTCACCACCTTGTCAGTCGAGGTGCTCACGTCGAGCGCGGAGTTCATGGTCAGTGTGACGATCGGCCGCATCATGGGCCTAAGCGTAGGCCGCACGGGGCTTGTTTCTCGGGGTCTGCGAGTGGTTTCGTTATCACCAGAGGACCACCCGACACGAAGGAGACTCTGCAATGCCGACCCGTCTCACCCCCTACATTGGATTCCGTGACAACGCCAAGGAGGCGATGGGATTTTACCAGTCGGTCTTCGGCGGCGAACTCACCCGCAGCACGTTCGCCGAGTACCAGGTCAGCGACGACCCGGCCGAGCAGGACAAGACGATGCACTCCCAGCTCGAGACACCCGGCGGCATAGTGCTCATGGCGGCCGACACCCCCAACAGCATGGGATACCAGGCCGGGGGCAACATCTCGGTCTCGCTCAGCGGCGATGACGAGGACGAGCTGCGCGGCTACTGGAACATGCTCATCGACGGCGGCACCGCCGCGATGCCCCTCGAGAAGGCGCCCTGGGGCGACAGCTTCGGCATCTGCGTGGACAGGTTCGGTGTGACCTGGATGGTCAATATCGCAGGCACCGCTTGAGTTTTGGCGTTCGCGCACGATTCGACCCCCCCAACAGGTGACTGTCACGCTCGAAAGGGCCGACATAGGGTGAGACCCGCTCCTCTATGAACGGATTCCTGTGCTCACGATTTCGCGTTTACTCGTTGTTGCCATTGTTGCCGGCTCGCTCGGGCTAGGTCCGACCGCGGCCAGCGCAGCCGAGGACATTCCTGTTGTTGCGCAGCCTGTCAGCCCCGTAACTCCCCCTGAACCGGTAGTCCCGGTAGCGCCGCCGCAGGTCTACAAGAATGCCTACTCGCCGGTGGTGTACGAGCTCGACGTCAACAACAGTCCGGTGCCGCTCAGTTTCGAGCGGTGGAGCGGTTTCTACGAGCGCCAGATTCCGGTGGCGACGTGGACGGACTACGTGAAGTATCCGTGGTCGCCATCGATCTACGCGGTGACCTTCTGGCCCGGCGGAGAAGCCGCGTGGCAGTGGGACCGGCTCACCTTCGCCCAGTGGCAGACCGCGGGTGCGCCGAAGGCTCGCGTGGCCGGATGGATCAAGGGCAGCACGTATCACCAGTGGGGTTCCTCCTCCGAACTCTTCACCAGGGGAGAGGATGGCGTCGTGCGCAGGCTCACCCCGGACGAGTGGAAGGCGTCGGGCTATCGAGCCTTCGACAGGCTCTCCAATGTCGGATTCGCGAAGCTGTCGTGGTCGCCGGAGATTGCGAAGATGACCAACCTCCAACTCGGCGCTGGCAGTCCGATCAACTATCCGCAATGGGCGGTCGAGGGACTGCCGACGCCGCGGGCGAGCGTTCGGATCGCGGGGGACCAGTTCTACCAGTTCGCCGGTAGCTCCACGGTCTGGTACGCCGGCCCCACCGTCAACCGACCGGTCAACTACAAGGAATGGCAGGCCGCTGGCACGCCTCAGCCGAATGTTCGGCCAAGCTCCGCGATGAGCCCCGCCGCGGCACTCAAAGAAGCTGACTACATGGCACAACTGCGCCTCGCTGCCGAGCAGGAGAAGGCGCGCGCCGAGAAGGCCGCTGCGGATGCTGCGGCCAAGGCTGCTGCTGCTGCCGCCGCCGCCGCTGCACAGGCCGCCGCTGACGCCGCGGCTGCTGCTGCCAGGGCCGCGGCGCTCGCGGCCGCCGTGGCCGCCGGGGAGTCAGTCGCCGCTACGCTGGCCCCGCCGGTCCAGATCACGCCGACCGACCCCACCGCGCCTCCCGCGACCGAGGTCGCCGCGGCCCTGACCTGGGTGCGGCCGACCGTCGGGGCCGTAATCAGCTCCTATGGCTGGCGCGTGCACCCCATCACCGGTGTCAACACTTTCCACAACGGATCCGACTTCTCTGGCCGATGCGGGAACGCCATTTACGCCGCCTCATCCGGCACAGTGACCTATTCGGGTTGGAATGGCGGCTACGGCAACTACATCTCGATCAGCCACGGGTTCGATCTGACCACCGGCTACGCGCACATCGTCGACGGGGGCCTTCTCGTCTCCCGCGGGCAGACCGTCACGGCAGGCCAGCTCATCGCGCGCGTCGGCACGACCGGTGCATCGACGGGCTGCCATCTCCACTTTGAGATCCGCCACCGCGGCGCATCTATCGACCCGGTGCCATTCCTCACTGCGCTGCGCGCCATCTGACCCCGCCGGGCCGGTGAGTCGAGGGAGCGGCCCGGCTCAGCTCCCGAGCTCCAGACAGTGTTGCGGCCGGTGCCGCCACCCCTGCCCGCGACGGTGCGCCGCGAGTACCGTGATCGCATGGCACGCGACGCCGAAATACTCAGGGTCCCCGGACCCCGCGGCGACCGCGACGTTCGCATCTCGAGCCCGTCCCGGATCCTCTGGCCCGAGCCCGGTATCACCAAGCTCGATCTCGCGCGATACATCGTCGAGGTGGGCGAGGCGTTTGTTGCCGCGAATGGTGATCGGCCGCTGTCGCTCCAGCGGTTCCCGGGCGGAATCGACGGAGAGCAGTTCTTCTCCAAGAACCCGCCGAAGGGGGCGCCGGAGTACGTTCGCGAGGTGATGGTCGTCTACCCGAGCGGACGGACGCATCCGCAACTCGTGATCGATGAGCCCGCCGCCGCCGTCTGGGCGGTGCAGATGAACACCGTCGTGTTCCACCCGTGGCCGTCACGGGCCGGAAACACCGACAATCCCGACCAGTTGCGCGTCGATCTCGACCCGCAGCCGGGGACTGACTTCGACGATGCGGTCCGGGCCGCGATCGAGCTGCGCGCGGTGCTTGCGGAGGCCGGGCTCACCGCCTTCGTGAAGACATCCGGCAACCGCGGGTTGCACGTGTTCGCACCCATAGAACCGGTGCGCGAGTTCCTCGATGTGCGGCATGCGGTGATCGCGGCGTCCCGTGAACTTGAGAGGCGGATGCCGAAGAAGGTCACTACCGCGTGGTGGAAGGAGGAGCGCGGCTCCCGCGTCTTCGCCGACTTCAACCAGGCCAATCGCGATCGCACGATGGCGGGCGCCTACAGTCCGAGGCCGCTCGGGCACGCCCCGGTGTCGTGTCCGCTCGAGTGGGACGAGCTCGAGCGCGCCGATCCGACTCGGTTCACGGTGTTGACGGTGCCCGGGCGACTGCGCGCGACAGGTGACCCATGGGTGCGGTTCCGGGAGGATCCCGGCCGTATCGACGATCTGCTGGGCTGGTGGCAGCGGGATCTGGATGCCGGCTTCGGTGAGCTGCCTTTCCCGCCCGACTACCCGAAGATGCCGGGGGAGCCGCCGCGCGTGCAGCCCAGCCGGGCACGCACGGAGGAATCGCCGACATGATGGCGGTCGAGGTGAAGGGTCTGTACGCGAGCTGACGCGGTAAAGCCGCTGATAGGTTGGCCACGACCCGGGAGGCCTTCGCTATGAGTGCACGATTCGCCGAACTGGCGTGGCAGCAAACGCCGATGGGCGAAATCAGCCTGCGCCGGCGCCGGGAGCCGACCCTCGACGTCGATGTCTTCGAGGTGAAGCTCGGCGAGGAGTTCCTCATGTCGAGCCTGTTCACCGTCGCGGAAATCGCCCTGACCACGCTCGGGCTCGCCGCGGTTGACGGCGAGAATCTGGCGGTGATGGTCGGCGGTCTCGGACTCGGCTACACGGCGCAGGCCGCGCTCGAGGACCCCCGCGTCGCCTCCGTCGTCGTCGTCGAGGCGTTGGATGCCGTGATCGACTGGCACCAGCGCGGCCTGCTCCCGGTGTCAGGCCAACTCGTCGGAGACGCGCGGACGTCCCTCGTGCAGGACGACTTCTTCGCCCGAATGCGGGCCGTTCCCGAGCCGGATCGAAGATACGACGCGATCCTCGTCGACATCGACCACTCGCCCCGCCACCTCCTCAGCTCCACCCACTCCGACTTCTACACCGTCGACGGGCTACGCCGCGTCGCGCGCCACCTCACGGAGGGAGGCGTCTTCGCGCTGTGGTCCGACGATCCGCCCGACGCCGCGTTCGAAGCGGTGCTCTCCGCCGTCTTCGCGTCGTGCGCGGCGCACGTGGTCACCTTCGCCAACCCGCTCACGGGCGGATCGTCGGCCAACAGCGTGTATGTCGCGACCATGCCACGGTAGCGCCGCCGCACGACAACCTGGCGCGGCTCACCTCGTCGTTGCAGTGAGCCGCCCCAGCGTGTTGCCCGGCGGTGCGCCGTCTACTGCCGCAGCAGCGGCTCCATCCGGGCGAGATCGGGGCCGAGCCCGATGTCGACCAGGCGCACCGACCCCGCCAGGCCTCGCGCCGGCTCGAGCAGCAGGCCCGCCTTGCAGCCGCCGAATGTCACAGTCACATTCGCGGGCAGCACAAGAGGATCGGGTACGGTGCCGTCGTCGGGGTTGATTCCGCTCGGCAGGTCGACCGCCACGACCGCCGGTCCCTCTGGGGCGAGCACGAAGGGCAGGATGGCCTGCACGACGGTGCGCGCGGCGCCGCGCAGGGCGGGGCTTGCTGCCGCGCCAGTGCCGAGGATGCCATCGACAACCACGTCGGCCCCCTCGACCACTGCGCAGGCAGTTTCGGTCCCGACGACGTGCTGAATCACCGCCCCCGCCGCGAGCGCCGCAGCGAGTCCGTCGACGTGAAGCGAGTCCGCGGTGGGCACGATCGCCACGTCGACGCCGTCGGCGGCCAGCTCGGCCCCGGCGAAGAGGGCGTCGCCGCCGTTGTTGCCGGATCCGACGAGCAGCACGACCCGGGCGCCGGCACCCGGTCCCGACCGGGATCGCAGCACCGAACGGATCTCCCCGGCGAGGCCGTGCGCGGCACGGGCCATAAGCGGTTCGCCCGCCAGCAGGTGCGGGGCCTCCGCTCCACGGATCTGGGCCGCCGAGTATCCGTGCATCATTTCGCCCACTATTCCAGCTGCGAGTAGGTGCGCGAAACGGGTGATGGTGAGGCGTGTGGCGGGAATGATCAGCGAGTGTGGGGCAGACTAATAAACTGGGCGTTTGATCGCGTCCGCCTGCAAGGCGATAGGGAGACCCGTTGGACGGAAACGCAACCACGACGCATCGGAACGTGGCGCTGCTGTCGGTGGCAAGCAGGATCGCCCCACGAATCACGACGTCGGAAGACATCGACGCGCGCCTGGCGCCCGCGCTCAAGCGGCTGCGCCTACCCCGGGGACTGCTGCAGCGAGTCGCCGGTGTTCACGAACGCCGCAACTGGGACGAAGGCCAGCGCTTCGATGACGAGGCGATCTCGGCCGGAAAGCGAGCGCTCAGCGAGGCGGGAATCGATCCGAGCCAGGTCGGCCTGCTCATCAACACCTCGGTGACCCGCAAACACCTTGAGCCCTCGGTCGCCGTGCGCATCCACCACGGTCTTGGGCTTCCGTCGTCGGCGATCAACTTCGATATCGCCAACGCCTGCCTGGGTTTCGTGAATGGGATGAGCCTCGCCGCAGGACTCATCGACTCCGGCCAGATCAAGTACGCGATCGTCATCGACGGTGAGGATGCCGACGAGATTCAGCACAACACCATCGAACGCCTGATCAATTCGGACCTCGCCCGCAGCGACTTCATGAGCGAATTCGCGAGCCTCACCCTGGGCTCCGGTGCCGCCGCGGCAGTTCTCGGCCCGGCCGACGCGCATCCGGAGGGCCACCGCCTGCTTGGCGGCGTTACGAGGGCCGCGACCCAGTTCAACGACCTCTGCGTCGGCAGCGTCGACGGCATGTTCACCAATGCAAAGGCGCTGCTGAAGGGCGGCCTCGACCTGGTCTTCTCGGCGTGGAAGGAGGCCCAGCGCGACTGGAACTGGACGAGCATGGACCGCTACATCATCCACCAGGTCTCCGACGTGCACACCGACTCGATCATCAAGGCGACCGGCATGGACCGCGCGCGCGTGCCATTGACCTATCCGCGGTTCGGCAACGTGGGCCCCGCGTCGATCCCGATCACCCTCGCCGAGGAGTCCTCGAAGCTCGATCGCGGTGACCGGGTGCTCCTCATGGGCGTCGGCTCCGGGCTCAACACAGCAATGATGGAACTCGCCTGGTGAGGTTCCGGATGCCCCGGGCCGCGGCGGTCGCCGCTGCGGCGTCCAAGCCGCCGGCAGGTCTCGACGGGCTTCGCGCGGGTTTCTCCCGACTTGTCGAGGTGGCCGAATCCGTTGCGGGAAATGCCTCACCCGGTGCGACCCGCACCTGGCACCTGCTCGACAACGCGGCACAGCTCGCCGAACTGGGAGTCGAGCCGGTGGGCACCGTGCTCTGCGTTCACGGCAACCCGACCTGGTCGTACCTGTGGCGGGCGTTTGTCGCCGGCGCGACGGATGCCGCGGCCCGCGGCGACGAGGCGTGGCGCGTCGTCGCCGTCGACCAGCTCGAGATGGGCTTCTCCGAGCGCACGGGCACTCCGCGCACCCTCGAGCGCCGCGTGCAAGACCTCGGCGACCTCACCCGCGCACTCAAAATCGAAGGCCCGGTAACCACCTTCGGCCACGACTGGGGCGGCGTGGTCTCGCTCGGATGGGCCGTCGACCACCCCGAACAACTCGCTGGGGTCATGCTGCTGAACACCGCCGTGCACCAGGACGAGGACGAGCCGATCCCGGTACCGCTGCGCCTCGCCCTGCGGCGCTCGATCCTGGGCCTCGCCACCGTGTCGACGCCCGCCTTCCTCGAGACGACGCTGGCTCTCGCGCATCCGCCCCTCTCCTCGGCCGTCAAGGCCGGCTACCGCGCCCCGTACCGCCAGGCCGAGCTCCGGGGCGGCATTGGCGGATTCGTCGCCGACATCCCGGCCGACGCAGGCCACCAGAGCTTCGCCGAACTCGACCGGATTGCCACCGGCATCCGCACCCTCGGCGTTCCGAGTCTCCTGCTGTGGGGCCCCCGCGACCCGATCTTCAGCGACCGCTACCTCGACGACCTCCTTGAGCGGATGCCGCGCAGCGACGTGCACCGCTTCGAAGGGTCCGGCCACCTCATCGCCGAGGACGCCGACTACGCGCCGGCCGCGCTGGCCTGGCTCGGTGACCAGCGCTCCGGCTTGGCAGCTCCCGCCCCGCCAGGCCGAAATGACCACTACCAGCCGCTCTGGCACTACCTCGACGGGCTGCGCGACAGCGACGACACGGCACTGGTCGAGATGGCGCCGAGCGGGTCGTCGTCAGCGCGCTCCGCACAGCCCGCCCCGCCGCGAGTCGTCAGCTGGCGGCTGCTCTCCCGCCGGGTTCGGGAACTCGCCGCCGGCCTCGACCGCGTCGGGGTGCGGCGGGGCGACCGTGTCTCGCTACTCGTTCCGCCCGGCGCCGACCTCACCGCCGTGCTCTACGCCTGCGTGCGGATCGGCGCGATCGTCGTCGTCGCGGATGCCGGCCTCGGCCTGCGCGGCCTGACCCGCGCTGTTCGCGGCGCGAGGCCCGACCACGTCATCGGGCAGGCCAAGGGTCTCACCGCCGCGCTCGCCCTCGGCTGGCCGGGGCGGCGCATCTCGACCACACGGCTTCCAGCCCCCGTCCGCCGTGCGCTCGGCGTCACCCACTGCCTCGCCGACCTCGTCGAGATCGGAGCGGCGTCGCTCGCCACCGGCACCGTGCTGCCCACGGAACCAAGCTCGGACGATGCCGCAGCAGTGCTCTTCACGTCGGGCTCGACCGGTCCGGCGAAGGGCGTCGTGTACACGCACGCCCAGCTCTCGGGGATCCGCTTTGCCCTCGCCGGCCAGTATGGCGTCGGCCCGGGAACGGGCCTCGTCGCCGGATTCGCGCCCTTCGCCTTGCTTGGACCCGCACTCGGCGCTCGCTCGGCCACCCCCGACATGGAGGTGACCTCGCCGGGCACCCTCACTGCGACGGCGGTCGCCGCCGCCGTCGCAGCCGTCGACGGCACCGTCGTGTTCCTGTCGCCCGCCGCGATCGCGAACGTCGTCGCAACGGCATCCGACCTCACCCGGGCGCACCACGCCAGCCTTGCGGGCGTGCGCGAGTTCCTCTCTGCCGGCGCCCCCGTCTCCGAACCGCTGCTCGCCGCCGCCGCCCGGCTCATGCCGGCCGCGATCGCACATACCCCGTACGGCATGACCGAGGGTCTGCTCCTGACCGACATCACGCTCGACAGCATCCGCGATGCCGCCCGCGAGGCCGGCGCACGAGGCGAGGCCGATGCCGGAGGCGTATGCGTTGGAATGCCCACGGCGACGACAGCGGTGCGGATCAGCGCGATTGACGGCCTCGGCACACCGACCGGGGAACCATCCCGGCGCCCGAACGTCACGGGGGAGATCGTCGTCTCGGCCCCCCACGTCAAGAATGGCTACGACCGGCTGTGGATCACCGACCGCGCCTCGCGCCTCGGCACGGCGCCCGACGAACGGTGGCACCGCACCGGAGATGTCGGGCACCTCGACGACGCCGGCCGGCTCTGGGTCGAGGGGCGCCTGCCGCATGTTGTCGTGACCGCAGGCGGAGTCGTGACCCCGGTCGCCACCGAGCAGCGTATCGAGGCCATCGCGTCGGTCTCGCGCGCCGCGATCGTCGGGGTCGGTCCGCGCGGCACACAGCAGCTCGTCGCGATCGTCGAGACTACCGCCGGATCCCGACGGGTCTCGCTTGCCCCGGCCGAACTGGCGGCGGCCGTGCGCCTGGCCGCGGTACTCCCGCTCGCGGCCGTGCTCGTCGTGCCGACCCTGCCGACCGACATCCGGCACAATTCCAAGATCGACCGAACGCGGCTTGCCGCCTGGGCCACTGGGGTGCTCGCGGGCGGGTCGATGCGCCAGCCATGAGAGTGCTCGTGACGGGTGCGAGCGGGCTGCTCGGCGGCGCGGTCGCGCGGGCGGTCGCCGCCGCGGGACACGAGGTGCGCACGTTCCAGCGTCGCCCCTCCGGGATTCCCGGCATCGCTGATTCGCGTGGCTCGGTCACCGATCCGGCCGCTGTCGCCGACGCCGTGCGGGGGATGGATGCCGTCGTGCACCTCGCTGCGAAGGTCTCGCTCGCGGGGGACCCGGCCGAGTTCGAGCGGGTGAACGTTGGCGGCACCCGAAATATGCTCGCGGCGGCATCCAGGCTGGAATCCGGTGAGCCCGTGCGGTTCGTGCAGGTCTCGTCGCCGTCGGTGGCCCACTCCGGGGCGTCGATCATGGGAGACGGGGCGCTCCCGGCGGATCCGGGGGCGGCCCGCGGCGACTACGCGCGCACCAAGGCCGAAGCGGAGCTGCTCGCCCTCGCCGCCGACTCTACGCGGCTGAGCGTCGTCGCCATCCGTCCGCACCTCGTCTGGGGTCCGGGCGATACGCAACTCGTGCAGCGCATCGTCGACCGCGCGCGCTCCGGTCGGCTGCCTCTGCTCGGCCACGGGGCGGCGCTCATCGACACGATCTACGTCGACAACGCCGCGAG
>Ga0335397_10005460_pt1 | contig 16654 bp, 19 predicted proteins | sample MAT04_FD_205740 | JGI IMG/M metagenome (GOLD analysis project Ga0335397, IMG submission 205740) | Freshwater microbial communities from Lake Fryxell liftoff mats and glacier meltwater in Antarctica - MAT-04 (spades assembly) (version 2) ... | reverse complement strand
GCAAGGTCGATGTCGGCCGGCGGCAGGTAGAACGCGGGTGGTTGGCTGGTCTCCAACACACGCCAGGCCGAGGTGGTGTCGGCCACGACGGCCCCGGCGTGCACGATTCGCACGCGCCCGTTGAACGGCACCGCCACCGGCGGGCGCGGGTAGTCCCACACGCTCTCCTGCCCCGGGCCCGGTTCGATTCGCGGTGGTCGCATGCCGAAGTGTAGAGCGCGACGCAGTGGGCCAGGTGGCCGGCCCCCACCCGGTAGGGCACTCCTCGTAGGATTTCATTCCGTTCCCGGATGATTGTTCTTTTGTCTGTCGTGTCCTTGACGTGGCGGCGGTGTCGTAGAGAGTGCATGACAGCCATAGAAAAACTTCCCCCCGCTGATGACCTCGACACACTGTGGAATTTTTTTGGTGACGAACTCCTTCGGTTCGCAACGGTGCTGGTCGGGCCGACCGATGCCCATGACGTGACCATCGATGCGTTCGTGCGGGCGGCGTCATCGTCACAGCACGCCGACGTTGTCAACCAGCGGGCGTACCTGTTCCGATCAGTGGCCAATGAAGCGAGCAACTGGAGGCGCAGCCGTCAGCGTCGATCAGCGCGAGAGCTCCGCCAGTTGGGGCCCGGCACCACGAACGGGCCCGATTCCATGATCGATGTACGCCGAGCTGTGGCCGACCTGTCGGTGCGACAGCGGGCTGTCGTGTACCTCATCTACTGGGAAGACCTCACGCCGAGCGATGTCGCAACGATGCTCCAGATGGCGCCGAGCTCGGTCAATCAACACCTCCATCGCGCAAAGTCCCATCTCCGAAAGGCACTCAAATGACCGACCAGCTCGACCATTCCATTCGCACCGCCCTCAAAGAGATCGTTGATCACGCCCCGAGGGCAGCCGACGTTGCGCCACCTCAACAGGCCTCCTATCGTCCACTGATCCTTGTGGGCGCAACCAGCAGCCAGGGCAGCCCTCGCCCGGCTCGACCGGGCCGCCTGGTTCTGATCGGATTGGCGACCGCTGCCGCATTCGCCGGTATTGCTGTGATCAACTCGGGCACGACCGACCCCACGGTCCCGAACGTCGCAATGGTCAGCCCTGTCCGGTTCTCACTCACCACCGCTCCAGCCCCTGCAGCCCCTCAATTGCCAGCGGCTGACTCATTGGTGCTGCTGGCACCCGAGACAACCCCTGCCGGATATCGCCAGGTCGCTGCTCGGACCCAACTATCGTCGTCCGCCCTCACCGGCATGGACCTGACTCTCGAGGAAGTCGATGCGGGCATTGTGGTCGGCACGGCTGGCATCCAGGCGGACGAGGAATGGTGGTTTGGCAAGGATCGCAACAACGATTTCGAGTCCATCGGCAAGATCAGGATCGGCGACGGCGACGGCGAGTTGCTGCGCAACCGGGCCACGCGCCTCACCGAGACGTCCGGTCAGGAGGTCGTGCTGCGGTACCGGGTCGATGGAATGCCGGTTGCAGTCGTTGGCTACTCCATGAATCCCGAGCTGGTCAACTCACTGACGAAGGTCGCTGGGGCGCTCACCGTGGCGGCCGACGGGACGGTGTCGGTCACCGGTGCACTTCCGGACCGGTATGCGTGGAACCAGCGGGCAGATCAGGCTCCATCCGAGATCCTCGGCTATAGATCCGGTGCCTCCGCCATCACCCTGGTGGTTGAGACAGACGCCCGTTCGACGGATCGCGACTGGACCAAGTGGGGAGGCATCGCCACGCCACTGGAACCCACCACCGTCGGAGGTCAGGTCGTCTACGTCGGCTTCGACATCGTGGTGTGGACCGAACGGCCTGGGGTCTTCGTGCAGGTCGGTGGACAGGGAGTCGCCATCGATGAACTCCTGGCCTTCGCGGGCTCGTTGTCGGACATCGACGCCACCGAATGGAACCAGATGACAGCGACGATCGACGGCAACTAACCCGTCTGCCCGCGCTCGCAAGTCGCGTCAAGGAACGGTCTCCTGGTTCTGTCGGACGAGATGGTGTAAAACCCGTTTCGTCCCAGGCCAGGAGACCTCTCGGGCCGAGACGCGACCCGATGGAGGAACGTCGAGCGCCGAAGATCGAGGGTGGTCCGTTAGCGTTTGCGCCGTCATGGACTCTGTCGTTCAGCGTGTCGTTCAGCCGGTCGTTCAGCCGGTCGTCGCATTGGTCGACGTGGTGGCGGTCCTGGGCAGTTTTCCTGCACTGGCGGGCGCCTCGCTGTCGGTGAACCGTGGCGAAATCCTGTTGTTGCGCGGGCCGAACGGCGCCGGCAAGACGTCGCTACTGCGACTGTGCGCCGGCCTGCTTCCTGTCGAGCGCGGAACTGCCACCGTGTTGGGCTGCGATCTCGTGGCTGACCGAACCTCGGTACGCAACAGGGTCGGTCTCCTCGGCCACTCCAACGGTTTGTACGCCGACCTGACGGTTGCCGACAACGTTCGCTTCTGGGGCGCGACGGTGGGCGCCTCACAGCACGAAATCGACGCGTCGCTCACGCGGATGGGCCTCGCTAATCGGCTTGCCGACGTGCAGGTCGCCAAGCTCAGCGCCGGCCAGCGCCGTCGAACCGCGCTGGCCTGCCTGGTCGCACGGCGTGCGGAGCTGTGGTTACTGGATGAACCGCACGCCGGGCTGGATGCCACCGGTCGCGATGACCTCGACGTGACGTTGCGCTCGGCGGCCGCTGCGGGCGCAACGGTGATCGTGGCCAGCCACGAGTTGGAACGTGCGGGAGCGCTCGCCACGCGTGTTGTGGAAGTGGTTGGCGGCCAGGTGCGCCAGGTGGCCGAGTGAATACGTGGCGTATCGCCCGCCTGGTAGCGGCCAAGGATCTGCGGGTCGAGTGGCGCAGCCGCGTCGTGCTCAATCAGGTGCTTCCGTTCGCAGCGCTGGTGATGGTGATGTTCGCGTTCGCGCTCGACAACGACACCGTGCTCACCCGCGTGGCACCCGGTCTGGTGTGGCTGGCGACGATGTTCAGCCTGCTCGTGATCGTTCAGCGCGCCTTCGCGGTTGAGACCGCCGATGGTGCGCTCGATGCCTTGCAGGTAGCGGGGGTGCGACTCGGCGGCATCTTTCTTGGGAAGGCGATAGCGCTTGCGGCGCAGTTGGCCGTATTGGAGCTGATGCTGCTGGCCGCAGCCATCGTGCTGTACAAAACCGAGGTCGTGGCCGACGGCATCGTGTTGTTGGTCACCACCTTCGTGGCCGCGACCACCGGGCTGGCATTCGTCGGTACGCTCTACGGCGGTCTCGCTGCCGGGGCCAAAGGGCGCGAAACATTGCTTCCGCTCCTGATGCTCCCGGTGGTGGCACCCGTTCTCATCGGTGCAACACGGGCGACCGAAGCAGCACTCGGTACCGAGAATGCGACGCCGAGTGACGGATGGCCCTGGATTGGCTTGCTGGCACTGTTCGCCGTAGTTTTCGGTGTCGGCGGCACGCTTGCCTTCGGCTCGCTCATCGACGAATGACCGGATTCATGACCTCAACAACTTCCCCCGCTCCCAGCGATCGTGCTCCGACATCGACCACCTTCAGCCGCGCGCTCGGCATCGCCGCGCTCGTCGGCATTGGTTGGCTGATCGTCTTCGGCCTGTTCCTCTCGCCCAACGATCGGGTGCAGAAGACAGGTGTTCGCATCCTCTACATCCACGTGCCGTCCGCGTGGCTGGCCTACCTGGCGTTCGGCGTCACCGGGCTCAGCAGTGTGGCCTACCTCTGGAAGCGCACGCGCAGCCTGACGTGGGACCGCATCGCCGGTGCCAGCGCCGAGGTCGGTGTGCTGTTCATGGGCATCACACTCGTCAGCGGCAGCCTGTGGGGTCGCATCTCGTGGGGCACGTATTGGACGTGGGACGCCCGGCTCACCACCACCGCCTTCCTCTTCGTCACCTACATCGGGTATCTCGCAGTGCGTGGGTTGGGCGGCACACATCAGCAGCGCGCCAAGCGCAGCGCCGTGCTGGCAATCCTGGCCATGCTGGAGGTGCCGTTGGTGCACTTCAGTGTCACTTGGTGGCGCCCACTGCATCAGAACGAGACGGTGGAGAACGGCAAGCTCAGCGGGCTGATGCTGTTCACCCTCTTTGTCGGCATCATCGCCTTCACCCTGCTGTACGTGTGGCTGGTGCTACACCGCCAACGGGTGCTGACGCTGCTCGATCAGGTCGACGATCAGGGCCTCGATGTGGCCATCGTCGAGCGCCGCAACGAAGTTGTCAATGCGCAGGAGGTTTCCCCGTGATCGGCATGCTCTATGCGCCGTATGTCATCGGTAGTTACGTGGTCACCTTTGTCGGTATTGGGTTGTACACGTTGCGGATACTGGCCCAGGCGCGCAAGGCCGCAGGCCAGGTGCCGCTCCAGGACCGACCATGGAGCTGAACGACGCGGACGTGAACAACGCGGACGTGAACAACGCGGGCCCCAACGACGCGGATCTGATCCCTCGCGAGGTGGTTCCCACCGCTGCTCGCGGCAAGAAGAAGCCGTGGTTCGCCTATGCGGTGCTCGCGCTCGTGTTGGTAGCTGGTGGTGTCGTGGTGGCGAAGTTCCTCACCAACTCCCTCGACTACTACTGCAACGTCGATGAGGTCGGCGTCAAGGACGGCTGCGACCTCGACCGCAACATCCGTATTCAAGGCGTGGTGGAGAAGGGCTCGGTCGACACCGAAGGCTCGGTCACCAACTTCGTCGTGTCGTTCAACGGGGCCACCATGCCGGTGGCTTTGAGCAGCAAGCCGACGGGGCTCTTTCAGGAGTGCATTCCGGTCGTGGTCACCGGCCGCGCCACCGAAGCAATCGACGGCTCGCGGCTGTTCGAGGGCGACGAGGTCCTGGTGAAGCACGACGAGAACTACGACAAAGAGAACGCGGACCGCATCGGCAAGTCCAATGCCGAAGCGGATGCCTGCGCGGCAAAGGCGTGACGCTGCTGTGAATGCGGTCGTGCTGGCTGAAGGCGTGAATGGTCTCCTCGGCCACTCGGCGCTGATCATCGGGTTTGCAGCGTGTGTGTTCGGTGCTTTCGGCCTGATCACCGCGACTGTTCTCAAGAATCCGCGGCTGGCTCGCGCTGTAAACGCGTACGTGTGGGTGGCGCTCGCCGGTGGCGTTGCCGCGATCGCGGTGATGATCAAGGCGCTGATCACCCGTGACTGGTCGTTGGCGTACGTCCAGAAGGTGGGCAGCTATGACACTCCGGCGCTGTTCAACTTCACCGCTGTCTGGAGCGCGCTCGAGGGAAGCATCCTGCTGTGGCTGTTGCTACTCGTGATGTATCTGGCCATCGTCGCCCGCCGCTATCGCGCCCGCATCGCCGACCCGATCGTCGCGTGGGCACTGGTCGTGATGTTCATCGTCACTGCCTTCTTCTTCTTCCTCGCGCTCGGCCCCACCGACGCGTTTCGGGCGGGTGCCACGCCGGCCGACTTCACCCGCTGTTGCAAGGGACCCAACCCACTGCTGCAGAACCACGTGCTCGTGCTGTTCCACCCGCCGATTCTGTACCTCGGCTACGTCGGGTTCACGGTGCCGTTCGCGTTTGCGATCGCAGCGCTGATCACCGGGCGTGTCGGCGAAGGTTGGCTCGTCGAGACTCGCCGCTGGGCTCTCTTCGCATGGGGTTTCCTCACCCTGGGCATCATCCTTGGCGGCTGGTGGAGCTACGAGGTGCTCGGCTGGGGTGGCGTGTGGGCGTGGGACCCGGTGGAGAACGCCAGCTTCCTGCCGTGGCTGACAGGCACCGCCTACATCCACTCGGTGATGGTCCAGGAGCGGCGCGGCATGCTGCGGGTCTGGAATCTGAGTCTGCTACTGGCGACGTTCTCGCTCACCATCCTTGGCACCTTCCTGACACGCAGCGGCGTCATCAACAGCGTGCACGCGTTCAGTGACGGCACCATCGGGCCGTACCTGCTGGGCGGGTTCGGTGTGGTGGTGGCGGTGTCGCTGGCGCTGATTGCGTGGCGTGGCGACAAGCTGCGATCGCCGGGCGCGATCGACTCGCCGATCTCGCGGGAGGGGGCGTTCCTTGCCAACAACGTGATCTTCACGCTGTTTGCCTTCGTGGTCTTACTTGGCACAGTTTTCCCGCTGATCGTAGAGGCCCGCAACGACCGCCAGATCGCTGTCGGTTCACCGTTCTTCGACACCATGGCGCAGCCGATTGGGTTGGTCCTGCTGTTCTTGATGGCGGTCGCGCCGGCGCTGCCGTGGCGCAAGGCATCGGGCGAGCTACTCCGCACCCGGCTGTTCTGGCCGGCGTGGTGCGGTGCCGGCGCACTCGCGTTCTCGGTGGTGATGGGTGCCACTGGCTTCGCGTCACTCCTCGCGTTCGGGCTGGCCGGTTTCGCAGCCGGCGCGGCCCTTCGGCAGTTGGTGTTGGCGACTCGCCGTCAGGGTGTGCGTGGCCTGCTGGGTCGCACCAACGGCGGCATGATCGTGCACCTCGGCATCATCCTCATCGCGGTCGCGCTCACCGCGTCCAACAGCTACACGCGCTCGGCGGAGTTCACGATCAACAAGGGCGAGACCGTCGAATTCGCCGGCCACACCTTCACGCTCGTCGATCTCACCGATTTCAAAACTGCACGCGCCATCGGTATCAAGGCGAACATTTCCATCGACGGTGGCCAGTCCTATGCGCCGGCAATCAGCAAGTTCACGGCCAACGGACAAGACATCGCGACGCCGAGTGTTCGCACGGGGCTGGACAAGGACATCTACCTCACTCTCGAGAACGGATCGAAGCCGAGTACGGGTGAAGCCAAGATCAAGATCTTCATCAAGCCGATGGTCGTCTGGCTGTGGGTTGGCGGGCTGATGTGCGGGGTCGGCACGCTGCTGGCCGCCTTCCCCGGCCGCCATCGCCGTCGGCCGACTGACGCCGTCTCCGCACCGATCAACGTGGCTCAGGAACCGGAGCCTGTCGGTGCCTGAAACGGCTGAGGTCGAAACCCTGATCTCTGAAACGACGGCGTCGCCGCGCCGGCGCGTTGCACCGTTCATCGTGCTCGCTGTGGCGGCTGTCATCGCTGGGTTGTTCTGGATTCTTGCGGCCAGCAAGTCGGGCACCGAGGACAAGGTGGGCTTGGTCGAAAGCCCGCTCATCGGCAAACCGGCGCCGTCGGTGCGCAGCACCACCATCGATGACGCACCGTTCGACCTGGCACGCCGCAAGGGCAGTTGGGTGGTCGTCAACTTCTTCAACTCCACGTGTGTGCCCTGCAAGGCGGAGCACGCTGATCTGCTGGCCTTCGTTGCGCAGCAGGCCACCTTCGCAGATGGTGCCGAGTTCTACAGCTTCGTGCAGCCGCCGAACTCCGATGCCGACATCCGTGCCTTCTTCGCCGAGCGCGGCGGCGACTGGCCGGTGATTCGCGACGACGACGGGCGGCTCAACGTCGCGTTCGGTGTTGCTCAAGTGCCGGAGACGTTCATCATCGATCCCAGCGGTGTCGTTCGTGTGCGGTGGGCCGGGCAGATCGACGCAGTCACGCTGTCGCAACTGGTGCAGCAACAGCGCGACCTGTACGGCGCACCATGAGCCTCTCGACGTCGCTGAAGCGCTGGCCTGGCTGGGTGCTGCTCATCCTGGTGGTTGCGGGCCTTCTTGCGTTCGGGAGCACACGAGATGCAGGTGCGCGCACACCCGAGGAGCGGGTGGAGGAGATCTCCAAGCACCTCGCCTGCCCCATTTGCGGTGGCGAGACGGTGTACGAGTCGCGCAACACTGCATCGACATCCATCCGTGCGGAGATCAAGGCGCAGGTCGGCACTACCGACGCCACCGACGACGAGATCATTGCCTTCGTCGTGCAACAGTTCGGTGCCAAGACGCAGTTGCTGCCCAAGGCCTCCGGCTTCGAGTCGTTGGTTTGGGTGCTGCCCGCGGTCGCGCTCGTGTGCGCCGGGGTCGGGTTGTTCTTCGCCTTTCGACGATGGAAACAGAACGTCGACACCGTGCCCGACGACGCCGACAAGGCCCTGGTCGCGGCGGCGCTGGCGGCTGAGTCGGGTGATGGTGCCGTGTCGGGTGATGGTGCCGTGTCGGGTGATGGTGCCGTGTCGGGTGATGGTGCGGTGTCGGGTGATGGTGCCGTGTCGGGTGATGGTGCCGTGTCGGGTGATGGTGCCGTGTCGTGAACCGTGAACGGATGGCGGAGCTCGAGGAGCAACGTCGCTTCCTGCTCAACAGCATTCGCGACATCGAACGCGAACACGAGTTCGGCGACGTCGGCGACGACGACTACCAAGCGTTGCACGACGGCTACGTGGCCCGCGCAGCAGCGGTCATGCGCGAGATCGACGACGGTCGCAGTTCACTGCTACCCAAACGGCCGACTCGGTGGGGCCGTCGAATCGGGATCATCGGCGGCACTGTCGCGGTAGCGGTTGCACTGGGCCTGTTCGTTGCCAACTCGGCCGGGCAACGCTTGCCCGGCCAGAGCCTCACCGGCGGGCAGCCTGCCGATGAGGTTGCCATTCAACTGGCCGAGGGCCGACGCCTGCTCGGCACCGACTCGCCTGGCGCCCGCGCCGCCTTCGAGCGCGTGCTGCAGTTGGAACCGGGCAATGCCGAGGCCGCGACCTACTCGTCGTACCTCCTGGTGATCGACGGGCAGAAGGCCGGCGACCAGGCCGGCATCCGGGACGGCATCTCCGGGCTGAAAGCCGCCGCCGTGCTGGACGACACCTACGGCGACCCCCACTGCCTCCTGGCTGTTTCTGCCGGCCGTTTTCTCGAACCGGCCGATGTGGAAATGGTCACCACCCAAGGTGCACTGTGTCTTGCGCTGAACCCACCCCAGGAGATGGTGTCGATGATTCAAGGCCTGATCGCGAGCGTGTCGGGCGAGACCACCACGACGATGGCCGGCGACAACGTGGTGACACTGTTGGCTACCGCCGATGCGAAGCTGACGGCCGGCAATTACTCTGAAGCACTCATCACTTACCAGCGAGTGCTGGAGCTGGAGCCCACCAACAAGACGGCCCTGGCGTACTCGGGCTACCTCATTGCACTCAACGGGCGCGATACGAACAATCCGGCTCAGGTGGACCAAGGCATCGAGCTGCTGCAGTCCACCATCGACAGCAACCCCGACTATGCGAACGCACACTGCCTGCTTGCATTCGCCGCCGGTTACCTGCTCGCCGAACCTGACGCCGACACTGCTCGGACCGCCGGTGAGAAGTGCCTGACGCTGGACCCGCCGGCGGACATGATCCCGCTCATCCAGAGGCTGCTCGGCGAACTCGGCTGATCAGCTCGACGAGCGGAGCTGATCAGGCGACGACCGTGGTGGGGTCACAGTTCGACCCACAGACCACGACGACGATGCGTTCGCCCGGCGAGGGGATGTACGCACCGCTGTGCAGCGCGGCGAGGGCGGTGGCACCGCCGGGCTCGGCCACCAACCGCAGCCGATCCCAGAGCAGTCGCTGCGCCGCTCGAATGTCGTCGTCGCTGACGGTGATGGCATCGGCCACGAAGTGTTCGACGATGGTCCACGCCACCGACCCGAGCTTCTTCGCGCCGAGCGAATCTGCGGCCACCCCCGACACGCTGACGTCGACCGGTTCGCCCGCCGAGCGGGCGGCGCGCAGGCACTGGCTGGTCTCGGGCTCGACTGCGACGACGCGCTTGCGACCGGCAAACCACGCAGCCTGGCCGGCGGTGAAGCCACCGCCGCCGCTGGCCACCAGCACCGTGTCGAACTCGCTGCCGCGAGCCGCCATCTGCAGTTCCAGCTCGCGAGCCACCGTGCCCTGGCCGGCGACGACATCGGGGTGGTCGTACGGGTGGACGGCGAGCGCGCCGGTGTTCAACTGGTGGGCGCTGGCCGCGGCCTGGGCGTCGTCGTAGAGGCCCTCGACGACGTGTACCGTGGCGCCGAGCGAGGCAATGCGATCGCGCTTCATTGCCGGGCTGCTGGAGGGCACGAAGACCTCTGCGCGATGACCCAACGAGCGGGCAACGAATGCGACCGCTGCACCGTGGTTGCCGCCCGATGCAGCCACCAGTCCAGCGTCGGGAATCGGACCTGCGGCCAGTACGCGATTGAATGCGCCACGTGGCTTGAAGCTGCCGACGTGTTGCAGCAGCTCCAGCTTGAGCACCACGTCGACGGGCAGGCCGAGCTCACTGGCGGCAATGTCCAGCAGTGGCGTCACTCGGATGTGACCGGCCAGGCGAACGGCGGCACTGTCGATGGCGGCTGGTGTCACGGCAGGAGCGATGGCGGGCGTGGGCATTTGGCGATCCTAGGGGTCGCTGTCGTGAAGAACTATGGCGCCGGACATGAGCTCACCGCCACCCCCGCCGATGCCACCTGGCCCTCCGACGGGGTCGGGCGCTGGTGGCTTCCAGCCGCCGCCGGGCTACGGGTCTCCTCCGGGCTATCAGCCGTACGGCCTTGCGCCAGTGGGCCAGCAGCCGCCGACATCGGGCATGGCCATTGCTTCACTGGTGTGCAGCCTTGCGGGAATCCTCGTCTGTGGGCCGTGCTGGGAGTGATCTTCGGCTTCGTCGGGTTGTCGCAGACCAAGAACGGCGCCCGCAACGGTCGCGGCATGGCGATTGCAGGCCTGGTGGTCGGCATCATCGTGGTGTTGGCGTGGGTGGCCATCGCCGCTGACCCTGACCATTGCATCGAGTTCGGCACCAGCAACAACTGCCCGTAGCGGTCTGCGCTCACGGCTCCGGCGGCGCCCAGGCGGTGGCTTCCACGATTTCCCCGTTGTCGTCGCGTGTCAGTACCCAGATGCTTGCCTTGCGCCAGTTCGGTTCGCCGATGATGACGCAACCACGGCGCTGGAGAGCATCGATCGTTTCAGGGATCACGTCGCCGTGGCTGCACAGCACACTGCCGTCGGGTAGCTCGCCGATCAGCGCGAGAGCGCCTTCGAAGCCGGTCGCCTCGCCCAATCGTTCGTCGTCGCGGACGGGCTGGCGCAGCACGGCCGAAAGCGGCTGCACCGTTTGCAGGCAGCGCTCGTACGGGCTGCTGACCAGTTCGCCGGTGGTCAGCCGGGCGAGGCGCCGGGCCAGTGAGTCAGCCTGGCGGCGACCCTCCTTGGAGAGTGGCCGCAACCGATCGTTGCCCTTCCAGGCCGACCGATCGCCTGCCTTGGCGTGACGGACCAGATACAGCATCAGCTGGGCGCGGACTCGCGCGTGGCCTGCATGTGCCGAGCAGCCAACTGCCGTACGAACATGATGAAGACGGCGGCGGCTACGAGGGTGAGCACGCCGCTGAGCGCAATGAACGGCAGCTTGTCGCTGATGTTCTTTGCAAGATCCGACGATGAGCCGGTGGTTCGGACGGGGCTGACCGAGCCGGAGAACCCGAGCGAGAGGGCAGTGGCGACGGTGGCCAGCGTGAGTACGAGGTAGATGGTGAGGAGCGGCGTGACTGCCCGCTGCTTCCAGCTGGGGTCGCCGGCGGCGGTCTCAGGATCGGCTGCCCTCCAGAGCTCGCGCCACATGAAGAAGTTCAGAATGCCGAGCGTGCAGCCGCCGAGAATGTTGACCGCAATCGTGGCGCCAGGGCTGAACGACTGCGGCTGGCGGCCCAGCACAAGGTGATTCTTCGCCATGCGGAAGGTCCAGATGATCAAGATGACGATCTGGGCGATGGAGGCGACGCCGGCGAGCGCTGCGACGCCGAGGTACAGGCCCAGCTTGTCATCGAAGGCCGAGGTCGAGATGGTGTTGTTGATGAGATCGTTGGCCGAGCTGCGCAGAGTGAACTGTACGAGGAGCGAGACGAGCTGCACAACGAAGCTGATGATGAGTAAGGCGACCAGCCACTTGGTCAGGCCGGCGACACGCTTGAACGTGCCTTGGATCGCGCCAGGACCGCCGTAGGCAACGTAGCCGGGGGGCGGACCCATGTTGGGCGGGGGAGGGGGCGGCATATCGCTCATGTGAACACCCTACGCGCGCGCCCCGCTGTGTGGCCGTGAACGCCTGCTGGGTGCAGACTGTGCGAATGGGATTCTTCGATCGCAATCGTGATGCGTTGGCAGCCAAGGGCTACGACCCTGCCCGGCTCCCCAAGGGGCAGTACCTCACCGACCGTTTTCCGGTGCTGCACGTCGGCGACGTGCCGACGTACGGCGCGGGCGAGTGGGACCTGACGATCAGCGGCCTTGTCGATCGGCCGTTCACCGTCACCCTCGACGAGCTCAAGGCAATGTCGGCGGCGACGCTCACCTTCGACATTCACTGCGTGACCAAATGGAGCAAGTTCGACACGACCTGGACCGGTGTTCGGGTGAGCGACCTGTTCGAGCGCGCTGGGGTGCAGCGTGAAGCCAAGTTCGTGGTGGAGCACGCCGAGCACGGGTACACCACCAACCTGCCGCTGGCCGACATCATCACCGACGAGGCGATTGTGGCGTACGCGTTCGAGGGCGAGGAGATCGAGCCCATTCACGGTGGCCCGGTGCGGATCGTGGTACCGCACCTTTACTTCTGGAAGAGCGCCAAATGGGTGCGCAGCCTGGAGTTGCGCGACGACGACAGGGCCGGCTTCTGGGAACGCAACGGTTACCACATGTACGGCGACCCGTTCAAGGAACAACGCCACTGGGGCGACTGACGCTCAGTGTGACGCTGCCGGGGCGTACAAGAGCGATTCGGCAAGAAGATCTCCATATCCCTTGAGGTTCGTGAGCTTTCTGCCGATGCAGATCCGTGAAGTTCGACTCAACAGTTGAAACCGACCCGCGCACACGCGCTGGGCAGCTGAATACTCTGCAACGACGCTTCACGCTGCGCTGGATGAGCGGAATTTTCATCGGATTCAGCCTGGTCGGCCTCGATTGGATCGGTCACCGAGGAGCACTGCGCGAGGCAGCTCGAACAGCGCCCAGTTCCCCGGTCATCGACGAGACTCTGTCCACGTTGCAGGACAGGATCGATCTGCTCACCATTGGTGCGATCGTCGCCTTGATCGCGCTCGCGCTGCTGTTCTTCAGACCACTCGACCGGACACTGCGACGCGAGGGCAGCTGGACGGCAGAGGTGGAGCGCGTCCAACAAGTAGAACACTCCCGCCAGCGGTTCGGGGCCGAGCTGCACGACGCGCTCGAGATGGCCGCGGACGAGGAGGCGGTTGCGTCGTTGGTTGCCCACGTCCTCGCCGGCGACGTCTCTGCGCACCCCGGCGAACTGCTTCTCGCCGATTCCAGTGACGCCCACATGATTGCCCGGGTGGTGAACCCAGTCGCCGGAGCGGCGGGATGCGGGGTGCCCTCGCCATTCGAATGCCCGGCAGTCCGGCGGGCCACCACGCAGACCTTCACGAGTTCCGATGCCCTCAACGCCTGCCCGTACCTTCGTGATCGGCCCGGCGGACCCGTGTCGGCGCAGTGCGTTCCGGTGGCATTCATGGGCAGGTCGCTGGGCGTGCTCCACGTCACTGGTGCACCTGGCGCGCCACCTGACGAAGAAGCCGCTCACCGCTTGGTAGTGCTCGCCGCCCAGACCGGTACGGCGATCGGCACGATTCGGGCGTTCTCGAAGGCTCAACTGCAAGCCAGTACCGACAGCCTGACCGGCCTACTGAACCGCCGTTCTGCGGAGGACAAGTTGGTGCGACGGCTTCACGCCGGCGATTCGTTCGCCGTGGTGATGGCCGATCTCGATCACTTCAAGTTGCTCAACGACACGTATGGACATGACGTCGGCGACCGTGCGTTGCGGCTGTTCTGTGATTCCGTTCGCGACGCTCTGCGGGCCGAAGACATCTTTGCGCGATGGGGCGGTGAAGAGTTCATGATCGCGTTGCCGAACAGCAATCGCTCTGCCGCAGGAGCTGTCCTCGAACGTGTTCGGCGCACGCTCGCCGAATCGTGCGCTCGTGCCGACACGCCCTCCGTCACCGCCTCGTTCGGGGTGTCCGACACCAGCATGACTCCTCACCTCGATCAACTGCTCCGTCTCGCCGACGAAGCGCTACTCAGGGCCAAAGCCCGCGGTCGCGACCGCGTGCAGCTCGCGGGCGCTGATCCAGAGCAACCGTCACAGATGCCGATGGTTCCCCAAACCGGCTGAGCTATCCGTCAGTCCGTGAGTTCATGTACGACCCGGCCAGCTGATCGCCATTCGGGTCGCGATGCCGTGCGGGAGCGCCCTTCGGCCGAGGCTGACGAACGCTGCTGACTCGTAGAACCGCAGCGCGTGATCATTGGCGTCGACCTCGATGCGCGTCGCGCCGCTGGTCCGAGCCTGGACTGTGGCATCGGCTACTAGCGCTGTCGCGACACCGCGACGCATCCAATCAGGGTCGACGAAGAGGTCCTCGAGTTCGGCGGCGGATCCGCTGATGGCCAAGGTGGCAAACCCAACCGCCGTCTCAGCCATCACGGCAACGCGAGTCCGACCTTCGCGAATCGCAGTGTCCGACAGTTCGAGAAACTCAGGATGCTCTGTCAGCAGCGGTCGATCACTTTCGTTCGACAACGAGGCTCGGCGAAAGATCTCCTGCAGCGCCTTCAGGTCGCCGAGATCCGCGTCTCGAATCGCGAGTTGGCCCATCGCGAAAACCTATCCCGGCCCGCCGGCTGGGGTCAGTTCACTTTGAGGGCGGCGCTGAAGATCTTCTTGGACTTCAGCTCGGTGGCGATGCGGGCGGCGATGGCCTGGAAGGACTTGGCCACTTCGCTGTCGGGGTGGGCCACCGTGATGGGGTTACCGTTGTCGCCGCCTTCACGCAGCTCGGGAACCAGCGGTAGCTGGCCCAGCAGTGGTACGCCCAGATCGTCGGCCAGGGTCTGGCCGCCGCCGCTGCCGAAGATCTCGTAGCGCTTGCCGTCGTCGCCGGTGAACCAGCTCATGTTCTCGATGATGCCCTTCACGGGCAGATTCACCTTGGCGGCCATGGCCGCTGAGAGCGCGGCGACCTTCTGCGCTGCGGGCTGCGGGGTGGTGACCACGTAGACCTCGGCGCGCGGTAGGTACTGGCTGAGGCTGAGCGCGATGTCGCCGGTTCCGGGCGGCATGTCGATGAGCAGGAAGTCGGGCTCGTCCCAGAACACGTCGGCCAGGAACTGCTCGAGCGCCTTGTGCAGCATCGGGCCACGCCAGATGATGGCCTGGCCTTCCGGCACGAAGTAGCCGATGGAGATGCAACGCACGCCGTGATTCTCCGGCGGGATCAGCATGTCGTCGATGACCACCGGGTCGCGGTCAGTGCCCAGCATGCGTGGCACCGAGTAGCCGTAGATGTCAGCGTCGACGATGCCCACGCTGTAGCCCTGGCTAGCAAGCGCAACGGCCAGGTTGACCGTGACGCTGCTCTTGCCGACGCCACCCTTGCCGCTGGAGATGAGCAGCGGACGCGTCTTGTTGCCGGGCTGGTTGAACGGCACGGCCTTGCCCTCGGCGTGGCCATGGCCACCCTGCGCTGCCGGCGCGCCATGACTGTGGCTGCCACCAAGCTTCTCGCGAACGGCTTCGCGCTCTTGGTCGGTCATGACCGTGAAGTCGAGATTGAAACCGGTGACACCGGGGACCTGCGTGACTGCGCCGCCGACCCGGTTCTGGATTTCGTTGCGCAGTGGACAGCCCGCAACCGTCAGCGCGATCAACACGCCGACGACACCGGTGTCGCTGATCGTGACCTCGCGCACCATGCCGAGATCGACGATGCTGCGGCGCAGTTCGGGGTCCTCCACCGGCCGCAGTGCGTCGATTAATTGATCGTGCGTGGGCTGAGACATGTCGGCGACTCCGGGGCTGGGCTGCAGCGCGTCCGAATTACTACTACGCGCATAGGTAGAATATCGGCGTGTCCGCGAACTCGCCGTCCTTCACCAGCACCGTGTCGGCAATCACTGACGCGTTCGGCGACCCAACACGTCGGGGCATCTACCTCTTTGCCCGCGAAGAGTCGACCGGCGTCACCGCGACGCAGGTCGCCGAGCGGTTCGGTGTGCACCCCAACGTGGCCCGTCACCACCTCGACAAGCTGGCCGCCGGTGGCTATCTCGAGGTCGCGGTCGAGCGTGCGGAAGGTGCCGGCGCCGGGCGGCCCAGCAAGCACTACCGAGTGTCGCCCGACGCAAAGGTCGACCTCACCGGCGACGTGCCGGTGCACAGCGACGATCTCGTGTTGTCGCTCTTGGGTCGCGCTCTGGCACTGCTGCCGCACGACAAGGCAGAGGCGATGGCCGAGGAAGTGGGCCAGGAGTACGGCCTGGCGATGGCACAGGGCCTGACCGGAGCAGACCTTGCGGTGGGGCAGCGCAGCCTGCGATCGGCGATGCAGGCAGTGGCCGATGCGCTCACTGCCCACGGCTTCGCGGCGCACGCCGACCAGCGCAACAACCAACTGCGCATTGTCAACAACCACTGCCCGTTCGGCTCGGTCGCAATCGAGCACCCGGTGATCTGTGCGGTCGACCGCGGGATGGTGAAGGGCATGCTGACGGCCCTCTACGGCGTCGCCGACGTCGCCACCATGCAGTCGCTGCCCCAGGGCGACACCTTCTGCGCGACCTCTGTGTGACGGACCGATCGAGAACGGAGAGACGATGCTGAACGCTGAGGAGATCCGGAACGCACAGCGAGCGACGTGGGCGGGGCTGTCTGGCGGTTGGGAGAAGTGGGACCTGGTCATCATGGACCAGTTGGGCCC
>Ga0335397_10005457_pt1 | contig 16660 bp, 16 predicted proteins | sample MAT04_FD_205740 | JGI IMG/M metagenome (GOLD analysis project Ga0335397, IMG submission 205740) | Freshwater microbial communities from Lake Fryxell liftoff mats and glacier meltwater in Antarctica - MAT-04 (spades assembly) (version 2) ... | reverse complement strand
TTCAGGTCGATCGCCCGGCCGTAGGCGTGCTCGGAGAAGCCGGTGCCGCCGGTCGTAGCCCGGCAGTTGTAGGCCGAGGTCGCGTTGGCCGCCATGAGCCGGTCGTCGTCCGCGCCGTACTGCTCGGCGGTCACCACGCGCATCAGCGGGAACCGCGCGGCGTGCAGCTCCCGGAAGATCTTCACGGTGTCGGCCGCCACGTCGCGGTGGACGACCAGCTCGCCCCGTCGGGTGCGCCCGTCGAAGCCCCAGGACGTGACGCCCACCAGCCGCAGGTCGCCGGCGGCGACCGGGCAGCCGGCGCGGTGGGAGACCCCCAGCCGTGCTGCGGTGACGGGCCGGATGGACCAGACGTACGCGCTGCGCGCCGTCCGCCGGTACGGCCCCACGGCCTCGACCGGCGCGCGGGCCGCCGACACCGAGCCCCCTGACCCGGACGTCGCTGCTGCTGTCCCCCCGGTGGTCGCCGCGGCCGGAGAGGCCAGCAGGGCCGCGGTGACGGCGAGCGCGGCGGTGCCCGCCGCGACGAGCCGCGAGCAGGTCGTCCGCACAGGCGTCAGCACCCGCCCACTGTCGCACCGCCCGTCCCGGGGCGTCACGCCTGGGCGATTCGTCCTGTTTTCTACTCGTGTCGCCGAACCGTTGCACGATCGCGACCAGAGCGGGCCTGCCGCGCCCCTCGACGGCCGGTTCGCCAGGTCTATGGTCCCGTCACGATCGGCACCCAACGGGGTTGCCGAGTCTGCACGAGGTGGAGAAGCGATGCGCAACCTTCGACGTCGGGGCGTGGTCGCCCTGGGTCTGGCCGGCCTCCTGGTCGGCACTGCCGCCTGTGGTGGCGGCGACGACGGCGACACCGGTGAGGCGGCCAGTGAGGACGGCGGGACGTTCGTGTTCGGGACGTCCACCGACCCGGTCAGCATGGACGGCGCCTACGTGAGCGACGGCGAGTCGCTGCGCGTCGTGCGGCAGCTGTTCGAGACGCTTGTGACGACCGAGGCGGGAGGCACCGAGATCGTGCCGGGCCTGGCGGAGTCCTGGGAGCCCGACGAGGCCGGCACCTCGTGGACCTTCCAGCTGCGCGACGGCGTGACCTTCCACGACGGCACCGACTTCAACGCCGAAGCGGTCTGCTTCAACTTCGACCGCTGGTACAACTTCGAGGGCGTCCAGCAGAGCCCGTCGGTGTCCTACTACTACAACACCGTGTTCACCGGCTTCGCGAACAACGAGGACCCGGAGCAGGGCGTCGGCCTCTACGAGTCCTGCGAGGCCACCGACGAGGGCACCGCGGTCATCAACCTGACCACGCCGTCGGCGTCGTTCCTGCCCGGCCTCGCCCTTGCCTCGTTCTCCATCGCCAGCCCGACCGCGCTCGAGGAGTTCGGCGCGGACGACGTCACCGGCACCGGTGAGGAGCCCCGCTTCGAGGGCACCTTCGGCACCCAGAACCCGGTCGGCACCGGTCCCTACCAGCTGGAGGCCTTCGAGCCGAACAACCGCCTGGTGATGACCCGGTTCGAGGACTACTGGGGTGAGCCGGCCAACATCGAGACGCTGATCTTCCGGCCCATCGCCGACGGCCCCGCCCGGCGCCAGGCCCTGGAGGCCGGCGAGATCCAGGGCTACGACCTGGTGGACCCGGCCGACTTCGGTCCCCTGGAGAGCGCCGGCTTCCAGCTGCTCGAGCGGCCCCCCTTCAACGTCGGCTACCTCGGCATGAACACCGCCCAGCCGCCGCTGGACAACCCGCAGATCCGGCAGGCCGTCGCGCACGCGATCAACCGCCAGGCCGCGGTCGACGCGCTCTACCCCGAGGGCGCCGAGGTCGCGACGCAGTTCATGCCGCCGAGCCTGTTCGGCTACGCCGACGACGTGCCGACCTACGAGTACGACGTGGCCCGTGCTCGGGAGCTGATCGCCGAGTCCGGGGTCACCAACCCGACGATCAACTTCTGGTACCCGACGAACGTCAGCCGGCCGTACATGCCGAACCCCGAGGCCAACTTCCAGGCCTTCCAGGCCGACCTCGAGGCCGCCGGATTCACGGTCAACCCTACGTCCGCGCCCTGGAACCCGGACTACCTCGACGCCGTGCAGACCGGCCAGGCCGGCCTCTACCTGCTCGGCTGGACCGGCGACTTCGGTGACCCCGACAACTTCATCGGGACCTTCTTCCGGACCTCGCAGCAGGCGTGGGGACCGCTCGACCCGGCGATCTACGAGCAGCTCGAGGCCGCGCGCATCGAGACCGACGAGGATGCCCGCACCGCCCTGTACGAGGAGGCGAACCGGAGCATCATGGAGTTCCTGCCGGGTCTCCCGTACGTCCACACCGCACCCCGGCTGGCCTTCGCCGAGGGCGTCTCGGGCTACGAGCCGAGCCCGGTCAGCATCGAGGAGTTCGCCAAGATCTCGCTCGACTGACCCGCAGGATCGAGAGGGAACGGTCGTCTGACCCGTGTTGAAGTTCGTCGTACGCCGGGTGCTGCTCCTGGTGCCCATCCTGCTCGGCCTGTCGATCCTGGTCTTCCTGTTCGTCCGGGCACTGCCCGGCGGACCGGAGACCGCGCTGCTGGGGGAGAACGCCACCCCGGAGCGGGTCGCGCAGGTGCGGGAGGCGTACGGGCTGGACCGTCCCGTCCACGAGCAGTACTTCCAGTACATGGAGCGGACGGTCCAGCTGGACTTCGGCACGTCGATCCAGAGCCGCCGACCGGTGACCGAGGAGATCCGCAACCGGTTCCCCGCCACGGTGGAGCTGGCGGCCACGGCGATGCTGTTCGCCGTCGCCGTCGGCATCCCCCTGGGGTTCGTGGCGGCCCGGCGCTACGGGTCGTGGGTCGACCACCTCTCGACCGCAGGCTCGCTGCTGGGCATCGCGATCCCGGTGTTCGTGCTGGCCTTCCTGCTCAAGTACGTGTTCGCGATCAAGCTGGGGTGGTTGCCGACCCAGGGGCGTGAGGACCCCCGGGTCTTCACCGACCACCCCACCGGCTTCTACGTGCTGGACGGGCTGATCACCGGGAACCCGTCGGCGGCCTGGGACGCGGTCAAGCACCTGATCCTGCCCGCGGCGGCCCTGGGGACCATCCCGCTCGCCTTCCTCACCCGCATCACGCGCGCCGCGGTGCTCGAGGTCGGCAACGAGGACTACGTCCGCACCGCGGAGGCCAAGGGGATGACCCGGCCGGTGGTGACCCGACGGCACATCCTGCGCAACGCGATGCTGCCGATCGCGACCGTCATCGGCCTGCAGACCGGCCTGCTGCTGTCGGGGGCGGTGCTCACCGAGACCGTCTTCGCGTTCGGCGGGATCGGGTCCTTCATGGCCCAGGCCGTGTTCACCCGGGACTTCCCGGTGATCCAGGGGGGGATCCTGTTCCTGGCCGTCGTGTTCGTCCTGGTCAACCTGGTCGTCGACATCTCCTACGGCGTGCTCGACCCGAGGGTCAGGACGCGATGACCCCGCCGCAGAGCAGGAGCCGCTCGTGAGCCTGTCGCAGGAGGAGGCGGCCGAGACCCGCACCGGTCATCCGGAGGAGGCGCGCGGCGGGCTCGCCCGCGACGCCGTCCGCCGGCTGCGCCGCAGCCCGACGGCGATCGTCGGCGCGGTCCTCGTGACGATCTTCGTGCTGGTGGCGATCTTCGCGCCGCTGCTGGCGCCCTACAGCCCGACCGCGCAGGACCTGTCGCAGATCAGGCCGGGATCGTTCCCGGGCCCGTCGAGGGAGCACCTGCTCGGGCTGGACCAGCTCGGTCGCGACGAGCTGAGCCGGCTGATCTACGGCGCCCGCTACTCGCTGATCATCGGGATCGTCTCGGTGACCATCGGGGCCAGCATCGGCATCTTCTTCGGGCTGGTCGCCGGCGCGTTCGGCGGCTGGGTCGACTCTCTCGTGATGAGGCTGGCCGACATCATGCTGGCCGTTCCCGGGCTGCTGCTGGCCATCGGCATCGCGGCCCTGCTGGGCCGCAGCCTGACCTCGGTGATGATCGCCATCGGGGTGGTCAACATCCCGATCTTCGCGCGGCTGCTGCGCGGCGCCATGCTGTCCCAGCGCGAGAGCGACTACGTGCTGGCCGCCACGGCGCTGGGGGTCAAGCGCTGGCGGATCGTGCTCCTGCACGTCTTCCCGAACTCGCTTGCCCCCGTCATCGTCCAGGCGACACTGGCGCTGGCCACCGCCATCATCGACGCGGCGGGCCTGGCCTTCCTGGGCCTGGGCTCCCCGGACCCGAGCATCCCGGAGTGGGGCCGCATGCTGGCCGAGACCAACAGCTTCCTGGCGAGCGCGCCGCTGCTGGCCCTGTGGCCGGGGCTGGCGATCGTGCTGTCCGTGCTGGGCTTCTACCTACTGGGCGAGGCGCTGCGTGAGGCCCTCGACCCCAAGCTGCGCCGGTGACCCCCGTCGACATGCAGGACGCCGTGCCGGGTCGCGGCGTCGTCCAGGGCGCGCCACTGCTGTCGATCCGCGACCTGACCGTCACCTTCGCCAGCCGCGGGCGGCGCCCTGTCCGGGCGGTCGACGGGGTCAGCCTGGACATCGCCCCCGGCGAGACGGTCGGGATCGTGGGCGAGTCCGGCAGCGGCAAGAGCGTGACCTCGCTCGCCGCCCTGGGCCTGCTGCCCAAGCGGGGCGCGACGGTCACGGGGTCGGTGGACTTCGAGGGCGACGACCTGCTGTCCATGCCCGACGACGAGCTGCGAGCACTGCGCGGGCGGGACGTCGCGATGGTGTTCCAGGACCCGATGTCCTCGCTCAACCCGGTGCTGACCGTCGGCCGGCAGATCACCGAGATCCTGACCCGGCACCGGGGGATGAGGAAGGGCGAGGCGCGGGAGGAGGCCGCCCGGCTGCTCGACAGCGTCGGCATCGCCGACGCGACCCGGCGGCTCGGCAGCTTCCCCCACCAGCTGTCGGGCGGCATGCGGCAGCGCGTGATGATCGCCATGGCGCTGGCCTGCAAGCCCCGCCTGCTCATCGCCGACGAGCCGACCACCGCCCTCGACGTCACCATCTCCGCGCAGATCCTCGAGCTGCTTCGCGAGCTGGTCGTCGGCAGTCAGACCGCGCTCGTGCTCATCACCCACGACCTCGGCGTCGTCGCCGGGCTGTGCGACCAGGTGCACGTCATGTACTCCGGGCGCATCGTCGAGTCGGCTCCGCGGCGGCCGCTGTTCGCCGACCCCCAGCACCCCTACACCACCGGGCTGCTCGCCTCGGTGCCTCGCCTGGACCAGCCGCGCGGGGTCCCGCTGCTGCCGATCCCCGGGTCGCCCTCGGACACGCTGCCGTGGTCGCAGGGCTGCGCGTTCTCGCCACGCTGCACGAGGAGCATCCCGGAGTGCCTCGGCAGCCCGCCGGCGCTGCTGCCCGCGGCCGCCGGGACGCCGCACCACCTGGTGCGCTGCGTGAACCCCGTTCGCGACCACGCCGGAGCGGTGCAGCAGTGAGCCTGCTCGAGGTCCGTGGCCTCAAGGTCCACTTCCCGATCAAGAAGGGCATCGTCCTGGACCGCACCGTCGGTCACGTCCGCGCCGTTGACGGCGTCGACCTGTCGGTGGAGAAGGGCCGGACGCTCGGCGTCGTCGGTGAGTCCGGATGCGGCAAGAGCACTCTGGGCCGGGCCGTCCTGCGGCTCGAGCCACTGACCGCCGGGTCGGTCGTCTTCGACGGCACAGACCTGGCGACGCTCGGCGGCAAGGACCTGCGGGCGATGCGCCGGCGGATGCAGATGGTGTTCCAGGATCCGCTGGCCTCGCTCGACCCGCGCCAGTCCGTGTCCTCGGTGCTGTCCGAGCCGCTGCGCACCCACGGCGTGCAGGGCTCGCACGACGCCCGGGTCCGCGAGCTGCTCGACCTGGTCGGGCTCCCGGCGTCGGCCGCCAACCGCTACCCGCACGAGTTCTCCGGCGGCCAGCGCCAGCGGGTCGGCATCGCCCGTGCCATCGCGCTGAACCCCGAGCTGATCATCGCCGACGAGCCGGTCTCGGCGCTCGACGTGTCGATCCAGGCGCAGGTGGTGAACCTCCTGGAGGAGCTCCAGGAGCGGCTCGGGCTGACGTACGTCGTCATCGCGCACGACCTGGCCGTGGTCCGCCACATCAGCGACGACATCGCGGTGATGTACCTGGGCGCGGTGGTGGAGGTGGCCCCGGCCGAGAGCCTGTACGACGAGCCGCTGCACCCCTACACCCGCGCCCTGCTGTCGGCGATCCCGATCCCGGACCCCGAGGTCGAGGACGCCCGTGAGCGGATCCTGCTGACGGGGGACATCCCGTCGGCGTCCGCCCCGCCGCCGGGCTGCCGATTCCACACGCGCTGTCCCTGGCGGCAGCCGACCCGCTGCCATGACGAGGTCCCCCTCCTTCGGGTGCCGACCGCTCCGCCCGGGCTGCCGGTCGCGGACAGCGCCGCCCACCAGGTGGCCTGCCACTGGGCCGAGCAGGTCCTCACCGGCGAGCTCCAGCCGAGCAGCGGCGGCGTGACCGAGCCGGAGTCGGCGCCGACCGTCTGATCCGCCGCGCTCAGCGCAGGTCGAGCGAGACCAGGCGGAACAGCGGCGGCACCTTGGCCTCGTCGGCGTCGCAGCTGAGCACGTGGCGGCTGCCCTCGCCCTGCCGGTCGTAGCGCACGACGACGTCGACGTCCCCGCCGCCGGGGCCGGACAGCAGGATCCGCCAGGCGTCCGGCCCGGCTGGCTCCTGGACGGCCGGCGCGAGGTCGTCGACACCCCACCGGCCGCTCGCGTCGCGGGCGAACTGCTGCGCGGCCTGCGTCGGCAGCGGCAGGCTGCTGCGCCCGCGCACGTGCCCCGCGGGCAGTGTCCCGGCGGTGAGCGCCGCGACCACCGCGACCACCTGGTCCACCTCGACCCGCCCGACGTAGAGGCCCTCGGGCAGCACCACCAGGTTGGCGGCGAAGCGGTCACCACCGACGTGCGAGCTCTCCCAGACGCGGTCGGGGTGGGCCCCGGCCAGCACCTTCGCGACCGGTCGCCCGCGCAACGCGCAGCAGCGGTCGTGCCGACCATGGGTGCAGACGAGGTAGAGCGGACCCTCGTGCACGGTCCACCCGGGAGCCTGGTCCACGCCGTACGGCGGGACGAGGTCCACGAGCTCGCTGTCGTCAGCGATGTGGCGCGCCAGGACGCGCTCGCTGCCGGGGCGGCTGTCGACGGCGAAGACCCAGCGGCCGTCACCGCTCGGTGTCCCGGAGGGTCGCCGAACCAGCAGCAGCCGCGCCAGCGAGGTCTGCGCCTGGCGGGCCAACGAGCGAGCGAGCGCTTGGGACATCCGGCGAGTGGGGACCGACTCCGGTCCCCACGCCCCGCGGTGCTCGACGAGCAGCCAGCGCTCGACGCGGCTCGCGGTGGCCGTCATCGGCTCCTCCCGCCCGCGCGAGGTGTCCGAGCAGGGCTCTGTCATCGGCCTCACCGTACGACCGGCGCCGGTCGTCCCCTTCTCGGTCAGCAGGGCACGACTGCGCCCTCGCGCAGCATGCGCCTGGCCAGCACGAGGGCGCCGGGCTGGTCGAGCCCGCCGACCAGCAGGTCGGCGGGTGTGGCGGGGCCGGCGAGCAGCCGTCGCAGTGCCGGTTCGGCAAGCGCGGGCAGCGCGACCTGGCGCCCGGGCAGGTCCAGCAGCACCTGCTCGCCCTCGATGCGGACGGAGACGGGGAGCCCCCTGCGGGGGCGCAGCGCGGTGCCCGCCGTCAGGTCGCGGGTGGCGGCGGTCTGGGCCAGCAGCCCGAGCGGTTCAGTGGGCACCGAGCGCCTCAGCCGCCGCTCGACGACCTCCTGCACGCAGGACACGGGCAGCTGCTCGAGCCAGGCGGCGGCCCGGCGCAGGAAGTCCGGCAGGTCCGCGGCGAGGGTGTCGACGGGCTGCACGGGCAGGGCGTCGCGGAACGCCTCCTCGGCGCCGGCGAGGGCCACGGCGTCGGTCAGCACGTCGTACCAGGTGGTCGAGAGCACGCCGACGGTCAGGTGCACCGAGTGCTCGTCGGTGGTGAGGGCGGCGTGGACGTAGCCACGCGGGAGGTAGAGAGCGTCGCCGGCCTCGAGCTCGACGTCGAGCAGCGGATTGGCGCCCTCGGGCACGAGGTGACCGCCGGCCTGCGGCTGGCTGGCGAGCGGCAGGCGCACCACCGGGGCGTAGACGATCCAGCGCTTGCGGCCACTGACCTGCAGGACGAACACGTCGTGCGTGTCGTGGTGGTAGTCGAACCCCTGGTGCTCCCCGCCCGGGGTGATGTAGGCGTTGCACTGCGTCGCGTGGCCGAGCTCGGTGGCCAGCTCGCGGCAGAAGCGGGCGACGGGCGGGTGCATGCGGTGCACCGACTGCAGGACCAGCGTGGCCCCGTCGGCGTACTGCGCGGCGAGCGCATCGCCGTCGACAAGGTCACCGATCCGGCGGGCGCCCGCGGTCACCGTGCGGAGCGGGACCGGCAGCCCACCGCCCTGGCTGACCGTGCGGAAGAAGGGCGTGCGCAGCGCCCGGTCGGCCACCAGCTCGTCGACGTCGGTGGTCGAGAGCAGGTCCTCGAAGGTCGACGGCAGCTGCTTGGCGCGCGACAGCACGGGCGTGCGCGACCAGTGCTCGGCGGCGAAGGTCGCGGCGTCGACGTGCACGGCGCGGGACAGAGCGGACACAGATCTCTCCGGGTGGCTGCAGGTCAGGGCAGGCGGGTCCGGCCGCCGGGACCCTCGCGGGGCCCGGCGGCCGAGCGGTGCTAGCTGCCCGCGGGGTCCACACCGGCCGGGTCGGAGCCGGACGGGTCGACCTGCGTCTCGCCGCTGTCCCCCTGGTCGGCGTCGCCGCCGCCGGCACCCGGGTCGGCGCCCGCCGGGTCGACGCCGGCGGGGTCGACCTGGGTCTCGTTGCTGTCGCCCTGGTCGGCGTCTCCACCGGGAGCGGTCATGGTGGGGCTGGTGACGATGTCCTCGTCGCGGAGCGTGGTCAAAGCAACCTCCAGGTCAGTACGGGCGGGACCGCAGGAACCTGCGGTCCGAGTGGCCCCTGCCCCGCTGGGGGTCGGGCCATGCCGTCACACTGCCACCGTGACCGTCGAGCCGCTCGCCCGGTGCTGACCGCCCACCGCGCTGCCATGGTGCTGACGCTGACCGGCGCGCCGGTCAGGGACGGTGCGGTGCTCGTCGACGGCGACCGGGTGGCCGCCGTCGGCCCGGCGCGCGACGTCGTCCCGGCCGGCGTGCGCGTCCGCGCCCACCCCGGCGTCCTGCTCCCGGGCCTGGTCAACGCCCATGCCCACCTCGAGTACGGCCCGTCCTTCGCTGACCTCGCGACCTCCGGCCTGGCGTTCCCCACCTGGATCGCCGAGCTGACCCGCCGCCGTCGCGGCATGGACGACGCCGCCTGGCTGGTCGAGGCGCGAGGCTCGGTGCACGCGCTGCTGCGGACCGGGACGACCTGCGTCGCGGACGTCGTGACCACCGGACCGGGAGTGCGGGCCGCGGCGCTGGCCGGGCTCGGGGGCATCTCCTACCTCGAGGTGGTCGGCGCCGAGGCCGCCGCCTGGCCGGTCGAGCGAGCCCGTGTGGAGGTCCTGCTGGCGACGGGAGGTCGCCCGCTGGGGATCAGCCCGCACACGCTCTACACCTTGTCGAGCGAGGTGTTCCGCGACTGCGGCCGGCTGGCGCGCGAGCGCGGGCTGCGCCTGCACCCGCACCTGGCCGAGACGACGGACGAGGCCGAGCTCGTCCTGTCCGGCACAGGCGCCCTCTCGTTCGCCCTGCGGGGGATCGGCCTGGTCCACGACCTGCTCGACGTCGGCAGCGGCCGTACCCCCGCCGAGCAGGCCGACCACCTCGGTGGTCTCGGACCCGACGTCCACGTCGCCCACGGTGTCCACCTGTCGGCGTCCGACCGGGCGCTGCTGCGCTCCCGTGACACAGCCGTCGCGCTGTGCACCCGCAGCAACGCGGTGCTCGGCGCGGGGGAGGCGCCGGTCGCGGCGTTGCTCGCCGAGGGCTCACCGGTGGCGCTCGGCACGGACTCCCTGGCCAGCGCCCCGGACCTCGACCTGCTCGCCGAGGCCCGCGCCACCCGGGACCTCGCGGTGCTCCAGGGGTTTCCGGCGGACGGGCTCTCGGAGCGGCTCGTCCGGGCGGCCACCGTCGGTGGCGCGGCGGCCATGGGCCTGACGGGCGCCGGCACCCTGGTGCCCGGCGGCCGAGCGGACCTCGCGGTGTTCGACGTCCCGACCGACGGCGACCCGTACGCCGCGCTGCTCGACCACGGCCCCGGCCGCTGCACCGCCACGGTGCTGGCCGGCCGCCTCGTCCACCGCCGCTGATCAGCCGAGCCCCGCGAGCCCCCCGAGCCCCGCGAGCCCCGCGAGCCCCGCGAGCCCCGCGAGCCCCCGAGCCCCCGAGCCCCCGAGCCCCCGAGCCCCCGAGCCCGGCCGACGATCTTCCCGTCGTACGGGCTGAGGCGCGTGTCGCGGGGGCACGAGGGGAAGATCACTGCCTGGGGGCGGGCTCGGCGCCGGGGTGGGGGTGGGGGTGCGGGTGGGGGTGCGGTGCCGTGACAATGGACCGGTGACCCGTGCGACGCTCGAGAAGGACCCGTCCGAGGTCGCCGCCATGTTCGACGAGGTGGCGGCGCGCTACGACCTCACCAACACCGTGCTGTCGCTCGGGCAGGACCGCGGCTGGCGCAGGGCGGTGGCGCAGGCCCTCGACCTCGTGCCCGGCGAGCGCGTCCTCGACCTCGCCGCCGGCACCGCCACCAGCAGCGCGACCCTCGCCGCGACCGGGGCCGATGTCGTGGGCTGCGACTTCTCCCTCGGCATGCTCCGGGTCGGTCGGGGGGCCGGCCACGAGGGCGTGGAGCTCGTCGCGGGCGACGCGCTGCGCCTGCCGTTCCGCGACGGCGCGTTCGACGCCGTGACGATCAGCTTCGGGCTGCGCAACACCCAGGACCTCGACGTCACGCTCGCCGAGCTGCGCCGGGTCACCCGCCCCGGCGGGCGGCTGGTGGTCTGCGAGTTCAGCCACCCGACCTGGTCGCCGTTCCGGACCGTGTACGTCGAGTACCTCATGAAGGCCCTGCCGGCCGTCGCCACCCGCGTGAGCAGCGACCCGGCGGCCTACGTCTACCTGGCCGAGTCCATCCGGGCCTGGCCGACGCAGTCCGCGCTCGCCGGGCACCTGCAGCGGGCCGGGTGGGGCAGCGTGGCGTGGCGCGACCTGACCGGAGGCATCGTCGCGCTGCACCGTGGCGTCAACCCCGGCGTCAACCCCGACGGCACCTCCGGGGCCACCCCCTCCTGACCGGATGGGCGCCCCCGCCCGCGTGCCGGACGGGACGAACCGCCGTACACTTCCTCGTGAAAGTATTCACAAGCCATCGGGAGCACCCGTGACCACGCCCACCGTCGCGACGGCCGGCCGTCTGGACCGCACGTCTGCCTCCTACGACGCGGACGTGATCGTGGTCGGTGCGGGTCCCGGTGGCAGCTCGGCCGCACACCACCTCGCGCAGTCCGGGCTCGACGTCCTGCTGCTCGAGAAGACGGCTTTTCCCCGCGAGAAGGTCTGCGGCGACGGCCTCACCCCCCGTGCGGTCAAGAGCCTGGTGCGGCTCGGCATCGACACCGGCCCTGACAACGGCTTCATCCGCAACCGCGGGCTGCGGATCATCGGCGGCGGCATGCGGCTCGAGCTCCCCTGGCCGGAGCTCAGCAGCTACCCCGACTACGGCCTGGTCCGCCCGCGACTGGACTTCGACGAGCTGATCGTCCGAGCGGCGCAGAAGGCCGGCGCGCGCCTGCAGGAGCTGTCCAACGTCACCGGTCCGCTGCTCGACGACTCCGGCCGGGTCGTCGGCGTCACCGCCAAGGTCGGCCCGGACAAGCTCGAGCGGACCTACCGCGCCCCGCTCGTGATCGCCGCCGACGGGAGCAGCGCCCGCCTGGCGCTGAGCCTGGGCGTGCAGAAGCGCGACGACCGGCCGATGGGCGTGGCCGTGCGGCGCTACTTCGAGAGCCCGCGCCACAACGACGACATGCTCGAGTCCTGGCTCGAGCTCAAGGGCGACGACGGCAGCCTGCTGCCCGGCTACGGCTGGGTCTTCGGGGTCGGCGACGGCACCAGCAACGTCGGCCTGGGCATCCTCAACACCACCAACGCCTGGCAGAAGACCGACTACAAGAAGCTGCTGTCGGACTGGACCGGCGGTATGCCCGCCGCGTGGCAGTACGACGAGGAGCACGCGACCGGCCCGGTTCGCGGCGGCGCCCTGCCGATGGGCTTCAGCCGCACCCCGCACTACACCCGCGGCCTGCTGCTCGTCGGTGATGCCGGCGGTGCGGTCAACCCCTTCAACGGCGAGGGCATCCCGTACGCGATGGAGTCCGGCCTGCTGGCCGCCGAGGTCGCCGCGCAGGCGCTGGCCCGACCCGACGGACCGCAGCGCGAGCGCGCCCTGCAGGGCTACCCCCAGGCGATGAAGCAGGAGTACGGCGGCTACTACACCCTCGGCCGGGTCTTCGTGACGCTGATCGGCAACCCGCACGTCATGTCGCTGGCCACCCGCCACGGCCTGCCCCGCCCGCTGCTCATGAAGTTCACGCTCAAGATGCTGGCCAACCTGCGCGACCCGCGCGGGGGAGACGCCCTGGACCGCGTCATCAACGGCCTGTCCCGGATGGCCCCGGCGGCCTGATCCGCACCCCTGACCCGGGCGCCCGACCCCAGCCATCTGACCCGTAGGCTGACCCCCGGTCCACGAAGCACAACCCACCAGGACAGGCCACCAGGACAGGAGAGCGCCGTGCTCGACAACTACGTGCCGATCCTGGTGATGTTCGTGATCGCGTTCGCCTTCGCGGCTGGTTCGGTCGGCGCCGCGGCGGTCATCGGCCCCAAGCGCTACAACCGGGCCAAGCTGGACGCGTACGAGTGCGGCATCGAGCCCACTCCGCAGCCCGTCGGCGGTGGGCGCTTCCCGGTCAAGTTCTACCTGACGGCGATGCTGTTCATCGTCTTCGACATCGAGGTGGTCTTCCTGATCCCGTGGGCCGTGGCCTTCGACCAGCTCGCGCTGTTCGGGCTGCTGTCCATGACCTTGTTCATCGGGACCATCTTCGTCGCGTACGCCTACGAGTGGCGTCGCGGCGGCCTGGAGTGGGACTGACCGTGGGGAGCGTTGCGTAATGGGCATCGAGGAGAAGATCCCGTCCGGGGTCGTGCTGACCAGTGTCGAGAAGGTCGTCAACTGGTCCCGCAAGAGCTCGCTGTGGCCGGCCACCTTCGGGTTGGCCTGCTGCGCGATCGAGATGATGGCAACCGGCGCCGGGCGCTACGACCTGGCCCGGTTCGGCATGGAGGTGTTCCGGCCGTCGCCGCGCCAGGCCGACCTGATGATCGTCGCAGGTCGCGTCAGCCAGAAGATGGCCCCGGTCCTGCGGCAGATCTACGACCAGATGCCCGAGCCCAAGTGGGTCATCGCCATGGGCGTCTGCGCCAGCAGCGGGGGCATGTTCAACAACTACGCCATCGTGCAGGGCGTCGACCACGTCGTGCCGGTCGACATCTACCTCCCGGGATGCCCCCCGCGGCCCGAGATGCTGCTCGACGCCATCCTGAAGCTGCACGACAAGATCATGGACGAGCCGCTGGGCAGCAACGCGCGCCGGCGCGAGCTTCCCGGCTACGCACCGCGCGAGCTGGTGGCGAGCAGCCAGCGCTACAGCTCCGACGGCAAGGTCGACCACCGCACCGCGCTGCGGACCGAGCTGATGGACGGCCCCGGCGGCCTGGTCCGGGCGGACCGTCGATGAGCGTCACGCCCCAGGGATCACCCCCGCCTCGCCCCAAGCCCGACGGGGAGGTCGAGACCGCCCCGGCGGTCGCCGCCTCGAGCGCGTCCGCGGTCGCCGCGAACGTGGCCGAGCCCGACCAGGGCTCGGACATGTTCGGCGCCGCGATGGGCGGTGACACCAGCGGCTTCGGCGGCCTGGTGCGCACGACCCCGGCCCCGGCCTCGACCCCGCGCCCCTACGGCGGCTGGTACGACGAGGCCGTCGACGCGCTCGTGGAGGCCTACCCGGGCTTCGGCGACACCGTGACCCGGGTCGTCGTCGACCGCGACGAGCTGACCCTGCACGTCCAGCGCGACAAGGTCGCCGACCTCTGCCGGCACCTGCGCGACGACGCCGAGCACCGCTACGAGGTGCTCCTGGGCGTCTCGGGCGTCGACTTCCCCGAGCAGGCCGAGCGGTTCCACGTCGTCTACCACCTGCTGTCGATGACCTACCGCCGGCGGCTGCGGCTCGAGACCACGTGCAGCGAGGCCGATCCGCACGTCGTGTCGGTCACCGACGTCTACCCGACCGCCGACTTCCACGAGCGCGAGACGTGGGACATGTTCGGCGTCCAGTTCGACGGTCACCCGGCGCTGACCCGGATCCTCATGCCGGACGACTGGGAGGGTCACCCCCAGCGCAAGGACTACCCCCTCGGCGGCGTGCCGGTCGAGTACAAGGGCGCGCAGATCCCGCCGCCAGACGAGCGGAGGTCGTACGCATGACGACGACGTCAGGACCCACCACCGAGACGCCCGACCCCTACGCCGCAGGCACCCGTGACACGACCGAGGGGACGGTCTACACCGTCACCGGTGGCGACTGGGACACCATGCTGGCCGATGCGTTCCAGGAGGAGCGCATCGTGGTCAACATGGGGCCGCAGCACCCCTCGACGCACGGCGTGCTGCGCCTGGTCATGGAGCTCGAGGGCGAGACGGTCATCGCCGCCCGCACCGTCATCGGCTACCTGCACACGGGCATCGAGAAGAACCTCGAGTACCGCAACTGGGTCCAGGGGGTCACCTTCGTGACCCGGATGGACTACCTCTCGCCGATCTTCAACGAGACCGGCTACAGCCTCGCGGTCGAGAAGCTGCTCGGGATCGAGGCGCCGCCGCGCGCCCAGGTCATCCGCGTCCTGTGCATGGAGCTCAACCGCATCAGCAGCCACCTCGTCGCCTTCGCCACCGGTGGGCTCGAGCTCGGCGCCTTGACGGCGATGACCAACGCCTTCCGCGAGCGCGAGATGATCCTCGACGTCCTCGAGATGATCACTGGCCTGCGGATGAACCACGCGTACGTCCGGCCCGGCGGGGTGGCGCAGGACCTGCCGCCCGGCGCGGTCGAGAAGATCCGCGAGCTGCTGACGGTCCTGCCGGACAAGCTCAGCGGCATCGACAAGCTGCTCACCGGCAACCCGATCTGGCAGGCCCGGACGCAGAACGTCGCGCACCTGGACGTGCAGGGCTGCCTCGCGCTCGGCGTCACCGGCCCTGTCCTGCGCTCCGCGGGCCTGGGCTGGGACCTGCGCAAGGCCGAGCCGTACTGCGGCTACGAGGGCTATGACTTCGACGTCCCCACCACCACCGACGCTGACTGCTGGGGCCGCTTCCTGGTCCGCAAGCAGGAGATGTGGGAGTCGCTGAAGATCATCGAGCAGGCGCTCGACAAGCTCGAGCCCGGCCCGGTCATGGTCGAGGACACCAAGATCGCGTGGCCGGCGCAGCTCGCGCTCGGCTCCGACGGCATGGGCCAGTCGCTCGACCACGTCAAGAAGATCATGGGGACCTCCATGGAGGCCCTGATCCACCACTTCAAGCTCGTCACCGAGGGCTTCCGGGTCCCGGCCGGGCAGGTCTACACTGCCGTCGAGTCGCCCCGCGGCGAGCTCGGCTTCCACGTGGTCAGCGACGGCGGCACCAGGCCGTACCGCGTCCACGTGCGGGACCCGTCGTTCACCAACCTGCAGGCCACCGCGGCGATGTGCGAGGGCGGCATGCTCTCCGACGCGATCGCCGCCGTGGCCTCCCTCGACCCCGTCATGGGAGGAGTCGACCGATGAGCCTTCCCGAGAGCACCCGCCTGGAGGCGCGCGAGATCATCGCGCGCTACCCGCAGGCCCGCTCCGCGCTGCTCCCGATGCTCCACCTCGTGCAGTCGGTCGAGGGCTACGTCAGCCCCGACGGCATCACGCTGTGCGCGCAGGAGCTCGGCCTGACCAAGGCCGAGGTCGGCGCGGTCGCGACCTTCTACACGATGTACCGCCGCCGGCCGGCCGGGGACTACCACGTCGGTGTCTGCACCAACACGCTGTGCGCGGTGCTCGGCGGCGACGAGATCATGGCGACCGTCAAGGACCAGCTCGGGATCGGCCACAACGAGACGACCGAGGACGGCACGATCTCCCTCGAGCACGTCGAGTGCAACGCGGCCTGCGACTACGCCCCCGTGGTGATGGTCAACTGGGAGTTCTACGACAACCAGACGCCCGCCTCGACCCGGGACCTCGTCGACGCGTGCCGCGCCGGCACCCCGCCGCCGCCCACGCGCGGGCCCGACTCCCTGTGCACCTTCAAGCAGGCCTCCCGCGTGCTGGCCGGGTTCAACGACGGCAGGGCCGGTGAAGGCGTGCAGGCCGGTCCACCGACCCTGCTGGGCCTCGAGCTCGCCAAGCAGCGGGGCGACACCGCCCCGGACTACCCCACGGCCACCCCGGCCGCCGTGACCCCGACCGCCGTGACGGAGCCCTGATGCTCACTCCCGTGCTCTCCCGCCACTGGGACGACGCCGACTCCTTCACGATCGAGGGCTACACCCGGCAC
>Ga0335397_10005452_pt1 | contig 16669 bp, 17 predicted proteins | sample MAT04_FD_205740 | JGI IMG/M metagenome (GOLD analysis project Ga0335397, IMG submission 205740) | Freshwater microbial communities from Lake Fryxell liftoff mats and glacier meltwater in Antarctica - MAT-04 (spades assembly) (version 2) ... | reverse complement strand
CAAGTAATTTGATTGACAATTGGAGCTGAGGGAGATGGTAGTGCTGGGGAAGAAGTGGGGGTTGGAGTAGGTGTCGCTGGAGGAGTAATGCACGATACTCCACAGAACTGACTCGCATGTTGATAGGCAACTTGCAAATCGACACAATTCTTGGGATCTCCCTCATAACCTTTTTTATCTGGAGAATAACAAACATAATCAACTCTCTCTACTTTACCATTTCCGCAAGCACCGCTGGCTACAAAGGATGAGATATTGCTCACACACTGATTGACCAAGACAGGACCGCCATCAATCTGCGCAATTTTTGGTGATCGAATTTGTGAGCGGATAAGTACCATAAAGATGGCAACAAAAATTAAAGCAATGGCAATATATTTAAATTTTGATTGAGAATGTAAAGATTTTTTCATATTTATTATCTTCCAGTTCCGATACCTACTGCAGTAGAGCTGGCCTCACAGTACGAAATAGCTTTGTTTAGACTCGCTACCAAGTCGGTACAAACCCCATTTGCCAACGTAATTGCAGCCAGATTGTCTTGATTACATGTATATGTAATGTTCAAAAATTTGTTTTCACCACAGGGTTCGCTGGATTTGAAAAGTGAGACTCCGTTTACGGTTGCTATAATTGATGGAGAAGGTTTTGGCGTAGGAGAGCACCATACAGTATATGAACTAATTTTCAGCATGCAAGCAGGGTTCTCATCTAAACAGGCGGGTCGTTGCTGACATTTACAAATCAACTTTAATTTTTTTGGGTCTCTGTATTGCAACCCCTCATAATCACATCCAGGAGGCGGTGGTGGTGGAGATAAGGGTGTAGACTCTGATACGAGATTAATATTATTTGGAACTAAAATATTACGAAGTATTATTTTTGCGCTAATACCTATGAACAACACGGACGCGACGATGATGAATAAAGTTTTTTGAGACTTAGATTTCATCAAATTTTTATTTTTTGATTGCATAATTTAATACTACAGTTTGTCAAATTAAAGTCAAGGTTTTTTTGACTAATTTACAGTGACGCGATCGACGGTTGCGATTGATGAAAGTGAGTAGTGAGAACTAAAAGTTTTAGAAATTCCACCCTCTGGGAAAGGATCGTTAATTAAGTAATCATCACCTACCTTGGCTTTTACCACCAGGAAATGCTCTGGACGACTAGAGCGATATTGAATAATACCCACAATCACGGGTTTACCTGGATTACTAACAAGCTCCTTGTCTAGAACACTGCGAGAATACCCGACTCGAGTGCGAGTAGTATTTGACCCACCAATATTCCAGCTACCCAGACGGAAATCTCCAAATGAGAAAAGCTCGGATTGATTGGCAATATCTCCTGGTTTGATTGATTTACCATAATAGCTCAGCACCATCGCCATGGAAGTAACCAAGCAACCTGAGCTGGCCATTGTGTAATTTGATCCAGGCAATAACCGATTGCCCCACTGACTATCTCGTTGGTTATAGTATGTTCCCCAGCCGGAGTCTGATTTTGTGCTTCCATTTAGAATACTCGCACCACCCTGATTACTGACAAATGTTGTGAATGCAGCTAGTTGGGCCTGAGCACTGGATTTAAGCTGTTGATATTTATTTTCATCATTCTTGGTATCAGCCAAGAGCTTGTTTTTGGAAGCAATTTGGCTATTTAGAGCCGACTTGTCAGCGTCCAGTTTATTTTTGAGGGCAGAGATCTCTGTCTGTTTTTCTTGTTTTAAACCTTTTTGAGCACTCGCATCAAGGCGAGATTTTTCTAAAGAAAGAAGGATTGTGCGATCGTGATCACGGATCTTCTTGGTGTATTCGATATTGCGAAGAATATCTGATATCCTAGAGCTTTGAGCAATAATTGCTGTGTCAAATCTATCCGGGCGCATGTACGCCTCTCTGACTCTAGAGACAAATAATTTGGTTAAATCGTCAAGAGAGTAATCGATACTCTCTATCCTGCCGGACAAGTCACTAATTTCAACATTTAATTTGTCTAGCTGAGTGGTAGTACTGGCGACTTTGGCTTGGGTCAACCTGATTTGAGTACTTAGATAATCAATAGCTTGAGCAAGTGTTTGCTTCTGCCCAGCAAGTGTCCCAAGTTTCGAATTGCAGTCGTTAATGTAGTTGTTAATCTGATCTGGGTCATTGGGAATATCCTCACCGCAGGTTGTGGCATTTGCCACAGGGATCGTATAGAGTATGGAGTATAGAGAATAAAATATGAAAGAAAATATAAATAATTTTTTCATCGGCCATAGCGTCTGGTTGCTATCAGACTCGCAAACGCTCCGATCAAACAGGCTAAGATAATTTCGCCACCAAGCATAGATAACATGACCCAAATGGGGATAGGTAGTATCGCGATGTCTTGCAAGAAGTTTACAAGATTTGGGGTTAGGTATAGTAGAGACAAGTAAGCGATACCCCAGCCAGCAAGTGCACCAATGACAGCATAGATAATACCTTCGCTTACAAAGGGACCACGAATGTACCATGACGTTGCTCCAAGAAGCGAGAGAGTATTGATTTCAGCTTTACGAGCGGTAAATTTGAGCCCTAGAATCATAACAATGGTAGTGAGCGAGGCGAGGATCAATAAACTGGAAAGTACTATGCCTGTTATTCTAATGCCTCCTACCCATTTACGCAGAGTATCAATGACATCTTTTTGAAATACTACTTCTTCGACACTGTCGTCTTTTTGCATCAGCGAAGCAATGGATTCGAGATCTCTGACGTTTTTGGCACTGACCTCGAGACTAGCGGGCAAGATATCGGCGGTAACCATTTCTAAAAGAAGAGGATTATTTTCATTTTGCTTACGATATATTTCTAGGGCATCATCTTTGGAGATATAATGCATATTTTCGACTGTAATGGTGGTAGATATTTCATTTTTAAGCGACTCGATTTGAGTGGTTGTGGCGTCGTCTTTAAAGAAAGCTGTAACTTGAGGGCGAGATTCGAAAAATAACAGCATGCTGTGGGCACCAAGTACGACTAAAGCGAAAATACTAACAATGAAAAAAGTCACCGTAGTCATAAAAACAGCGGCCAATGACTGATATGGAGAACGGCGAATATGTTTTAGAACGGTGTTTTTATGTGACATAACTAAAGTCCACTGTATCAGATTTAATCAGCTTTTACCTCTTCTTTTTTGCCATGGTGATGATGAACTGATGAGTCGTGAATGAGCTCACCTTGGTCGAGGCGGAGACGACGCAGTTTCAGATCTTTAACTAGCTCAAGATCATGTGTAGCCATCACCACTGTAGTGCCTGACTCGTTAATATCCTGCAATAACTTAATAATGGAGAGACCGGTTTTGGCATCAAGATTGCCAGTTGGTTCGTCGGCAAATAACACCTTGGGTTGAGATGACAGAGCTCTTGCTATAGCTACACGCTGGGTCTCCCCCCCTGAAAGCTGAACTGGGAAGAAATTCTCTTTGCCCTGAAGACCGGTTAGATCAAGTAGCTCAGTCCGACGCTTGGTAATCAAGTCATCGTCTAGCCCAATAATGTCGAGCGCAAGGTCGATATTCTCGGCGACAGTTCGATCCATCAAGAGCTTAAAATCCTGAAAAATGACACTAACTTTACGTCGCAGGAGGGGTAAATTTTTAGAGGAGATTTTGCTAATATCATCACCTTCGATCACTATCTTGCCATGACTAATGGGAAGATCTTTAATGACGGCTCGCATCAGAGAAGTTTTGCCAGCTCCAGAGTGACCCTCGACAATGACAAATTCTCCCTCACCTACTGCAAAAGAAATATCTTTGAGAGCCTTACCTCCATTTCCAAATGTGATGGTGACATTGTCAAAAACTATCATATGTTGGTTGACGTCCTTAAAGTTTTACTCGTTACCATTTGACTCAACTGCGGGTGCCACGTTCAATTCTTGAACTTTAAGTTTGCCTACGTCCATGAGCCAACCAGCTTTTTTACCCTGATTAGTTTCTCCCCAGATCGTAACCCGATCACCTACCAGCAAATCTAGATCAACTACAGAAGACGTAATATAAACCCACTGAGTTTTGTTGGCACCGCGTTCGAGGTGATGAGAACCTTCTCCCTCGATACCCCCAGCCATCAGAATACCTTCGGCTTGATCTCTAAAGGTTTTCTCGTCAGCTGAGCCAAAGACATCGCCAACTTTGACATTGGTCGCACTGGTTAGTTCTTGGGTTGATTGTGAGGTAAGATTCACCCCGCCATTGGCTAGGAGGAGTTGTTTTTGAGCTATGAAGAAACCAGTGACTAGACCAATTACAATACCAGCTGAGATGATCAGAGGCATGGTTTTAGATTTTTTAACTGGTTCCATGACGTTTCCCCCCATTTGAATATCTTCATTAATACTTGGCTCTGATAGATTGATTTGAACAAGATCTTCCATAGATTCCTCCACTAAGTTTATATACGACTTTTCCACTATATCATATCTAGAAAAGCATTTTCAGCTCGGCTTGGATAAAATCGTCAATATCGCCGTCGAGCACAGTTTCTGCCTGGCTAGTTTCGTGACCGGTTCTGACGTCTTTGACGAGTTTGTACGGATGCAACACATATGAGCGGATCTGATTACCAAAGCTAGCAACCCGATACTCACCTTTCTCAGTCAACATCTCGGCTTTTTGACGTGCTTCTTCTAGTTCCCACAGTTTGGCTTTGAGGGCGGCCAGGCAAATCTTGCGATTGCTTTCCTGGTAACGCTCCTGAGTACTGACATTTGTGATCCCAGTGGGTTTGTGGATGAGACGTACCGCAGTCGAGACTTTGTTGACGTTTTGACCACCGTGGCCCCCGGCGCGGAAAAACTGCCATTCCAAATCTTCGTCTCTCACCACAATATCATTTTCATCATCGGCCTCTACGGCCGGAGCAACCTCAACTAGTGCAAAACTAGTTTGGCGAAGATTGTCGGAGTTGAAAGGTGACTGGCGGACCAAGCGGTGAGTTCCTGATTCGCGCTTGAGTATACCGTAGGAGTTTTTGCCTTTGAAACGTATGATTGCGGACTTGATCCCTGCTTCATCCCCTGCAGTCTCGTCGAGGATTTCGTAGCCCCAACCTTGACGCTCTCCGTAGCGCAGATACATGCGATATAACATGCCCGACCAGTCCATCGCTTCCGTACCCCCGGCACCGGCGTGGATCGAGAGGATGGCGTCAAGACTATCGTAGCGACCAGAAAGATAGGTGCGCGACTCTAGTTTGGAAAGGGCACTTTCGGCTATGCCCTCATATTTACTTACTTCATCACCTAGCTCTGAAGCTGTTTCAGCATCGCCTATGACGGAATTAACATGGAGGAACCCTTCGATAATTTCGCCTAATTCAGAGAGTCGTTGACTTTTCTTTTCGGCACCAGGAACTCCCCAGAACTCTGCAGACTCCATTTCTTTGAGTAAAGCAGTTTTTTCTGCAGAAAGTTCATCCAATTTTAGTTTGGCTTTGACATCGGCTAGACGAGAGGCGTAATCTGACATGAACGTATTGTACCAGGGTCAATTGCAAGATCCTACTTATAACCCCGATGATTGTAAGTTGTTGAGTAGCAGGTTTTTCACGCGATTGATATTGGCAGTATCAGGACCCAGACCTTCGAGGCCGGGGACTTCGAGGATAAGGGGGAGATGGACAAATTTTTGGTGATTGATGAGATTTTTGAGTCCTGCCTCGCCGATAAACCCATCACCGATATTCTGATGATTGTCGCGACCACTCCCGAGGGGAGTCTTGCTATCATTTAAGTGGAACAATTCGATTTTTGCCAGGGTAATTGTCGACTCTATCTCTTTGATCCACAGCTCTATTCCCTCTGGGGATGTAAAATTGTAGCCAGCTTCAAAGGCGTGAGCAGTATCAAGACACACGCGCAAGCGAGGACTTGGGATCGCATCTAAGATATCTTTTAGCTCGTGAAGTGAGCCAATTTTACCCTGTTGACCCGCGCTATTTTCGAGCAAAAGAACACTACTTTCTGGAGTTTTATCCAATATCTCATTAATAGCAGAGATAACCTGGTCGCGATCATGTTCCCACCCCCTACCCTGATGAGAGCCAATGTGAAGGACTACTCCAGCACCGCCAATTGCTGAAGAATTCTGCATGTCTATGCTGAGGGCATATTTAGATTTTTCTAAGAGCTCGGGATTGTCGCTTGCGAGGTTGGTTAAATAGAGTGCATGGATATAGACGGGATTTAAATCTTTTTCACTGACCAATAATTTGAACTCTTCACAGATTTTGGTAGGGTAGAGGGAACGTGCCCACATGCGCGGGCTGCCCGCAAAAATCTGCAGACAGTTAGCACCGATGTTTTGCGCGTTGATAATGGCATTTTGTAGCCCGCCCGCGCAAGAGACATGGCCACCGATACATCTATTTACTTTCATATTGAGTGACTACATCTTTGCAAAATTCATACTTCACTTTATCAACTGCTTCTTTGGGTAAGTCCTTAACTTCTTTTTGAATATTTTCTAGAGCTTTATTAATAATTGGATCCGATTTGCCAGCTGTTGCGTCATTTAACAAATCCTTACCATTCTCGTATAAATTCTCGATACTGCTACCAAGCACATTGGCAAGGTCGCTAAGTTTATTACTCGTTTGATTAATTACCAAACTACCTTGAGCAAAACCTTCGGGACTCGCAGAGATCATGCGTTGAGAATTTTGATAGTATAGGTATCCAAAATAACCAAGTCCAGCGATAAGAATTAAAGCCAATAATCGTTTCATAATTACATGATATCAGACTAAGCTAATTACTCGTATCTCAAGGCCTCGATTGGGCTGAGCTTGGCGGCTTTTCGCGCTGGAAATACTCCAAAAACAATACCTGTGGCGAGAGAGACGCCAAATGCCAAGAGGATCGAGTTGAGCGAGGCAGTGGCAGGGAAGAACGGGTGGATGGCCATGGCACCAAGGACACCGAGAATAATACCTACGATACCACCAAGGGTGGAGAGAACGGCGGACTCGATCAAAAACTGAATCATGATATTGTTGGGGGTAGCCCCTAGCGCTTTGCGAAGTCCAATCTCTTTGGTGCGCTCAGAGACTGCCACGAGCATAATGTTCATGATCCCAATGCCTCCGACAAAGAGGGAGATAGCAGCAATACCGGCCAGACCAACTGTGAGGGTGCCTAGAATAGTTTGGATTGTTTTTAAAATATCGCTTTGGTCGGTGACGGAGAAATCCTCTTTGTTGAGACGTTTCTCTAGGGTTGATTTAATTTTATCGATGGCGAGAGGAATATCTTTTTTACTCGCCGCTTGCACAAGGATGTTGGTCATTTTATCTTGCCCTAGCGCACTCCTAGCAGTAGAGACTGGGATATAGACAGCGCTATCAAAGTCGGGCCCACCAAATCCGCCATCACTCTTTTTCTCGATCACCCCGATGATCTCAAATCTGACGCGATTGATTGTGACACTTTGGCCAAGGGGATCTAGTCCCGCGAAAAGTTTTTCGGCTATTTTGTTCCCGATCACGACTACCTTGCGGTTGCCTGTCACGTCAGAATCTGTGAGAAATCTACCTACCACGACCTTGGTATTGCGCATGGGACTATATTCCTTGGTGGTGGCGATAGAGATGCTTCTGCGCTTGCCTCTTTCATTTCTGACTTCAGCACTACCTTGGATCAGTGGTACGACGTCTCCCACGGGATAGCCGATACGTTTGATGGCTGTTACATCGCTTTGAGAAAGCTTGGAAGTGGCAAGTGCGAGAGCAGCTTCTTCTTGATTAAATCCACCTTCTTCGTTGACGATTTCTCCGGGAGAAACGATCAAGAGATTGCTACCTAAATTTTGAAATTGCTCTTCGATAAAGACTGTAAGACCGTTGCCAATAGAAGTGAGTAAAATCACCGAAAGTACGCCAATGATGACGCCCAGCGTGGTTAAAAATGAACGAGTCTTGTTGCGCAATATTGAAGTAAAAGCTGAGCGTGCGAGGATGGATATTTTCATTTGGTTTGGTCCGAAACTATTTTACCGTCAAATATTTTGATGGTGCGATTGGCCACTTTGGCGAGCTCCAAGTCGTGAGTCACGATGACAATCGTGCGACCATCTTTGTTTAATTGTTTGAGGATCTCAACCACTTCGTGCCCACTTTTGCTATCTAGATTGCCTGTGGGCTCATCAGCAAAAATCACGGCCGGATCATTGACTAATGCGCGCGCGATGGCGACTCTCTGCTGTTGGCCACCCGAGAGTTGATTGGGAGCATTTTGGAGTCGATCACCAAGTCCCAGATCATTTAAAAGCTTGGTAGCGTAGGGAGTTTTCTCTATCGCATTACCGCTATAAATAGTAGGTAGCAAAACGTTTTCGAGAGCTGAGGTGCGTGGTAGCAAATTGAATTGCTGGAAAATAAAGCCAATATATTTGTTGCGCAAGACCGCGGCTTCTGTTTCGCTCAAATTAACAACTTCTTTGCCAGCAAGTTTGACCGTACCCGTTGTTTGCTGGTCGAGGATGCCCATGATGTGCATGAGCGTCGATTTGCCGGAGCCTGAGGGGCCAACGATGGCAACCAATTCTCCAGCACGGATGGTGATCGAGATGTCACGCAAAATTTCGAGGGTTTGATCGCCAAGCTCGTAGGACTTGGTGATATGCGATAGCTCGAGGACTGGCTGACTAATTTTATTTTTTGATGTAGACATTTTCTGCCTCACCCAAACCGCCAGTAATTTCGACTATGCCATTATTTTCGATGCCAGTTTGGATGTCTTTTTCGAGGTATTTGTCACCTTGTTTGATCATGACGGTCGACTTGCCATTTTGACTGACTATCGAGCTTTGAGGGAGCGTGAGAGCGTTTGTTACTTTTTTCATCACGAGCTCTACCGTACCGTTGAGCCCTAGTCGGAGATCTTCTGAGTCTACTTTGGTCAATTTGATTTTCACTTCGTAGGTGGTACCAGTACTAGTTTCTTTGGGGCTGAAAGAAATGGTACTAATGAGCGAATTTATCTCTCTACCCGGGAAAGCATCGAGATTGACGTGTGCCTGCTGTGCTATAGAGACTCTTTTGAGATCGGTTTCGTCTAGATCGGCGGAGAAATAAAGTGAGTCTGGATCTACTACCACCCAAGTATCTACTGCTGTAACTTGCACCCCAGACACACTCGTAGGAGACTGGACGAGGACGCCTGCGATAGGACTCGAGATCCTGGCCAGTTTGAGATAGAGATCTTGATACTCGACATCTTTGACTGTATTTTCGAGCTGATATTGGTTTTTGGACAGCAATCTCTCGAGCGTACGACCCAGGTCGCCATTTGGTACAGCATTGTTGTTATCATCGACAGTCTGTTCAAAAGACCCACGTTGGATCGCATAGAGATTGAGCTTTTGCTCCATCGCTTTTTGCAACTGTCTGGTGTCGACGGAAGCTAGAGTTTGCCACTTTTTGACGGTATCACCTTCTTTCGCTCCGACGTAAGTCAGGAGTCCCCCAGCCAAGAATTTGAGGGAAGCAGTATTTTCGGCTCTGACTTTGCCTGATAATTCGAGTGTTTCGCTGATATCTTGTCGTTTTACACTAAATTCGTCGTAGCTCACTTTGGGTTTGCGACCAAAGAAAAACCAAATCGCCAAAGCTCCAAGGATGAGGATCCCCAGCAATAATTTGTGTGTTTTGAGCCAATTAATCATGTAGATATTCTATGCTATAAAAGGTAAAAAAGCTAGATTTATACCTGGAAAATACGCCCAACAAGCATCCCGATCATGACTGCAACACCACCAAGCAATGCCACTTTGATTGCGCGATGCATGGGATAGCCGTAGCGGAAAATTTTGGCGCTACTATAGCCTAGGACTGCCAGCCCGATGAGTGAGGAGGCGACAGAGTAAATAACTGCCTGGTCATTGGGCGCAAAGATATAGGGGGCTAAGGGAATAAAACCTGCTAGGAGATACGAGCCAAACATGGTGAGTGCGCCTTTGGCGGCTTCCCACTGGTTGCTCACGCCCCCGTCGAGCTCTTCGGTTGCTTCCTCAGTGAGGAACGAGCCGATGCCCATCGAGAAAGCTTCGACAAAAATTAGGACTATGCCTGTGGTAACAATGGATTTGCCTACGATCCCACCCGAGGCCACCCCAGCCAGGAGTCCAACTGTGGAGACGAGCGAATCCTCGACACCAAAAACAAAGTTGCGAAAGAGTGTCTCTTTTTGCTGTTTTTTGTGAGTGAAAATATGAAAGATATTCATAGTTGATCTTGTATCATTAAATCAAACTTTCGGGGTGCTCGGTACTGCCCCGAGGCCCTACGACCCCCAGCCGCAGATACTACTATTATACGACACCCCGCTGTTCTTAGATGTTAAGAACATGCTTATTTTAACATGAAAATTAGGCCAAACGAGAAGCGACGTCGTCCCAATTGATGAGGGACCAGAAGGCGTCGACATATTTGCCACGGTCATTGGCGTAGTCGAGGTAGTAGGCGTGCTCCCAGACATCTAAGAGAAGAAGCGGTTTGGTTTCGACTATTGTCATGAGATTTTGATTTTGGATTTGGATGACGTGGAGATCTTCGCCATCAGCCACTAATGCTACCCAGCCTGATCCCTCGACTGCTTTGGCGGCACCGGCAAATTCTGCTTGAAATACTTCGAAGCTACCAAACTGCTCTTCGAGCTTGGCGAACAAAGCCCCACTGGGTGCATTGTCTTTTTTGTTTTTGCGCATATTTTTCCAGAAAATGCTGTGGAGCTTGTGGCCATTGAGGTGGAATGAAAGATCGCGCATGGTGGCTTTGTAGTCAATTTCCATACCTTCCCCGGCACGTGATTTTTCTAGACGATCCATGGCAGCGTTGGCACCAGTCACGTATGCCAAGTGATGGCGGGTGTGGTGAAGTTCCATGATTTTTTTGGAAATAACTGGTTCTAGAGCGTCGTAGGCGTAGGGGAGATCGGGGAGTTCGATTCGTTTGTGTTTCATGGTAGTCATATAGCTAACCTCCTATCAAACTCTTACTTGTACGTTGATAGTATACCACTAATTTATTGAGAAATCCAGACTAATCTTATAGGTTATTTGGTTTTGAGCCGGAGTCTATCCCAATATTTTCCCCGTCTACACAATCTCGAAATATCACTTTTGTCAATGAGCACCGCCTCAACTACTCTCTCAAGGAAGATTTCATTTTGCGAGCCTTTGATTAAAGTAAAAGTATTAGGTTTAAGCCGATTTTTTAAATACCTTATAAGCTCAGTCATTTTGTAAAAATGAGTGACGGGAAACTTTTTTGTCTGAAGCATGGGCAGAGTAAATTCGGACATTGCATCTCCAAACAAAATTGCTTCGTCGGCGTAAAGTCGTATCCATTCTGAGAGTTGCTTATGACTATATTTTGTACTAATTCCTAGCTCTCTCATATCGCCAAGAACGGCAATTTTTTTATGTTTACCGGCAATTTTTTTAAGCATTTTAAGTGACTCGAGCATGGTTTGAGGAGAAGCGTTGTAGGAGGAGTCGATAATGGTTGAGGCATTTATTCCTTTAAATAATCGCGCACGTCCTGGTGGACTACGATAGTCTGTAAATGAACTAAGACTAATGGAGGGTGGAATACCAAGAGAAGAAGCGGTGGCGATCGCTGCGGCGAAAGTATAACTAAAGTGCTCAGGTAGGAGATCGCCCACCTTTAATTCGTACATAGTACCCTGATATCTAAAAGTAAAGTTTGTTCCATCATTGCTAGTAGAAAATGAAATGATTCGAAGATCGGCCTTAGCTGATTTGCCATATGTAATTTTGCGTGTCTCTATCTCTCTTAGACCATCAGCAAATTCTTTTTGATCTATATTGACAATCGCAACTCCGTTTTTTACCAGTCCACGAGCTAGGCTCATTTTTTCTTTAGAGATCAACTGAACTAGCTTTTTGGTGCGTCTCTCCAGATTGTTGTCTTTGACTAAATAATCAAAGTTGGCGGTATGGGTGAGACTAGCATTTAGCACTACCCCGATATTTGGCCTGACGATACTAAGTAGGTAGGCCATATTCTTTGGAGGCGCTGGACTATCGATACCCATCTCAACTACGTAGTAGTCAAAGTGTTCGCTAAAAGTTAAGATACGAATAGGAGCAAGAATTAATAGTCTAGCCCAATCGAAGAGTGAATAGTTTTTGGGAGATAATCCTAAGATGCTTAAAGAAATCCCCGATTCAGAATTTAGACCAATGGTTTGCTTTACTTTGCCACGGTGCTTGAGAATATCAACAATTGCAAAAGCAGTCGAAGTCTTGCCCGCCGACCCCGTAATGCCAATAACTGTAGCACCCGAATTCTTGCTCAGTTGAATTTTGGCTAATACCTTAAAATAATTGAGAACGATTCGTCCGATAATTTTTTTGATCATACTATGGTTTATTTAATTCCTTTACTAATTGATCAGCTTGATTGGTGTCTGATTGATCTGCTTTGATTCTATCTTCCTGAGCGTCTGTTAACCATTTTTTTTGCTCCATGATGGTGACTATTTCCTTGGCTAATTCTAATTTACGGTAGAATATTGACAAGAGGGAGCTAAGTTTTACTTGATCAAGCTGATCATGGCCAACAGCTCCCTCCCACGAGGGTAAAACAGAAGAAATATTTTGTGAAAGATTCTTCCAACTATCAATTGTTTTCTCATCATAATTGGCGGGAACATAACCACCCAGATGACCAACAATTACTTGACTAGGACAACCATTTATCTCCAAGTTGAGGGTCGAGATACCGATATCTGTGTAATCTGGGCTTAAAATTTGCTTGGCAGTTGAACTATTGTAGAGCAAGTTTTCTATCAATTCTTTGGCACTAAAATGACCGTGACTGACAAATTCTCCCAGCACAATATTGGAGTACCCTGACTCTTTGATCGCTTGTTTAATACCATAACTAGTATTACTAGAATGTAGTAGTTTTTCACCACGATATGAACTGGATTTGATGAGTGTCGGGACTGACTTTAGACTAGACACTTTCTTAGTATTTCTGACATCGTTGACCAAATTTATAAATTCTGTACTTACGAGCGTGGGCTGGCCGAGCAGATCATCGTCCTTACTCGTATCTCTCCAGAGAGAATGGTAGATCTGCTGTTCCTGCAAGGGTAAAACATATCCGATATCGTCGAGTTTAACGAGACCGAGTGCATATCTAGAGTCTGAAGAGACCTTGCGATTATCGCCCATCACAAAGTAATGATTCTCCGTTAAAACTAGTTTTTGACAATCTTTTAAATATTCACTTCCATAGGTTGATCTGGGCGAGGCGATGTAGGGCTCAGCAATGAGCTGACCATTAAGATAGGTAAATCCATCACGCAGTTCGAGAGTGTCGCCTGGCAAACCAATTACCCGCTTAATAAACCCCGCGTCTGTATCTCGGCCCTCCTCTTTTAAAATTGCCCGGGTCTGGTCATTTTTGAAAGCGACCATATCACCCCGACCAATTAAACGTTTTAAATATTTCTTGCTAAAAATATTTAAGCCATCGTACCGCTTATATAAATGAGGAGTAGAGCGATACTCTTCAATTACAACTTTGTCATTATCTTCTGGTCCGCCTTCTGATTTTGCCCAAAAGAGAGAGGGATACATCGATCCCGTACCAACAACTGGGACGGGAATAGTTTTTAGACCAAGCAATTTAGATGTTTCGGTGATTGCTACACCAAAAATTGGTACAGTCACTATCGCCATAATTAAGTATGGTAGGACAAAGAAAGCTTTGTGGATTATTTTTAAAATTATTGACTTTGACATATCTGCTCAAGTTGGGGGAGGATGTTATTTACAAAATCATTAGATACTAAATGATGATTGGATGGATTTAATAATTGTTTACAAGTCACAATTCCAGCGTTCAATAGCCGTATTTTATCTCCCTCACTCAAATCTTCGACAATCGTGATGGGGTGGAGACCGGTATGTTCGATGAGATCCATAATCCCCTCGCCTTTGGGGTAACCCCAACTGGTTAAGCGAATATTTTGACATTGAGCATATTTAATGGCATCCGTTGAGAACCTTGTATTGGTAAATATCCATGATCTTGTCTCACCACTTATCCAAGCAGATTTGAGATCATCATACCTAGCTTTGATATAAAGAGCTACTCTGACATCAGTTCTTTGACTTTGATTTTTATGAAATTTAGCTTCAATAAAATAAATTATATGATCTTTTTCAGCTAGAACATCAACCTCGTGAGTCACGCAAGAGCCAGAAATTGTTTGATTAATTTTTGTGACATAACCTACTTCAGTTAATAAAAGTGAAACATATTTTTCAAATGGATAGCCGGATGGCCCTAGTTTGGACAAAGCATCTTTTAAATTGTATTTCATGGCTAGATATGGCGACTCCGATTGCTTCAAAAACTCTCTAATCATTTGGAAAATTTCGTTAGTCTTGATACCGTCATACAACCTATCGCGAATGCTTTCAAGCATTTGACCCTGCAAGGCCATTGGCACGCCAACTCGGCTTGCTGATGTACGAATCTTTTCTTCGTTGTAAGGCTCTGTAGTACCATCAACCTTCGTTACTTGTGTGGGCACATTGATCCTTTCACCATTTGGCAGTTAAGATTGTTTGAATCACAAAATACAAAAAAAATGAAGTCGCTGAAAGAAGTATTATTTGTCTGCCCATACTAGGTCTGAGGAGTTTAGGTAGTTGGCGATTTAGAAAAAGAATTAGAATAAATGCCACCATCATGGCAACGGCATTTAAAATGGCTCCAAGAGTGAGAATAGTGCGAGGCTCAGAAACCCCAGAATACAGAAAGATTGTACTAAATAAAAGCTCTGACCACAGCACGATGTAGAACATTTTGGAGGCGTTCACTTCTTGATCATGACGATACTTAAGGAGGAGAATATTTTCGGCAATTACACGAGAAGCTGACTCTAATACTCCTAGCTGAGTGGTAAAGAGCATAAGTGCCCCGACCACTACAAAGATAGATCCGAGTATGGGAGTTGTAGCAAAACCGATCATCTCAGATTCTTTAAAAAAGAAATCTAGTCCTCCAGAAGAACTGACCCCATAGGCTGTCGCCATAGAAAGTGTGGCGAGCATGAGAATAGTAATCAGACCAATGCCCCAAAAAACAATAAAATGTTCGGTACAAACCAGCCTCCACCATCTGGCCCACCTAGAAAGATTGCTAGCAGAAAGTGTAAATAAATTCCCATCAAGACGATGTGAGTCTGTGCCTGCCATCAGAGCTTTAATACCAGTCCCATATTTGCCCATTCCCATGCCCTTTTCCTTGATGTAATAGCTTTGAGAAAGATTAGATTACCACCACCTCCTGAGTAGGCGAATGCTCCCAGAAATGCACCAATGGCGATACTCTCAGGAAGAAATCTATACCCAACACCTATCCCCATCAACCCCGAAAATAGGGCTGACCAATCTGAGCCTTTGGCCATAATTAGTGTGAGAATAGCCATAAAAGGAACTCCGATTAACAGTAATGTAGTTTGAACACGAGACATGGTTTTATAGAGAGTTTTACCCGAAGAGATAATAATGCCAGTCAGAAGGATTAGAACGACGGCGGTGAGGCGAATGTTAAGTATAGGAAAAACATGATTCAGCATCGTGGCTGAGGCAATCACAAACCCGGGAAGAGCCCAGGGGATAACTGTTGAGAATACAAACCAAGCAGGGATCAATTTTCCCCACCTACGCCAGCCCACAAAAACCGACTCACCCCACGCTAGGGTGTAACGCATAATTTCGGTGTTGAGAAAATATTGAAAAGTAATCCCCACTAATCCTCCCCAGATGATACCCAGACCATATTGGGAAACGAGATATGGCCACATAATGAGCTCGCCAGATCCCAGGGCTAGGCCTAACAAGATAAATGAGGGACCGATGCTTTGCTTGAGGGTGATTGGTTCTGGGAGCTCTGTTGATTTTATTGCCATGATTAAAATATAACATTTTGTAACCTCCAGGGATATAAGTGACTTATAACCCTGGAGGTTATAAGTGAGATAGAATACTCACATGGATGGAATTCTACCAATATATAAACCAGTGGGAATTACCAGTTTTGACGTGATACGTGAATTCAAACGTGCGCAGTTTACAGGGCCAGGCCCTGTAAAGTATAAGATCGGACATGGAGGTACGCTTGACCCATTTGCCAACGGAGTTCTCTTGTTGTTACTGGGGAAAGCTACAAAGAAAATGAATGAGCTGAGTGAGTTGCCCAAAACATATCACGCCACAGCAGTGCTTGGTGCGAGGTCGGATACGTTGGATAGAACGGGGACAATTAAAGAAATACCTGATGTTTGGGATCCCTTAACACCAGGTATTTTGGGAGAGATCACAGGAAAATTTGTGGGTGAGATCGAGCAAGAGATCCCGGATTACTCGGCGACAAAAATAAATGGAGTCCCCCGGTACAAACTAGCCCGTGAGGGTGAAGTGATGACTAAGAAAAGCAAGGTAGTTACTGTTCATGCTTTGACTATCGACGAGATTGCCGATGCACAAGTATCGTTTACCGCGACTGTATCGAGCGGGACTTACATCCGACAATTATCTTATGATATTTTTAAATCTTTAAATATTGAAAGTTATTTAGAGA
>Ga0335397_10005451_pt1 | contig 16669 bp, 13 predicted proteins | sample MAT04_FD_205740 | JGI IMG/M metagenome (GOLD analysis project Ga0335397, IMG submission 205740) | Freshwater microbial communities from Lake Fryxell liftoff mats and glacier meltwater in Antarctica - MAT-04 (spades assembly) (version 2) ... | reverse complement strand
GCATGTGGCCGTGCTCGCGCCATTGCGGGTCGAACATCTTCGAGACGTTGGGGATCGCGATGTAGTCGTGCAGTGCGGGGACGATCTCGTCGTCCCACACCCTCGTCACGTGTTCGGTCAGGCCAGTGGTGTCGGTCAGGCCAGTGGTGTCGGTCATCAGCGCGCCGACCGGACGGAGGCGATGCGGTCGATCACTGCCTCGGCCTCGGCCACCATCTGGCGCACCAGGTCGCCGGCAGGGATCAGGCCGTGGATGGCACCCACGCCCTGACCGGCCGGCATGAACTCCTTGGTGACGTCGACGATCGTGTCGCTCGGGAACCCGAGGTGGTTCACACCAGCCTTGCCCGAGGCGATCGCCTGCTGCGGGAAGGGCTGTAGTTCCTCGGGATGCGTGTCGAAGTGTGCGGTCCAGTCGTTGCGCACCACACGACAGGTCTTGCCGGTGAAGGCCCGGCTGATCACGGTGCCGTCCTCGGCAAGGCCGATCAGCTGCTCCTTGTAGCCCTGCACCGCACGCGCCTCGGGCGTGGCGATGAAGCGGGTGCCGATCCACACACCGTCGGCGCCGAGCGCCAGCGACGCGGCCAGTCCTCGCCCATCGAACAGCCCGCCGGCGGCCACCACGGGTACCTGGTCGCCCACCGCGTCGACCACCTGTGGCACGAGCGCCATCGTGGCGACGGTGCCGGTGTGGCCGCCGCCCTCGGTGCCCTGCGCGACCACGAAATCGACCCCGCTCGCCACCGCGCTCACTGCGTGGCGCACCTTGCCGCACATGCTGCCGACGAGCACATTGTTCGCGTGGAGGAGATCGATCGCCTCGCGGGGCACGCCGAGGCCGGCGACGAAGATGCTCGCCCCTCCGTCGATGACGGCCTGGATGCCTCGCTCCACCTGGCCCGGTAGGGCGGTGAGCAGGTCGACGCCGATCGGCTTCGAGGTGAGGGCACGCGCCTTGGCCATCTCGTCAGGGAGCTCGTCCGAGCTCATCGTGGAGGCGCCGAACGTACCGATGCCCCCGGCCTCGCTGACCGCCGCCACCAGCTCGTGATAGCTCACGCCACCCATGCCCGCCAGCATCACCGGGTGCTCGATCCCCAACATCTCCGTCAGTCGCGTACGCATCCCGCCACCGTAGCCACCGTAGCCACCGCCCATCACCCGAGTCCCACGTGACCGCCCCTGATCCGAGTCCCAGCCGTTCGACCGAGTCCCAGCCGTTCAACGGAGGGTCACGAGGCCGGCCCGAGTGTCAGCCGACACCCCGGGTGAACGCGTAGCACTCGGGTGCGAGCGGTTGGGGGCCGGTTGATCGCCGATAGGTTCGCCGAGGCATCCCCCGTTTCGACTCCGCCTCGATCGACCAGGGAGATGCCATGAACGACCTCACCATCGCAGCACTCGACGTGCTGTCACGCCACCACGGCGCCGCGACCCGGCGCATGCTGCAGCACGCCGGAGTCAGCAGGAACCGCCTCCGTCGACTGGTCGATGAGGGCCTGCTCATCCGTAGTGCTGAGACCGTGTACCGCCTGGCTGGAACGCAGCGGACGCTGGAGCAACGTTGCGTTGAGCTGTGTCTCGCCCACCCGCGCAGCTACATCACCGGGCCGACGGGAGGCATGCTGCTGGGGCTGCGCCGGATGGGAAGACCCGCCGAGATTCACCTCGGAGCGCCCCACGGCAGCAACGTCGGCCCGATCCTGGGAGTCCGCCTTCGACAGACGACCAAGTTGCCGGCCTGGCACATCGCCACTCGTCGCGACGCCATCGTCGTGGCGAGCCCGGCCCGGCTCGCATTCGATCTGTCGGTCGACCTCCCGCCGCTCGATCATGTGTCGGTGGTCGAACAACTGCTCGCCGACACCTCCTGCACGCCCGCCACCCTGAGACAAGTCGCTCATGAGCTGGTGCATCCGGCGCGGCCGGGGTCGGCCCAATTCGTGGCGATGATCGAGCAGCGCCTCGAAGGCGGGCCCGGCGAGTCTCATGGGGAGGTGCTGATCGCACGTGGTCTCCGCCATCGGGACGTGCCGGTGGTGGCCCAGTATCCGGTGGTGCTCCCCGGTGGTCGACGGGTGCGGTTCGACCTCGCAGTGCCGGCGGTGAGGTGGGCGGTCGAGATCGACGGGTTCCCCGAGCACTTCGGCGTGGTCGGCGGCAGCAGCGATCGTCGTCGTGACCGGTGGAGTCACGCAGGGGGGTGGCAGGTCGAGCGAGTGGTGCCGATCGATCTGCTCGATGTGGATGGCACGTGTGACGAACTCGAGGCGCTGTATCGCGATCGCTGTGCAGCAGCCGCCTGAGCCGTCACATCCGAGTGCCTGGCGCCACCCCGGGGTGTCGGCTGGCACTCGGGCCGACTGTGTGGGACTCGGACGAACCGGTGGGACTCGGACGAACCGGTGGGACTCGGACGAACCGGTGGGACTCGGACGAACCGGTGGGTCAGGCGGGGCGGCGGTAGGCGCCGGGGCGACGCAGCATGGCGCGGTGCCAGCGAGAGGGGGTGAACAGCACGGCGCGGGGTTCGTCCTCGAACATCCATCGTGCGAAGTTGCGCCGGGTCCATTCGCTCACACCGACGAGGCGGATCGCGCCGCGAGCGCATCGCTCGTGGGCGAGCCAACGCGCCAGCACCGCCGACATCCGGTGGTCGGCCAGCAGGTGGTGGCGCACGGCCTGCTCGTAGTGGGCGCACGCCACCTGTGGTTCGAGGGCGCCGGCGGCGAGCACCGCCTCGGCCGCCAGGCGCCCGGTCATCACGGCCTGACCGATGCCCTCACCGGTCATGGTGTCGGTCGCCCGGGCAGCATCGCCGACGAACAGGGTTCGGTCGGCGGTGAGCGTGGCCCGGTCGATCCCGGCAGGGATCGGCCACGCAGTATGCCGATCCTCGAGCTCGACATCGGGGCCGAGTGCTGCCATCACATGGGGCCGTTGCAGCAGGTCGGCCCATAGCGCCTTCATGTCCTGCACCCGGCGCTCGCCGTCGCGTTGGATGCCGAAGCCGATGTTCACCCGGTTCCCCGGCAACGGGAAGCTCCACATGTAGCCGGGCAACAGGTCGGGCTCGAACCACACGTACAGACGCTCGCGCGCTGGGCCGGTGACGGTGCCGGCGTACTGGCGGAATGCGTGCCACTCGCCGAGGTAGCCGGGTTCGGCCAGGCCGAGCAGCTTGCGGGTGGGCGACCACATGCCGTCGGCGGCGATGACATACCGGCTGCGTACGGTGAGCGCGGCCCCCGTGCCGCCGGCCGACGCGGTGACCCGGAACTCGGTGTCGACGTGGTCGCTCTGTTGGTGCACCGCGGTGATGGCCCAGCCCTCGTGCAACTCGGCGCCGTCGCAGACCGCGAGGTCGACGAGTGCGGCATCGAGCTCGCGCCGCGGGGCGGTGGCGGCGAACATGCCTGCGTCACCGCTCGGGAGCGGCACGCAGACCTCACGACCCGAGGGCGAACGCACCCAGGCCGCATCGACGGTCTGCCAGTTCGGCACGTTCGCCGGATCGAGCCCGAGCGCCTCGAGCTCGCGCAACGCCAGCGTGGTGAGCCCGTCGCCACAGCACTTGTCGCGTGGGAACGCAGCCTTGTCGGCGAGCAGTACCCGGCGCCCGGCTCGGGCCAGGAGGGCGGCCGCGGTGGCCCCCGCTGGACCCGCGCCCACGATGAGCACATCGGCGACGAGATCGGGAGTGCCGGCAGGCGAGGTGTTCGGGTCGGCCGGCGCGTTGACGTTCGACATCGGTTCCGAGGCTACGGGCGGGTCGTGGGACGCATGCGCCGAGCAGCCGCCGAAGGCTCCATTTCCGGTGATGGTGTGACCGAAGTCGTCCTCGAGGGGATCCGTGCGCCGGCCTTGATCGTCAGCCGCATCGGCACGACGTCGCGCCGAGTGGGGAGGTCGACGGGCCGAACCTTAAGCTGCCCACGCCGCTGTTCGGTGGCCGCCGCCCCCTGCAGGGCCGGTGCCCGAGGGGAACCCAGGAGAGTGCTGACATGAGTCGTTTGTGCGAGGGTCGCGTCGCGATCGTCACGGGAGCTGGCCGCGGTATCGGCCGCGAGCATGCGTTGAGCCTGGCCGCCCACGGCGCCAAGGTGGTCGTGAACGACCTCGGCGGCAACGTCGATGGCTCGGGTGGAGACCTGTCGCCGGCCGAGCAAGTGGTACAGGAGATCAAGGGCATGGGCGGCGAGGCCGTCTCGAACGGTGACAGCGTCGCCTCGTGGGAAGGTGCTCAGCGGCTCATCAACACTGCGATCGAGTCCTTCGGCGATCTGCACGTCGTCGTGAACAATGCCGGGATCCTGCGCGACCGCGTCTTGGCGAACATGACAGAGGAGGAGTGGGACGCGGTGATCGCCGTGCACCTGAAGGGCACCTTCGCCCCCAGCCGTTGGGCTGCCGCGTACTGGCGTGAGCAGAGCAAGGCGGGCAAGCCCACCGACGGCCGGATCATCAACACCACCTCGGTGAGCGGCATCTACGGCAACCCGGGTCAGACGAACTACGGCGCGGCCAAGGCCGGCATTGCAGCGTTCAGCAACATCGCTGCGCTCGAGCTCAGCCGCTACGGCGTCACGGTGAACTGCGTCGCCCCCGTCGCCCTCACCCGGATGACCGAGGGCCTCGGTCCTGCGCCCGAGACCGACGAGGAGCGCGAGATGCGTTCACCTCGCTGGATCGCCCCGATCGTCACCTGGCTCGCCAGTACCGAGTCGGCCGGCGTCACCGGCCGGGTGTTCGAAGCGAGCGGTCAGACCCTCGCGGTCGCCGAGGGCTGGGTGCGCGGTCCGAAGCACGCCCCCCTCGACGATCCGACCCAGCTCGGTCCGGTGGTCGAGGAGCTGCTCGCGCAGGCACGCCAGAACTCGGGCATGGACGGCATCCCCGGTGGCTGGCCGCAACCACGCAGCTGACCGGTCAGGGCCGCCGCCGGTTCGTGCCAGATGTGCCGCGTCAGGGGGCGGTCGTCGCCGTGGCCGAGCTGGCGTGAACGTCGGCAGCGCCGGCGGCTGCCTTCGGCACGGGCGGGCGACCGGTCGACGCCGTTCTCGTGCCGGCGAGGAACAGCCACAGGACTGGCACCAGGTAGGCCAGATAGGCGATCGCCCGGATCGGTTCCGGGTTGCTCGACCAGCCGAACATGCCGTTCAGGAAATCGAACAGGGTGCCCTCGGCGAGTGGACCCGAGGTGATCTCCCACACGGGTGGGGAGATCAACCACCCCGACTGGAAACCGAACAACTCACGGAACTCGTGGAACGCCTTGCCGACCAGACCGGCGGCGAAGAAGATCAGCAGCACCCCGGTGACCTTGAAGAAGGTGGCCAGGTTCAGATGCTGACCGCGGCGGTACACGGCGACACCGAGTGCTGCTGCGATCGCCAGGCCGATGAGGCCACCGACGACGACTGCTGCGCCCGAACTCGACCCGGTCTCGGCGCCGAGCAAGAACAGCACCGTCTCGAAACCCTCCCGTGCGGTGGCGACGAAGGCGATCAGCGCCACCGCAGTCGGGGTGGTCGCCGCGTCGAGCTTGGCCCGTAGCTCCGACGACATGCCTCGTGCGTTGCGACGCATCCAGAAGATCATCCACGTGAGCACGATCGCGGCCGAGGCTGCGAGCACCCCCTCGATCAACTGCTCCGACTTCCCTTCGAACTCGCCGACGGCGAGGTGGAACGCAACCCCGCCGACGACGCACACCACCATGGCCGCGCCCGCACCGACCCACATCGGCCGCAGGGCATCTGCTCGCCCCGCCCGAACGAGCGACGTCGCGAGAATGGCGAGGACCAGCGAGATCTCCAGCCCTTCACGCAGGGTGATCAACACACTCGCACCCATGCCGGCATCTCCCTTGGTCGCTCGATCTCGCCCGACCAGCTATCGGTCGCAACGCAGAAACAGAGGTTAACCATGCTGAACAACATTTGGCAAGAGAGCTGATTGTCAGCGGTGAACGACGTCTCGGCGTGGCACAGCATCCGGTGAGTCGTTCCGGTGAGCCCGGGCACTCGGTCCTGAAATCGAGTCGTCGGGTCGCCGTGGTGCAAGATGATCGCTGTCGGTGTCGAGGGGCACCGGCCCGTGCTCGATCAGGGAGAACCTCGCCATGCCGCTCGACCCCACCGCCGTCGGTGCCACCGGCGATGTTCGCACGATCTCGTGGAACTCGAAGGACGCATTGCTCTACGCCGTCGGTATCGGTGCCGGTCGGGCCGACCTCGCCTTCACCACCGAGAACACCAAGGACGTGCAGCAGGTGGTGTATCCCACCTTCGCCGTGGTCGCCGGCTCGGGCAGTGCCTCGCCGGGCCGCAGCGCGATGGGCCAGATCGGCTCGTTCAACTTCGCGCTCCTCGTGCACGGGTCGCAGGCGATCACGCTGGCCCGGCCGATCCCGGTCGAGGCCACCGCGACGGTGCAGGACAGGGTCGTCGCGATGTACGACAAGGGCAAGGCCGCCGTCGTCGTGATGGAGAACGAGGTGAAGCTCGAGTCGGGTGAGCCGCTGTGGACCACCCGGTCGTCGGTGTTCATCCGTGGCGAGGGTGGCTGGGGTGGTGAGCGCGGCCCGTCGGGTCCGCAGAACGAGCCGCCGGCCGATACCGCGCCCGACCACGAGATCACGCTGCAGACCTCACCCGATCAGGCGTTCGTGTACCGGCTCTCGGGCGATCGCAACCCGCTGCACACCGATCCGTCGTTCGCCGCGATGGGTGGCTTCGATCGTCCCATCCTCCACGGCCTCTGCACCTACGGCTTCACCGGTCGCGCCCTGCTCGGCGCACTTGCCGCCGACGATGTCACGAAGTTCGATCACATCGAAGGCCGCTTCTCGTCGCCCGTGATGCCCGGCGATGCGCTCACCGTGCGGGCATGGCGCACGGCCGCCGGCGAGGCCGTGTTCACCACGTCCGTCGGCGACCGCGTGGTGATCGACCAGGGTCTGGTGCGATTCAGCTGACCGTCGACCCGTCGTTCCTGCGGCACCCGCCCGGTGCCGAGTGCCCGTCGCCCGTGCGTCGGGCCGTGATGATCCAGGGGTGGCACGACCTCGCATCGGTGCACTGGCGCTACGACCCGGCGGTGGTGCAGGCCCTGTTGCCGCCCGGGTTCACCGTCGACCAGTTCGACGGCTCGGCGTGGGTGGGCCTGATTCCGTTCCACATGCGTCGCATCCGGGTGCCGCGCACGCCTGCGCTCGGGCCGTGGTCGACGTTCCCCGAGACGAACGTGCGCACCTACATCCGCGACGGTGACGGTCGGCGTGCCGTGTGGTTCTGCAGTCTCGACATCACCCGCCTGGTGCCGGCGCTGGTGGCCCGCGTGACTTATCGGCTGCCGTACTGCTGGTCGAAGATGTCGATCGAACGCGAACCCGGTGTCGATGGCGAGCTGATCACCTACACGTCGCGCCGTCGATGGCCCCGCTCGCACGCGACGGGTGGGGCGGAGAGCCGCATGGCGATCCGAGTCGGTACGCGTGTGCCGCCCGTCGAGGTCGACGAACTGCAGGTCTTCCTCACGGCGCGCTGGGCGCTCGGCACCACGTTCGGTCGACGGCTGATGTGGGCCGAGGTCGAGCACCCACCGTGGCCGGTGTACCGGGCCGAGCTGGTGTCGTGCGACGAGACGATGCTCGTCGCGGCCGGTTTGCCGGCACCGACCGGCGAACCGGTGGTGCTGTGGTCGCCCGGCGTGGAGGTGCGCATCAGCCGTCCCCGCAGCGTGCGCCCCTGATTCATCGACCCGATGCGCGTCTGTGCGCGAACGCGTGGATACCACGCGGAAGTGACCAAACGCATGGTGTCGCGGTGTGCGTCTGTGCGCGAACGCGTGGATACCACGCGGAAGTGACCAAACGCATGGGCGTGGGGGTCAGGGCAGGGTCTTGAGCAGGCCGACGAGGTCGGCGAGCGCGACGTCGCGACGCTCGCCGGAGCGGCGGTCCTTCAGTTCGACCAGGCCCTCGACCAGACCGCGCCCGACGACGACGATCGTCGGCACGCCGATCAGTTCGGCGTCGTTGAACTTCACGCCGGGTGACACGCCGATGCGGTCGTCGAGCATCACCCTCAGGCCGGCGGCTTCGCACTCGGCCGCGAGCGCCTCGGCGGCCGGCAACTGTGGATCGGTGGCCTTGCCGGTGGCGACGATGTGCACGTCGGCCGGGCTGACCGCGCGGGGCCAGATGAGACCCTTGTCGTCGCAGTTCATCTCGGCGATCGCGGCAACGGCGCGAGACACGCCGATGCCGTAGCTGCCCATGGTGACCGTGCGGGTCTTGCCGTGCTGGTCGAGCACGGTGAGACCGAGCGCCTCGGCGTACTTGCGGCCGAGCTGGAAGATGTGCCCGATCTCGATGCCGCGGGCGATCTCGAGTGGTGATCCGCAGTTCGGGCACGGGTCGCCCCCGTGCACCTCGGCCGCCTCGATGACTCCGTCGGCGGTGAAGTCGCGGCCGGCGACCAGGTCGGCGACGTGCTTGCCGTGCTGGTCGGCACCGGTGATCCAGGCGGTACCGGCCACGATGCGCGGGTCGACCACGTAACGGATGCCCGACGCGTGCTCCTCGCCGAGCGCGCCTGGGCCGATGTAGCCCTTCACGAGGGCAGGGTTGGCAGCGAAGTCTGCCTCGGAGAACGGCTCGATCTCGGCGGGAGCCACGTGCGCCTCGAGACGCTTCATGTCGACATCACGGTCGCCTGGCACGCCGATGGCCAGCGGCACGATGGAGCCGTCCGGGTACTTCAGCTTCACGACGAGGTTCTTGAGCGTGTCGGCAGCGGTCCATGCTCGGTCGGCACGCTTCAGGTCGTCGCGTTCGTTGAACAGATCGACCAGGGTCTGGATGGTGGGCGTGTCGGGCGTGTCGTGCACGTGTGCCGCGGGAAGTCCCTCGAACGGGATCGCTTCGGGCGGACGGACCTCCACGGCTTCGGTGTTGGCCGCGTAGTCGCAACTACTGCAACGCACGTACGTGTCCTCGCCGACCGCGAGCGGAGCGAGGAACTCTTCACTGGCCGACCCGCCCATCGCACCGCTCATGGCCGACACGATCACGTACGGCATGCCGAGGCGCTCGAACGTGCGCTGGTAGGCCACGCGATGCTTGTCGTAGCTGACCTGCAGGCCCTCGTCGTCGATGTCGAAGCTGTACGAGTCCTTCATCGAGAACTCGCGGCCGCGCAGCAAGCCGGCGCGCGGCCGGACCTCGTCGCGGAACTTGTTCTGGATCTGGTAGATCACCAGCGGTAGGTCCTTGTAGCTGCTGTACAGGTCCTTCACCAAGAGGGTGAACAGTTCCTCATGGGTGGGCGCGAGCATGAACTCGGCCCCCTTGCGATCGGTCACTCGGAACACGTTGTCGCCGTACTCGGTCCAACGGCCGCTCAGCTCGTAGGGCTCGCGGGGGATGAGGGCCGGGAAGTGGACCTCCTGGAAGCCCTCACGGTCCATCTCCTCGCGCACGATCCGCTCGACGTTGCGGTACACGATCCACCCGAGCGGGAGCCACGTGAACCCCCCGGGGGCGGCACGGCGGATGTAGCTCGCGCGCACCATCAGGCGGTGGCTGGCCACCTCGGCATCGGAGGGATCCTCACGGAGGGTACGGAGGAACAGGGTCGACAAGCGGAGCACGATCGGGCAGGTTACCGGCCCCGTTCGCGGGAGTCCCCAGCTATACTCGACCAGTCCTTGAGTTCATCGAACCGAAGGCGTGGGCCCTCAGGGTCCACGCCTTCTTGTCTGATGGGGCCCATGGGCACAGACAGCGGCACAGCTGTGAGCGAGCACGAGGAAGGAGGACGACATGAGCGACGCAGTGGTAGCACGGGTGACGAAGATGATCGCTCCTCTCGTGGCCGACATGAAGCTCGATCTGTACGACATCGAGTACCGCGGTGGCGTGCTGCGGATCACCATCGACACCCCGCCCGGTTCTCCCGGCGGTGTCACCCTCGACGAGATCGCCCTGCTCACCCGCATGATCGGCCGCGACTTCGACCACGACGACCCGATGCCGGGTCACTACACCCTCGAAGTCACTAGCCCCGGCCTCGAGCGCACCCTCCGCATCCCGGCGCACTTCCAGCGCGAGATCGGAAAGACCGTGAACGTCCGCCTCCGCGACGTCGCCTCCGGCGACCGGCGCGTACAGGGCACCCTCATCGGCGCGACCGACAGCGAGTGCTTGGTTCGTCTCGACGACGCCGAACTCACCGAGCGCACCATCGCCTACGCCCAGATCGACCGTGCCAAGACCGTGTTCGTCTGGGCTGCGGCGCCGAAGCCCGGCAAGGCCCCGGCCAAGAAGGCTGCGAGCAAGACGACCGGCACCAAGACGACCGGCAGCAAGCCTGGCACGACCTCCAGGATGGGATCTGCCAAGCCAGCCGGTCCGTCCGATGAGGTCGACCCCGATGCCGACGTGCATTCCCTTCCGTCGACACACACCACGAAAACGCAGGAGGCGTCATGAGCAGTCTCGACATGTCCGAAGCCGTTCGCATGCTCGCGAACGAGAAGAACATCTCGGTCGACGCGCTGCTACAGGTCCTCGCCGATGCGCTGGCCCTGGCGTACAAGCGTCGTCCCGGCGCGGCCGAAGAGGTCGTCGTCGAGGTCAACCCGGACACGTTCGAGTTCAAGTTCGTCGCCTACGACATCGACGAGGACGGCTTGTGGGTCAACGAGCGCGACGACACGCCGCGCAAGGAAGAGATGGGCCGCATCGCCGCCCAGACGTTCCGCCAGGTGATGGGTCAGAAGATCCGCGAAGCCGAGCGCGACCGCAAGTTCGAGGAGTACGCGAACCGCGAGGGCGACATCGTCACCGGCATCATCCAGCAGACCGATGCCCGTTACACGCTGCTCGACCTGGGTCGCGTCGAGAGCCTGCTCCCGCAGGCCGAGCAGGTGCCGTTCGAGCGGCCCGAGCCGGGTGCTCGGGTGAAGGCATACATCGTCGAGGTCCGCAAGACCGCGAAGGGCCCCCAGATCGTGGTGAGCCGTACTCACCCGGGTCTGATCAAGCGCCTGTTCGAGCTCGAGGTGCCCGAGATCGCCGACGGCATCGTCGAGATCAAGGCCTGCGCTCGCGAGCCAGGACACCGTACGAAGATCGCGGTGTGGAGCAACGACCACAACGTCGACCCGGTCGGGGCCTGCGTCGGTGCCCGCGGCGGTCGCGTCCGCATGGTCGTCAACGAGCTCCGCGGCGAGAAGATCGACATCGTCCCGTTCAGCGAGGACCTGGCCGACTTCGTCGCCAAGGCGCTCTCGCCGGCGAAGGTGAAGGAAGTCATCATCAGCGCCGACGGCACCCAGGCCGATGTGATCGTGCCCGATCATCAGCTCAGCCTGGCCATCGGCAAGGAGGGCCAGAACGCCCGCCTGGCCGCGCGGCTCACCGGTGTGCGCGTCGACATCCGTGGTGAGACCCAGCACCTCGAGGGTCCCGACGACCAGGAGGACTACGCCGAGGGCGAATGGGTCGAGAACGCCGAAGGCGTGATGGAGTTCCGGGCTGCCGACGGCTCGATCATCAGCGCTGCCGAATGGAACGAGGGCGTTCCCTCAGCCGAGGATGCACCAGCCGAGGATGCACCAGCCGAGGATGCACCAGCCGAGGATGCACCAGCCGCAGCTGCCGAGGACACGGCTGTTGCCGAAGCGCCTGCCGACGAGCAGTCAGACACGAACGAGGAGGGTGGAGACGAAGCGACCAGCTGAGCCCACTCGTCAGCCGAGGCGAACCTGCGTCGGCTGTCGCACCACCCTCGCCCAGTCGGCGATGATCCGCTGCGCCCTCTCTCCAGAGGGTGTCGCGATCGTCAGTCGCACGGCACCGGGGCGTGGTGCATGGCTCTGTGCCCCCACGTGTTTCACCGCTGCGGTGAAGCGGAAGGGCTTCGAACGAGCATGGCGACAGCCCCTCGGGGCAGGCGCGCTCGCAGCACTGCGGACCGCATTCGTATCCACCTGTCCGACAACAGAACATTGATGAGAGAATGGACGGCCGCCGGAAGCGCTTCCGCTGGCCCGACGCCGATGAAAGGCTGAATCAGTTTGGCGAAGAACATGCGCGTACACGAGCTCGGACGAGAGCTCGGGATGACCAACACGGAAGTACTGGATCTGTGCAAGGTGATGGGAGTCGAGGCCAAGAGCCAGTCCTCGTCGATCATCGAGGCCCAGGCCGACCGGTTGCGTCGTCGCGCGGAGCGTGATGGGCTCACGCGCCCCGACCAGCCCGAAGAGACCAAGCCGGGCAAGAAGACAGCGGCCAAGAAGTCCGCGGCGAAGCCTCAGGGCGACGCTGCATCGGCCCCACCTGCGGCAGCGACCGAACCGACGGACGCGCCTGCTCCTGTCACGTCCGCGCCGGCGCCGGCGGCACCCGTTGCCGAAGCACCTGCGCCCGCGGCACCTGCCGCCGAAGCACCTGCGCCTGTCGCTGCCCCCGCACCCGTTGTCGCGTCTCCGGCTCCGGTCGCCCCGGCGGCGCCCCCCGCAGCACCGGCCCCTGTCGCACCGGCCCCCGCCGCTGTGGCACCTGCCCCAAGCCCGGCGCCGGCAGCACCTGCAGAGGAGCCACGTCGAGTGGTCAGCTCGCGGCCGGTCACCAGCGACTCGCGGCCCAGCCCGGTGGCGGCACGACCGTTGTCACCGCAGGCGCAGCCCCGCCAGGGCATGCCTCCTACTGCGTCGGCTCCCTCGCAGGCGCCGCAACGCCCGGCAGGACCGCCCCCCGGTGCCGGCGCCCAGCGCCCACCGGCAGCACCTGGCCGTCCTGCTGCCGCGCCCGCTGCGGCGCCCGGCGCTCCCGGTGCCGCGCCGCGTCCTGTCTCATCGACGGGCCGCCCGATCCCGCCGCCGCCCGGCGTCAGCCGGCCGGTGTCGGCCTCGGGTCGTCCCATCCCGCCGCCGCCCGGCAGCGCCCGTCCGTCGCCCCCAGGGCAGCGCCCGTCCGGTGGCTACGGCCAGCGCACGGGTGGTCCCAGTGGCCCGCGTCCCGGTGGTCCCGGTGGTCCCGGTGGGTACGGTGCTCGTCCCGGCGGTCCCGGTGCTCGACCGGGTGGTCCTGGAGGTCCCGGCGGCTATGGCGCCCGTCCGGGTGGCCCTGGTGGCGGTCCTGGCGGTCCAGGTGCTCGTCCCGGCGGTCCCGGCGGCGGTCCTGGCGGTCCGCGCCCCGGTGGTGGCGGTGGTCCCCGTCCGGGTGGTGGTCGTCGTGCCCCGCGCAAGAAGAGCCGTGCCCGTCGGCGTCGTGACTTCGACGCACTGCAGCCGCAGATGGGCGGCACGTACATCGCGTCGAGCGCCCCCGTGCCCGAGGGCACGATCGTCGTCGAGCGCGGTGCGTCGGCCCAGGAGTTCGCTCCCAAGCTGAACCGATCCGCAGCTGACGTGATCCGCTTCCTCATGTCGAACGGCGAGATGGTCACCACGACCATGACGCTGTCGGACGAGCAGATGGAGCTGTTCGCGCTCGAGATCGGTGCTGAACTGCTGCTGGTCGAAGCCGGTCAGCAGGAAGAGCTCGAACTCCAGGCGATGTTCGACGATTCCGACGACGACATCGAAGAGCTGCAGGAGGCTCGCGCCCCGATCGTGACGATCATGGGCCACGTCGACCATGGCAAGACCACGTTGCTCGACAAGATCCGCAACGCGAACGTGGTGGCCGGCGAAGCCGGTGGCATCACCCAGCACATCGGCGCCTACCAGGTGGCGATCCCCACCGGGAAGATCACCTTCCTCGACACCCCCGGTCACGCGGCGTTCACGAAGATGCGTGCTCGTGGTGCACAGGTCACCGACATCGTGGTGTTGATGGTGGCGGCCGACGACGGTGTGATGCCCCAGACGATCGAGGCGATCAACCACGCGAAGGCGGCCGATGTGCCGATCATCGTGGCGATCAACAAGATCGACAAGGAGAACGCCGACGTCCAGCGCACCATGTCGCAGCTGTCCGAGCACGAACTCGTGCCCGAGAGCTGGGGCGGCGACACGATCGTGGTCGAGATGTCTGCCCAGCAGAACCTCGGTGTCGACGACCTGCTCGAGCAGCTGCTCGTGGTGGCCGAGCTCGAAGAGCTGACGGCCAACCCCGATGGACGTGCCAAGGGCGCGGTGCTCGAGGCCAACCTCGACACCGGTCGTGGTCCGGTCGCCACCATCCTCATCGACAAGGGCACGCTCAAGGTCGGCGATCCGATCGTGGCCGGCGGTGCCTGGGGTCGTGTGCGCGCGATGATCGACTCGACGGGCGCACAAGTGAAAGAGGCCGGTCCCAGCACGCCCGTGCAGGTGCTCGGTCTCAGCTCGGTGCCCAATGCAGGTGACGAGTTCCGAGTCGCTCCCGACGAGAAGACGGCGCGCACCGTGGGCGAGGCCCGCGAGCAGCGTCAGCGTCTCACCGCTCAGCGCGGCGATGCCCGCGTGCAGCGCGGCGTGAAGCTCGAGGACATCTTCAGCCAGATCCAGGCCGGCGAGGTCGCCACCCTGAACTTGGTGCTCAAGGCCGACGTGCAGGGTTCGCTCGAAGCCGTCACCGAGAGCCTGCGTCGCCTCGAGCGCGACACGGTGAAGCTCGCTTTCGTGCACCGTGCCGTCGGTGGTGTCACCGAGAACGACATCCAGCTCGCGGCGGCCACCAACGCGACGATCATCGGCTTCAACGTGCGTCCGGACCGCAAGGCCCGCGACCTGGCCAATGCCGAGCAGGTCGAGATCCGTACCTACGAGATCATCTACAAGCTGCTCGAGGACATCGAGCGGGCGATGGTCGGCCTGCTCGCCCCCGAGTTCGAAGAGGTGGTCACCGGCGAAGCCGAGGTCCGCGAGGTCTTCAAGGTGCCGAAGATCGGTTCGATCGCCGGGTGCCAGGTGCGCTCGGGTGTCATCACCCGTGGCTCGAAGGTGCGCTTCATCCGCGACGGCGTCATCATCTGGAAGGGCGCGGTCAGCTCGCTGCGCCGGTTCAAGGACGATGTTCGCGAGGTTCGCGAGGGCTTCGAGTGCGGTATCGGCCTCACCGACTTCCAGGACCTCAAGGGCGGCGACCTGATCGAGACGTTCGAAGAGCGCGAGATCGCCCGGGTCTGATATCAAGCAGCTGGCTGCGAGGTCGACTGATACGGTCGACGATCCATGCCCGAACCATTGATCGTCGCCCGAGGGTTGAAGAAGCGCTTCGGCGACTTCGAGGCCGTGAAGGGCATCGATGTCGAGGTGCAGCCCGGTGAGGTGTTCGGGTTCCTCGGCCCGAACGGCGCCGGCAAGAGCAGCACCATGCGGATGATCGCCTGCGTCTCGCCCGCGAGCGAGGGCACGTTGCGCCTGTTCGGGATGGATCCAGCGGTCGCTGGCCCGCGGATCAGGGCCCGCCTCGGCGTCGTGCCCCAGCTCGACACGCTCGATACCGAGCTGAGCGTGCAGGAGAACCTCTGGATCTATGGCCGCTACTTCGACCTGTCGCGGGCCGAGTGCAAGCGACGTGCCGTCGAGTTGCTCGACTTCGCTCAGCTGTCCGATCGCGCCGACAGCGTCGTCGAGCACCTCAGCGGGGGGATGAAGCGCCGCCTCTCGATCGCCCGGTCGCTGATCAACGAGCCCGAACTGCTGCTGCTCGACGAGCCCACCACCGGCCTCGACCCGCAGGCGCGCCATGTGCTCTGGGAGCGGTTGTACCGGCTGAAGCAGCAGGGCGTCACCCAGGTGTTGACCACCCACTACATGGACGAGGCCGAGCAGTTGTGCGACCGGCTGGTCGTGATGGACCAAGGCCTGATCGTCGCCGAGGGGTCACCGCGTGAGCTGATCGACCGGTACTCCACCCGCGAGGTGCTCGAGCTGCGCTTCGGCGCCGGCACCAACGACCAGTACGGCACGCAGGTCGCCGGCATCGGTGACCGGTTCGAGGTGTTGCCCGACCGGTTGCTGGTGTACGCCGACGACGGCGAGGCGGCTCTCGCCGAGGCACATCGGCGCGGATTGCGCCCCGAGAGTGCGCTCGTGCGCCGCTCGAGTCTCGAGGACGTGTTCCTCCAGCTCACCGGCCGGAGCCTCGCAGACTGATGATCGCCACACCCGGACCCCTCCGCGTGGTGGGCGGCCACCTCGTCGTGTTCCGTCGTCTGTGGCGGCTCGTCCTGCTGTCGTCGTTCGTGCAGCCGATGCTCTACCTGCTGGGTCTCGGCGTCGGCGTCGGCGCTCTGGTCGATCGCAACACCGGCTCGACCGAGACCCTCGGCGGCATCTCGTACGTCGCGTTCGTCGCGCCAGGGCTCATGGCCACCACCGCAATGGCCGTCTGCGCAGCCGAGAGCATGTGGCCGGTGATGGGTGGCCTCAAGTGGCGGCGCGACTACCACGGCATCGCGGCCACCCCGCTGGGCGCGCGCGACATCGTGCTCGGGCACATGATCTGGATGGCGATGCGTGCCGGCCTCACGGGCCTTGCGGTCGCCACTGCACTCGCATTCGTCGACGACACGCGCTCGTGGGGACTGATCCCGGCCGTGGCGGTCGCGATGGCCGTCGGGATCGCGTTCGCGATGCCGATCATGGCCTACTCGGTGGGGGCCGAGATGGACGGCGGGTTCCCCGCCATCCAGCGGTTCGTGATCATCCCGCTGTTCCT
>Ga0335397_10005448_pt1 | contig 16673 bp, 4 predicted proteins | sample MAT04_FD_205740 | JGI IMG/M metagenome (GOLD analysis project Ga0335397, IMG submission 205740) | Freshwater microbial communities from Lake Fryxell liftoff mats and glacier meltwater in Antarctica - MAT-04 (spades assembly) (version 2) ... | reverse complement strand
GGCGGACTCGAGGCCTTCACTCAGCTGCTCAAGCATCTCCCGCCCGACAGCGGTATGGCGTTCGTGCTGATTCAGCACCTCGATCCCACGCACAGCAGCATGCTCGGCGAGATGCTCGCGGGCGCGACGCGCATGCCCGTCACCGACGTCGTCGACGGTGTCGCGGCGGAGCCCAATCACGTCTACGTGATGCCGCCGAACACCTGCATCACGCTCCAAGCCGGCAGACTCGAGCTCGAGCCCAGGTCAGAGGAACGACACCTCAACCTGCCCATCGATCATTTTCTCCGCTCGCTCGCGGAGGAGCGCGGCAGTCAGGCGATCGGCGTCGTCCTCTCCGGCACCGCGTCGGATGGCACGGAGGGCCTCGCCGCGATCAAAGCCGAGAACGGCATCACCTTCGTACAATCGCCCAATACGGCGAAGTTCCCCGGGATGCCGCAGAGCGCGACCGACGCCGGCGTCGTGGACTACAGCTTGCCGCTCGCCGAGCTCGCAGTGGAGCTGGTGCGCCTCAGCCATCACCCCTACGTCACCGCCGGCGAAGCCAAGGACACGCCGGTCGACCTCGCCGCGCTGCGCGAGATCTTGGCGCTGGTACGCGCCGAGACAGGGCTCGATTTCGCCGAGTGGAAGCGCCCAACGGTCGACCGCCGGCTCAAGCGGCGCATGGCGCTGCGTAAAGTCGAGACGCTCGCGGCCTATCTCGCCGTCCTGCGCGCCGACGCCGACGAGAGCCGCGCGCTCGCGGAAGACACGCTCATCCACGTGACCTCCTTCTTCCGCGACGCGGAGGCGTTCGTCGCGATGAAGGAGCAGGTGTTTCCCGCGATCTTTGGCGCGAAGGCCGATGGCGCGGCGGTGCGCATCTGGGTCGCAGGCTGCTCGACCGGCGAAGAGGTCTATTCGATCGCCATCACCATGCTGGAATACCTCGCAGAGTCGAAGCGCTCGCACCCGGTGCAGATCTTCGGCTCGGACGTGAGCGAGCACGTCATCGACAAGGCGCGCGCTGGCTTCTACTCCGAAGCGGCAGTGGCCGAAGTCAGCCCGACACGGTGCGCGAAGTACTTTTCGAAGGTCGAGGAGGGGTATCGCATTAACAAGACCGTGCGCGACCTCTGCGTGTTCACGCGACACGACCTCGGGCGCGATCCTCCGTTTTCGAAGCTCGATCTCGTGACTTGTCGGAATGTGCTGATTTACTTCGATCAGGCGCTGCAGAAGCGCGTCGTCCCGCTGCTGCACTATTGTCTGAACGAGCCTGGCTTTCTGCTACTCGGCCGTACCGAGACACTGTCCGGCTTCGGCTCGCTGTTCTCCGTCGCCGACAAGACGCACCGTGTCTACTCCCGCAAGCCAGGGACGAGCCGTCTCCATCTCACGCCCGGCAGCGCTTCGGGTGCGCTCACCGCGCGCGGGGTGACGATCGGTCGGTTGGCGACGGACAGCGGAGACATCAGCAAGCAGCTCGATCGCGTGCTGCTCGACCGCTATGCGCCACCGGGCCTGCTGATCAACGAGCGCATGGATGTGCTCGAATTCCGTGGTCAGACGGGCGATTTCGTGCAGCCGGCCGCCGGAGCGCCACAGAACAATCTCGTCAAGATGGCCCGACCCGGGCTCGTCGCTGCGCTGCAGACCGCGCTCACGGAGGCCAAGAGCACGAAGTCACTGGTGCGCAAGCTCGCGGTGAGCATCCCACGAGAGGGTGGGGCACGGACATGCGATCTGGTGGTGATGCCGCTGTCGAGACCGCCGGCCGGACAAGAGCCTTTGTACGTCGTGCTGTTCGAGCGGCCGTCCGCGGAAGCAAACGCGGGTACGAACGAGACCCGACAGGGCCAGTCACACGATAGGCTCTCAGGGGACCGTGAAGCACGCATCGCGCAGCTCGAGCACGAGCTCTCGGCGACGCGCGAAGACCTCGAGCTGCTGATCGAAGACCAGGGTCGCACCAACGACGATCTCGGCTCGACCAACGAAGAGCTCGTCTCGGGCAACGAAGAGCTGCAGAGCATCAATGAAGAGCTCGAGACGGCGAAAGAAGAGCTCCAGTCGACGAACGAAGAGCTGACGACCGTCAACGACGAGCTGCACAGCCGCAACAACGAGATGAAGCGCGTCAACAGCGACCTCGTCAACGTGCTCAGCGCCGTCGATCTGCCGATCCTGATCCTCGACAGCGAGCGCAAGATCCGGCGCTTCACGCCGCGTGCACGCAATATCCTCAACGTCGTCGCCTCCGATCTGGGTCGCCCGCTCGAGGACCTCAAGCTCAACATCCGCGTGCCTGACCTCGATGCGCAGGTCGCCGCCGTAATCGACACGATGGTGATGCGCGAGGTCGAGGTGCGCGACGACAACGGGCACTGGTTCAGCCTGCAGATCCGCCCGTACACGACCGCAGAAGGCAAGAACGACGGCGCGATCGTATCGCTGGTGGATATCGACGCGCTCAAACACCTCGTGCGGGATGCGCAGGGCGCGCGCGCCGAGGCTGAGCTCGCGAATCTCGCGAAGGACCAGTTTCTCGCCACGCTGTCGCACGAGCTGCGCACACCACTGACCACGATGCTCATGCACGCCCAGCTGCTTGGCCGAGGGCAATCCGACCCCGAGCGCGTCAAGCTCGCAGGCCAGGCGATCGAGCGCGCCACGATGATGCAAGTACAGCTGATCGAGGACCTCGTCGACGTGTCCCGGATCGTCGCTGGCAAGCTTGGAATGCAGCATGTGCCAGTGGACCTCCGTGCGGTCGCCGAGACTGCGCAGGAGTGGATCTTGGCCGCCGCTCAGCGCAAGTCGTTGAACCTGGTCGTCGAGCTCGAGCCTCTCGCCAGTGCTGTGATGGGCGACGCCGGTCGTCTGCAGCAGATCGTCGCCAATCTGCTCACCAACGCAGTGAAGTTCACCCCGCCGAAGGGCACCGTCACACTCCGGCTGTCCTCGAGCGGCGGCACCGCGCGGCTCCAAGTGCAAGATACCGGCATCGGCATCGAGGCGGCCTTCCTCTCGAACATCTTCGATCGCTTCACCCAGGCGGACGCGTCCAACACTCGCTTGAACAGCGGACTCGGGCTCGGCCTGTCGATCGTGAAACACTTGGTCGAGCTTCACGGTGGGACCATTCGTGCCGAGAGCGCCGGGCCGGGCGAGGGCTCGACCTTCACCGTCGAGCTACCGCTGAACGCGGACGGCCCCGCCGTCGATGAGACACCGGGCGTCGCGGCGCGTGAGGGGCTCGCCCGACTGCGCAGTCAGACGTCGGTGGGAGTCACCCCGCTGCGTGGCCTGCGCATCTTGCTCGTCGACGACGACCCGGGCTCGCGTGACGCCGTGGGCACGATCCTCCAGCTCGCGCACGCAGTGGTGAAAGTGGCAGCGTCCGCGGAGGAGGGCATCGCAGCCCTCGCCGACTTCCGCCCCGACGCGCTGATCAGCGACATCTCGATGCCGGGCGAAGACGGCTACAGCTTCATCCGTCGTGTGCGCACCCTGCCGGCGGGCGACGGCGGCGAGGTCCGCGCGCTCGCCCTGACCGCGCTCGCCGGAGACTCAGATGTGACTGACGCGCTCCACGCGGGATTTCAGCTGCACCTCGCCAAGCCCGTCGGCATCGACCGACTGACCGCGGCTGTCGTCGAGCTCATGGCCGCGGCACAGCCGCACTCACCCTAGGAGGGCAGATGCGGCTCACCGACTTCATCGCGCAAAACCACGAGAAGATCCTCGAAGAGTGGGTGCGCTTCGCCAGTACGCTGCTGCCCTGGGCGAAAGGCATGAACGAGACCGAGCTGCGCGACCACGCCTCGGAGCTGCTCAAAGCGGTGGTGCTCGACATGCAAGCGCCGCAGACGCGCACGGAGCAATCCGAGAAGTCAAAAGGGCTCGCGGATGGAGGTGCCCTCGCACGCATCGGGCAGCAGCACGCGTCCGAGAGACTCGCCACGGGCTTCAATCTAGACCAGCTCGTCTCGGAGTACCGGGCGCTCCGCGCGAGCATCCTGCGGCTCTGGGCGGATTCGCAAGGCGATCAGCACAAGGACATCACCCGCTTCAACGAGGCGATCGACGAGAGCCTGACCGAGGCGACAGTTCGCTATTCACAGCTGCTCGATCACACGCGCGAGCAGTTCATCGGCATTCTCGGCCACGATCTGCGGACTCCGCTGTCGGCGATCATCATGGGCTCCACGCTGCTGGTCGGCTCGACCACCGCCGATACGCGCGACACCAAGATCGCGGCGCGCATCCTCAACAGCGGCAACCGCATGAACCGGATGATCGCGGATCTCCTCGATCTCACGCGCACGCGGCTCGGTGACGGCATTCCGGTCACGCGCGTCGCGAGCGACCTCGCGCTCGTTTGCGATCAAGTGCTCGCGGAGCTCGAGGTCGTGCACCCCGAGTGCGCGCTGTCCTTCCATGCGACTGGCACGCTCTTCGGTGACTGGGATGCCGACCGCATCAATCAGCTGCTGTCGAACCTGATGAGCAATGCGCTGCAGCACGGCAAGAAGAGCTGCCCGGTGACGCTGACGGCGGACGGAAGCCACGAGCACTACATCACCCTCACAGTACACAACGAGGGAGAGCCGATACCGGCGAACGTGCTGGCCACCATCTTCGAGCCGATGGTGCGGCAGCCGACGGCTGGCGGCGACAGGAACGTCACGGGCCTCGGACTCGGCCTCTACATCGCGCGCGAAGTGGTGCTCGCACACGGTGGGAGCATCGACGTTGCGTCCGACGAGGCAGGCGGGACCAGGTTCACCGTTAAGCTCCCACGCCGCGCGGTGCGTCGTGGAGTCTCGAGATCAGCATAGCCGGCACGCGTCGCCCGCGATCTCCCCACGCTCCTTGCGATATCGCAAGCGATCAACGACGCTCGAGACATGAAGCGCCCGCTGGTCCACCTCGCCCTCTTCGTGTTTCTGTCGACGCCGGGATGCAGCTGCTCGAGCGATGCGCCGCCGGGCGCCGAGCGGGACGGCAGCGCAGACGCTATTGCACCGCTTGTCGATGGCGACGTACGCCGGGACATCGGAGTACGAGACGACGGCGGCGGAACCCCCACTGGGTGTCCTATCGTGCCGTCGAGTGACTTCGATCCACGCTCCGCGTACGTTCCGCCTGCACTCACAGCGAACGTGGTCGTCAGCAGCGTCGCCGACGACGGCGCAGGCTCGTTACGCGCGGCGCTGCGTGACGCTCCAGCAGGCGCCGTGGTCGGCTTCGCACCGGATCTCGCGGGACGAACCATCGCACTCGAGTCGACGCTAGTGCTCACGCAGAGTGTCACTCTCACTGGCGCGGCGGCGCCCGGGCTGACAGTCGACGCGCAGCGACGCGGAAGCGCATTTCGCTATGGTTCGGATTCTGCGGCAGTGCTGCGCTTCTTCTCGCTGCGCATCGTCAACGGCCGCACGGCGGGCTCCGGCGGCGCCATCACCGTCAATGGCAATGAGGTCGAGCTCGAGGTCGGCGGCTGCACCTTCGAGGACAACGCCGCGAACGAGGGCGGCGCGATTCGCTACGGCTATCGCCAGAAGCCGGCGAACATCCACGACAGTGTGTTCTTGCGCAATGACGGCGCTCTGCCCGGCGGAGATCGCGCCGGGTTCAGCGGCGGCGCCATCTCGTCGATCGGCGGATTGTTGCGCATCGCGCGCTGCCGCTTCGAAGACAACCAAGGCACGACCACCGGCGCCGTCTATGCGATCCACGCCGATCCGCTCATCGAAGATTCCGTCTTCATCCGCAATCGCTCGACCGGGAGCAGCGGCAGCGGCGCGTTCTTCTCGGATGGTGGTGGACCGGGCGACTACGGCACCGACTACACCGATCCGGCGAACGACATCCCCGGGCAGATCACGCTGCGCCGCACCCGCTTCGAGGACAACCGCGGGGCAGGCGACGATGGCGGCGCCGTCGAGGCTTACGCCTATCCGCTCGACGCCGTGACCATCGAAGACTCGGTGTTCTTCGGCAACCGCGCCGAGCCCGGGCGCGCCGGCGCGGTGTTCATCCACGCAGACCTGACGGTTCGTGTCGCGCGGACCGCGTTCGTCGACAATGTCGCGAGTGGCGTGGGCGGCGCGATCTGGGCCGACGGCAGCGCAGCGTACGAGTTCGAAAACGTGCTCTTCTCTGGCAACGTCGCGATGGACGACTTGGGCGGTGCGCTCCGCCTCAATATCGCTGACGACGCGCGGCTGCGCATCGACAGCTCGACCTTCGTCGACAACAGCGCGCGCGACGCCAATGGCGCTATCTGGATGGGAGGGCGGCGCGACGCGCGGATCACCAACTCCATCTTCGCGAACAACACCTTCCGCGGCGGCGGTCAGCAAGTGAACTTTCTCGTTGACGAGGGCGGTGGCAACATCGAATGGCCCGCTCCGAGCGACGCGAGTCATACGCTCTCGATGGCGCGAAACCTCGACCCGATGCTCGCTCCATTGGCAGCGGCCGGTGGCATGTACACGCGCTTGCCGGGTAGCGGTAGCCCTGCGCTCGACACGGCGGTGCTCCCCGCTCCCGCGACCGACCTGCTTGGCGCACCGCGCGGTGCGACGCCCGACGTCGGCGCGTTCGAGGTCGGCTCGGCGTGTCGATGAGAGGCGCGACGACGTGGAACTGACTGCCCGCTGACGCGATCAGGCTGAACTGGTGTCGTGAGCGAGGCGCACTGCCACTCCTGTGGCGGACCGCCCCGGGAGAACACTCGCTCCGAGTGCGAAAACGTCGCACGCCGATGCCATCGCCAGCGCCATGCGACCTGGCGCCAACCGTGCATCTGGTCGGCCGCTTCATGCCCATCCAAGACTCCGCGAAGCGCATCCGGGCGAATCGCGATGGCGAGAGCCGTGCTCCCCAAGAGAAGGAGTCGAATGGTGAACGAAGACCCGTGCGGCGCGTGGCTTCGGTCGCCGCGCTGCGTACGGCGGTCGCGGGAGCGTATACGCAGCGGCTGTCATCGCTTCAGCACGACAAGTTGAGCGCACTTGGAGCCGTCGCGAAATGGACGCGGCGCACCCTCGGGGCCTCCGCCGAGCTCGCGCGAGAGCTCGATGGCGCGCCGCTCCGCGCGGAGCTGTTCAGCCTGAGCCAGCTCGAGCAGCACGCGCGGAAGCTCGCGCGGGTGCACCAAGTCGGCGTCGACGCAGAGCGTGACCTCCTTCTCCCGCGGCTGACCGACAACGAGCGCGTGCTCTCCGAGGCCTACGAGCTGCTGACCGACGCAGTGACGCGCGGCCGGGAGATCACGCCCGCCGCGGAGTGGCTGGTCGACAACTATCACTTGATCGAAGAGCAGATCCGCACTGCGCGTCGTCACCTACCGCGCGGCTATCGCAAAGAGCTGCCGCGGCTGGTCAACGGCCCACGCGGCGCGCCGCGCGTCTACACGCTGGCGCTCGAGCTCATCTCGCACGCCGACGGGCGCGTCGACCTCGACGCGATCCGCGGCTTCATCAGCGCGTATCAGACGACTCAGCCGCTGCTCCTCGGTGAGCTGTGGGCGATCCCGATCATGCTGCGACTCGCGCTGATCGAGAACATGCGACGCGTCGTCGCCGATGTAGTCGAGGGCCGACTCGATCGCGAACGCGCCGGTGTGTGGGCAGAGCGGCTGTTGGAGGTCGCGACCGGGAATCCCTCTGGCGTCGTGCTGGTCCTCGCAGAGATGATCGCCGACGACCCGCCGCTGACCAACGCGTTCGTCGCCGAGTTGGCGCGGCGACTGCTCGGCCAGGGCTCAGTCGCGATCCTCCCGACCTCGTGGCTGGAGCAGCGGCTGCTCGAGCGAGGGCGCAGCCTCGAGCAAGTGTTTCAACAGGCCAGCCAGAGCCAAGCCGCGGATCAGGTGTCGATCGGCAACAGCGTCAGCAGTCTGCGCTTCCTCGGGGCGGCGGATTGGCGTGAATTCGTCGAGTCGCTGAGTGTCGTCGACGACGCGCTGCGCACCGACTCCATCTATCCGACGATGGACTTCGCGACCCGCGATCAGTACCGCCACGTCGTCGAGGCGATCGCGCGTCGCTCCAAGTCGACCGAGCTCGCGGTCGCGGAGGCCGCGGTCGAGCTGACGCGCGCGGCGACGGTTCCGCGTGCACGCCACGTCGGCTACTTCCTCGTCGCGGAAGGTCGCAGAGAGCTCGAGCGCGCGACGCGTATGCGCTCGTCGCTTCGCGGCCTGCTCGGGCGGTTCGGACGTCGCTGGCGGGTACCGCTCTACATGGGCGCGGTCGGCGCGATCGTCGCAGGGCTGACGGCAGTGTTCGCTCTCCTCGCGACACCTCATCTCGGCACGGCAGCGCTCGTCGGCCTGTGCGTGGGTGTCGCCATCTGCGCGAGCCAACTCGCAGTCTCGGTGGTGAACTGGCTATCGACTCTGCTCGTCTCGCCGCAGCTGCTGCCGCGGCTCGACTTCTCGACCGGCATCCCCGAGGCGCAGCGCACGATCGTCGCCATTCCTTGCATGCTGACCAGCCTCGAGAGCCTCGACGAGCTAGCCAGTGCGCTCGAGGTTCGCTTCCTCGCCAACCGCGATCCGCACCTCGGCTTCGCGCTGCTCACGGACTTCCGCGACGCAGATTCCGAGTCGTTGCCAGGCGACGCCGCCCTGCTCGACCATGCGCACGCCGCCATCGAGGCGCTCGCCGAGCGCTACGCGGGCCAGCCTTGCGGAGGCTTCTTCCTGCTGCATCGCGCGCGCCGCTGGAACGCGCGCGAGGGCGTCTGGATGGGCTGGGAGCGCAAGCGCGGCAAGCTCGAGGACTTCAACGCAGCACTGCGCGGTGAGCTCGATCGCTTTGCGCTCGTCGTCGGCCCCCTTCCGCTGCTCGCGGACATTCGCTTCGTGCTCGCGCTCGACAGCGACACAGATCTTCCACGCGATGCCGCACGCGAGCTCGCCGGGACGCTCGCTCATCCGCTCAATCGACCGGTGTTCGACGCCGCCCGTGGGCGCGTGACCGCCGGGTACACGATCCTTCAGCCGCGCGTCGGCATCTCTCTGACCAGCGCCAGCGCGTCTCGCTACGCGCAGCTCTTCTCCGGAGAATGCGGGATCGATCCGTATACGCGCGCTGTCTCGGACGTCTATCAAGACGTGTTCGATGAGGGCTCGTTCATCGGCAAAGGCATCTACGACGTGGACTCCTTCCAGCAGGCGCTGGCCGGACGCTTCCCGGACAACCGCATCCTCAGCCATGATCTGCTCGAAGGTGCGTATGCGCGCTCCGCGCTCGTGAGCGACGTCATCGTCTACGAAGACCACCCTGCCGCCTACGCTGCGGCCGCGAGCCGGCGCGCGCGCTGGATTCGCGGGGACTGGCAGATCGCGCGATGGCTCGTTGGGCGTGTCGCGCGGCTCGAGGGAAGCGAGCGCAATCCGCTCTCGCTGCTGTCGCGCTGGAAGATCTTCGACAACCTTCGACGCAGCCTGGTGCCGGTCGCGATGCTCGCGCTCCTCCTCGCAAGCTGGCTGTTGCCGGAGATCGCCCTGTTTGCTGGCGGTGTGGTGGCCTCGACCCTGCTCGTCCCGGAGCTCCTGCAGGCACTCGCGTCGAGTGCACGCCGTCGGATCGAGGTGACCCGCGCGCGACACCTGGGTGTGATCGCCGAGGGTCTGCGACAGCAGCTGACGCGCGAGGCATTCGCGCTCGCATGCCTCCCGTACGACGCCGCAGTTTCAATCGTCGCGGTGTTGCGCGCCAACGGGCGCGTCCTCTTCACGCGTCGCAAGCTGCTCGAGTGGCGCACCGCCGCGGATGCGCAGCGCGCGGCGCAGACTGGGCTCGTCGGCACCTACCTGACGATGTGGATCGCCCCGGTGACGGGCGCGTTGCTGATTCTCGTACTCCATCGCAGCCCAGCGCTCTACTTCGCACTACCGCTGCTCGCGGCGTGGATGGCCGCGCCTGCGTTGGTGTGGTGGATGAGCGGGCCGAAACCTGCTGTCGCGTCGAGTTTGTCGGGCGATGATCGCCAGTTCTTGCGCGGAGTCGCCCGGCGCACATGGCGCTACTTCGAGACGTACGTCACCGCGGAAGACAACGATCTCCCACCTGACAACGTGCAGGAGGAGAATCAGGTGGGGGTGGCGCATCGCACCTCGCCGACCAACATCGGCATGGGTCTGCTGGCGAACCTGGCCGCCTTCGACTTCGGCTATACGTCGGTCGACGCGCTACTGGCGCGCACGACGCGGACCTTCGCGACGATGGATCGCCTCGAGCGCTATCGGGGGCACTTCTACAACTGGTACGACACGCGCAGCCTCGAGCCGCTGCGTCCCACGTACGTGTCGACGGTCGACAGCGGGAACCTCGCCGGACATCTGCTCACGCTGGCGTGTGGTCTCGAAGAGCTCGCCGCAACGCCAATCGTTCGCCAGTCGATCCTCGACGGCATCGCCGACACCATGGATTCGTTGGTGGATGCGGCGCGCGAAGCGAACGTACCCATCGACACTGCGGCGCTGCGTCCACACCTCCGGCCGACGCCCACCACGCTGACGACATGGGATGCAGCGCTCGCAGCGCTCGAGTCGCGCAGCGCGGCGCTGGCGCGCGACACCAACGCCATACCGGAGAGCGAGCTCGCGTGGTGGCTGCGCGCGCTCGAAGCGCAGTGCCGTGACGCCGCCGCGGATCTGGCCTCGTGCGCGCCGTGGCTTGCTGCTCTCCGCGGCGCGCGCACATCGAGCATCGCCGAGGATGCGCGACTCGACTCCGTCCCCACGCTCGAACAGCTCGCGCGATTCGAGCAGGCAGCCGAGGGTGCGCGTAGCGAGTCACGCGAAGTGTTCGCGCTCGCGGCCCACCGCGCGAACACACGCCTCGACGTCATTCAGAAGCTCGCGGCGCGATGCAGGGCATTTGCCGACCTCGACTACGATCTGCTCTACGATCGCAAGCGACGTCTGCTGTCGATCGGATACAACGTCGTCGATCATCGGCTCGATGCGGGCTTCTACGATCTCCTCGCGTCGGAGGCGCGGCTCGTCAGCTACATCGCGATTGCGCAAGGTAAGCTCCCGCAAGATCACTGGTTCAGTCTCGGGCGCTTGCTGACGACGACGGAGGGGCGTCCGGCTCTGCTCTCCTGGAGCGGGTCGATGTTCGAATATCTGATGCCGCAGCTGGTGATGCCGGTCTACGAGGGGACGCTTCTCGAGGCGACGTCGCGCGCGGTGGTTGCGCGCCACGTGCAATTCGGGCGCACGCATGGCGTGCCTTGGGGCGTGTCGGAGTCGGGCTACTTCAAGACCGACGCGCAGCTCAACTACCAATATCGCGCGTTTGGCGTGCCGGGGCTCGGCTTCAAGCGCGGTCTCGCCGACGACCTGGTAATCGCGCCCTACGCGAGCGCGCTTGCGCTGATGGTCGACGCGGACACCGCGTGCGCGAACTTGCGCCGCCTGGCCGACGAGTCACGACTCGGCGCATACGGCTTTTACGAGGCAATCGACTACACACCTGCGCGGCTCCCGCCGGGCAAGAGCAGCGTGACCGTCCGCTCGTACATGGCGCACCACCAGGGCATGGCATTTCTGTCGATGGCGTATGCGCTGCTCGACCGGCCGATGCAGCGTCGGTTCGAGGCGGACCCTGCGCTTCGCGCGACGACGCTCCTTCTGCAAGAGCGCGTTCCGCGCACCCCTGTCGTTCATCCTCACCGCGGCGAGGTCGCCGTCGTTCGCGAGCCACGTGCGGAGAGCGAGCACGATGTGCGCGTCATCCCCAAGCCGAGCGCATCCGCGCCCGAGGTACATCTGCTGTCGAATGGTCGCTATCACGTGGCCGTCACCAACGCGGGAGGCGGCTACAGCCGCTGGCGCGACCTGGCGGTGACACGGTGGTACGAGGATCCGACCCGCGACTGCTGGGGCACGTTCGTCTACGTACGCGACGTCGCCACTGGCGCGTTCTGGTCCGCGGCCCATCAGCCGACGCTCCAGCCGACCTCGAGCTATGAGGCCATCTTCTCGCAAGGTCGGGCCGAGTTTCGCAGGCGAGACGGTCAGCTCGACATCCACGTCGAGATCAGCGTCTCGCCGGAGGACGACATCGAGCTGCGGCAGGTGTCGATTGCCAACCACGGGAGCGAGACGCGCCGCATCGAGCTGACCAGCTACGCGGAGGTCGTGCTGACGCAGCCAGCCGCAGATGCCTCGCATCGAACCTTCTCGAACTTGTTCGTCCAGACCGAGATCCTGCGCGCCCAACGCGCCATCCTCTGCACGCGGCGCCCGCGCTCGGGGGGTGAGCGGCCGCCGTGGATGATCCACCTGATGACGGTCCACGGTGCGGCGGTCAGCGAGACGTCGTACGAGACCGACCGCGCCGCATTCATCGGGCGTGCTCGCTCGCCGCTCGATCCGGCGGCCATGCACCAAGAGCGGCTGGCAGATGGCGAGGGGTCCGTACTCGATCCGATCGTCGCCATTCGCACCGTGGTCGAGATCGCACCAGCGGCGACCGTCCGATTGCACTTCGTGACGGGCGTCGCCGAGACGCGCGCCGGAGCGGTCGCGCTGATCGAGCGGTACACCGATGCTCACATGGCGGAGCGCGTGCTCGAGCTCGCTTGGACGCAGAGCCAGGTGGTGCAGCGTCAGCTCGACGCAACAGCCGCCGAGACGGTGCTGTTCGAGCGCCTCGCGAGCAGCATCTTGTATGCGAGCCCCGCGCTTCGTGCATCGAAGAGCACCATTGCGCACAACCGCCTCGGCCAATCAGCGCTGTGGGCCTATGGGATCTCCGGTGACTTGCCGATCGCCCTCGTGCGCATCGCCGACAGCACCAACATCGAGCTGGTGCGGCAGATGGTGCTCGCACACACCTACTGGCGACTCAAGGGTCTGTCGGTGGACCTGGTGATCTGGAACGAGGACCCATCGGGCTATCGACAGGACTTGCAAGATAGGATCATGGCGGTGATCGCTGCGGCCGCCGATGCGAGCACGATCGACCGACCCGCCGGGATCTTCGTGCGCCGGGGCGATCAGATCTCCGACGACGACAGCGTCCTGATGCAGACCATCGCACGGGTCATCGTCAGCGACGGCTTGGGCTCCCTCGAGCAGCAGCTAGACCGACGACCGCGCGGCGAGGCGAAGCCGACGGCGTTCGTCCCACGCCGGCGCCTCGATCGGGCGACCCCTGACTCGCTCTCTCACGTCACCGCCGATCGACCGGATCTGATGGGCTGGAATGGTATGGGTGGATTCACGCGCGATGGGCGCGAGTACGTTATCACCACGTCACGTCACACTCGCACACCGCTACCGTGGGTGAACGTGATCGCCAATCCGTACTTCGGCACCGTGGTGAGTGAGAGCGGCGGCGCCTATACGTGGTGCGAGAACGCGCATGGCTATCGCCTGACCCCGTGGGGCAACGATCCCGTCGGCGACAGCGGCGGAGAGGCCATGTATCTGCGCGATGAGGACGACGGGCGATTCTGGTCGCCAACGCCGCTGCCATGCGCCGGCTCCTCGCCTTACACCACGCGCCACGGCTTCGGATACACGGTGTTCGAGACGGTGGAGTCGGGCATTGCGTCCGAGCTGCGCACGTTCGTGGCGATGGACGCACCGGTGAAGTTCCTCACGGTGAAGCTGCGCAACACGTCTGGCCGCGGGCGGCGCATCTCGCTGACCGGCTGCTTCGATCTCGTGCTCGGCGCTCATCGGCCGGGTAATCTGCTGCACTTGGTCACCAACGTGGACGTGAAGACCGGCGCGCTCTTTGGAAGGAACCCATACGCGAACGAGTTCGCCCCGCGAGTGGCATTTCTCGATTGCAGCGAGACGCAGCGCACGGTGAGCGGCGACCGGCTCGAGGTGCTCGGCCGCAACGGGCATCCGTCGCGCCCCGCGTGCATGAGCAACGCGCAGCTCTCTGGACGACTCGGTGCGGGCCTCGATGCGTGTCTCGCGATGCAGTCGACGCTGGAGCTGGCGGACGGCGAAGAGCGCGAGATCGCGTTCATGTTCGGCTCCGGGCGTGACCTCGACGACGCGCGACGCATCGTCGAGCGCTTCCGCGGCGTGGGGCGCGCGCAGCTCGCGCTCGAGAGTGTGTGGGAGTATTGGAAGCGCACGCTTGGTGCGGTCAACGTGCACACGCCAGACACCACGCTCGACGTCCTCGCCAACGGCTGGCTGATGTATCAGGTGATCGCGTGTCGGATGTGGGGGCGCAGTGGCTTTTACCAATCGGGCGGCGCGTTCGGCTTCCGCGACCAGCTGCAGGATGCTTCGGCGCTGATTTTCGCCGAGCCTGCGCTCCTGCGAGAGCAGCTGATCCGCGCGGCCGCGCACCAGTTCCCCGAAGGCGATGTGCAGCATTGGTGGCACCCGCCGCTCGGCCGCGGGGTGCGCACGCGCATCTCCGACGACTATCTCTGGCTGCCGTATTCGGTCTGTCGCTACGTCACGGCGGTCGGCGATACTGGTGTGCTCGACGAGCTTATCGAGTTCATCGATGGTCGCCCGCTGAAGACCGATGAAGAGAGCTATTACGATCTTCCCTTACGTGCCGGTGAGAGTGCGACTCTCTACGAGCACTGCGTCCGTGCCATCGAGAATGGCTTGAAATTTGGCCAGCATGGACTGCCGCTGATGGGAAGCGGCGACTGGAACGATGGGATGAACTTGGTCGGCGAGCACGGCAAGGGCGAGAGCGTCTGGCTCGCGTTCTTCTTGCACGATGTGCTGAAGCAGTTTGCCGGGCTCGCGCGGCGCAAGGGTGACGCCACGTTCGCCGATCGCTGCATTGCGAGCGCGACGACGCTGGCCGAGAACATCGCGCGCCAGGGCTGGGATGGAGACTGGTACCGCCGCGCGTACTTCGACGACGGCGAACCTCTCGGCTCAAGCTCGAACGTAGAGTGTCAGATCGACTCCTTGCCACAGAGCTGGGCCGTGCTCACCGGCGTGGGATCGGCGGAACGTGCGAGCGCTGGGCTCGACGCGCTCGACGCGCGGCTCGTCGACCGAGCGCTCAAGGTCATCAAGCTGTTCGATCCGCCCTTCGATCAATCGATCCTCGAGCCTGGCTACGTGAAGGGCTACGTCCCCGGAGTGCGCGAGAACGGTGGCCAATACACGCACGCGGCCGTGTGGGCGACGATGGCCTTTGCCGCTGCAGGGCGCGTCGAGAAGGCGTGGGAGCTGTTCGACCTCATCAATCCGGTGCGCCACGGCAACGACGCCGCGTCCATCGCGACCTACATGGTCGAGCCGTACGTGGTCGCGGCGGATGTCTATACGAATCCTCAGCACGCCGGCCGGGGCGGCTGGACCTGGTACACAGGCTCGGCTGGCTGGATGTATCGCCTCATCGTCGAGTCACTCCTCGGCCTGCGCCTCGAGGTCGATCGACTCTTCGTCGAGCCACGGATGCCCGAGAGCTGGACCGGCTACGCGGTGCACTATCGCCACCACGACACCGTCCACCACCTCGAGATCAAGCGCGTCGGAGCGGGCCAGAGCGTGAAGCGGGTGATCTGTGATGGCGTCGAGCGCCCCGATCGCAGCGTCGCGCTGCACGCCGATCGCAAAGAGCACTGGGCAACCATCGAGATCGGCGGCGAATGAGAGCGACGCTGTGGCGGAGGAGAAGGGATTCGAACCCCTGGTGGAGTTACCCCCACGGCGGTTTTCAAAACCGCTGCCTTAGACCACTCGGCCACTCCTCCAACGCTTCGACGCCATCGCTGGCGCTTCCGCGACGTGTGTCTATCACAACCGTCGGTCGATGCGGTCGAGGTTCATCCTGGCGGCTCGCCACGACGACGAACGAAATTTCGCGCCGGGCTTCGCTGACGCGGGTTGCGCGTGTACTCTCGCGTGCAGGAACTCGTCTAGCCGAATCCTCGCGCCGTTCTTCGCCCTCGCGGTCATTACCCTCTCGTTCGGCTGCGGCGGCGACGACGAGTGCGGCAGCACAGCGGCCTGTGCTGGTCCGCGAGCCGACGCAGGACCGGACCTGACCGTACGCGTGGATCTCGGCATCGACACGGACGCGGGCGGCGATGTCGATGCCGGAGTCGACATCGATGCAGACCAGATCGTCTCGACGACGAGCGGCAAGCGCTGGGATTACTGCATCACGGCGGGCCAGATGCGCTACCGCGACGTGAGCACCAGCGGCTCCACCGAGCCCGGCATCATCGAGCTCGGGATGCGCTGAAGACGCTGCCCAAGGTAGCGCTGCGCGGGTGGTCATGATTCAATGCGAGGTCGTGTTCACGCAACGACCCGCCGCAAACACACGCCGCGCGACCGCATCTGGGGTGCTGCTCGCCTCGGCGCTCAGTCTCGCGCTCGCCGCGTGTGCGAACGGCGGCGCCCCAGACGCCGGCACGCGCACTCAGCTCGATGCAGACGCACCGGATCTCCCGCTCATCGTCGACATCGACGCGGGCACTGCGGGCTGCACGCCGGCGTGCACGGGTGGGCAGCTGTGCCGATCCGGCATCTGCATCGATCCGACGGTCGATGCAGATGCCGACGGCGTGCCGGCGGGCGAAGACTGCGACGACAGCACCGCCGGGATCGGCAGGCTCGCCGAGCGTTCCTGCGCTTCGCTCTGTGGCGTGGGTGTCGAGCAGTGCGCGAGCGGCGTGTGGGGCGCGTGTTCGGCGCCAGCGAC
>Ga0335397_10005447_pt1 | contig 16675 bp, 13 predicted proteins | sample MAT04_FD_205740 | JGI IMG/M metagenome (GOLD analysis project Ga0335397, IMG submission 205740) | Freshwater microbial communities from Lake Fryxell liftoff mats and glacier meltwater in Antarctica - MAT-04 (spades assembly) (version 2) ... | reverse complement strand
TTCTTCGCCCACATGATGCGAATATCACCAGCATGGTGACCTTTCGCCTCCTTGAGCGTTCCCTTCCACAGCGACTTGTCAGCGTAGTTACCGGTATAGGGGAACAGGGTGAAGAACGACTGCACCCCCGCTGTCAGATACGCCTTATCGATCAATACTGTGCAGTCGAACCAGCCAACATGCGTGCGGGCAGATTGAGAGTACTTACCACCGAGATGATTGAACGCATAGACGATCGCACGGGCCGCCACCGGTGTCCGAGCGTCTCGGGCAGCGCGAACGCACATCTTGCGAACGCCGATCACCTCCGACCCGTCGCGCATCGTCCCTTTCGGGGCGACCCGGGGACAACCTCGGATGTTACGGAAACCCTTGAGCGGTTTCGCCTTCTTCTTCGCCCTCACGTGGGGCAAAGAAGAGACCGCGCTCCCACGCGCAACTAGCACCGACTCAGCTCCGCCCGAGCCCGAGTTTGAAGCCTGCGCGGGGTTACCCACCGTGCTGGCACCAATGAGTGCGACGACGCCGAGTGCGACGGCGATTGACCGAGAACTGAGAGGAATCACGTTGAGAGTCATCGGTTCACCGATACGAACTCTTGAGCCGTTGACCGATTGAGTTGATCTTGATGCAAGCGATGCGCGTCCTCTTGGGTGAATTCTTGGAGACCGTTGGACCGATGGACCCTCTCAAATTGAATCGGGCAGTTCGGTACGCAATCGTTCTACTATCGCCGCAGCAAAGCGGACCGGGTGCAACGAAAAGAGAAGAACTGTGAACGAAGAATTCAACGCTGAGGAAGAATTAGATCTAGCTAGCGAAATCGTGACTGACGAGGCTGCTGAGCTTGATGTCGAGTCTGAGCTATCCGATGCCATCGATGTCGAATCTGCTCTTGAAGACAACATAGCCGACAACCTTGCCGAAGAAGTCGACCTCGAACTCGACTCTGATGTCTCCGCTGAGGATCTTTCCGCGGCCGAGGCCGAGCTCGATTCTGAGAACGAAGCTGACCTAGAAGCCGGTGTTGAGGTCGGCGAACTTATCGACGAAGACACAGCCATCGACGCTGCGCTCATCGAGGATGAGCTCGAAGCCAGTGATGAGCTTGCTGAGCTCGCCATTGAGGACGAGGTCGTTGCCGAGGCCGAGGGAATTCTCGATGAGCAAGCCGATGCGGACAATATCGCTGCCGAGGCCGAGGAAATCCTCGACGAAGCAACAGATCTCCCGAGCCCTCGCGAGACCGATGAGATTGCTTCAATCATCGAGGCCTAATTCCGCCGAGGTCAAAGACCTGAAGTGCCCGCAGATCCATTCAGGATTTGCGGGCACTTCAGTTTGTTACGGTGTATTCGAGGGAGGCAACCAATGAGCAAGTGGAACCTACTGCGGGTTGCAGTAACGCTGACGCTGATCGTCGGCTGGGTCGCCACGACAGCGACCGAGACTGCCAGCGAATTGCCCATCCCCGAATTGGTCAAGGCGACTGAACCCACGTCGGCTCCGAGCGCGACCAAGCCAAACATCGCGCAACAGACGGCCAAGAACCCGACTCAATCTCACGCCGTCTCGACGGTTGCCATCTCCAGGACCAAGGCCAAGTGGTACTTCTACGGGCGGGTCTCAATCCCCGAGGCAAAGGTCCGCAACCGCAAGATCCAGCGCTACTTCGGATCGCCTGGCGACAAAACCGGCGAAGCGATCGACAACCTGCCTGCCGTGAGCTCACCCCACGGCAAGTGGGGTGGAGTCGATGTTGGGCAGGTCGGGAGCTTCTTCCTGGAGGCACACCGAACCTCGGCAGGCGGCCCGTTCCTGGGCGTTCCTGATCTCAAGAAGGGCCAGCGGATTTACATCACGCGCAGGGGCGTGCGTTACACCTACGCCGTGGCCTACCGGATCAAGACCAACTACCGAAGCAAGGCCTCACTTAAGCGCCACCTGGCCCCAGTGCCCGGCAGACTCGGCACCAAGGCGACCCGTCCCGCGATTATTCTGGAAACCTGCGCGACCCCCGAAGACAATGGCGCTGGCCTGCGTTGGCGCGACGCGCAGGGCAATCCCACTCATCGCTGGGGCATCGTCGGATTCCTGATTGCTACCAAGCCCGTTGAGTAAGGAAGTCCGACGTCGCAGACAGAAACTACTTTGCCTTTCAAGTAGATAGGTGATAATTTACTTGGGTGGCACAAGCAACTAAGTCTCCCCAGTCGGTCAGCGCGTCTCCAGAACTGGCCCACGGACTGATGAATCTGTTTCGCATCGTGCGGTATTCCACAGTCCTGGCCGCCCATGACCCGGTTGATCTCAGCACGCTGCGCACATTGAGCACGCTGGCCGAAGTTGGGCCCTGTCGTTCGAGTGCCGTAGCAGCATCCCAGCATCTGGACCTGTCCACAATCAGCCGGCAAGTCGCGACTCTGGAACGCAACGGGCTGATTTCCCGATCCCCCGACCCTGACGACGGCCGCGCGTCTCTCATCGAGATCACCGAAGAGGCCCGCGCGTTGCTGATCGAGGTCTTGGACCGACGCACTCGCGCCATCGCTCCCGCCCTCGATGGCTGGTCGATCCAAGATCGCACCCAACTCTTCGAACTCCTCGCCCGACTCGCAGATGATCTCGAACCTCATGTGACAGCAAAGAGAGGCACCAACAAGTGACAACGCAGGCCACCGAACCGCACCGGACCAGCCAGGGGCTCATGACCAAGCAGCGGCTTTGGTGGATTCTTGGCGCCCTGATGCTGACCATGCTGCTCGCGGCTCTCGATCAGACAATCGTCTCGACAGCACTTCCGACGATAACCAGCGATCTCGGCGGCCTGAGCGAGCTGTCGTGGGTGGTCACCGCCTACCTCTTGGCCTCTACAGCGAGTACGCCGATCTGGGGCAAGCTCTCGGATCTGTATGGCCGCAAGTTGATGCTGCAATCGGCAGTAGTCGTCTTTGTGATCGGCTCGATCCTGTCGGGTTTGTCGCAAAACATGAGCCAACTGATCGGCTTCCGCGCGATTCAGGGTCTGGGCGCCGGTGGTCTGATGGTGCTCGTTCTGGCTGTTATCGCCGACATCGTTCCTCCGCGCGAGCGTGGCAAGTACAGCGGCTTGTTCGGTGCCGTGTTCGGCCTGGCCAGCGTCATTGGACCGCTCCTTGGCGGCCTGTTCACCCAACACCTGTCGTGGCGCTGGGTCTTCTACATCAACGTCCCACTCGGCGTTGCGGCATTCCTTGTACTCGGTGCTGTCTTGCATATTCCCCTACATAAGAAGAAGCATCAGATTGACTGGTTTGGCGCTGCTCTGCTCGTGACCAGTGTCGTCATGCTCCTCCTCGTTGCGGTGTGGGGCGGCCAGCGCTACACCTGGGCATCTCCCCAAATCACCGGTCTGGCCGTCGGTGGAGTGCTCGCGGCAGCAGTATTCATCTGGCAGGAACTGCGTCACCCAGAACCAATGATTCCGCTGTCGATGTTCCGCCTGCCGGTCATGCGCGTGTCCTCAGCCATCGGCTTCGTGGTCGGGTTTGCCCTGTTTGGAGCAATCGTCTACCTGTCGATCTTCATGCAGATAGTCCGCGGCGCGACTCCGACCGCTGCTGGGTTGCAACTACTTCCCCTGATGCTAGGTCTGTTGATCACATCCATCGTGAGTGGGCGCCTGATCTCCCGGACTGGCAAGTACAAGATCTTCCCGATCATCGGCACTGCCATGGCAACTGTCGGCATGTACATGCTGGCCCACGTCGGGCCCACCACCAACTACTGGTGGATCGCGCTGTCGATGTTCATCTTGGGCGCCGGGCTCGGCAACGTGATGCAAGTACTTGTCATCGCTGTGCAGAACACAGTCGACCCCAAGCAGATCGGCGCGGCCACCAGTACCAGCACCTTCTTCCGCTCCATTGGTGGCTCCTTCGGTACCGCGATCTTCGGTGCCGTGTGGACAGCTCAACTGGCCTCGCACCTGGCATCGGCGATTCCACCGTCAGTCGCGACTCAGCTCAGCGCAGACGGCGGGTCAGTGACCTCTTCGATTGGAAAGATCAGCTCGCTGCCGCCAGCTCTACACGACGCGGTGATCAACGCTATTTCAGATTCGATAAACGCCACGTTCATGGTGGCAGTGCCGATCATGGCAGTGGCATTCGTGCTGGCCTTGTTCCTCAAGGAAGTCCCGCTGCGCAAGGCACCGACCACGATGGAAGAGCTCGCCGACGACGCTGCTGCGCCGATACCTAGCTGGAAGTAGCCGCAGCCTGGCAGAGAGCGGGCCTAAGCGTAGCCGCCGGGTCCGGCCTCATCGGAGGCGTACTCACCAGCCATTTTGGAACCGAGCAGTCGTCGGGTCAGTTCATCCTTTTGACTGAGCAACTCGTCTAGCGCCTGGCTGAAGTCCGCTTCCTCAACCTCGCTTCTGCCTGCCTCCCCGGCAATAAGTACAGCTCGCCGGGCAGCTTCCTTCGCGAAGCTAGCTGTCACACCGTCCGCCCGATCGGCGAATCGGTCGAGCGCGGCAGGGTCGAGCCCCAGGCCAGCGGCGTATAGCTTGAATAGTCGCCGGCGACCCTTCCGATCCGGCAAAGGAACCTCAACCGCCAGATCGACCCGCCCTGGGCGTGCTGCAAGTGCTCGCTCCAACACGTCGACTCGATTGGTCGTCAGGATGAACGCGAGATCGACATCTGATCCGATGCCGTCGAGCTCGTTGAGCAATTGAAGGAGCAGGGGGTGGGCACCGCCGACGACCGAGCGATCCTCCGCGATCAAGTCAACGTCCTCGACGATCACCAGTGCTGGGTGCAGTTTTCTAGCCATGGCGACTACGGCCGAGATCCGCTCCACGCCCTGACCACTGACTACGACCACAGTGAAGTCGGGCAGTTGATGGAGCAGGTAGTTGATGATGTGCGTCTTGCCTGTGCCCGGAGGGCCATACATGAGGACACCGCGCTTGAGGTGTTGGCCTTTACTGACCAAGAGCTCCCTCTGACTGGCGATTCCCGAGACTTGGCGCTCGATCAGTTCCAGGACACCGTCTGGCATCACGACATCGTCTCTGTTGACGGTCTTGGGTGTGTGGAACCGCAGCGGGCCGATCCCAGGAGAGAACACGTGCGGCTCGAGCGAGAGCACCTTGCCGCGGTAGACGTTGCGCTCAAGCATGATCGCCTCAAGCTCGGTGAGGAATTCTTCGGCAAGTTGAGTCGAGACAGTGACCACTTCGAGGGTGGCTGAGCTATCCCGATCATCAGGATCTTCAACGCGTAGCCAGACCGTCAGGGGCGTCGAGTCTTTCCCGTAGGTGAAGAAGAGTAAGCCCGCTGACACACACGTCAGTTCCTCACTGGCACTGATGGGGACTGATATGTAGTCGACAGGTCCCAGCGCGTAGTCACGGTCCGCTGTCAGCTCGGTGAAGCCGCGGTACATCCGCCCGATTCCGGCTACGCCCTTAACCTCGAATCCACCATTGGCTTCACCAATCGCATTCAGGGCAATGTGAATGTTGGCAATATCAAAGGCTGGAAACTTCCGCGATACGACAGGTAGCTCAAGTGGATCGCGGTCCAGGTGTTGACGAACCGCTTCCAAGATCGCCGCAGAGTCCTGCGCTGCCCTGGCCATCTCGCGCATGAATGCACTATGAAGCCCCGCGAAGTCACGAATCTCCTGTGTAGTAAATACTGGCTCAGCTGCCACGGCCTCCTCGGACGGCACAGCCTCGGACGGCACAGCGGGCTTCTTCGAGGGCACAGTGCTTTCCTTCACATAGGCAGCGCGGACAGACACCGCGCAGATGGCCAGCGCGTGACTCGGGTTCACTCGGCCAAGATCAGCAGACTATCCCGGCCGCCTTGAACCCTGTTGGGCACTTTTCCATGGGCTGCCCACTCGTCGCAGATTTTGTCGACACCAACCCGGCAGCCTCGACTGCGGCGGGAGCCTGCTGGGGAATGGTGTGACCCACGTTGGCAACCACACCGTAAGCGGAGTTCGTCGACGTCGCGGCCAACTCTTTCTGGACCTTGGTCCAGCTTGTCGTGAACCCCGCTGCCTCGGGATCATTGCCCGCGACCAGCACCACAAGTGGCTTAGCCCCGAAGTCCCCTGCACTGTTAATCGCTTGTTCGGCGGACTTCATGTCGAGGGGCTGGCCCGCCTCGTCCCATCCGGTCTTGTCGAAGGTGCGGTATTGAGCTGGTGTGACCGAATCAATGAGGTTGAGCCCCGCCACACTGGCTGGTTCTAGCGCTGCCGCGGTCTGCGCCACGATGCCGCCATAGGACCAGCCGACTATCAGATACGGTCCTGGTTCATTGATCGCTGTCATGAGGCCGAATAGTTCCTTGGCATTGGCGACTGGCCCATTCGGGGAAGCACTTGTCGGGCGATCCGGTGACAAGCCAGTGCCAGGTCGGTCGAACATGCACACGCGATTGGTTTTCGCTTGCTCCTGGGCAATCAGCGGCCAGGTCCACGCTGCCTGAATCAAGAGGCCATTGCTGTACACAACGGTGGGTGAGCCACTTCCGGTGCAGGCGACTGCTTGGGTCACGCCGGCCGCCTTGACCGTTCGCCACGTCAGCGTTCGCGCTGCAGCGATCGCCTTGGTCACTTCTGCTGGCTTGATTCCAGCCGCAGTCGCAAGGTCAGCCGGAGGAGCTTCGATCTGTTGAGGTGCGAGGGTGCCCGTCACTGCCGGGTTGTAAGACGCGCCGTCACTGGCGCCACCACTAGAACATGCTGCAAGGGTCGCGAGGGCAACTACCGACAGCACTGCGCGAAGCACGATGCGGGGAGACTTAGACATGAGCGTCACTGTATTGCCCTAGTCAATCCCGAGACCGAGAAACGGGGGTGACACGACGTAGCACTCAACCAGCGGTGCTGTCTAGCGTCCGTTCGTGGTTCGCGGTTTGGCCAAGTAGTCAGTCAGCGCGGCAGGCTTGATACCCCGCGAGTTGCCCAACAGGATTGCTCCCTTGAGTTCCTTCGAGAGGTTGGGCATGAAATGGAACAAGACAATGTCACCGCGGCGCAGAGGAGCGTGAACGTATGACCATTGGCCGTTCTCGACAACAACGTCCCACATGATCAAGCGCTGAATTCCGCACTTGGAGGCCACCTGGTTCAATCGCGGGAAATTGCCGAGCGAACCGCCGGAGTAGCCGCCATTGCCATACGGCGGCCGCAGGAAGATCGGCATCCGACCAAATAGCGTCTTGTAGATCTTCTGAGTTCGGCAAATCTCGTAATTGAGATTAGTTCCCGGACTGGTGAGGGACTTGTGGGTCATCGTGTGATTCTCGATCGTGCCGCCGTATTGAGTGATCTTCTTGAAGAAAGAAAGGTGCCGCTTAGCATTCATGCTTGTCAGGAAAACAGTGACGGGAATCTTGTACTTGCGAACGACCTTGAGCGCGGCTGGGTCGGCGTACACACCGTCATCGACAGTGATGAAGAAGACCCTGTCCTTGGTCTTGACGTGAAAATTCCGCGGAAGGCTGTTCTTGGTCTTGAACGAATCTGCTGTAGACCGTTCCACCATCGATCGACTCGGCAACGTGAGAGCCTCGGAACCGGGCGCTTCGACCTGCGCTGATGGCGCCGATTTGATCAGAGTCGGGGTGGGCGCCGCATCAGTGGCGGTCATGGACGCGAGGGATGCTGTGACCACGATCGCGCCGACTCCCCCAGCTAGCGCGACACCGGTCTTGACGGGTGAGATCACAGTCAATGGTACGGCAGCTAGGCTGAGGCAATGGCTACGGATGACCGGATGGTTTGGCTCGACTGCGAAATGACAGGTTTGAGCCTCGAGAACGATGCCCTTGTGGAGGTCGCGTGCATCGTGACTGGCCCTGACCTCGTCGAGCTCGACGAGGGCTTCCAAGTAGTGATCAAGCCACCTGACGAAGCGTTGGCGCAGATGGATGAATTCGTCGTCAATATGCATACGACGTCGGGGCTGATCAATGAGTTGGCCGGTGGAACCACCCTTGTTGATGCCCAAGTGCAGCTGCTTGAGTACTTAGCCAGCCAAGGGGTGGAGTCGGGCAAAGCGCCTTTGTGCGGGTCCAGTGTTTACGTCGATCGCGGATTCCTGGCTCGCGATATGCCTCGCGTCAATGACTTCTTGCACTATCGGTTGGTTGATGTCTCAAGCTACAAAGAGATGGTCCGCCGTTGGTATCCGAGGGTGTATTACGCGAGCCCTGACAAGCACGGCGGGCACCGTGCCTTAGCCGATACCGTCGAGTCGATCGCTGAATTGCGCTACTACCGCGATGCTGTGTTTGTTCCGCTACCCGGGCCGGATACTTCAACAGCGCGGGAGATCGCGAAGGTTCACGAACTCCCTGCGTAAGCGGAGGTTTCGACTAGAACAGGGCGTTGGCTAAGGCTGTGCGAGCGCTGACGACATCAGGGTCGGAAGCGCCGACTAGATCGAACAAGCCGACGAGGTGCTCGCGGGCTTTGGCGCGCTCGTCGCCGGAGGTCAAGCGGACTGTCTGGATCAGACGGGCGAAGGCAGCCCGAGCATCACCGTTGAGTAGGTCGATGTCGGCGGCGAGACTGGCAGCTGTTACATCTTCTGGGGTCGCATCTGAGGTGGCCAGGGCCGCTTGGGGATCGACGCCGTCGGTGCGCCTCATGAGCTCGACGCGGATCAGACCCGCAAGGGCGTCGGGTTCTGCTGGATCGGTAGCCAGCACCGCGCGGTAGGCCGCTTCGGCTCCATCCCAATCGCCGGCCTCGAATGCATCGAAAGCTGCATCGAATCGCGCATCACTTTCCGACGGTTCTGCCACGGCGTCGGCTTGACCGGTGACGGGTGGGGCTGTCTCGTTGCCAAGGCCTGTCAGGCCAGCCGTCGCGGCGACTTTGAGTAGTTCGGTAAGGAACTGCCGAACTTGGGCTTCTGGTAGCGCCCCCTGGAACAGTGGAACGGGTTGCCCCTTCACGATCGCCACGATCGAGGGAATCGACTGGACCTGGAAGGCCGCCCCGATAGCTTGTTGGGCGTCGACATCGACCTTCGCCAGCAGCCAGGTGCCGGCGTCTTCTTCAACGAGCTTCTCGAGTAGCGGAGAGAGTTGCTTGCACGGCTCGCACCATGTTGCCCACAGGTCAACCACGACGGGAACCTGGAAGGATTTGTCGATCACTTCGGATTGAAAGGTCGCTTCGGTGACGTCGTAGCTGAGCTCAACGGTCGCAGCCTGCGGATCAGCAGCGCGTTGGGCCGCTCGCTCTTGAGCATCTGCGGCATTCTGTCGGGCTGTTGCCAAGGCACCGAGATCTACTGCGCCGCGCATGGCGGGGGGAACTTGAGCACTCATAGCCCTATTGTTCCATCACGCCTGCGCACAGCAAGAACAGATGGGCAAATCAATCGACTCGGCGCGGGTGTAACCAACGACCAAGCCAGCTTCGACCTAGATTCGGGCAGGCTCACGGTACTCGCCCCACTCCTCGCGCAGCACTCCACAAATCTCACCGAGGGTCGCACCTGCCCGGACCGCATCGAGCATGATCGGCACGAGATTGTCGGTGCCGTTGGCCGCGACGCGCAGTCGGACAAGTTCAGGCGCTAGCAAGTCATCGTCGCGCTGCTCCCGTCGCTCACCTAGCGCCGCGTTTTGCGCTTTCTCTACCTCGTGGGAGATCCGCAGAATGTCTAGTGGCGCGTCTAACGAGTCTGGGTGAATCGTGACGCCGACCTGCTTCTTGTCACCTTTCTCCAGCGAGATTTGGTAGGTGAATGCCGAGTCGGCGATTTCCGAAGTGAACCAACCGTCCTCGATTCCCCGTAAGATTCCCGAGGTCATCCGACCGATCTTATGCTCGGTCTGTTCCCCATCGCGAAGTTCACCGAGCGTGATGATTTTGGCGAAGATCGCCTCGGCCTCTGCCTCGATCTTGTCGGTGAGTGCTTCGACGTACCAAGAACCCCCGAGAGGATCTGCGACGTTGGTGACGCCAGTCTCTTCCATGATTACCTGCTGGGTTCGCAGGGCGATCTGAGCAGCCTTCTCGCTCGGGAGTGCCAGCACCTCATCCAGCGCGTTGGTGTGCAACGAGTTGGTTCCGCCGAGCACTCCAGCGAGCGCCTCAATTGCGGTCCGAACAATGTTGTTGTCAGGCTGTTGGGCAGTCAGCGAGACCCCGGCGGTCTGGGTGTGGAACCGCAGCCATTGTGCCTTCTCCGATGTCGCGCCATAAACATCTCGCATCCACCGCGCCCAAATCCGGCGGGCCGCTCGGAACTTGGCGATCTCCTCGAAGAAGTCCAAGTGAGCATCAAAGAAGAACGACAAGCCTGGGGCAAAGCGGTTGATGTCCAGCCCGCGCGACAGGCCGAGTTCAACGTAACCGAAACCGTCAGCGAGAGTGAACGCCAACTCTTGCGCGGCGCTCGCTCCAGCCTCGCGGATGTGGTAGCCGGAGACAGATAGTGGCTTGTAGCGGGGCATGTGTTCGTCGGTGTATTCCATGAGGTCACCGATGAGGCGCAGGTGCGGCTCGGGAGGGAAGATCCACTCCTTCTGCGCGATATATTCCTTAAAGATGTCGGTCTGCAAAGTGCCGTCGAGTTGCTCGTGCTCGAAGCCTTGGCGTTCGGCCGAGACCAGCATCATCGCGAAGATCGGGACCGCCGGACCGTTGATCGTCATCGACGTCGTGACATCGGCTAGCGGAATGTCGCTAAACAAGATGTCGGTATCCTCAACCGAGTCGATAGCAACACCGCAGTGCCCGACTTCACCGAGCGCGCGCGGATCATCGGAATCGCGCCCCATCAGGGTGGGCATGTCAAAGGCGACCGACAGCCCGTTACCACCAGAGGCCAAAATCATCTTGTACCGCTCGTTGGTCTGCTCGGCATTGCCGAAGCCCGCGAACTGCCGGATGGTCCATGGCTTGCCACGGTAACCGGTGGCATGCAGACCACGAGTAAACGGAAACTCCCCTGGCCAGCCGATCCGCTCAAAGCCAGGAATGTCGGTGCCCGCTGGCGGCCCATAAACGGGCTCAACCTCTACCCCAGACAGCGTCGTGAAGTCAGCATCACGCACTCGACCCTTCGCTTGGGCCTCGTCGTAGCGAAATTGCCAGCGTTTCCGGCCCTCGTCGATCCCTTGAGCGTCCACGCTCGCCTACCCTTCGTCTACGGCCATCATCTAGGGCAGATCGTATGCGAACGCGCGTTAACCTCGCGGGATGCCCTGCCCAGGGGAGATCGATTCCGCGGAGAGCAGCAATGCTGCGGTTGAAACTACCGCTCTATCAGTAACGTGCATGCGAACAAACCCACGGAGCACATCGACCTACTATTTGTCATTTATGTTGTAGCAGTCGCGATAGCAGCCATGCTCGTGGCAGCCCACTGCGACCCCCAGTCCAACCCCGCCCCCAAGCGGCCCGGCCGGTGGTGCGGCATCCACCTGCGGCGGCGGGGTCGTCCCGAAGGCTGGCCAGACGGGCTATCACTTCACGGTGACGCCGGGCACTTTGGCTTTGGCAGCAGATGCAGTGAGGTCGGACTACGCCTACTCGTCATCCTCGGCTGCTGCCGCACCTGGAACGAATCGACCGAAACATGCTGAATCGACCGTAACTTTTCGGTCGATTCAGCATGTTTCGGTCGATTCGTTCCAATAGGTTCCGCTAACCCAGCGGATAGCTGCGATTTGGACTACCAGTTCCTTGATCAGCGCTTCAGTTGCTCACAGTGAAGCGGTTCTTCGAAGAACCCGAAATGTCTGGCTCTGGGGCTTACCGACTTGACCCCGGCAATTGGACGCCACCGGAAGCCGGTATCCGCTGCGTCACTCTCAGTGGTGCGACCAGCGTTGCGGTAGGTCACTCCTGCTGGGTGCGCGTGACTTTCTGTTCAACCACGGCCGGCAAGATCACCAACACTCTTTATGCGCGCGACGCTCTGGACAACATTGGCCACGCTGGCGAGGTTGCGTACTCAGTGAACGTCGTTGATAACCCGCAGAAGCAGACCTGCCCGGCCTAAACGCGGATTCCTTCGTTGGGATTAGACCGGCAGCCACAGCAAGCGTAGGTCGGTGATGCGCACGTTGGTCTTCTTGGGAGAAATCGGCACGCTGGTCACAGCGTCAGCCTTGGCCCGCCACTCTTGGGAAATCCCGTCCACCTCGGCCGCGAGGTCGGACTCGACATCTGCAATCTGGGACTGCACCTCGTCGACCTTTGCCGATGCTGTCTGGGCCCGAGCGTTCGCGGTTTGAGTGCGCCTCGCGGCAGTCGCAATGGAGGCCGCCGACTTGCGGCCTCCGAAAAAGCCCCCCAGGATCGATCCAGCATCGCCCAACATTCCGGAATTGCGAGCAGACTGAAGTTGATCGGCCTTGCCGGCCGCTGTATTCAATCGTGTCTGTAGCGCCCGCAGCTTTGTGTCGTACTTGGTCTGCAGGGCGGCAGTTTTCTTGTCAGCCTCAGTGTCGGCGACCTCGATACACCGAGCCCGGAATTCGTCTTCGCTCTCGCCAACGCGACTGTAGGCCTTGAGGTCTGTGTTGACGAACAATTCGATGGGCTTGTTACGCACGAGGTGATCGGTCAGGTCGCGCTGCAGAGTGGTCCAGTACGTTTTCGCATCGATCTTGGCATCCGGGGCGGAATACCTGGCTCCACTTGGTGCTTGCGCGAGCAGGTCGCGATCGTCGTAGTCGACTGCTATGGGATTCAATGCTGCAGTTGAAGCCGGCAACGGCGTGATGATCGCCTCGTACTCTTCGTCCATGACGAGTCCGGACTTAACCTCGTCGTAGCGAACCAAAACCCGAGCCACAGCAGCCGGAATCAGACGTTGACCACCGGCAGCCGGGTCTGCTGCGCCAACCGCTTCGGTCCAGGTAGCGGCGGGATCGAGGTAGCAGACCGGAATGCCCTCAGCGACCCTGGGCATTACTGGCGTCTCGTCGTCGGCCAATGGAACGGCTGGCGCTGCTGAGATAGCTGGCTCGCCGCCTGTGACTGCACTGGACGCGAATGCGCTGCCCGTAGCTGCGCTGCCTGTTTCAAGGTCGGCTTCCGGCGACGACCCCGCCGCCGCTGAGGCGACTGGCGCCTGGGGCGATGCGGCTGCGGTTCCACCAGCCTTCGTGTCCGCCATGACCTTCGCGATCTGGTCGCGAGTCATCGGTCCTCGAAGGTAACTGCGAGCCCACCGAGTCCCGAACGTTTGCACATCGTTGCGACCGGCCTTGCGAAGCAGGAACTGCCGCTTACCGAGCCCAGAAATCGCCTCACTCACGACATTGCTGTCTATACCGCCGGCAGCACCAGACATTCCCTCTAGCAGTCGCGCCTTGTCCCGTTCCGTTGTCAGACGACCGATCATCCAGGTACCGGCGTTGCTGATCGCCTTGTAATCGACGTCAACTGGGTTCTGAGTAGACAGCACCACGCCAAGTCCAAAGGCGCGCGCTTGCTTCATCAGCAGCATGATCGGCTTCTTGGTGGGCGGGTTCGCAGTGGGCGGCAGGTAGCCGGCCACCTCGTCCATGTACAGCAACGCCCGCAAGTCGGTGGTACCGGATTGACGACGCATCCACGTCACTAGCTTGGCCAGCACCAACGACGTGGCGCTTTGGCGCTGCTCGTCAGACAGGTGAGCAGTAGTTACCACTGCACAACGCGGCTTGCCATCGGGACCGAACAGCATCTTCTGAATATCAATCGGATCGCCAGTGATCCAAGTCTGGAAACTTGGTGATGCCAACACACCGTTGAGCTTCATCGCGAATGCTGTCCGGTCATTGGGCGGATAGAACGCATCAAGCTCGAATACACCAAGCTTGCGCATCGGCGGAGTCATCACTCGGGCGAGCAAAGTGGGCAAATCGATGGTCTCCCCGTTGGACCATGCGTGGGAAATGATGTTGCTCAGCAGGATGTGTTCACGCGATGACAGCGGATCGCCATTGATGCCGACCGTTGCCAGCAGGCTCGTGACGTAACCTTCGATCTCATCGGCGATCACCTCAGAGTCCTCGGTATCAGGAGCGACCAAAGTCCCGAGCACGTTGAGAGGTACACCAGCGTTTGAGCCCGGTGTGTAGATAGTCAGGTCGAACGAATCCTTGAAAGCAGCCATCGCTGCCTCGTCGACACCCCACGGGGCGAGGCCCTTTTTCCACGTTTCAGCTTGCTGCATCGCGAAGTCGGCATCACTGAGACCGGCGGCCTTCGCCTGCGCTGGGTCAATCCAGGGCTCAAACTCCGGGCCAGCCAGGCTCGGGAAGACCAAAGCGAGGTTGGTCAGGTCACCCTTTGGATCGATCAGCAAAGTCGGCACACCGGCTTCGAGACAGGCCTCAATGAGCCCCACGCCGAGGCCGGTCTTACCCGAACCCGTCATACCGACGATCACGCCATGCGTGACGAGATCATCGGTGGCGACAGTGACATCGTCACCAACGGTCGCGCCATCTGCCGGGACAGTCCTGCCAAGGAATAGGTCAGCCATGTGGCGCAGCTTAGAGGTTCTACGTGCCACGTAGCGACCCTCCGGCTACGCCGATCGTTGTCGATCGGTTGGCCCTCGGTCGATGTGGCCGCTACCGTGGATGCAAATGATCAAGAATTGCGTCTGAGCTGACGGCTCTCCGAGCTGACTAGCAACGCACTGGCTGGAGCGACCAATGATGAGAGGACCAAGATTCATGGGTGCGGCCGCCGCTGCCGTGGGTGTCATGATCGTCGCGAGTCTGGGTTCTCCCGCACTTGCCGCTACTGCAGTGCCAGTCGACACATCCAACGCATCGACCGCACGATTCGCAAACCACCGAATTGCGCTCACCAAGACCGACACCAAGAGCTCGAAGAGATGCGACGCCAAAGGCGATCGGCGTGGGGGTAACGACTGTGTCACCCATCGACAACTGCGCTCCGCGGCCGACGGTAGCGTCGACAAGGGCAAGCACTTCAGCGTGAGAGTCTTCACCCACAAGTCCCTCAAAGGCCAGCACCTTGACGTCCGGTTCCAATACCGCCAGGTGAGCACCAAAGGCAAGCACGGGAAGTGGCACACCGGCCGGAGGGCCAACTGGCTTGTGAAGTCCCGGACCCACGACTTCCGGCTGCGGGCACCGAAGAAGGCTGGTCGCTATCAGGTACGCACGAAGCTGACCCTGGCTCCTCCATCGAGGCGCACCGGCGCGATGGCCGCGCTGCGAGCCTTGCCCTCGTCCTGGTCAGCCACGAGCGGCTGGAGTTCCTTGGCTGCCGGCACCTGCGTGACCTCCCCTGATGATGAAGTCATCATTGAGTACTTCAACGAAGCCGTGTTATATGAAGATATTGTCGTGAGAATCACTGACACGGGCAGCACATTCCAGCTACTCATCATTTGCCCACAAACGCCATCTCCATCATATCCGAGCCCGAATTTCGATCTGACTATGTTTACAGGAGATCAAACCCAACAATCCAACTGCGACACCTCAACACCAATCGTCTTGCAGAAAACGCAAATGAGCAATTACCAGTATTGCTCCGGTTCGAACTGCAGGTTCTTGGTGATCCTAAAAAATCGGACAACGCAGATCGTCTACTCGACAACTGAGATGATGTGGGGTTTCGTCTCAGGGAACGCATGGTGGGTGCCTAACTACTTTGAGTCTGCGACCCTGCCCACCTGTCATTCCTACGTTCCGCCAAGAACCACAGCGGCCGCCTAATTAACAGGTTCATCTGCAAGAGCCAACTTCAGGCAGAGAACGCAGCTACTAACTCGTCGGCGGCGAGGTACGGGTCGATACGACCTGCGGCGACATCCTTTGCCAGCTCATCAAGTCGACCTTCGCCAGACATGTCGCCGATACGGGCCCTGATTGCCTGTGTGGCGATGGCTTGGATCTCTTCCCGAGCCCGGCGCTCACGTCGCCGCGCAAGCTCTCCGCTTCGCGACGCCCACTCGAAATGCTTATCGATCTCCTCAGCCAGCTTGTCCACGCCCTCACCACGTGAAGCCACAGTCTGCAATACAGGCGGTCGCCAACCACCAGGCTCCCGGTGTCCAAGGCTGATCATGTGGCGAAGTTCGCGCGAGGTCGCAGAAGCACCTTCACGGTCGGCCTTGTTAACGACGAATACATCGCCGATCTCCAAAATGCCAGCCTTGGCCGCTTGAATCCCATCACCCATCCCTGGCGCCAACAACACCACGACCGTGTCCGCGACGCCGACGACTTCGATCTCGGACTGACCCACACCCACGGTCTCGAGGATGATCACGTCGCAACCAGCAGCGTCGAGGACTCGCAAAGCCTGCGGTGTGGCCCACGACAGCCCGCCCAAATGCCCGCGCGAGGCCATGGACCGAATGTAGACACCGGAGTCCAGGGCATGGTCCTGCATCCGAATTCGATCACCGAGTAACGCCCCGCCACTGAAGGGCGACGACGGGTCGATCGCCAGTACACCGACGCGCTTGTCCTGTGCTCGCAACTGCGACACCAGTGCGGAGGTACTCGTCGACTTGCCGACCCCAGGAGCGCCAGTGATACCAACAACGTGGGCGTCCCCGGTGAACGGCATTAACGCAGCCATCACCTCGCGTAATTGACCCGAACCGTCCTCCACAAGGGAGATCAATCGGGCGACGGCGCGAGGCTCACCAGCCCGTGCA
>Ga0335397_10005444_pt1 | contig 16676 bp, 19 predicted proteins | sample MAT04_FD_205740 | JGI IMG/M metagenome (GOLD analysis project Ga0335397, IMG submission 205740) | Freshwater microbial communities from Lake Fryxell liftoff mats and glacier meltwater in Antarctica - MAT-04 (spades assembly) (version 2) ... | reverse complement strand
GCTCGCAGCAGCACGGCGGCGTGCGGTCGGGCGAGGGGGCTGCGGGGCCGGTGGGCGCGGGCGGTGGGGCAGAGGCGGCATACACGGTCGTGCAGCAGCAGAGGCTCGGCCCCGCCACCAGCACAAACATCATGTAAATCGCCACGAGCCGCCGAAACATTTTCTAACCCAACCACAAGAGTGAACGAACTTTCTCTCACCAACTATATTACCCAGCCATTCAGGGCCGATCAACTGGAACGGCCCGTCGCTGGGACACACCAACCAATTGATACCGTCGAACGACCAAACTCTTACAGTCATAGTGTTCGTCGTTAAGCATGGTGAGTTCTGAGGAAATCATCGTCGGCGGGCGAAGATTTTGTGAATCACACAGCCCGCTCGTTAAAGCCACAAATAACGACCACCCGGTCGTTCGTGCTGACATCCAGAGGGGCCAATCCCCTTCCATGCCCGGTGATTTGTTCGTGCTGGGCCACGATATCGCCCTACAGGACTTCACTTCGCGGCACAACCGCTGGGGACGGTCGTGGTCGCGGCCTAGGTAGAACCGGTGCTGGGTGTAGCCGCCGTTTCTGCCGGGCTTCCAGCCCAGGTCGCGGCGGTACTGGCCGGAGGCGTCGAGCGTGAGTTTGTCCTTCATGTCCGCGTCCTCGTGTGGGTGAATCGTCCACACTCTCCGCATCTTGATGCAGTGAATCGGATAAGAAAAGCCTTGAAAAATCGGATAAATGCTGGTTCAGGGCTTCAAGAGGAAGTGGCAGAAACGACGTAAAGCGAGAAATGAAAACGGCTTGCGGAAACCGCAAGCCGTCTTAAAGCGGAGAGGGAGGGATTCGACGCAGGCAGTTTACCGAAGTTCTTGTGGAATCAAGTTTTCGGCAATAACCCCTGTTCATTACAGAGCTTGTGTGTCTCGGAATCAACCTCGTTGTTCCCGGTTATTCCCGGTTCGGGAGGTGCCAACCCTGGACAAAACCGGGACAAATCTGAACAGCCATTCGCTCGGTTCCTGACTCAGTTCGGAGTGCTCTCGTTCGCTTTGGTTCTGCTGCTCGGGATGGCGAAAGCGGTGGTATCCAACCCTGGTGGAACGCTCCCAGAGAGCGGAGCGAGGAAGTCAGAGGACGACTCCAAACTAGAGCGCACCCTGTTCGAGATTCGACAACTCGTTGCCGAGTTTCATGCGCTGCTTCCGCGCGAGAAAGCCGAGGCCATCGGCGCTGCTTACGCCCGTTACAGCACACGGCACCAAGATTCCATCGCCGACCAGATCCGAACAATTCTCGCCGATGCCGTTCGCAAGAAGGTGTTCATCCCACTCGAACACGTCTACTTCGATCTCGGTGTTCGGGGATGTAAGTCCGAGCGCGACGGCCTCAACCAACTCCGCGAGTGCCTCACGAAGAAGCACGCCACGGTTGCATTCTTCTTCGCAACGAACCGTCTCTTCCGCAAGGTCTACCGCTCGCTTCAGTTTGTCGAGGAGCAGATCGTCGATCGCGGGTTTCGCGCCGTCTTCGTGAAGTCTGGCATCGATACCAGCGACTCACGCCGCTGGCGTGGGATGCTCACGATGAACTCGATGATGGACGAGTTCGTGGTTGGGATGTACGCCGACCACATTCGGGCCGCCCACGAGGGCTTGCTCGACAAGCGTGTCGTGTTCGGCACAGTCAGCTTTGGCTACGCGGGCGAACCGATTGAGGGGTCGCTGACCCGCCGTGGCTTACCCCGCAAGCGGCTTATCATCGACCCGGCTGCCGGCTCAGTGGTGGAAGCCATTTTCAGGTGGTACGCGACCGATCGGCTCGCGATTGATGTCATCGTTCGGCGCCTCAACGACGATCCAACGGTGCCGCCTCCACCCAAATCCCCGAGCAAGTGCTGGACTCACGACTCGGTTCGCGCGCTATTGCGGAACACCCGATACCGTGGGTGCTGGCGATATGGTGTGACGGAAACGGTGTGGATCTCCTCGAAGGATTACGCTCGCCAGAAAGTCCGCCGGAACCCACTAAAGGAGGTGCAACTCGAAGCCTTGCGATTGGTTCCCGATGAGCTTTGGTTCGCGGCGCAAACCCGGCTCGTCGCCGAGGTCGGTCGGGCAGCGGGGCGGAAGCCTCGCGATGAAAACTGGCAGTCGCGGCCGCGGTTGCTCAACGGTTTGTTCCGGTGCCCCACACACGATCGGCCGCTGTATGTCGCCGGGGTTCACGGTCGTTACCTGGTCTGCAAGGAGTGCCGGGGGATGCCAGCCGAGAAGCGTCCGCTCTTCTCGCAGCTTCCCCGGGCACTTGCGCTTCGCAAGACCTGCGAGGCACTGGCACGAATGGTCGCGGAAGATACCGAATTGGCCGCTTTGGTCGTCGAAGCGTGCCAGACGGAGGCAGCACGGCTTCAGACTCCGGACCCCGCCGCGTTGAAAACGCTGACCGCTCGGCGCGATCAGTTCGATCGACGGATTGCGTTTATCCTGCGGAATCCGGGTGAGACCGACGCCGATCAAGCGGTGTCCGAGGCCGAACTGAAACGACTTCGGCAGGAACGCGGCGTGGTGCAGGCAGAGTTTGATGCCGCCACAGCGGCGGGAAAGCGACAGATCGTCGTTCCCACGGAGCATGAGGTGCGCGGCATGATTGCCGGCATGGCGGACATTCTCGCCGGGGCAGCCGAGAACGCCTCTGCAGAAACCGCTGGGTTGGTCCGAGAGTTGATCGACCGCCTGACGGGCGGTCGAATCGATCTGGAGCAGATGGGTGAACGCCGTGCCCAACAGGGGTGGCTTCGGGCACAGGTCACGGTTCAGTTGTTGGGTACGGCGGCAGCTCGGGTTGTCGGGCGGGCTGTGGGCAAGGCTGACGCCCACGCCAAGACCATCGAGATCGATTACCGGGATGACTCGCCGACGTTCGCGCCCGATCTGGTTGAGGAGGTGAAGCGTCTGTACGCCGCGAACACCATGATTAAGGAGATCGCCCGTCGGCTCGAACTGAACCGGAACACCGTCACGAAGATTCTGGACAAGTGGTTCGAGGAAGCCGGGATCGAACCTGTGGATGGTCGGACTCGGCGAGCGACATTACCCCAGAAGCACCTAGCGGTGCCGCTTTACCAGAGGGTGGCGGAACGGATCAAGGAACTGGCCGACAAGGGGATGTTGTTCGGCGACATCGCCAGCGAGTTGAAGATCGACCGGAACACCGTCACCGCGGCCTGGGGGTTCTGGCACACTTCACGAGATCTTCCCGTCCCTGACGGACGGACCCGGCGAAAGGAACTCCCGTAAGGCCGCTCGTTCACGAAGACTCGGCAAACTGATTCACGAGCCAACACAGCTATTGCGAGCCCGTGAGCCACTTCTTGCCAGCGTCATGATTGTTGGTTGCGACACGAGCGGATTGGTGCGAGTGCATCGATAGGTTGGCTGAATCGATAACCCGAATCGCCCCGGTTGGCCAAGTGCTGACTGGGGCGATTCCATTTCCAGGAGGTATTCGTGTTGACTCGCGGAAATCACAAGTTGGGCGGCTCGAGGATCTGGGGCTTTGGTGTCCCCTCGGGGACACAAGAAACCTGTCCCGGGATGTCTCCTGTTTGCCAGACCCATTGTTATGCAATCGCAGTAGAGCGTTATCGACCAGCCGCGAGGAGCCTGTACCGGCGGAATCTGATGCTGACCAGCCGTCGCGATTTTGTCCTGCGCGTTCGAGCGTTTCTGCTGCTTCACAATGTGCGCGTTGTCAGAGTGCACGTCGGCGGGGACTTCTTCAGTGTTCGATACGCTCGCAAGTGGCTCCAGATCATGCGCCAGAGCCACCGGACAAGGTTTTACTTTTACTCGCGATCCTGGCGAGTTCCTGGCATCAAGAGAGTGATCGACCGCATGGCCGAGCTGCGGAACTGTCGCTGCTGGTACTCCGTCGATCGCGACACCGGCGTGCCCACGGATGTCCCGGCTCGGGTGCGTGTCGCATGGCTGATGAGTGACGCGACCGACCTGCCACCGCCCGGCACCAACCTGATGTTTCGTGTGCGTCGCCTGCGCCGCACGCCTGTCGCGGCCGCAGTCACGCCGGTGTGTCCGACCGAGGACGGGCAGCCACGAGCAATTCGGGTCACCTGCGAGCGGTGCGGCCTGTGTTGGCGTCCCCTGCCCACGAACCGCACCCCACTGACTGTCGTTACCCCGACGCAGCCGGGGAGGTGCCCGTGACGCGATTCCGGCATCTGGCCCTCACGAAGCCGCTCGCGGTCATCGATCTTGAAAGTACCGGCACCGACCCCGTCACCGATCGCATTATCGAAATTGCCGCCTTGACGATTCACCCAGACGGGACCGAGGAGTCGTTCGCGACCCGGGTGAACCCGCGACGCCCGATCCCTTCGTCGGCAACCGCGGTTCACGGCATCACCGACGCGGACGTGCTGGAGGCCCCGACGTTCGCAACACTTGCCCCGAATCTGATCAGACGACTGGCCGACTGCGACCTCGCGGGGTTTGGCATCGCAGGGTTCGACTTACCCTTGTTGTGCGTTGAGTGCGTTCGCGCCGGCGTGCCGTTCGCACTGGCCGGGCGATCGGTTCTGGACGCGTTATCCGTGTTCCGCCGGTACGAAGCCCGTACCCTGTCGGCGGCAGTCACATTTTACTTGGGTCGCTCGCACGTTGGGGCCCATGCGGCGGCCGACGATGCCCGGGCCGCGGCCGACGTGCTCGACGCACAGGTGAGTCGGTACGGGTTGCCCACAACTCCGACCGCGCTGCACAGGGAGTTCGTCGAGGTGGACATCGCGGGCAAGTTCCGACGAGACGAACGCGGGGCGGTGGTCTTCGCGTTCGGCAAGCACGCGAGGCGGGCGTTGGCCGACGTGGCCCGGACCGATCCGGACTATCTGGTCTGGGTACTCACCAAACCGTTTCTCGCCGATGTGCACGAGTTGGTCCGTGCCGCGCTCGCGGCGTCACGCATCGTGACGAAATAGAAACTGTCATCGACCGAGCCTCAAGGAACCGTCCCGAACGCACCCCTCCGGTGCGTTCGGCGTGTCTTCGCTCCCCAACTCATTCCCAACCCAAGGAGTGTTCTGAATGAAACCATTCCGCCCGCCTTCCGAGTCGCACCCCGTTCACGAGAAGTTCGCCAAGGCTCGTGAGGAACTGTCGTCGGGTCTGATCGAACGCGACGAGGAAATTAACCTCGTGCTCACCGCATTGCTGGCGAATGAGCACGTGTTGCTCGTTGGCCCGCCGGGTTGCGGAAAATCGCTGTTGCTCGATTCGCTGTTGTCCTGGGTGGGTGGCTCCAAGTTCACGATCTTGTTGACGAAATTCACGAACGTCGAGGAGGTGATGGGGCCGGTGAGCCTCGCGGCGCTCAAGGCCGACAAGTACCTCCGCGTCACCACCGGCAAACTCCCCGAGGCCGACTTCGCCTTCATCGACGAAGTGCTGAAGGGTTCGTCGGCGATCTTGAACTGCTTGCTGAAGATTCTGAACGAACGGTCCTTCGACGCCGGTGACGGCATCGTGAAGAAGGTTCCACTGAAGCTGTGCCTCGGCGCATCGAACGAGTGGCCGGCACCCGAAACCAGCAAGGAGCTTTCAGCACTATTCGATCGCTTCACGCTGCGAAAAACGGTGACGCCGATCCGGTCGCAACTCGGGCGGCAACGGTTACTGTGGACTCACGACCACGCGCCCAAACTGTCCACGACGATTACGCCAGCCGAGGTCGAAGAAGCCCAACGCAAGGCAGCGACCTTGCCGTGGTCGAAGGATGCGAAGGAAGCACTCGAATCGATTCTGAAGGAGCTGGCACGCGAAGGTATCCAGCCTGGCGATCGCAGGCAGTTCAAGACGGTGGGCGTGGTGCGGGCGTTCGCATTCTTGAGCGGTGCTGACGAGGTGCAACCCGAGCACCTGGAAATCGCTCAATGTTGCCTGTGGGATGACCCCACCGAGCAACCACAGAAGGTGGCGCAGGTGATTGCGAAGATCGCCAACCCCACGGGGATGCGGGTCACGCAACTTCTGCTCGAAGTCGAAAGCGTGTTGGCTGGAACCGATGTTCGCAATCTCGCGGACGCCGCGAAGTCCGCGGCGAAACTCGGCGAAGTCGAGCGCCAACTGTCGAGCTTGTCAGGGAACGGCCGCGTCGAGAAAGCCCGCCACTACGTCCGTGAACAACTCAAGAGGCTGAAGCGAGCCAGCATCGAAGCCGTCTGAAGCCTCCGGAACTACGCCGCACCTGGCCCAACTCAAACCGAGAAGGAGGCCATCACCGTTGTGGCCGGTTGCAAGCCCCTTGTCCGCCTTCGTGCCCGGGAAACTCGGCACGGGAGGAATCAGTCATGTACCCGCTCTTCGTCCTCGACGAGCCGAAGAGGCAATCCCGCAACGGTGAGCCTGCACCACGGACGTCGCTGGCAGTGATCGAAGCCGAGTTGGTGACGGCCGATCTGATTCTGATCAGCAGCAGCGGTGGCAAGGACAGCCAGACCGCACTCGAAGAGGTCGTCCGCACCGTCAACCGGCTGCACATCCCCAAGCACAAGTTGGTGGTCGTTCACGCCGATCTGGGTGTCGTGGAATGGCCCGGCACTCGCGAACTCGCACGCGAGCAAGCGGAACATTACGGCCTTCACTTCGAGGTCGTGAAGTACAAGAACGCGAAAGGAGAACACCACGACCTACTCGAACACGTTCTCGAACGCGGAATGTGGCCGGATTCCCAGAACCGCTACTGCACCTCGAATTTCAAACGGGGACCGGTGCAGACGCTCATGACTCGCTACGCCCAGGCCGCGGGTCGACGACATCGTCTGAAGCCGGGTCAGCGGAAGTACCGGATCGTGAACTGTCTGGGAATGCGAGTTGAGGAAAGCCCTGCTCGCGGACTTTTGCCGGACTGGACGTTCAACACGCCAGCGAGCAATGGTCTGCGAGAAGTTTTCAACTGGCTCCCCATCCTCGATCTGACGAAGGAGGAAGTGTGGTCGCGGATCAGGGTCAGCGGAGTTCGGCATCACTGGGCTTACGATCTCGGAATGCCCAGATTGAGTTGCTGCTTCTGCATCTTCAGCCCGAAAGCCGCCCTCCTTCTCGCTGGCAAACACAACCGCGAGTTGCTCCTCCTTTACGTCGAGGCCGAACGGAAGATGAAACACACCTTCCGGTACGGGTTCTCGCTCGCGGAGGTTCTGGCGGCCGTCGATGCCAATCAACAGCCGGGACCAGTTCCTGATTGGGAAATGTGAGCCGTTCCGCGCGGAAGCCGCGAACGTATTCGCGGCAACATCTTCCCATCTGATCAACAACCAAGGAGACGCATGATTGAGCATTCGAAGCATTCCCCAGCCGTTCCCATCGAGTCCGTCACGAAACCAACCCTTCGGTTTCTGGTGATTGCGTGCTCAGCCCAGAAGAAGAAGGACGCTGGTTTGTTGCCGGCGCTCGTTCGATACGACGGACCGGCGTTCCACGTTCTGCGAAAGTATCTGCGGCAAGCGAGCAAGGCACCAACGGTTCTGATCTTGTCGGCGAAGTACGGCCTTCTCGACGCAGACCAACCGATTGCGGATTACGACCGCCGCATCACCGCCGAATCAGCAGACGCCATCCGAGCCGATGTCTTGCGCGTCCTCGGTGATAGGCTCCGCCAGCAACATTACGACGAAGTCGCGTTTTGCGTGGGGCACGATTACCAGCGAACCGTCGAGGGTTACGAGGCGCTCATCACAGCAGGCACGAAGGTCACGTTCATTCCCGGCGGGCAAGGAACTCGACTCCGCAACCTTCGGGCCTGGCTTCGCCGTGACCAGCACACTTCCCGCCAAGGAGATGTATGAACGACGGAGAAGAACGGATTCACAGTTACAGCCGAGCCGACGCGATCGCCGACGGCGTGCTCGTGGACGTGACGGAGACCGCGAAGGAAGCAGGGATCACGTACCCGACCGCCCTGACCAGCGCCGTCTTCGAGAGTTACGTTCGTGTTCCACCCGGAGTCGAGGCTCAGGACGAACCGGGTCGTCTTTGGGACATCCTCTGGATGCTTCGGCTCGCCATCGCCCGTGCGTCGAGTTGCGACTCGCTTCGGTTCACGGTGCTGGTCCACAACGACAACCACGCTCCGCAAGCCGTTGAACTCAAGGCTCTCTGCCATCCCGGCGATGATGCCGAACCCGTCATCACCATCCTGCTCATCAACGAAGATTAGACCCGCGATGCCTTCCCCGCGATGGGAAGAAACCACGAACGACGGAGCAGAGGAGAAGACACCGATGCACGACTTCTTCACGGTTCGCGAAACCGAGGACGGCGAGTTTTACGTTCATGTGAGCCGACCGGGGCAACCGGGATGTGAATCTGAGCGGTTCGAGAGGCGGCAGGAAGCGCTCGATTGGGTGGCCGCTGAATTCCCCGATGTCCCCGAAAGGCAACACTGAGAACCGATCCTTCACACTTCCTGGAGAACGACATGGGTTACACACATTACGCTTCACGCCGAAAACGACTCCCGCTCGCGAGCTTCAAACTCGCGGCCGAGGACTGCCGCAAGGTGGTTGAGGCTCTGTGCGCGGAGAAGGGAATCCGCATTCAGTTCGACATGGATGACCCCAAGCCGGCACACTTTGGTGCGGACCACGTTCAGTTCAACGGGGTCGGGGACGAAGCACACGAGACATTCGTGGTCGAGCGGAATCATACGCCTTGCCCAGGACAGACGCCGCCTCCTCGGGGCGAGGGTTGGTTCGAGTTCACCAAGACGGCACGCAAGCCCTACGAGTGTGCCGTGTGTGCGTGCCTCATCGTGTTCCATCACCACTTCGGCGAAGCCTACCGAATCAGTTCCGATGGCGATGACGATGACGAAGGGTGGCTCACCGCGCGGGAGTGCTGTCAGCGTGTGCTGGGCTATGGTGCCGACTTCACCTTGAAGGTCCCGCCCAGGATGACCGTGAACGGCCTCGCATTCGCGGGACCGTGGTCCGACCGAGGCGAGGACGGTGAGCGAGTGCGTGCCCTCTCGAATGGCTGGGAACTTCGCAAGTCGCGCGGCATGTCACTGCGGTACGGTGTGTGCGATCCGGGTACGACAAAGAACGGTGGGTTCATCGTTGGCGGCGACATCCTTCGCGCGGTGATCTGGCACGCCACCGTCACGTACTTCCGAAGGGCGTTCGCCGATGCACCATTCCTCGACGAGTTCGCCAACGCGATGCTGAAACTGCGAGGTGAATGGGCTTCGTTCCTGGCGTGGAGCGACAAGCTTCAGGACCACGGGCACGACGAACTCGCACGGAAAATCCGCGAACACATTCCACGGTAACCAAAACCCTTTCTGAGTGGAGAACGACGATGGCCTGGAGTTGGATGTTGAAACGCTTGCTAATGGCGGAAGTCGAAAACGACATCGAGGGCCGATCTTCCCCGGCCACGCTCGGCACGGCTAAGGACAGCCTCGAGCATGGGTACGAACCATTCGTCGGGTTCGATAGCCACAAGGTCGGACTCGAACTCGCTGCCCTCATCGCCACGCACGGCGACACCGCACTTGCCGACCACTTCCTGACCGACGACGACTGGACCAAGCACGCGATGTGCACGCCCCTTTCCAGCGGAGAGTGAGCGTCGAGGATAGGATCTCACGCTGTGCCTGAATCGTTGTCCGTGCCCCATTCGTTCCTGTTGAGGAGACTCATGGATCAAGATGAACTGCTGAAGTTGCTCGATCTGAAAGGCAAGCCTGCACGACCGCCCGACACGTTGCTGCCCGGGTCCCCTCCCGAATCGGTGTCGATCCCGACCACAAGACACATTAACCCAACAGCACTGGAAATCGACGAGTGGGGTTTGCGTCGCGGTCGCGATTTACTCGCCGAGAATACTCGACTCCAGAAATCGGGCACCGACGAGTTTGCCGCCGCCGATTTCTTCACCGCGGCGTTTGACCCAAACCCCAAACTGCTCCCGAACTGTGCCGAGGCTCGAAGGCATCAGTTCGTTTCGCAACTGCTCGACACGCCCGAGTATCACGCCTTGCACACCAACACGCAACTCGACGACACCGCTTCGGAAATCGCCGCCACGCACTTCGCACACCAGTTCGCTCAACTCAAGAAGGAGGATGCCCAAGACAGGCCCAGCGGTGCGGCGTCGGGAACCACGAGCGGGGATGGTGATCTTGCGCGTGAGATGGCCGCGCTTCGCGCGGTCGGCAAGGCCGTGGCGGAAGCCGGAAAGGAGGTGGAAGAACTCAAGGAGACGACCGCGGCGCTCGGCATGGGTTCGGGATCGCCTGGAAGCAATGACCCCCAAGCCATTGCGGAACTCTTCAAACGAGTTCGTGGCAACTCGCACTTGAAGCGAATCTGCGAACTCGCGGGCCGGTTCCGGCGTGTCGCGCAGTCGAAGCAGCGGCAGAAGGTGTCGCACGGTCTCGATGACGTGGTCGGCGTCGAACTCGGCGGCGACATCGGGCGGTTGTTGCCTTCGGAGTTGATGAAACTCCTGGTGCCCGAACTGGAACTGGACACACTTCGCCGCATTGTTGAAAGGCAAGCGCTCTGCCGTGAGCACCACTGCGTCGAGCCAGTCGGCAAGGGTCCGATCATCGTCGTGGCCGACGAGTCCGGGTCGATGGACGGGGTTCGCGCACACACGGCGAAAGGTCTCGCGCTGGCCCTGGCATGGGTTGCTCGGCAGCAGCGCCGCTGGTCAGGGCTGATCGCGTACAGCGGCGAGACGGGCGAACGCCTGCTGGCGTTGCCGCCCGGCCGTTGGAACGAGTCAGCATTGTGCGACTGGCTCACGGGATTCATCGGCGGCGGCAGTTCATGTGACGTGCCAATCGAAGAACTGCCGCGGATGTATCGCCAGATCGGTGCTCCCCACGGGATCACCGACATCGTCATGATCACCGATTGCAAGGCGCGCATTCCCCCAGCCATACGTGAGGTATTCAACGCCTGGAAGAGGTCGGTCACGGCGCGAGTGCTGACCCTGGTGATCGGTGACACCCCTGGCGATCTCGAGCACGTCAGCGATGAAGTGTTCCGGGTTCCGGCGCTCGATCCCACCAGCGATGCCGTCGGCCGCGTGCTCTCCCTGTAATCCAGGCACGCTCGATTCTGTTCGCCCGGACGCCGTGCCCGTTCGGAATGGCCCGGTTTCCGCACTAACGTGTGAAGTTGTGAATGTCTGGCCCGGCTTACCCCTCTGGTTGGTCGGGCCGTTTCGTTTTCTCTCTGGTGAAGGAGGATCGTTCCAATGACCGCAACTGTTCCCTTGCCGTTCCCCGTCGGTACCGGCGCTCGACTCCTCGGTGAAGTGATTGCCTGGGCCTGTCCCGGGTTGAGCGTGGCACACACCGCCCTGGTTGCCGCGCTCGAAGCAGCCGACCTCGACCCCGGTGTCGCTCGCGAACTCGCACCGCGACACGCCTTCGCTCGTGCGTGCCGCACACTCTCGGATCGGCGGATCATTCGGGCCGTGGCCGAGGACGCGAACACCATCAAGTTCCAGTTCACGGCCGAGAGCCGCGAAGACGACCGTTACGAGTACACGCTCGAAACCATGCTGACCCTCGACAAGCAGTCGGGTTCCGTGAGTTGCGAATTGCCGGGGCTTGCCACGCTGGCTAAGGAAGAACTCGACCGTTGCGTCGCCGTGCGAACGGGCATGGACGTGACCCGCATTGTGCAGAAGCTCTTCGAGAAGCAGGCCGACCTCTTCGCCATTCGCCCGAGCGGCGGGACGTATTTTGTGCCGCAGCGTCATGCGGCGTTCATCGACAAGATTCAGGACTTCTTGAACCGTGTGGGTGGGCGACTGCTGCGTTTCCCAGTTCCGGCGGGGACAACCGAAGGCGATCGCAGCGTCACGCAAGCCGTGGCCGATGGCCTCGCGGCGGTCGTTGCGGAACACCGATACGCGGTGTCGCTCTTCGGTACGGACACCCGCGAGGACACGTTGAAACGCGCCGCCGAGAGAATCCGCACCACGAAATACAAACTCACCGTGTATGCCGAGTACCTCGCGGGCGAAAAGGAACGCCTGGATCGGGCTGTTGCCGACGCGGAAGCCGATCTCCGCGACAAGGTCAACCAGATCGCGGGCGAACCCGCCGGCGTGTGAGACATGCGCAGTTCCCTTTCGGGCCGATCCACGTTGGGTCGGCTTTCTTCATTTTGGAGGTGACATGCCAGGTTCGGTTCCGTCTGCACGAGACCGCACGGCGTGGTTTCTCGGCACACCGGCGTTGTGGCCCGCGTGGCCGTTCTTGCCCTTGGTGCGTCGGAGCCAAGGGCGGCTCGAACTGGGTGTCCTGATCGATTCCCGGTCACTCGGCCTCACGGGACGAAGTGCCACGGTCTTCCTCGCGAATCTCCTCGCCCTGCCAGCCACCCTGAACGAGTTCCTCGCCTTGCCGCACGAAACCTTTGATTCCGCGGAGGAGGTCGTGGGGGCAGGTTGGTGTGTGGATTGAAACCCAGGAGCTATCCCATGATTCTGTTCACTCGCGCCGAAGCCCGAGACTTCCGCGTCCTGTTCGCTCGCTGCGTCGCGGGCCGACCACGCGGACCGGCACCGCCGCTGCTGATCCGCTTCGCGGGGAACACGCGGGCGCTGTGTTGCACGACCAACGAAGGCGTCATCCTGACGCACTCATCGAGTGTGGAAGGCGAACGTGACGAACTCCTGGTGCTGCCGGGTTCGATCCTCTCCGAGGTCGAGGGAAGCACCGACGAGGGCGTGCAGCTCGACCGGCAATCGAAACTGCGTTGTGCCCTCCACTGGCACCCTGGCACGAAGCCACGCAAGTTGATCGTCGAGTTGATCCTGCCCGGCAAGCAGCACGTGATTCCGGAGCGGCCTGAGCTCTCGGCGGTCCCGCCAGAGATGCTGTCGGCGCTGCACGAGTGCGGCCGTTCCGCGGCACGGGATAACGGCCGCTATGCGTTGTCGAGGATTCAGTTGCAGGGTCGAATGGGCCGAGTCGTTGGAACTGATAGCAAAGTCGCGCTCCTGGCGAACGGCTTCCAGTTTCCCTTCACCGACGACATCCTGGTGCCCGCCTTGCCCCTGTTTGGCTCGAAACCACTGCTGCGTACCAACGAGGTGCGTATCGGTCTCACTTCGACTCACCTGGTCGTCGTGACGGGTCCGTGGTCGGTGTGGCTGCCATTCGACATCAAGGCGCGCTACCCGGATGTCCCCTCACTGATTCCCCGGCAGCCACTCACCGTCGCGCAACTCGATGACCACGACGTTGTTGAACTGCTCAAAGTTCTGTCCGGCCTGCCGGGCAAGGACGATGAGGATTCTCCGATCACGATTGACGCCGGTGGCACGGTGACGATTCGCGGTCGGGATGCGAAGACCTCGGAAACGCGGGAGGTGACGCTGACGCACTCGACGGTGAGCGGTCCCGCTCAGCAGATTGTGTTCAACCGCCGCATCCTGGCTCGAGCGCTGTCGCTCGGTTGCCGCACGTTGAAATTGACGCCCGAGAAGCCGGTCGTTGCCGAGGGAGAACACCTTGTCGTGCTCGCTCTGCCGCTCGATTCCAGCCTGATCGCGACGCCATCCATTGTCGGACCCCCTCCGACAACGGGGCTCGCTCAACCCATGCCCACACCCGAACGGAGTAACCACATGCCAGCGAACGAGACGAACGGCCACACGCCACCGCGTGGCGACCCTGCAGACCCTCTCGTCGCGGCGGAAGAACTTCGCGACGCACTCACGGACGCAACCGCGAAGGCGGCCCGCCTCGTCGCCCTCCTGAAAGCTGGTCGCAAGCACAATAAAGTGCTGGCTTCCGTGTTCGCCAACCTCAAGCAGTTGGGCCTCGACTCGGGAGGCCCACGATGACGGCGCTCGTCACCAACCGAATCCACGAACTGTCCGAATCGCTGGTCGAGCTGAAGTTGAAAGTGCGTGAAACCCTGGCAACCGAACTCGCGACAGCCGTGGGCAGCGCCGTTCGCGACATCATCGTCGTGGCAATGGTCGACCGCATCATCAACCCGTCACCGCGGAACCCGACGACATCGCCTCACTCGGGTTGGCGGAAGGACCGATACGATCGCTGGGGCGAACCCAAAGACCCCTGGGCCGAAGCCGACGATTACGATCGGCCCGGCACGCCCGCCCGGTACGAACTCGACGAACGCGATGACGAGGAACCGCCACCCGCGTTGCCAACAACCGCGGCGCTTGCCATTGGCGTGAACGTCGGGCGGTGGTGGCTGGCCCGAAATGGTGCCACTCACACGGCCGTGGGCCTCGGAGTTCTGGCAACCGCCTTGGGTTTCGCGGGCGGCCCCTTCACGCGGGCCGCACTCGCCGTTCTCGCCGCCGCAACAGACCTTCTGACCGCCGAGTCTGCCGTGGCTCGTCACGACCCGTCCTGAATTTCCCGTCACCCTCGCCACGGCCTGTGCCCATCCTGGGCGTGTCAGCCCCGCTGGCACTTGGGAAGGTGCGTCTGTGCGTTTGGTGAAGGTTACGATTGCTCAAGCCCGTACCATCACAACACCAACTGGAGAACCAGACCATGTCCGCAACGACCATGAATGGGACCGCGACCCTGAACGGGAATACGCCGACTTTGAAGCCGACGCAACGACGGCAACTCTCGGATCAACTCGATCGGCTCGATACCATCATCGACGCACTCGCCGAGGGACTTCCGGGCGCGGTGACGGATGCGGTTCGCGAAGGTGCCCGGGCCGCCATCAAAGACGCCCTCATCGAGATCATCACGAATCCGGAATTGCGGGCGCTGCTTGCTCCCGCTGCGCCGGCAGTGCCCATCCCAACGCCGATGCCCCCCGCACCGGCTGAGTCCCGCCCACCAACGCCCACCGAGCCGAAGAGACCGACGCTGTGGAGCAGACTGAAATCGAAGGCTAGCGCGGCGAAAGCCGCGATCGTCGGTACCGTCGTGCATGTCAAGGATGCGATCATCGGTCGCTGCCACGCTGTTCGTGATTCGATCGCCGCAGTGGGTCACGCGGCTGGTGAAGCCGTTCCCGTGCAGAAAATCCTGACGACGGCGCTCGTGGTCGGGATCGTGGTCGGTTCGGCCTGTCTGATCGTGCCCGAGACGGTCGCCGCCGCGATCGGCGGGGTGGGTGCCGCCACGACTGCGATCTGTGTTCAGATCGGTGGTTGGTTGCGACGGGCCGCACGCCGCGTCGGGTTGACGACCTGAGTTGAGTTCGGCGGGTGGGATTCGTTCGAGGTCAGGAAGGTCGTAAGGAAGCCGGCCGGTCATGCGTTCGCAGCAGCGAGCGTTCAGCCCGTGCGGTTTCAACATCGTCTTTCTGTCCTCGAACAAATCCTGCCCACCAATCACTCACGTTCCGGAAACCGAGGAGGAACTGCGATGGCGAAAGCCGTTGTCCTCGACGAGCTGCATATCACGCTTCGCATCCCGAGCGGCATGCCCGATTCCCGCTCCGATGAACTCGGGGTCACCTTGAGGGGCACCGAGTTCATGAACCACCTGCGGCGTGCGATTCGGACCGTCGTGCGTGGCTATCCCGAGCTGAACACGATCCGCGTTTCCTTGTCTCGTTGAATTCGCTTCACCTGGAACCGACCCTGTGCCGCTCCGCTATCCACGACTCGTGGGTAACGCGGCGGCTCACGGCTGGCTCACTGGATAAAGAAACTCAGACACATGCCTCTCTTTTTTAGCTATTGGCGAGGAGTCGAGTGTGCGACAATTCTCGCTGGACACCAATGCACAAGTGAGGGACACGCAGCAAATTACAGCAAATCAGTTTCAATCTCGCTGGACGTTCCCACGGCAAGGAAAACTCGATCAAGGGGCGGGTCATCACCTGCCATTTCCCGCCTCACTTCATTTTCGGGCTCTGGTGTCCAGCGAGAACTGTCGGTCTTCCTGACCAATTTGTTCATGTTGCCCACCGACCTGTCCGCGTTCCTCTCGCACGAGACGTTCGATTGCGCGGAGGAGGTCGCGGATGCGGGATGGTTGGTGGACTGACGTCAGCACTTTCACAACCCGTTCAAGGAGTTCCCATGATCGCGCTCCCACGCTGGATCGCTCGGCGGTTCCGGGCCGCTGCGTGCAAGTGCGGCGACGGCCGCCGCCCCGCACCACCTGTTGTTCTCCGAACGAGCGAGGGCCGCGTTCACCTGACCGTCGCGTACCCGGACGTGACCCTCGAACACGACGGCCCGGCGCCCGCCGACACCGTTGACGCGACGCTGATATTACCGATGGGCGTGGTCGACGCGGTCGTGGCGTGGTCGACGACCCGGTGACGTTCGCGTGCGGTCTGAAGCTCTCGGGCACCGCGAGCAGGACCGAACGCGGCGACGCGCGGTCGGTGCCCGTCGAGTTCCTCTTGCCCGGCAAGCAGCACGAGCCGCGCGACCGACCGCAGGAGATGAAAGACGTGCTACATGCGACGGTGGTCGGTGGAGGTCGCCTACTGCGAGAGCAAGCAAATGCTCGGTTTCCATGATCCGATGGTGTGGAGCGAGAAGTCGGTGGAACGGGCCCATCCGATGGCATGGTTTGTGGGCAGTGTGGTGGTGCTGTGGTATGTCCAGACGGGACAACACGAACAGCAGGTTTCGAGGCACCGCCCGTGGTACAAGAACAAGGTAGAACCAACGTTTGCGGATA
>Ga0335397_10005441_pt1 | contig 16679 bp, 20 predicted proteins | sample MAT04_FD_205740 | JGI IMG/M metagenome (GOLD analysis project Ga0335397, IMG submission 205740) | Freshwater microbial communities from Lake Fryxell liftoff mats and glacier meltwater in Antarctica - MAT-04 (spades assembly) (version 2) ... | reverse complement strand
GCGCGGGCGCCGGACCATCTCAAACGCAACTTCACCGCACCTTGCCCGAATCATTCGTGGGTCACCGAGTTCACCTGCGTAGCGACTTGGGGCGGCTTCGTTTACGTGGCCTTCGCGATCGATCTCCACTCCCGGATGATCGTGGGCTGGTCGGCATCGACGGTGAAAGACACCGCCTTCGTCGAGGTGTGTTTGAAGATGGCGCTCTGGTGCCGCGACCACGCCGGCCACAAAGTGCAGCCCGGAATGATTCATCACTACAAGTATTTCTCCACAGGGCCTGTGCGGGAGAAGACCCTGTGCAGGAGAACACGCGGCGGGAAAGAAGACCCCGTACAGAAGCAGTCAGTGCGGGCGCGAACCTACGCCAACACCACCAGCTCCCGAACATCATCCCGCGGTAGCTCATCCACGACCGCGAAAACGGAGAGCTCGCGCAGAATCAAATCCGCCCAGTGGTTCGTGAGAAACGCGGTATCCGCGGCATCGCGACCCGTTGAAATGCGCACGAGGCTCTGTCGCGGGGCCAAGGCCGTCGCATCCACGACCTGCCACGTGCCATCCACCCACGCCTCCGCCACCGCGTGGAAGTCCATTGGGTCAAGCCCCGGCGCGTACACCGCGACCATGCGCGCGGGGATGTCAAGTGCCCGTAGCAACGCGATCACGAGGTGGGCGTAGTCGCGGCAAACGCCACGGCGGGCGAGGAGGGTCTGCTCCGCGCCATCCGTCGGCATGCTCGATCCGGGAACATATCGCAGCTTGCTGCCGACCCACGACCCGACGGCCGCGAGCAGCTCGTGGCCGCTGAGCCCAGCGAACTCGGAACGCGCCGTGGGGGTAAGACTGTCCGACTCGCAATACCGGCTCGGACGCAGGTACACGATCGGGTCGAGCTCGCTCATCTCAAGCGGGGGCGCGGCACCTGCGACCTCGGCACGATAGTCGATCGTCATGCGTCCTTTGTCACCGAGAAATTGGTGCAGGCGGGTGCCGTGGCGATCCGAGATCTCCTGCGGAGTGATGCGCCGGCCGTCGAGAGTGATCTCGAGCGTCTCAGCGTTCATGAGGTTGCTCTGGGCGGCCGCAATGCTCAGCACCATGTTGGTGTGGCCCGAGATGTCGAGTTCGAGATGGGCGGAGACGTTACGACGCATGCGCCAATCCTGCCACCCCCGCGGCGGATCAGGGCCAGAGGAGCTCGTGCGTCCAGCCGCCGGGCGAGCGGGTGTAGCGCAGCCGGATCTGGTCGTGCCCGGATGCCTGCCAGAACTCCACCGAGGTCGGCTCAAGCACGTAGGCGGTCCAGTCTGCGGGCACGAAGAGCGGATCGACCGCGATCAGCTCGCTCGCGGATGCAACGAGCCCCGCCACCTCCTCCGCGCCTGGCAGAGTGGTGCTCTGCTCCCCCGCGATGGCCTGCGCCCTGGCCAGCGGATGCCGCGCGAGAAAATCCTGCTCGCTCACCGCCCGGGGCCCCGGCCTCACCGGCCCGGATACGCGCACCTGCCGCCCCTGCTCGCGCCAATAGAGAGTGAGCGCGGCGCGCGGGTTCTGCGCCAGCTCCTCCCCCTTCGGCGCCGACGCGAGGCTCGCGAACCAGAAACCGTCGTCGGTGACGTCTTTCAATAGAAGGGTGCGGGCTGACGGGGCCCCGTCAGGCGTCGCCGTCGACAGCGTCATGGCGTTGAGCTGAGACACTCCAGCATCCACCGCCGAGGCGGTCCACTCGAGAAAGAGGGCAATGGGGTTGTCGGGCGCGGCAGCCGTGTCAAAGCTGGGCAGTTCGGTCTTCGGCGGGCGGATGCTGCGGAGCAGGTCGCGGTAGGAGATGTCGCTCATGGTCCCAGCCTAGGCAGACCCGCCTGTGCGGGTCGGGAACACGTGCCGCGCCCTGATAACCTTGAACACACCCTGGCCCCCATAGCTCAGGGGATAGAGCACTGCCCTCCGGAGGCAGGGGCGGCAGTTCGAATCTGCCTGGGGGCACTGTTGTCGCGTGACACGACAGTTCGGACTTTCGCCACCTGGTTCGGACAACCGGCCTCGTCAAAGCATTCCCTGGCGTAGCACTTCGGCTACTCGGCGGCTTCCCAAGCTGTTGGCTCGAACTGGACCTTCACCTCAGGCACTGAAGTGGGCCCCCACGATGGTTCTCTGACAAGCCAAGACTCGTCTCTATTGACGTTTGTCGAAGTAACTTCTTGAGGTCGACTCCCCCTCGCAAGACCGCTGCGCATACACAATGCGGGGCTTGTTCTCTCACGTAGCTGGAAGGCAGAGCGCCCTAACGGCGATCTTTCTGTCCAGCGCGGTCATCGGCGAACCCAACAGCTGATCCGTCGCCCGCCGCGCTCGCCGGACTGTCAGCGGCGAGCGAAGCGACGAGCTGGTCAATGTAGCCGTTCAAGAATCCATCGAGATCAACTGCGTCGTCGAGTGCTCGGCTAACCAGGAAGTGGCCGACGTAGGCGGAGTAGGCGATACGCGCCCGAATCCCTGCCTCGGACGCCGATAGAGCCATATCGGTGAAGAGTTGCTCCAGAAACTCAATACGACGACGGGTCACGCTTCGCACCGTTACCCCGACGACAGGGTCGTTTACCGCCGCGACCAGCGCAGCATCGAGAGGACCATCCACGGCGTCCCCCAGGCTGATTTCGAACAGGACCCGAAGGCGAGCCACCGGGTTCACGATCTTCATGAGTTGCTCGATGACCTCGACAGTCGCCCGCCGCTCCCACAGGTCGAGGGCGGCGGTGATCAACGCCTGGCGGTTTACGAAGTGCCAGTAGAAGCTCCCCTTGGTCACACCTAAGTCGCGACCCAGCCCTTCGATAGTGACTTGGTCCACTCCAGCGGTAGCGATGACATCTAGTGCCGCCTTGGCCCAATCGTCGGCGGTGAGGCGATTGCTTGAGTTCATCACCATACGCTATCGTATGGAAATGAACATACGGCAAGGTACGGAAATTCGTCTGGTGGCCGGCGCGATTGCAGCAGCCGGTTTGGCAGCCGCTGCGGCTCTCCACATTCTCTGGGCGTCAGGGTCCAGCTGGCCGGCCAAAGACTACGACGAGCTCGCCGATCTGGTGGTCGGCCGAGGACCGTTCCCCAGCCGACCGCTGACAGCCATCGTCGCCATCTCCCTGGCCGGTGCGAGTTCGATCGCCGTGTTGGCAAGTAGACCGGCGCCTTCGCACTCGCGGCTCGTGCGGCTCGGTGTGAAAGCCGTGGCAGTCACCCTACTGGCACGCGGCGTCAGCGGCCTTGTTTGGTCATCTCTGCCCGGGGGTAAAGCGAGCCCAGAGTATCGCCATTGGGACCGTCGCCTGTATTCGCCGGTGTGCATAGTTCTCGGCGTATGCGCGGCGATTGGTGGACGCCGATGAACTGGGTAGCCTCGCTGCGCTCAACGTGGCCACGCCGTGCGCCAGGGCTCCCACCCGGCCAGAGACGTCTCGACATTTTTCCCAGATTCAGTGATAACCCGTTGCTCCGGCCACCATTGTCTGTAGGCCCGGCACGGATCGAGGTTCGTGGCGAGGGAATCACGCCGTTCACACTTACCGCCAACGATCTTGCGAGAATCGGTCCCCGCGAGCAGACCTCAGACTTTCATTGTGTGACCACGTGGACTCATCGCCAAGTCCGCTGGACGGGACTGCCGATGATGGCCGTCTGGAAGCAGCTCATCGCTCCGCGCTGCCCGGACCGCGCTGCGTACGTTGTCGCCATCGGTGCGGATGAATTCCGCGCTGTGTACACACTGGATGACCTGCTGGGCCCAGACGTGCTGGTGGCCAGTGCACTGCACGGGGAGCCACTCGAGATCCGCCACGGGGCACCTCTCCGGCTCGTGAGCCCTTCGCAATACGGTTACAAGAGTGTCAAGCACTTCTGTGCCCTCGAAATCCACTTCACCGAACCACCGAGCACCCTCGGCCCGAAAGAACACCTCCGGGCACGCGTCGCTCTTGAGGAGCGTCATAGTCGCATCCCAGCTCGACTACTACGATGGCCGTATCGGCTCCTCGTCCCATTGACGATCACAGTAGCCGAGCGGACCGGTCGAATGGTATTGGGGGAAGCTCAAGCCCGGCGCCGGCCAAGAGCACCCGAAGCTGGGTGACCTCAGGGCTGCACGCGACGGAGCTTGTCGGGATTGCGCACGAAGTACATCGCCACGATTCCATCTAGCCCGGCGTGAAGCGAGACAGTGGTGGTGACGTTCGCCCCCTCCTGAATCACAAGCCCGGCGCTACCGTTGATGACCGCCGGAACCAGCACGACGCCGGGCTGCGCAGCGATCCCGACGAGGAATCGCGCGATTTTCTCTGCTCCGTGTACCGGGCGGAGCGCGGCATTGACGGCGCCACCACCATCGGAGTAGAGGGTTGCCTCCGGAGAGAGCAGTGCAGCGATTAACATGACGTCACCTGAGATGACGGCGTCGGCAAGAGCCGACAGCGCAGCGCCGTCGCGGGAACGCTGGTCACCGTGCAGTGTTCCCAGTGATGCCGTGACAGCACGTTGCGCGCGCGACACTAACTGACGCGCGGCGGCGGGGCTCACCTCAACGACCTCGGCAATGCTCTCGTAGTCCACCTCGAGCACCTTGCGCAAGACGTACGCTGTCGCCTGCTCGGGTGTCAATGTCGAGAGAACGAAGTCGAGCGCCTGCCCGAGGCCGTCACGATGGAGGACCGCCCATTCCGGAGAGCCGTCATCAACGATGGGGTCAGGCAGCCACGGGCCGAGGTAGGTTTCGCGCCGACGTCGCTGAGTGCGAACGGCGTTAAGCGCGAGTCGCCCAGCCATGACTGAAAGGAAAGCGGGCGGGTTGTGCACCGTCGCGACGTCGATACGTGACCACGTCTCCCACGCGCTTTGCACAACATCTTCGGCGTCGTCGCGCGATCCCGTGATGTGGAACGCCGCCGCCATCATGACGGGCCTATTGGCGGTGAAGACGGAATCGTGGGCCGTTTCTCTCATGCGGTCCTCGTGCTTGTGGCAACGGCTGGCGGTGTGCTGGTCGGCGGCGCGGGCCAACTGAAACGGCCAGAACGATCGCGTTCTTGCATCATCCAGCGTACTGTCATGCGGCACACTGCCTCTTTGAGTTGTGCACCCGCGAACCCCGTGATAGCGATTGCACGCTCGGAGTCGTTGGGCTGCAATACCTGCACTCGGCCCCGGCCACGGCCTAGGTCGACGCACTGCAGCGCGTATCCCATAGCGAACGGTCGTTCGGGCTCGGAGCGCTGACGCGCGAGGGTCACGTCAGCCGCGTGCGCACCCATGGGGAGCGCGGTGGCACATGCGGGTCGCAGGTGGTCGGCGGAGGGCGAGTCGACCCGCACTGCGTCCCCGGCCCCCAGTATGCGAGGGTGGCCAGGCACGGTCAGTTGCTCGTCCACGATGAGATGCCCGAGGTCGTCCGTGGGGAGACCAGAGTCACGAGCGAGGCCCGGTACGAAGAATCCCGTCGCGTCGATGGAGATGGTGTCGGCGTCGAGTTCATCGTCAAGGTCGACGCGACGGCCGATCTCCACGATGGCACCTCGTCGGCGAAGTTCGTCCAGATGGGCGCGCGCTGCTTTCCTGTCTGGCGTTGAGCCGCTAATAATTCGCACGCGGCGACCCGCATCGAGCATCGCCCCAGCGACCTCGACGCCGGTAAGCCCTGCACCGATCACCGTGACCGATGCTTGTGGCCTATCACCCAACGCCTGTTTCAATCGTGCGGCCGCCGCCTCGGACGCGACTGAGTGCACACCCGGTCGAGAAGGTGCGCCCGATCCCACGGCGTAGATCAATACATCGAACGAGAGAGGGTCGCCCGAGGCAAGATGAACTGTGTCTTCGCCGATGAGAACGGCAGTGTCGGTCACGATATCGACCTCTGGGTGCACGAGGGTCGAGAGCGGAATGCGTACATGATTCCTGCGCCCGCTGGCCAGCGTGTGCAGGCGAATGCGTTCGACGAACCAGGGATTGGGAGAGACCAATGTCGTATTCTCCCCCTGCCCAGCGAGCCGGTTGGCTGCCATGATTCCGGCGTATCCGGCTCCCAGCACTGTCGTTGCCATAGTGGTCTCCTTGCTCGGTTCTGGCCCCTCAAGCAGTGGGGTCAAAAATGTTCTCTGCAAGTAGGACACCGCTGCGAGTAGATCTGTGACGCACACGTCGGTTGGCGGCGACTACCTCGACATCGGGGAGCTTGCGGCTCGTCAGGAATTCGCTACAGAGAGTCTCTCGACTACCAGTGCTGTGAGAGCGGAGGTATCCGCCGGCCGAGTGAGAGCGGCGCTGAGCCAGATACTGGCGAGACCGCGAACGATGGCAAACGCAGCGTATGCATCCGCCTCATGCGCTGAAGGTGACTTGGCTGAGGATGCAACTGCGACGGCCATCGAAAGTAACGTCCAGGCATGCTCCCGTGCGTCGCTGAGCCCCTGTGATGACTCGTCGAGAAGCCGCGGCTGCCACATCACGTCGTAATGCCCGGGATGTTTCAGAGCCCACGCGACGTAGGCGTTGCCCATGATCTGTATGTCGTCACGATGAGCCTCGAGAACCTCGTTGAGGGCGATGAACCCTTCGGTGACTAATACAGTGAGCAGCTTTTCGCGGGTGCCGAAGTGATGAATCGGCGCAGAGTGCGTCACGCCTGCTTATCGAGCAAGGCCACGCAGGGTGATGGATTCGGGGTTGCTTTCGGCCGCCAATCCAGCCGCGCATGACAGAAGTGTGCGCCGCCAGGCACCGTGGTGGTATTAGCCGTAGGTTCAGGAAGTGATCGGCTTGCTATAGTGTGTGATGCACAGTATCGTGTACCTGTGTTGAATGAAGAAGCGCTCGCCACCCATCGCCAAGAACTGCGGCGGGGAACGATCGTCCTCGCCTGCCTATTGCTCCTGAGTCGGCCGAACTACGGCTATGCGCTGCTCGACGCGCTGGAAAAATCCGGGTTCGAAGTCGACGCCAACACCCTGTACCCACTTCTGCGCCGGCTCGAGAAACAGGGCCTTCTGACCAGCGAGTGGAACACAGACGATTCCCGCCCGCGCAAGTTCTACGCAACGAGCAAGGAGGGTGCCGCTCTTGCCGACACCCTGAAACGGGACTGGCACGACCTGGACACAGCGCTTCTCTCCCTGAAGGATGACTCATGACTGCAACGTCTTCCCCTACTGACCGCTACGTCGCGGCAACCCTCCGCAGCCTGCCGGAACGACAGCGCCAGGACATCGAGGCGGAGCTGCGCGCGCTCATCGCCGACGCCATTGACGACCGGCGTGAAGCCGGGGTGGACGCCGATTCCGCAGAGCGCCAGGTGCTCACAGAACTTGGCGCGCCCGCGCGCCTTGCCGCGAGCTACTCCGACAGATCCCTGCACCTGATCGGCCCCGAGTTCTATCTCGACTACGTCCGGATACTCAAGCTGCTGCTGTCGACTCTCGTTCCTCTATGGTTCGTCATCTTTGCCCTGGTGACCTTCGCTGACGGCTCCCCTGCTGACGTGGCGTTCGGCGGCGCTCTGTACAGCGCTCTTGAGACAGCGATGTCCATCGCCTTCTTCACCACGCTCGTCTTCGCCATCATCGAGCGAGTGTCGGCTGTTCGTACGAAGCGCACAGCCACCTGGGATCCGTCGTCCCTGCCCGAAGTGCGCGACAGACGCGACCGCTTCAGTGCCTTGATCGGCGGCGTGATCTTCCTCGCGGTCATCGTGATCTCCCTTGTCCTCATCCAGACCGTGGGCGCTGTCGAGGGCCCGGACGGTGCCAGAGTTGGTCCCGTCGATTCTGGCTTGTGGGAGTCCGGCGTCTTCTATATCGCTCTCCTGATCGCGATCGCCAGCATCCCCTTCCATCTCCTTGCGTACTACACCGGCTGGTCGACGTTGAACGCGATCGCGAACACCGTTTTCGTCGCACTCTTAGCTGTGCCAGCCGTCTGGCTCGCGGCCAGTGGCCGCCTCCTCAGCGACGATTACTTCCGTGCTGTGGGATGGCCCGAAGGGGCGGACGTCATCGCGGTGGTCGTGATCGTTTTCGTCCTGCTGATCACTGCCAGCGACGCCATCGGCGGGTGGGTGCGGGCGAGCAAGAAGAGGCGTACGCGCTGAAGGCGGACTGGGAGGCGGACTTCTCCACGCACATCTAAGCTCCTCGCACCAACCGCCGCGCGCCAACAGCCTCGAGGAGGTTTCTGCGGTAGACGTAGACAGCCCGGTCTTTCTGGGGTCGGGCACGTGCCGCGGAGGAAAAGATGGGTTGGCCGCATGACGACAAGTCGCCGGCGATGATTCCTCATTCGTGCAGCGGTCGCGACGCGCAGCGGGTGCTCGCTCCGCCTCGACCCAGGCAGCCCTGCGATCGTGGAGTTGATGAAGGATGACGCGCTCGCCACCAACATGCCCGGCTTCCTGTCGGCTCATTTTCCGACCGGGTGATCGTGAAGCAGACAGGGCGTGGTCAAGGAGAGCCAGATCATGAGGGCCGGGATGCCCACGAGCGCGATGCTGATCAAAACAATGGTTTGACTAATCTCGAAGTGGTGCGGGATGTCGCGAAGATCAACCCGGGCGACACAGTGCTCATCAACGGGGCGTGCGGCGGAGTCGGCACCTTCGCCGTGCAACTGGCAAAGGCCGATGGGGCCGAAGTGACCGGCGTCTGCAGCACCGCAAATCTCGAGTTCGTGCGGTCGTTGGGTGCAGACCACGTCATCGACTACACGGTTGAGAACTTCACGATGGGCGACACGGCTCGCCTTCCGTCACGGGTTGCTCTCGCGCTCCGGTCGATGCCGCGCATAACGGCGGTCGGTGAGAGTCACTATGCGGAGGTTCTCAGGGGCTCGAGGGCGGCTAGGACGAGGTCGAGGCCGAAGATGAACTCCCCCGCCGGGTCGTAGCCAGCGGCCACGAGCGCCACAGCCGACTCGTTGAGGTAGGGGAACTCGTCAGGAGGAAGCTGCGGCAGAAAGACGTCCTCGACCATGTCCGCGAGCTCGTCGGCGGTGGCGAATGGCAGGCTGGCTTCCTGCAGGGCGAACCCGTAGACATAGCAGTCGAGCAACGAGTTGGCGTGCGTCGCCATCACGACCGGGAAGCCAGCCCTCCGCAAGCAGGCCGTGACCGCTTCGCGGTGGCGGAGGTTCGCGGCCCCCGACGAAGTCCGCGACTCCATCAGGCCGATAGCCCACGGGTGACGTGCGAGAACCTGTCGGGCGGATATCGCCCGCCGTCGGATCGCCGACTGCCAGTCGGTATCTTCGGGCGGGAGCTCGATCTCCTCGAACACGATGTCGATCATGGCGTCCAGCAACTCCTCCTTGCTCGCGACGTAATGGTAGAGCGACATCGCGCCCGCGCCGAGCGCTCCAGCCAACCGGCGCATGCTCAGCCCGTCGACCCCCTCGCGGTCGGCGAGGCGGATCGCCTCGACCGCCACCCGTTGCTTGCTCAGCGCCGCGTCTGGCGGGACCTGGCGTTGTTCCCTCTCAGACACGGGTCTCCCTGCTCTTTCGGCCGACTTGACAAGCGTACAGCGTACGAGCATAGTACGACGTACGACGTACGGTGTACGAGTTGCGAGAGTCGCAGCTCGGGTGTGTGGAGGCTTTTATGGGAATCGAACAGCAATCGAATGGCGGAGCAAGCCAGGCGCCGGGGGCGACCCCGGCCGGGGCGGCGACGACGGGTTTTATCGGCGCGACGGCGATCGTGCTCGCAGTTTCGATGGCGATCCAGATCATGATGTTTGGCGTGACTGGTGCTCCCGGCTACGGGGACCCGATCAAAGATGTTTTCGACTGGCACGCGCAGAACCGGGTCACGGTCGCGATCGCGGTTGCCGCGGAGTCGCTGCACATGCTCCTGCTGCTCGGGTTCTTGGCCGGACTCCACGGGCTCGTCGGGCGTCGAGGGGGTGCGGGCGCGGACTGGTCGCGCCTCGCGCTGGCCGCGGGGGCGACTCTTTCGGCAATCTACGCGATCTACAGCGTTTCGTGGATCGGAACGGTGCTGTCCATCGGCGAGCTCACCGAGCCCAGCCCGACGTTCCAGCTCGCCTGGCAGCTGCATGCAGCAGCGTTCGCGCTGTCGCTGCCGGCGCTCGGCGTCACCGTCATCGGAGCCGCGCTGGCGGCGCGGAAGAGCCGGCTGACGCCGCTATGGCAGACTCTGCTCGGCATGGCCGGCGGAGTCCTGCTGCTCGCGGCCGGGGTCGCGAGCCTCGAGATCGCAGACGGTTCGGCGCTCTTGTTCGTGGGCCTGCCCGGCCTCTTCGTCTGGATCGTGTGGCTGCTTGCGACCGGCGTTCGGCTCGTGCGCGCTCGAACAACCGACCGTTCTGGTAGCGCATCCACCTAGGCCAAGTGGGCATGCTCGTGACCCAGAACTTTCGACCCCTCGCCGCGGTCGCAAGCGGCGCCGGCCTCGAGGTGCTTCGGGAGCACATCGAGGCCGGCACCATCACGCTGGCGGCACGGTGCAGGCGTGGGCCGACGCGACCTATCGAGCCGATGTCGTGTTGATCCGCCCGGCCCTTCATCCCATCGAGTGGGCGTCGTACTGCCTTTGCAGCAGCGTTGCACGGCACAATAACGGGCTCTCCGTTAGACGTGACGATTCACTCGACCGAGAGTGCCACGACGAGTGACACTCTCGAGGCACGGCGCGACGGCACAATGGATGCCACGGCGGTCAGTAGCGCGGCTCCAAAAACAATCACCACCAGCAGCACGCCGGGCACAACCGGCACCACGAAAGACGGAGTTCCCGAGACTAGGGCAAGTAGTGACTGCGCCCCCACCCAGCCGTAGACCGTGCCGAGCACTAGGCCAACGAGCACAGCGGTCGCCGTGAGTTGAGCACTCTCCGCGATAATCATTGCGCGAAGCTGGCGGGCCGTGAAGCCGAGAGCGCGAAGCAGCCCAAGCTCGCGAGTGCGCTGCATCACGCTGAGCGACAGGTTGGTGACGAGCCCCACGGCCGCGATCAGCGCGCTGAAGCCGATGAGAACCGAGAAGATTGCCACGACAACGTCGGTCGTCGGCCCGATCCTCACCGCGTCGTCTGGTCGGATCACTGGGCTATCAAATAATGCCTGAAATGTGCCGCCCGCTACCCCGAACATCGTCACGAGTGTGACGCCGATCACGACGCCAATCGTTGTACGCGCGCTGCGCTCCGGGTAGCGCAGTGCGTTCTCGGCAGCGAGGCGTGAGGCGGCGCTGCGCCCAAGAAGTCGACCGACCACGCGCAACGCCCGAGGCATGATGAATTGCGAACCGAGAATCACACCGGTGAAAGAGGAAAGGCCCCCCACGATGCCGATCAGCACGCCGCTCGGGCTCACGAGGCCCGCGATCACGCCGAGGGCGAGCAGCACCAGGCCGATCCCGAAGAACACGGCGGCAGTCACGTTGCGGCCCTTGCGATTGGCCACGGCATCAGCCGCCAGCTCGTGTGCTGCTCCGATCGCCTGCATAGGCGAGACGCTCAGCACCCGGCGCGAGCCAACCCACGATGCAATCCACGTCGTCAGCACGACACCGAATACGGGAACGAGGATCACAGGCTCTAGGTAAGAAAATGCGAGCAGCGGCAAGAGGCCGGTGGCCATAGCAACCGTGAGAATCGCAAAAACGACGACCGTGCCAATCTCCACACCGAGCACGGCACCGAGAATTCCCACCAATAGCCCCTCACGGGCAACGGCCTTCCTCTGACTGCGGGCCGACGCACCGATTAGCCGCATGAGCGCGATCGTGCGGGTACGACCGGCGATGATCGTCGAGAAGGTATTGACCGTTACGATCGCCCCCACGTAGGTGGCGATCGCTATGAAGACAAAGGCGACCACAGTGAGTGCGAAGGCGACCGTTGAGCTCTGAGCAAGAAACTCGTTGGGCGAGATCACCGTGGCTAGGGCATCCGTACCCTGAAGCAGCGCAACGCCGAATGTGGCGCTCAGAGTGGTGACGAGGACGGGCGGCGAGTGTGGACGGGACGATCTGTGCGCGCATAACAAGTTGGTCAGGGATCCGGACGTCGAACGCGGGGGCTCGAGTTGGTTCTTGACGGGATCGAAGTTCGGCAGGGACGCACTCCGACCGAGTGAAAGTACCTCCACCGGGGTACTTTTAGTCACCCCGGCGGGGGGATGATTGTGAACCGTCCGCCCCATAGGTTTGCCGAGCCGCAGGGAGAGTCCCGCCGGCGAAGGGACGTTTTTACCGTGTTCAGCCACATCTGGAGTCACATCCGGCCCGTCACCGCTCAGCAGCGATTCCTATTCGTCGTTGGCGCTATCTTGCTCGCCTCGGCGCTCATCCACGGTGGCATCGCCGTCGTCGCTCTCCTCTCCGGGCAGGAGTGGTCCGGTCCCATTTCGTGGCGCAAACCGGTGGTGTTCGCGGGATCGTTCGGGATGCTGTCACTGACGGGCGCCTGGATTTTGCGCCTGCTGCCGACCACGCGATGGCTGTGGGTTCCCACCCTCATGCTCGGCGTCTTCTCACTGACGGAGGTCATCGCAATTACGATCCAGAAGTGGCGCGGCGTACCCTCGCACTTCAACCAGGTGTCGACGTTCGATGCAGCGATGTTCGGAACGATGGCGGTGTCAGTCCTGATGGTTGTACTCGCCCTGGTCATCTTTCTGGTTTGGGTCCTGGTGGCCTTCCGCGGAAACGGAGGCGAGCGGGTAGCCGCGATTGTCGGCCTGATGAGCCTGATCGTGGCGGGGTATATCGGCAACCAGATGATCGAGGTCGGCACGGCGCAGACCTCGGCTACCGGCAGTGTGCCCTACGAGGTCGTATTCGGCGCTGACGGAAGTGCGAAACTCTCCCACTTCGTCGGAATGCACCTCATCCAGTTTCTCGCAATCATTGCTATCGTCTCCTCCGCGCGTCGGCGATTGGTGCTGGTGGCGCTCGCGGCAGTCGGCGGACTTTCAGTATTCGGTTCGGTCACTGTGACCGCGTACACGGGGCAGCCGTGGATCGCCCCCGACTTGGGGGCCGGTGCTCTCGGTGTTCTCGGTGTTCTCCTGTCATTGGCGGCGGCCATCCTGTGTCTTCGTTCGTTCGATCGGCACGACAATGTCATCCAAACACGAACCCCTGTGCGGGTGGGATGATGTGCAGATGTCTCGCAGAACGGCCCTGATTCTCGACCTCGGCGTCTCCGTCGTGCTGACGACCGTCTTGGTGATCGAACAGATTCTGCGAGCCCCCTCGCTTGCCGCGCCTCCCGTCGCGATCGGTCTCGCGGTCGTAATCGGCGGGAGCCTCGCGTTTCGCCGACGCTGGCCACTGCTCAGCTACGTGGCCGGCTCGGCGGCACTCATTGCGCAATCGGTCTGGGTCGGTAGCAGCACGATCACGCCCTACGCCAACCTGATCGGGCTGTTCTCGCTCGGGCTTTATGGGTCCCGACGTCACGCACTATGGGGCCCAGTGCTGCTTGTGCCCGGTGTGCTCGCCTATTTTTCCGGGGTATCCGACTTCTTCGGAATGTTCACAATCAGTGTTTTTGGTGTGTGGTTCGCGGGGTGGGCTCTGGGATACCAGTTGGCGCGAAGTCGGGAGCAGAGTGTGTTGGCTCGGGAGGCATCCCGGCGCGAAGTCCTAGCGGATGAGAGGGTTCGAATTGCTCGGGAGTTGCACGACGTGGTCGGCCACACCGTCAACCTCATCCTTGTGCAAGCCGGCGCGAGCCGGCTCAGCATGGACAAGCATCCGGCCGCTGCCAAAAAGCTGCTCGGGGACATCGAGACTGCGGCTCGGCAGGCGCTCGGCGAACTCGATCAGATGCTTGGGCTGCTCCGCGATGACGCGGATCCGATAGCCCAACCCGGGTTGCGCGAGCTGCCGGCTCTGTGTGAGCGACTTGCCGCGATCGGACTCACCGTGGAGCTCGACATTGAAGCGATTTCTCTGCCTCCCCAGCTCGATGTAGTGGTCTACCGGATCGTCCAGGAGGCGCTCATGAATGCCTTGCGACACGGCAAGGCATCGACGGCGTGCGTTCGGGTGCGCGGCACCGAGCGGCTCACGATCGACATCACAGATACCGGGTACGGTTCTGTCAGCTACGAACCCGGTCGCGGTCTGCGTGGTATGTCTGAGCGCGTCGCGCTGTTTGGCGGCACGCTGGTACACCGCCGCGATTCCGGCGGATTTCATGTCCATGCCGAGCTGGAGGTGCCGTGACCATCTCGGTTCTCATTGTCGATGATGACGCACTACTTCGTCACGGGGTTCGCGTAGTGCTCGACAGCGCGAGCGACATTCGAGTCATCGGGGAGGCGGGCGACGGGCTCGAGGCGGTGGAACGCAGTCGTGAACTCAAACCCGACGTCGTGCTCATGGACGTTCGCATGCCAGGAGTTGACGGCATCGAAGCGACCCGACGCATCACCGCCGAGCATCACGACATTCGCGTGCTCGTGTTGACCACCTTTCGACATGACGAATACGTGTGGGGCGCTCTTCGTGCCGGCGCGAGCGGATTCCTCCTTAAGCGCACTCAGCCAGAGCGGCTCATTGAAGCGCTGCGCACCATCTACAACGGGGACGCACTCCTCGACGAAGCCGTCACCCGAGAGCTCATCGACCACTTCGTGCTTGGCGGTGGTGGTGGTTTCGAGGGCCACGCCGAGGAGCGCGCGGCGATTGCGCTCCTGACCGATCGGGAACGAGAAGTTCTCCGCCTCGTCGCGCTCGGCCGATCCAACGCCGAGCTCGCGACCGTGCTCGTCATTGCCGAGTCGACCGCGAAGACGCACGTCAAGCGAATTCTTGCCAAGATCGACGCCCGAGATCGTGCGCAGGCAGTCGTCGTGGCCTACCGATCAGGGCTGGTGGCCGTCAGGTGAGGCTGGGACGGAGGGACTGCGTGAACATCACCGCGATGATGCAGTAGGCCTTCGGGTTGAGCAGGAGCACAACGGCACCTGTCCAGACCCCGATGGGTCGCTCAGCGGAAGGACTAGAGTCTGGCGTGGCTGGGGATCGTGCCGCACGGATGAATCCCCACGCCAACCACAGCACATAGATACTCCCGGCGACAGCGAGAGCTTTCGAGACGACGGGGATTGCTGAGCATGGTCACGCCCATCCCGACACCGATCAACGCGGTGACGGCCAGCGTTGCCACGTGGGAGCCCGCAAGAGCCGGAACCACCGCCTTCAACCCCTTCGACGCACCGATTGCTGCGAAGAACGCGTTACCGGGGCCAGGACTGTACGCAAGCGGGAACAGGAAAACCACCAACCCCACCGCGGATTCGACCGTCATGTGGATGCGCATTTACGGTCTGGATACTGCGGCCGAGACCAGCGGCACCCGCGATGATGAGCGCGACACCGGCGAGCACGAGCCCGACCGCGAGCAGCGGCGGCAGCGAGTAGGCGAGCACCGCGGGAGCGCCCGCGCCGAGCAGCACCCCCACGACGAGCGTGAGCATGTGCCCTACGTTCATTCATCTGGGCGTTTCGGGCGTGGCTGTAAACATGATCGTGTTTTTCTGATTTGGCTGATCCAGCTCGCCCCTCGGTCGGCGGACGGAGTCAGAGGGCGATCGCGCCCTTACCGCGCGGGTGCTCGTCGCTGCCGCGTCTGGCCGAGACCAGCGCAAGGGTCTGACCGACCAACAGCCCGATGAGCAGCGATCATGATCGTGATGAGAGCGACAATGGCGCGATTGGCGAGACTCAATCGAGTGATGACCTTCACGGTTACCGCCTCGCCACGGGGGCTTGGTTGCTTTACCCGATAGCAGCACCCGCCGGCGCTCGCCCGCGTGAGCGCACTCGCTCGACGATGGAGCGCACTCCGAAAATAACGAGCGCGAGCGGCCAAGCGAGCACCAACACGATCAGGTCCGGCGTGTTTTCCCAGCCGAACTGGATGGCAGACAGCAACGAGCCGGTCTCCTGGATGCCGGGCAGCGATAGACCGACGAAGAGAACAACCCCAGCGACCACGAGGAGCGGACCGGAGAAGGCTTTCGGTCGACGATTGTTGAGCTTGCGGGTCAGCGATCGACTCGAAGACACCACGATCGTCAGTATGAGCAGCAGCGTGCCCAGCCAGAGCACCGCGGTCGAGATGCGATACAGCTGCCCCACGCTTGCATCCTGATCTGCGAGCAACCTTACTGCTCCCACGCTCGTCGATCCGGCGCCCGATAACCATTGACCGGCGACAAGGTGGATCACGGCCAGCTGCTCGCTCGGCACCATGGCGATATTCGCGTGGTAGCGGGGGGGGTGGTGCCACCGTGGTTGACGATCGTCGTACCGTTGACGTCGGCGGTGAACCAGCCCATGGCGTAGTTCGCCTGCTCGGTACCCTCGAAGCCGGGCACCACGACGGTGCCGCGGTGCATTTCCTTGAGAAGGTCGGACGAGATCAGCTGGGTACCATCACTCGTCTTCCCGTCACCCATCTGAAATATCGCGTAGGTGGCTAGATCCCGCGCCGTCGACATGACGTATCCGTCGGCGGGCCCGGGCGTCGGCCAGGATCGTTGACCTGTGTTGGGCTTTGACGCGGGCGAGGCCGTAGTGGACGTCAGCGGGCGTGTTCAGCCCGATGCCGGTGTGGTGGTGGGTGTGGTTGTAGCCCTCGACGAAGACGGCCATGAATG
>Ga0335397_10005438_pt1 | contig 16685 bp, 10 predicted proteins | sample MAT04_FD_205740 | JGI IMG/M metagenome (GOLD analysis project Ga0335397, IMG submission 205740) | Freshwater microbial communities from Lake Fryxell liftoff mats and glacier meltwater in Antarctica - MAT-04 (spades assembly) (version 2) ... | reverse complement strand
CTCTCGCAATCGCTGTCGCGGGTGACGGTGGCCGCCGGCCTGCTCAAGCGCCTGGAGGAATACCGCACCCGAATGCCCGCGGCAACCGCCGCCATCGCGCTGCGCCATCGCGAGATGCCGTATCGCTGCCTCGCGCTGCTGATCGCCGCCCGCCTGCGCGATACGCTGGCCGACGGGCCTGCAGCCTATGCGCATGCGGATGAGCTGCTCGCAGATCTCGACCTGATCGGCGACAGCCTTCAACGTCACGGCGGTCGCCACGCGGGACTGCATCTGGTCACGCGGATGCGCTGGCGCGTGCGTACCTTCGGCTTCCATTTCGCCGCCCTCGATGTGCGCCAGCACGCCGGCGTGCATCGCGCCGCACTGGCGACATTGCTCGCCGATCCGGAATGGGCCAGCCGGCCGGCCAGCGAGCGCACGCAGCGACTGCGCGAGGTGTTGGCAGCGCAAGTGGCGGTGGCTGATAGCAACGATGATGCCAACCTCTCGCGCACGCTGGACGTATTCCGCGCGCTCGACTGGGCACGTGGGCGCTTCGGCACCCAGGCGCTGGGACTGTTCATCGTGAGCATGAGCGAGGATGCCGACGATGTGCTGTCGGTTCTCGTGCTGGCCGAGGCTGCGGGCATGCAGCCGCCGGCGCTGGATGTCGCACCGCTGTTCGAGACCGTCGACGATCTCGAGCGCGCGCCGGCAGTGCTGGCGCGCCTTCTCGCCGACTCGCACTATCGCGCGCACCTTTCGACCCGCGGCAATCGGCAGACCGTGATGCTGGGCTACAGCGACAGCAACAAGGATGGCGGCCTGGCCTCGGCACGCTGGGCCCTGCAGCGCGCACAGTCGGCACTGAGCGCGATCGCGCGCGAGGCCGGAATCGCGCTGGATTATTTCCACGGCCGCGGTGGCACCGTCAGTCGCGGTGGTGGCAAGACCGAGCGCGCGATCCGCGGTGCACCCGCCGGTGCGTTCAGCGGTCGCCTGCGCCTGACCGAACAGGGTGAGGTGATTCGCCGCAAGTACGGCATGCGCGCCATCGCGCTGCGCAGCATCGAACAGACGTTCTCCGCACTGATCGCGCGCGAGTGCGAGCCGCCGGCGGCCCCCATTGATCCGCGCTGGACGCAGGCGATGGATGCGATGGCGGCTGCATCGCGCAAGGCCTATCAGGCGCTGATCTTCGAGACGCCGGACTTTGTCGATTACTTCCGCGCGGCCACGCCGATCGATGTGATCGAGCGCATGCGGATCGGCTCGCGGCCGAGTTCGCGTGCGCCGGGCGAGTCGACGGTCGCGCAGCTGCGCGCGATTCCGTGGGTGTTCGCGTGGTCGCAGAGCCGCCACGGTCTGCCGGGCTGGTACGGCATCGGCCACGGCCTGCAGGCGGCGATCGATGCGGTCGGCGAAGATGTGATGGCGACGATGGCGCGTGAATGGGCATTCTTCGAGAACCTGCTCGAGGACGCCGAGATGGTTCTGGTCAAATCCGACCTTGGCATCGCCGCACGCTATTCGGCACTGGCCGGCGCGCTGCATGCGCAGTTCTTCCCGCAGATCGCGACGGACTTCGAGAACACCGTGGCGCTTATCCTGCGCCTGCGCGGCACGCGCGAGCTGCTCGAGCGCGATCCGCGGCTGAAGATGTCGTTGCGCCTGCGCAACCCGTACGTGGATCCGCTGAGCCTGCTGCAGGTCAAGCTGCTGGCCGAGTGGCGCGCGCAGGGTCGGCCCGACGGCGACAATCTGGAGGCTCTGGTTTCCACCGTCAGCGGCATCGCCCGCGGGCTGCAAAACACCGGCTGAACGGCGGCTCGTCAGAAGGCCCCAGTTAAGAACGAATTCAGCCGCGCGACGCTTCAATGGCACCACGCCAGCGCACTGTGCGCGGCCGTATCGGAGAATTGCCATGAAGCGTGTATTGCAGGTAATCGGTCTGTCACTGGCGTTGGCCGGCGCTGCATCCGCGCAGTCCTATCGTGGCGAGGATCGTTACATCGGCGACGCCGAGTACGACTGGGCGCGCGTGGTGCGCGTCGATCCGATCATCGAGACCTACGATGAGCCGGTCGAGCGCGATGTCTGTCGCAACCAGCCGGTCGAATACTACGAGCCGCGCTATGCCTACCGTTCGGGCGACCGTCGCGACGGTACCGGTGGCGCGCTGCTGGGCGCGATCATCGGCGGCGCGCTGGGCAACCAGGTCGGCAAGGGCGACGGTCGCCGCGCAGCGACCATCGCCGGTGCGCTGATCGGCGGCTCGGTCGGCCACGACCGCGCGAGCCGCGGTGGTTACCGCGAGGTCGGCGGCGGTTACCGCCAGTCCAGCGAGCAGGTCTGCGAAACCCGTGTCGACTATCGTCGCGACGAGCAGGTCGTGGGCTACAACGTGGAGTACGAGTACCACGGTCGCACCTACACCACGCGCACCGATGCGCATCCGGGCGACCGCATCCAGGTGGCCGTTTCGGTCGCGCCGGTGAATTGATCCGGATCTTGTGATCGTGCAGCAGCCCGGTGCTGGGCACCGGGACTGCCGCAGCGCTGACTCTGGATTGCCGGCGGTAACGTCAGCACGGGTTGCCAGACCTGCCTGAGGCTGGTCCACGCTGCATGCCGCGCAACGGCTCTCGCAGCGCGCGCGTCTTTAACGTCTGCTTACGCCCCTTGGCTCCACCATCCCACGATGCCCGACGGCCTGCCGCCACTGACCCTGCCGCAATTGCCGCTCGAGATAGCGCGGCCCTCGCGCGCTCCTGGGCCGGTCGACGTCGTGCCGCGTCGCTGGGTGCTGTCGGCGCTGGTGTTGCTGCATATCCTCGGCGCCATGCTGGTGGATCGCGCCATGCAGTTGCAGCCGTTGCCGCTCGCAGCGGCACTGCAAGAATCGATCGAGATCGTGTTTTTCGATGCGCCTGCGCGGTTGCCGGCAGCACTTCCAAGCGCGCAACCGCCAGCGACACCGCCAGTCGTCGAGCCGCCGGTTACGTCTGCGGTGGCAGCGCAGCGTATCCCGCTGCCCCAGCTGCAGCCGCTGCCCAACGCACTGCGCGAGCCGGCGCAGCCGCTGGCCGCACCCGGCGCGGCGCCGCCAGCGCCGGCCGCGTTGGACTCGTCGCGCCTGTTCAACGACGACGGCTCGCCGCGCCTGTCCAAACAGGCGATCGACGCGGCCCAACCGCTGGTTGCCGCGCCGGACTTCGCGCCCCCGAAGCCGCAGGCCATCGCACCGATCCGCTCGCCGATCCCCTACAAGCCCACCCGCTTCGACGAATACTGGGTGCCGTCGAACGAGCCCCTCGGTGCCGAGATCATGCGTCGCGTGATCCTGGAGAAGGAGTTCAAGACGCCGTGGGGCACGCGTTGGCGTTGCGCCTACATCATCATCCTCGGCGGCTGCGGCGATGTGCCGCCGCCGGCGATGAAGAATCCGCCCAAGGCGGCGTGGGAGACGTATCAGACCGAGCCTGAGGACCCGAGTCGCGCAGTTGATTTCCGGCCATGATTTTCGACACTGCGCTGCACGGCGATTGGTGAGCACTTTCAGCAGGGCCGACGCAATGACCGCGCAGCTTGCGCGGCGCAATCGCGCAGGGGCGCGCGCGGCGATGGACGACGCGAGGCTGCAGCGACTGGTGCTGCTGGCGGTGTTGCTGGCCCATGTGGCCGCTTGGCTGGTGCTCGACTACCTGGCCCGCTATCGCCCCGCGCAGGTCGATATCCGCGCCGAAAGCAGCATCTCGATCGCGTTCGTCCAGCAGCAGTCGGCTCCTGTCGAGGCGCTTGCGCCGGTACAGTCCGCAGCGGCACGCGATGAGACCCTCGTACCGCGCGCGATCACGCCCCGCGCAGCACCGGAGGACCAGGGGGTCGCCGTAGAGTTCATGCCGCGCGATCCAGCGCGCCGAGCATCCCGCGAGCCGGCACTTGATGCGCGGCGCCTGTTCACGCCCGATGGCGGCGTGCGGACGCCGCCGGAATCGAAGTCCACTGCTGCCGATCCGTTTGCGCGGCCAGCGCCGACTGAGCGTGCGCCCGTGCTGACTCATCAGTCCACGCGCTTCAATCGCGCATGGACTCGCGATGGCGAGAACCTCGGGCAGCAGATCGTCGGCGAGGTACCGCTTGCGTTCATCGTGCTGCAGGGCGTGTATTTGCCGAAGTGCCCACCGGATTCCAATCACCCGAACTGCGAGGCCACCGCGCGCGAGCAGCGTGCACGCATTCCGTCCACGCAGCAGTCGGGCAAACAGCCGTGGTGACTATCGCGCCGCGCTGCGCCAGGCGCGCCCTCGGCGCGATCAGCGTTCGGATATCCCGGCCGCGCGGCGCTCGTTATCGATGCGCAGCGATATCTCGTCGCGACGCGCGGCGAACCATGCCGTCTGGGAATGCGGTGCCCAAGCGAGGTCGAAGCGCAGCGCGATCGAATCCAGCCACCCGGCAGCAATCGCCTCACCGAGCAGCCGGTCGGCTGTCGCTGGATCATCATGCAGCGCTGCGGACACCGCGCGATGGTAGGCAAGCATCGGTGCGCGGACGCCACCAGCGGTCATTGCGGCGATGAATGCGTCGTACGCTGCCAGTTCGCTGGCATGGGCGATGCCTTGTTCGCGGCGCAGGCTGATCCAGTCGGCAATGCGCGACAGGCCGCTGCTGGCGGCGAACCAGCTGTAGACGGCCAACTCGCGCTGGTGCGGATCGGCAAAGATCTGGCTGAGCTCGCGCAGTGCGTTGCGTCGGTCGCCAGCGTAGGCGACGGCGATCGCGTGCGATATGCCGAGCCATGGGGCCTGCGCGGGCGGCGGATCGCTGCGCTCGAGCGACTCCGCGAATGATTTCGCAGTGCCATCCAGCAAGGCCTGACGCAGCATGGTATCGATGTAGAGCGGCGCTGCGGGCAGCTTGATGTTGCGGCTTTGCAGTGCAGTCCTCGCGCCATCGAGGTCGCCGAGCAGCTGCAGCGTCGCAGCGCGCGCTGCGGCGCCAAGCGTGGGTTCGTCTGCCGTCGCCGGACCCAGCGACTGCAAGCTTTTCGCCAGTTGGCCGTAGGCCATGTGAATGCGCGGGACCACGAAGCGGCGCGCGCCGGAACCAACCTGCGATTGCAGGCTTTCGATATCGGCCAGCGCCTCCCCAGGCCGGCCGGCCAGCACGTTGGCCCAGCCGTTGCGCACCATCACCCACGGCAACAGTGGATTGAGTTCCGTTGCGCGCGCATTGAAGCGCTGCGATTCGTCGATGCGGCCGAGGTAGGCCAGCACGTTGCCCATCAGCGATAGCGCGCGATAGTCGTTCGGTGCGATCTCCAGTGCGCGCTGCGCCGGACCCAGCGCTTCCACCGAGCGCCACTGCATGGTGGTCGCGAAGCCGAGTGCCAAGTGGCCCTCGGCGAGGTCGGGCGCCAGCGCGATGGCGCGCTTGGCCGCAGCAACCGCCTGCTCGCCGGCCTCGCCGATGCTCAGCACGCCCAGGTTGCCCAGGCGCGAATACAGCAACGAGCGCAGTGCGTGCGCCAGCGCGAAGTCGGGATCCAGCGCGAGCAGCTCGTCGAGCTTTGCGATCGATTGCCGAACACTATTGCCTTGTTCGCCGCGAAAACTCCCGGCGGCCAGCATCTGTGCCTGCCAGTACAAATCCTGCACGCGCTCGTTGCCGACGCGCAGTGCCGCGCTGCCGGCCTCATCGCCGAGCGGCAAACCGGCGCGCGCGAGATCGTCGAGCAGCGGGCCGAGCACGCGAAAAACCTGCGCGCGCGGACGCGCGTAGGCAAACAGCATGGGCTCACCGCCCGGCGCACGGAACAGCGCGACACTCACCTGGGCGTTGCCGGCGCTGTCGACGCTGAGCGTGCCCTGCAGCAGCAGGTCCACGCGCAGCGCATCGATCGCCGCCTGCGGTGTGGCTCCGGTCGCGGCGGCGCGGTCGACCGACTCGCGGGCGGTCACCGACACATAGGGCTGGCGCGAGAGTGTCTGGATCAAGCTGTCGGTGATGCCGTTGGCCAGATCGGTCAGCGCGGCATCGTCGGCAGCCGCGCGCATCGGCATCACGGCGATGCGCTGCGTGCGCGTAGCCGGCTGGGGATCGATAGCGGCAGTAGTCGCTGCAGTCGGTGCATCAGGCGCGGTCGGCGCCGGCGCAAGTTGCTGAGCAGGCGACGGCGGCGGGTTCCTGCTGCCGACCCCAAGGATGGCGGCGAGCGCGCCGATGACAGCGACGGCCGCCCATGGCAGGAGTCTGCGTCGTTGCCGACCAGGCTCGAGAATCACCGAAGCGGGCGGGGTGGCGCGCGACTGCGAAGCTGCATCGCCGGATGCGTCCGGGCCGGGGAGCGATGGCATGCCAGCACCGCCGGAGGCGTTCGGCGCTGGCTGGGGCGTCGCCTCATCGGCAACCCGCGCCTCGCGCCTTAGCTCGCCGATGAACCCGTAACCGGTGCCGTACACGGTGCGGATCCAGCGCGGCTGCTCGGCGTCGTCGCCCAGTGCGCGCCGCAGCATGGCGATGATGCGGTTGAGCACCGCCGGGGTCACATGCCGATGGCCCCAGACCGCGTCGAGCAGCGCCTCGCGCGGCACGATGCTGCCGGCCTCACGCAACAGGACCAGCAGTACCGCAAATGCCTTGGGTTCGAGCGCGAGATCGATGCCGTTGCGCAGGACGCGATGCGCGCGAGGATCGACCACCACGTCGCCGAATGCATAAGGGCGATCGTCTGCCGGGGCTTCGCCCATCCGCGGGATGCCTTGGTGGTTGCTTTGAGCGCCTGAATCTAGCATCTGCAGCGTTTGGCTAGGGTCGGGCTGCAACGCAAGCTGCTGATCTTAAAACACAATCACATTCCATATGATTCCCCAACGTGGCCCGCATCCAGCCCCAATCCTCGCCGCAGGATCTGCCGGCGCGTTCGGCGGACAGTCACTCCACGCCGCAGCAACGGGATCAGCCCGAAGCGCAGCGCCACCTCCTGGAGAGCCACCATGAACCTGTCCATCCGTCTGATCGCCGCCGCCAGCCTCGCCGTTTCCCTGCATGCCGCCGCCAGCCCGGCAGATAGCAGCGTCAATGCGCCGCTGGTCTGGGACTGCGCCCGCGCCGGGGTGCCGAGCGCCACTGAAGTGACGACCCACTTCGAGGTGCGCAACCCGGCCAAGCTGCAGGCCACGCAACTGCATCTGCGCGCGGTGACCCAGCGCGCCTGTGCCACTGGCGCCACCACGCTGCACATCGTCGCGCGTCCGGCGGCCGACGATGCCACGCGTTTCACCGCGCTCGTCGCACGTTGAGAATCTCCGCCGAGCCGACCCGACTTGCCAGCGCGATGCTGCGCGGGCACAGTCGGAGCCGGCTTCGGGTGGGAGCGCAACATGCCGCGTGCCGTGTTCGCAGGTCTGGTTTTGGCACTGTGCTGCGCGGCAGCGCAAGCGGCCGAGGTAACGATCCTGAGCGCCGCGCGCGTGATCACGATGGATCCAGTGCTGCCCGAAGCGCGCGCCGTCGCGTTCGATGACAGCGGGCGCATCGTCGGCGTCGGCGCGCTCGATGCGCTGCTCGCCAGCCATCCCGACGCGCAGCGCGTGGATGCCGGCGACGCTACCGTGGTGCCCGGTCTGATCGACGCCCATGGCCACTTGCTGGGTTACGGGCTGTCGTTGCTCAATGCCGATCTCGTCGATACCAACAGCAAGGCGGAAATCATCGCGCGCCTGCGCGCGTTCGAAAAAGATCTGCCGGATGGCGCGTGGTTGCTCGGGCGCGGCTGGGACCAGAACGACTGGCCGCAAGGGCAGCGCGAGTTTCCGACAGCTGCCGATCTCGACGCTGCGTTTCCGCAACGGCCGGTGTGGCTGGAGCGCATCGACGGCCACGCCGGTTGGGGCAACAGCGCGGCGCTGCGCGCGGCCGGGCGTGATCTGGATGGCGATTGGCAGGTCGATGGCGGCGAGATCGTGCGTCGCGACGGCAAGGCCACCGGTGTTCTGGTCGATGCTGCCGCCGCGCTCATCGATGCGAAGGTTCCGCCGATCACACCGGAGTCGATGCGCCGTGCACTGCGCAAGACGTTCCCCGAACTGCTCAAGGTCGGTCTGACCGGCGTGCACGACGCCGGCACCTCGCGCGAGGTGCTCGCCGCATTGCGCGAACTGGCCGATGCCGGCGAGCTGCCGATCCGGGTCAACGCGTGGGCAGACGGCAGTGGCAACGCGCTCGACGATCGCTGCCGCGACGGACGCTACCGTCATCCCTCCGGGCGCCTGCAGATGCGCGCGGTGAAACTGTATTCCGACGGTGCGCTGGGCTCGCGCGGCGCGATGCTGCTGGCCGACTACAGCGATGCAGCGGGCCAGCGTGGACTGCCGGTGACCTCGGCCGCGAAGCTCGAGGCGGCCATGCGCAGGGCGAAATCCTGCGGTTTGCAGGTCGCCACCCATGCGATCGGCGATGGCGGCAACCGCACGGTGCTGGATCTGTACACCAAGGTGCTCGGCGCCGATGCGAGCAGCGATCACCGCTGGCGCATCGAGCACGCGCAGATCGTCGCGCTCAGCGACATCCCGCGTTTTCACGCATTGGGCGTGATCGCCTCCATGCAGCCGACTCATGCGACCTCCGACATGCCCTGGGCCGAGCAGCGCATCGGCCCGCGGCGCATCGTCGGCGGTTACGCGTGGCGCAAGTTCCGCGATGCGGACGTGCGGCTGGCGCTGGGCTCCGATTTTCCGGTCGAGCGCATCGACCCGATCGCGGGACTGTATGCGGCGGTCTCGCGGCAGGATGCCGCCGGGCAGCCGGGCGGCGGTTGGTATGCCAACGAGCGACTCACCGGCCACGAGGCGCTGCGGGGCTTCACGCTGGATGCGGCCCATGCCGGGTTCATGGAAAGCGAACTGGGCTCGCTGGAAGTCGGCAAGCGCGCGGACTTCGTGGTGCTTTCGCATGACCCGGTCGGCAGCGCGCCGAAACAGCTGCTGTCGACCAAGGTGCTTGCCACCTGGGTCGACGGCAAGCGCGCATGGAGTGCGCCGCCGACGGCGCGCTAGTGATCAAGGTTTGCGACGAGGCTCGTTGCAGGATCGGGATCAGCAGCGACTGCGGCAACTGGATGTTCCGCGGTCGCCGTCATGCCGGCTCCCACAGCGGATCGGCTAGCCGCGGAAAGTACCCTCGATGCACGTCACGCTGTGCCCGCCGATGTCGATGCGGTCGTCGCTGCCGATGCGCACGTGCACGATGCCATCGCGGCCGACTTCGCGGCCCTGGCTTGCCGCGTAGGCGAATGCGCCATCCGGGATCAACTGGTTGGCGCGCAGGTACGCGGCCACCGCCGCTTGGCCGCTGCCGGTGACCGGGTCTTCCGGGATGCCGTCGGCGGGGCAGAAGCAGCGCACCACATACGGCAGCGTGGCATCACTCGAGCGGCCGAACACGGCGATGCCGACGCTGTCGTGTTCGCCGGTCAACTCGGCGCAGCGGGCCATATCCGGCCGCAGCCCGCGCACTGCGGCCTCGTCGTGCAGATCGACCACCGTCCATACCGGGCCGACCCGCACGTTGCACGGCGCGGGCGACTGGTCGATGGTGACGCCGAGCGCCTTGGACAGCGCCACCAGCAGGGTCAGCTCGGGATCGGCAAAGTGCGCCACTGGCGCGCGCACGAAAATCTTGCGTTGCGCGCCTTCACCTTCGACAAACAGTGGCAGCACGCCGGCCGCGCATTCCATCGCCAGCGCGCCATTGCGCGGCAGCGCGAGTCCGGCCTCGATCATCGCGTGCGCGGTGCCCACGCTTGGATGGCCGGCGAAGGGCAGCTCGTGGCGCGGGGTGAAGATGCGCACGCGGTAGTCGGCGTCGGCCGCACTCGCGGGCAGCACAAATGTCGTCTCGGACAGGTTGGTCCAGTTCGCGATGTGCTGCATCCGGTCGGCGGACAGATCGCGCGCGTCGAGTATCACGGCAACCGGATTGCCGCGGAATGCCACGGCGGTGAATACGTCGACCTGGCGGAAGGCGACACTGCGAGTCATGGATGGATCCTCAAGCTGGATCGGTGGCAGCGCGCGGAGTGTGCGCCTTCCGGGTTCATTCGTCGCGAAAGCGCGCGCGTTGCGGCGCATCGGCCACCAGTGCTACCTCAAGTACTGCTTGCGCCTGAGCGCGCAGGCTACGCGCGCGGGCCGGATCGCTTGCGCGCACGGTCTCGGCGAGATCGAGTCGCAGCAGCGCGATTCCCGGGTGGTTGTCCGGCAGCGCGGTTCCCAGCTTTTCCAGCGCGCTCTGCAACAGTGCAACAGCACGCTGGGTATCGCCAATGGCACGCGCGTGGCGCGCGAGCACGGCGAGTATGCGTGCATTGCTGCGCGGCGCCGGTGCTGTCGGCGTGCTCGCCAGCCCGTCGCGCAGCTGACCGGCCGAAACACCGGCGGCACCGAGATCGCCACGCGCCAGCTGCCATTCGAGGTGCTGCGCGTCGGAGACCAGAAGTTCGGGATGACCCGCGGGCAACGCTGCGCGGCGACTTGCGCTGGCCTGCTCGATCAATTGCCCTGCTTCGACCAGTTCGCCGCGCTGGATCAAGGCCCGGGCAAGATTGCCCTGCGCCCGCGCGATGCCGAGATCGGCGGGATTGAGCGTGCGCAGCCGGACAGTCAGCGACTCCCGATAGCCCTGTTCGGCGCGCATCAGGTCGCCACGTTCCTCGCGCAGGGTGGCCAGATTGTTGAGCATGGCTGCGGTCCGCGCCGACAGCGCATCGCCTTCGGTTGCTCGACTGATTTCCAGGCCGCGCAGGTAGGCGGTTTCCGCGTCGCTCCAACGCCCGAGGTCCTGCAATACCGAGCCGAGTTCGCCCTGCAGCAAGCGATAGCTCAGCGAGCGCTCGCCGAGCACGCGCGCCACGCGCGGAATCAGTGCATCGAGCACCGCTGCCGCCTGCTGGTTACGGCCCAGAAACGCCAGCACCTTGGCCTGTGCCGACACCGAGTTGAAGGTGAATGGATTGTCCTCGCCCAGCAGCGCACGCTTGGCAAGCACTGCTTTCTCGTACCACTCCAGCGCTTCCTGATTGCGACCCTGTGCCTCGGCTACCCAGCCGCGATTGTGCAGGACCGAGGTCAGACCCCGCCGGCCCTGCTCGCCGCTGCGCTCGAAAAGCGCCTGTGCGCGCTCGAAGTCGGCCATCGCCTGGTCGAAACGATTCAGGCGCTGACGCGCCACGCCGCGGCTCATCAGTGAATCGGCGAAGCGTTGCGGGTCGATCTGTTCGCGCGGCTGCGCCGCCGCGACGGCGCGTTCGGCAGCCGCGAGGGCTGCATCCACGTCGAGCAGGTCGTTGTGTGCCTGCGAGAGCACAGTGTCGATATCGATCAGATCCGCCGCGGCTGCCGGATCCGCGGCGAACACCGCACGCGCCTGGCTGAGCAGTTCGATCGCTTGCTGCGGCTGGCTGCTGGCGCGATATACGTCGCCGAGCGAACGCTGCAGCGTGGCGCGCGCCTGCGGTGAGCTGGCAGGCACCAGATCGAGGTTGGCGCGACCACGGTCGAGCAATTCACGCGCCGACAGGTTCGCCGTATCCGGGCTGCGACGCGGATCGAGATCGGCGAACATTCCGGTCAGGAATGCGACGACCTCGCGCGCGGTCGCAGCTTCCTGCAGGGCGCGCGCTTCTGCGCTGCGCGCGCGGTTGCGCTCGACCGCGAGCTGTGCGGTAAAGCCGGCCGCAGCCAGCATCAACAGCAGGCCGAAGGCGAGCACCGCGCGGTACTGATAGGCGAGCTTGCGCAGCTGATACCAATGATCGCCCGCGCGCGCGGCCAGCGGTCGACCGTCCAGCCAGGCCTCGACGTCCTGCAGCAGCAGGGTCGCTGCCGGATAGCGCCGCGTCGGATCGAGTCGCGTCGCCTGACGCACGATCGCATCCAGATCGCCGCGCAGCTGCGGCGCAAATGCGCGCACTGAGGCATGCTCGCTGTTGCGCGCGGCATTCGATGCGGAGTCCACCGATGTGGTGGCCGCGCGCAGCGGGTCGAGGCGCTGGCGGACGTCGCCACCGAGCAGCACGAACAGCAGCAGCCCGAGTCCGAAGACATCGCTGGCGGTGGTGACCGCCTCGCCGCGCAGTTGCTCGGGACTGGCATAGGCCGGGGTCATCGTATGGGTACGGGTGCCGTCGCCCGCGGTGTCGTCGGCCTCGACCAGCTTGGCGATGCCGAAGTCCAGCAGTACCGGACTGCCATTGCGGCGGACCAGTACGTTGGCCGGCTTCAGATCGCGATGCACCACCAGCCGCTGATGGGCGAAAGCCACGGCGCGGCAGATCGCGGCGAACAGCGTGATGCGGTCGCGCAGCGGCTGCGCGCGCGCCAGCCACTCGCCCAGCGGCTCACCGTCGACGTATTCCATCACCAGGTAGGGCTCGCCGCCCGGCGTGCTGCCGCCACCGAGCAGGCGGGCGATGTTCGGATGCTCCAGCGAGGCGAGGATCTGCCGCTCCCGACGCAGGCGGTCGCGCGCCGCCGCCGACGAGAAGCCGCGGATCACCTTGATCGCCACCGACTGCTCGTACTCGCCGTCGTCGCGTACCGCCGACAGCACCACGCCCATGCCGCCTTCGCCGATCTCGCCGGTGATGCGCCACGGCCCCAGACGCGCTGGGCGTTCGAGTGCGCTGATGCTGTTGGCTGCCGCGGCTCTGATCCGGATCGACATCTCGTCATGCGCTGCGTGCGCGTCGTGCGCGGCAAGCAGGCTGTCGAGCTCGGCGCGCTCGTCTTGACTTAGCGAGATTGCCGCAAGCGCTGCGCTGCGCCGCTCGGATTCGACGGCAATGCAGGCGTCGAATGCGCCACGCACCCGCGCGTAGTCGAGCACGCTCATGTCGACAGTTCGCGCTTGAGCCAGCTGCGACCGAAGGCGAGATCGCGTTCGATGGTGGCGTCGGAGACCTCGAGCACCGGTGCGATCTCGTGTGCGCGCATGCCACCGAAGTAGGTCAGCTCGACCACCCTTGCTGCGCGCGCATCGCGCTCGGACAGACGCAGCAGGGCCTCATGCAACTCGAGCAGCGAATCCTCGGTGACCACCGGATCGGCTACCCCGCCCAGCGTCACGTGGGCCGCACCGCCGCCCCGTTTGTCGGCGCTGCGGCGGCGCGCGCCGTCGACCAGCACCGCGCGCATCTGCATCGCGACCAGCGCGAAAAAATGGTCGCGCGAGGTCCAGTCGCTGTTGCCGCCAAGCAAACGCGCCACCGCCTCATGCACCAGTCCGGTAGCCTCCAGCGTGGCCGGTCCGCCCTGTGCGAGCCGTGCGCCGGCCATGCGCTTTAGCAGTTGGTAGACCTCGCGGCTGAGCACGGCCTCGGCTTCGGCCTTGCCCGAGTGCCATGCGGTGATCAGCTCGCCCAGGTCGATCGGTGCGTTCGACATCTTCCCGCAATCCCTCGGTGAGCGCTGATTCTGCCGTGCCCGCGCCCTGCGGTCCATGCATCCCGCAACAGCGGGCGATCTGCGGGCAGGGCCGCCGCGGCTGCTCGGAGGGGGTGCGGATTCGGTATCGTGTACAGCTTCGCCGCGACTGCCCCAGAGCCCCGATGCCTGCTGCCGACCTGCCCATTGCTCCGCGTTTCGTGGTCCTGAAGTTCGGCGGCACCTCGGTTGCGGCCAAAGCGCGCTGGGACAACATCGTGACCCTGGTGCGCGCGCGCCGCGCCGAGGGCCTGCGCGTGGTGGTCGTGGTCTCGGCGCTGTCGGGAGTTACCAATGCCCTGCAGGCGCTGATCGACGCAGCCGCGCGGGGGGAAGCACTGGATGCGGCGGCCGCAGCGCTCGCCGAGCGCCACCTGCGCTTCGTCGAGAGCCTCGGACTGGAGCGCGCGCCACTGCTCGACGAGTGGCTGGCACGGCTGGCCGCACTGTGCGCCGATCCGCGCCGTGCTGGTGCACAGCTCGACTGGCAAGCCGAAGTGCTCGCGCTCGGCGAGCTGATGTCCTCCAGCCTTGGCCTGCACTATTTCGAGCGCAGCGGCATCGATGCCGAATGGCTGGACGCGCGCGAATGGCTGCGCAGCGAGCCGCTGCCCAACGCCAGTGCATGGGCGAGTTGGCTGCGCGTGAACTGCGCCAGCACGCCGAGCCCCGAGATGCAGACCGCGCTCGCGCGGCGCGCGCCGGTATTGATCACCCAGGGCTTCATCGCCAGCGATCGGGAAGGACGCACCTGCATCCTCGGGCGTGGCGGCTCGGATACCTCGGCCAGTTATTTCGGCGCGCTGCTGCGCGCGCAGCGGGTCGAGATCTGGACCGACGTGGCGGGCATGTTCAGCGCCAATCCGCGCCAGGTGCCCAGCGCGCGCCTGCTGCGCCAGCTCGATTACCAGGAGGCACAGGAAATCGCCACCACCGGGGCCAACGTGCTGCACCCGCGCTGCCTCAATCCGGTGCGTGAAGCCGGCGTGCCGCTGTGGATCAAGGACACCCATCGGCCGGAGCTGGCCGGCACCGTGGTCGGCGCGCTGGATGCGCGCGGTCCGGCATGCGTCAAGGCGATCAGCGCGCGCACCGGCATCACCCTGGTGTCGATGGAAACCGTCGGCATGTGGCAGCAGGTGGGATTCCTCGCCGACGTGTTCGGCATCTTCCGTCGGCATGGCCTGTCGATCGACCTGATCGGATCGGCCGAGACCGATGTCACGGTATCGCTCGACCCGAGCGAGAACCTGGTCACTACCGATGTGCTCGGTGCGCTGTGCCGCGATCTGGAGCAGGTGTGCCGGGTCAAGGTGATCGCGCCGTGCGCGGCGTTAACCCTGGTCGGCCGCGGCATGCGCTCGCTGCTGCATCTGCTCGCGCCGGTGCTGGCCGAGTTCGGCCAGCAGCAGGTGCGCCTGATCACGCAATCGTCCAACGACCTGAACCTGACCTTCGTGGTCGACGAGGCGGTCGCGCCCGCGCTGGTGCCGCGCCTGCATGGCATGCTGATCAAGGCCGAGGCCATGCGGATCGACGACGAGCAGACTTTCGGGCCGAGTTGGGAGTCACTGTATGCATCGACGGCCGCGCGCCTGCGGCCGGTGCCGTGGTGGGCAACCCGGCGCGCAGCCCTGCTGAACGCGGTGGCCGCTGGATCGCCGCGCTTTGTGCTGGCGATCGACGAAGTGCACGCGGCCGCACGCGGCCTGCGCGAGGCGATGCCCGCGGTCGATCGCTGGTTCTATGCGATGAAGGCCAACGCGCATCCGGCGGTGCTGGCGGCGGTTGCAGCGGAGGGCTTCGGCATCGAATGCGTATCGGCCGCGGAGATCGCCGCGGTGCGCAGCGCGCTACCGCAGTTGGGCGTCGAGCAGCTGTTGTTCACGCCGAACTTCGCAGCGCGCGGCGAGTACGAGCTGGCGCTCGCGCACGGCATCCGCCTGACCCTCGACAGCCTGCATCCGCTGCAGCATTGGCCGCAGCTGTTCGCAGGCCAGGAAGCGATATTGCGCCTGGATCCGGGTCATGGGGCAGGGCACCACGACAAGGTGATCACCGGTGGTGCTGCGTCGAAGTTCGGCCTGTCGCTGGCCGAGACGGGCGAGTTCCGGCGTCTGGCCCGCGAGGCGGGGCTGCGCATCACCGGCATCCATGCGCATCTGGGTAGCGGCGTGCTGGATGCCGCGCACTTTCGCGAGACCTATGCGGAGTTGGCCAGCCTCGCCGATCAGTTTCCCGACTGTACGCGAATCAATATCGGCGGTGGCCTCGGGGTGCCGTCGCGCGCCGACGAGTATCCGCTCGATATCGAAGCGGTGGGTCGCCATCTGGCCGAGGTCAAGGCGCTGTATCCGCAGTATCGGCTGTGGATGGAGCCTGGCCGCTATCTGGTGGCCGAGGCGGGCGTGCTGCTGACCACCGTCACCCAGCTCAAACGCAAGGACGCGTATTTCTACGTCGGCGTGGATACCGGGATGAATTCGTTGATCCGACCGGCGCTGTACGAGGCCTGGCATGAAATCGTCAATCTCAGCCGCCTCGGCGACAAGGCCGACACCGTGTGCGAGGTGGTCGGTCCGATCTGCGAGAGCGGCGACGTGCTGGGCACCCATCGACGCCTGCCGCTGCCGCACGAGGGCGATGTGCTGCTGGTGGCGCAAACCGGCGCCTATGGCTCGGTGATGAGCTCGCGCTACAACCTGCGCGAGCCCGCGCCCGAGGTGGTGCTGTGAGCGCGGGGGCGGATTTCCGATCGGCCCGCAGTTTTCGTTTCGTGCGCGCGAGCTTCGCTCCAGCCAGTGGCACCGCGGAGCTGGTGTATGCACTCGATACGCAGGTCGAGTTCGTCGAGCGGGTGGTGTTTGCGGATGCGCCGGCGCTGGATCCAGCGCGCGCGGCGGCGTTCGCGCAGGCGCTGCGCATGCTGCATCTGATCGCGGGAGTCAGCTACTACAAGGCTGCGGTGCCGCCGGAGATTGTCATCGAGGACGGTCCGCTGGATGCGCAGACGGCGCTGCTGTGCGAGCAGGTGTACGAGCATGGGCTGGCGGAGTTCGGGTGGCAGAACCGGATCGATCTGCGCGGGCGGGTGGTGTTTCCGAGGGCGGGTCTGGCGGGCGCAACCCCTGCACCCACGCTCGACCTCCCACGCCGTGCCCTGGTAGCCATCGGCGGCGGCAAGGACTCGCTGGTCAGCATCGAGATGCTGCGTGCCGC
>Ga0335397_10005434_pt1 | contig 16687 bp, 14 predicted proteins | sample MAT04_FD_205740 | JGI IMG/M metagenome (GOLD analysis project Ga0335397, IMG submission 205740) | Freshwater microbial communities from Lake Fryxell liftoff mats and glacier meltwater in Antarctica - MAT-04 (spades assembly) (version 2) ... | reverse complement strand
TCCCCATTTTTTTCAACTTTCCAAATTTGGGCGTACTTTTGCCCGAACAAGTATACCAGTAATGTTGTCATGACCATTGTGTTGGTTCGCCAAATCAATTAACTCTGTAACGCCCCGTTCTAAGTTAGCACCAGAACTAAGCAAGGGTTCTAAGTGAGTCTGCCAATGGGTTTCTATTAAATCATTATCTGATAGACCGTCCGATGCCAAAAGCAGAAGAGTATCTTCATTGATCTCGAAAAAGCCCACATCGGGATTAATTGAGTTTTTGTCACGAGGCCCCAAAGCTTGGGTGAGTTGGTAGGCATCCGGGCGGGCGTAAGCTATGCTTGCTTCCACTCCGCGCGTAATTTCCCGTTGTCCAACTTCATGATCTACTGTGACTTGTTCTAGTCCCCGCTTGCGCGTCAGGCGATAGAGACGGCTATCTCCCACATGAGCAACTGCTACTTGAGTATCTTGAATTAAGAGCATTACCAGAGTTGTACCCATGCGCCCAACTCCAGAACGGGCATCTTGTTGATTGAGCTTGTAAATCGCCTCATTAGCTAAAAACACTGCCTCACGAATGCTATCTTCTGTTGGCAGTTGGTTGGTAATCCAGTGTTCTTGAAAGTATTGCCGTAGGGTGCTGACTCCTAACTCACTAGCTATTTCACCGCCAGCGTGTCCACCCATACCATCACAGAGAATATATAAACCATGCCCTTGCAGGACTTGACTTTTGGGCAACTCCAACTTATGAATTTTAGTTTCAATGCCAAAGTAGTCTTCATTATGATGACGTTGACGCCCCACATCTGTGCGTCCTGCATCTTCCAAACTACTTAACTGCATCGCCAGCACAACCGTTGGCATATCATCAATTTTGGTAATGATATCTTCTGGCTCATCTGATTGCAAGATAATGGACACAGCAGTATTTTTCTCCTTTATTGGGGGTAAAGTTGCGCTTGGTAGTGCTTCCAGTTCAAGAGATATTTCCTCCAAACGCGATCGCACAGTTGCGATCGTCTGAATCTTACCTAACTCTAAATCCCCCAACATCTGGACTACAGGGCCAAATTGAGTGCGTTGAGATTGCCTAAATAGTGCTTGCCAAACCCGCCCCAAAGCTTGAATGGTTAACGGTTGCTCTGGAATAGCAGATATTTGGGCTTCGGCATCTTCTAGCGACTCGGTGACAGGCTCAGAATTCGATGATTCTACATACAATCTTTGTAGCGCCAGTGTTTGGTCTTCATCCAATCGCAAATTTGACAAATCTAAAAGGCTTTGACGACAACCTACTGGTTCCAATAATGCCCAAAGTTGGGTCATTTCATAACACCAGTGTAAAATTTTGAACGAACTCGTTGTTTCTTCTTGCCACAAATCGAGTAAAGGCTGCCAATGTGAGCGGTCTTCGATTATGACTACCTGCATATCCCCCTGCTGCCATGCATCGTGAATCGGCGGTATCCCCGGCTGACCTTGGCATTGTAAGGCAATATAAAGTTTAGCAAGGTGAGGAATTCCACTTGCTTCCACTGATGGCGTTAGCAAATCTGATTGCTGACTTGTTAGTATTGCCTCAATTGGTGATATTTGATACGGTTGGCAGTCTAGAACTCTCACACCTACATCAGTAATGTTGGCAGTTTCCGTTTGGGCAGGTAGCGGATCTAACAATTGATAGCGCTCTTGGGAGTCTAAATAGGAGCCTAATGTAATCTCAGAACTAGGGGATAGAGGAGATGATGAGAATATTGCTCCCTCATCACCCTCTACTTTTACATCTCCTTCATCTTTCTCTACTCCCAAAGCTTTCGTAGTCGTTTCCTTAGCAATAATTGCCCAAAACACTGTTCCACATTCCGTGCCACAGTTATGACAACGTAGTGCATTCACAGGTACATCATCGGTACTGCATTCAGGACAGACCTTGTGAGTCAGGGACGTGCCACAGCTTTGACAGAATTTATTGCTATTGGGGTTTTCAAATTTACACTGAGGGCAAATCAGCATAGTGGAAGTTCCTTTATTCCCGTTCCAAGGTGCTTCTAGCCACTAAGATCCAAGGTGCCACAATTGGCTGTCCCTGACTACAGTAGACCTATAAGAAATTGTAGTTTATTCAAAAGGGATAAACGTAGGGTCTGTAGCAACCTTGAGAAGTTTAGCATCTGGGTTAGTAGTGGGATAGAAATTTTTACAGGCAATAATCAGTAGCAGACAGCCTAAGCTTAGAATTAGCTGGTGCCACTTGAGGTTAAGTCATCATGTTATAAGGAAGAATACATCCCTCAGCAGCCAGAATCCACCATGAATTCTGGGCGACTAACGAAAGTTTAATACCCCACTCTGTTGAAAAGTGATGCTCCTGCGGACGCTCGTTCCGACGCTACGCTAACAGATTGAAGGCTTCCTCCGATCTGACTTTTCGCTAATTGCCTTCTTGTGTGTTCTCTATTCTGACTTCCAATTTTGAACTTCTTATGGCTGCCACTACCCCTGCTTACCGAGTTGCTGATTTGTTTGCCGAACGAGCTAGAAACATCGCACCACCAACCTACAGTACAGAGTTAACCAAAATCGCCACTGTCAGCTTTACCTACGGTCTAGCTGACCCAATTCTTTTTCCTCACACTCACTTGGCTGCTGCAAGTGCTGCTGTGCTGGCAGAAGAGGCCCCCCTCGCTCTCAATTACGGCCCACCTTCATCTCAACTATACGAGCAAATTATCCTCCGCTTGCAGGCTAAAGGAATCGCTACCGATCGCGATCGCATGATCATTGGCTATGGTTCTAGTCAGATTTTGGGCTTGCTACCAGATGTGTTTGTCGAACCTGGTGATGTGGTGATTGTGGAAGGGCCAACCTTCCTGGGAGTAGTTGCTAGATTTGTCCAAGCTGGCGCACGCGTAATTAGCATTCCTGTGGATGATTTGGGGATGGATGTAGATGCCCTAGAAGTAACATTGAGCAACTTGAAGAAGCAGGGCATCCGACCCCGGTTTATTTACACCATCCCCACCTTTCAGAATCCCACAGGCACTACTATGCCGTTATTTCGCCGTCAAAAACTGGTAGCATTAGCGGCTGAATATGGCGTGGTGGTGGTGGAAGACGATGCTTATAGCGATTTGCGCTTCCAAGGAGAAACTGTGCCCCCCCTGGCAACCCTCGACAAGGAGGGGTGGGTATTATATGTGAGTACCTTCTCGAAAATTATTGCGCCTGGTATCAGGTTGGGATGGGCTTGTGGCGATCCAGCGATTATTGAGCGGCTGGCAATGTTCAAAAGTGAGGGGACTGTGGGGCCCTTTGTCAGCCATGTGGTCGCCCGCTATTGTGCCACAGGCAAACTAGATAATCACGTTCAAGAGTTAATTGCCTGCTACAAGCATAAGTGCAATTTGTTGTTAGAAGCGATCGCTCAAGAGTTTCCCAGTGATGTAGTTGCAAAGCGTCCCGATGGCGGCTTCTTCGTTTGGTGTAAATTGCCCTCAGACATTAGCGCCAAAGCACTCCTAATGGCTGCCAGTGAACACGGCGTCAGTTTTCTACCAGGGACTCGCTGCTACACCAATGGACAGGGAGATGATGCTATCAGGTTAGCTTTTAGCTTTCAGCCAACACAGAAGATTGTTGAGGGAATCGCTACATTAGGAGCAGTGTTGCGCGGATGGCGGCACTAATTTTGGATTTTAGATTTTGGATTTTGGATTGAAGATAATCTAAAACCCAAAATTAAGTGGCATCATTTTCGAGAAATTTATTAGATGGTAGGGGCACAGCGTTACTGTGCCTTTACTAGAAATGGTTGTTAATAGTCTTTAAAAAATTTGTTCTAATCGTTGAAAATCGCGCTGCACTTCATACCACAGACTTTTATTATGGGGGTCTGTCTTCAGAGCTTTTTTGAGATAAATTCTGGCTTTGAGTAGCTGGTTTTGCGAAATTAGCGCCCGTCCCCAAATTTGATAGGCGATCGCTAGCCATTGGCGAACTTCTGCATCTGTTGACATACGATCTGCTAATGCTTCCGCTAGGGCGATCGCTTGCGGAAATCGTCTTTCTTGCAAAAATCGCTGCAATTGATCATAAGTCTTCCACTTCAGCCGTTCTTCTATTTCCAACACATTAGGCAGCTTTGGTTTCCCTGGTTCTTGGCTTATCACCGTTGTTACTGGTGTTTCCTGCCTATGCGTTGCCTTAGCGTCATCACGCCCAGCAGATGTTGACACCTGAGTTGAATGTGCCACAGCCTCCTCTGGCAGTACCACCGTCAGCAGGAGTTTGTACGCCTCTGTCAACGCAATAAATTTATCTTTGGCTTTGTTGTTATCTGGGTTGATATCGGGATGATATTGCTGGGCTAGTCGTCGGTAAGACGCTTTGATTTCAGCAAAAGAAGCTCCCGACCTTAAACCCAATAAACGGTAGCAATCTCCCAGATCCATCTTGAGCTATGAGCTATCGAATATCCATTTTGGGGCTATCAGCTATTAACTTAAAGCCTGAACTATTAATAATAAGGGTTAATTTGCTATTTTTAAGTTCAATGTTGACAGTTTGTTTAAAGAAGGGGAGTCGGGAGTGGGGAATTAGGGAGTTAGGAATTAGGGAGTTAGGAATTAGGAGTTAGGAGTTTTTACTCTCCCCCTGCTCCCTGCTCCCTGCCCCCTGCTCCCTGCTCCCCCTGCCCCCTGCCTTCCTACTCCCCTGTTACTATCGAGGTTCGTTCTTCAATCACACGGTCAATTAAACCGTATTGTTTTGCTTCTTCGGCAGACATGAAAAAGTCGCGATCCATATCTTTTTCAATCTTTTCTATGGTCTGACCGGTTTTATCAGCATAAATCCCATTGAGTTCGTGACGAATCCGCAGAATCTCTCTAGCTTCAATTTCGATATCGCTTGCTTGTCCACGGGTGCCACCTGAAGGCTGGTGAATCATAATCCGTGAGTGAGGCAATGCTAGACGTTTGCCTTTGGTGCCAGCAGCCAGCAGGAAAGACCCCATTGAAGCTGCTAAACCGACGCAAATAGTCACTACATCTGATTTTATATGTTGCATGGTATCAAAAATAGCCATGCCAGATGTAACCATCCCACCAGGCGAATTGATGTATATATAAATATCTTTACCTGGATCATCTGAGTCCAGATACAGCATTACAGCAATAATCTGATTGGCAATTTCATCATCAATATCTCGCCCCAAGAATATAATCCGTTCCCGGTAAAGGCGATCGTAGATGCTAATCCAATCTGTATATTGTCCTCCGGGCATCCGGTAAGGAACTTTAGGAACGCCTATAGGCATAATTTACTCCGTTCTTAATAATTTGCGGACGGTGGAAGAGTTAGGAGTAGAGACGCGATTAATCGCGTCTGTACAGGAGTGAGGAGTTTTCAATAACTCATAACTCATGACTCATAACTCCTAACTAAATTAAAGGACACCGGCTGGGAGTGGGGGATTTGCGAGTTCTTCTTTCTCAAAAACTCGGTCAATAAGCCCGTATTCCTTCGCTTCGTAAGGTGTTAGATATAACAGCCGATCCATATCTTTAATAATTTTTTCTGGAGGCTGTCCGGTGGTGCGATGTAAGATATCAACTAACGCCCCTTTATTTACCAAAACTTCCCTGGCGCGAATTTGAATATCCGTTGCTTGACCTTGGGCGTAGCTCTTGGGCTGATGCAGGATAATCGAGGAGTGAGGCAAACTAGCACGGCAACCTTTTGTACCAGCACTGAGTAGCATCGCTGCCATACCCATCGCGGAACCGACGCAGATGGTGTGGATAGGAGGTTTGATATATTTCATGGTGTCAAAGATGGCGAAGGCTTCGGTTTCAAAGCCAATGGGTTCGCCACTGTAACCGGAAGTGCCGGTGGAATTGATATAGATTTTAATCGGTTTTTCGGGGTCGTCGGACTGCAAAAATAGCAACTCGGCCACGATTAATTCCGTGACAGCAGGCACCAGAGGCATCCCAATATAGACTATTCGCTCCTTTAATAAGAGGGAAGGTAAATCTGGCGGTGGTGTCCGGTAAGAGCTATCGCCGTAATATGGGGCTTGAACAGCCTTAATTGGGGAAATGTCCATAGCAACTGATCGCCTGAAACTATGCCGTTAACTGTAATACATCCTAGCGCGATGCCAGCCTTCCTCAAGGTGCGGATTTCTCCCTAATGCTAAAGGTGGCTTTGCATCTGCCAATGCTTGGCTTCTAAGATATTCTGATTATATTAGTGTATTTGTGTTGGATAGGTTTTCCGTAGAGTTAAAGTGTTGCTTTGAAGTTATTTTTTAATATGTATATCCTGAATAGGGACTTTGAGTTATGAAGGTTAATTTGCAGCCTGCCTTGAATGATGGTAATTTGGACGCAAATCAACTGAACAGTCAACGTCAGTTGGGAATTTCGATTTCAGCGATCGTCGAAAATCTAGACCGCCATGTACCCCTGAATTTATGCTTAATTCTCGATCATAGTGGTTCTATGAACGGGCGATCGCTAGAAACGGTCAAAAAAGCTGCGAATCGTCTGGTAGATAGACTTAACCCTGGCGATCGCCTCAGTGTTGTAGTTTTTGATCACCGTGCCAAAGTCTTAGTACCCAGTCAAAGTGTCGAAGATCCAGAGAAAATTAAACAGCAAATTAATCGCCTAGCCGCCGATGGTGGAACTGCGATTGATGAAGGACTGCGCTTAGGCATTGAGGAGTTGGCAAAGGGCAAAAAAGATACTGTTTCCCAAGCCTTCTTATTAACCGATGGGGAAAATGAACACGGTGATAATAATCGCTGTTTGAAATTCGCTCAATTGGCTGCTAGCTATAATTTGACTTTAAACACTTTGGGATTTGGTGACAATTGGAACCAAGATGTTTTAGAAAAAATTGCTGATGCTGGTTTAGGTACTTTATCTTATATTCAAAAACCCGAACAGGCAGTGGAAGAGTTTAATCGCCTGTTTAGCCGGATTCAAACCGTGGGATTGACTAATGCTTATCTGTTATTCTCACTGATGCCCAATGTCCGGCTAGCAGAACTTAAACCCATTGCCCAAGTTTCCCCAGACACAATTGAGTTACCACTGCAACAAGAAGCTGATGGACGTTTTGCTGTGCGGTTGGGAGATTTAATGAAAGATGCAGAACGGGTAATCTTAGCTAATATTTATTTGGGACAATTGCCAACAGGTGAACAAGCGATCGCTAATATGCAAGTCCGCTACGATGATCCAGCCGCCAACAAGGTAGGTTTACTTACACCAAATATCCCAGTTTATGCCCATGTAGTCAAAAATTATCAAGCAGACCCGAATCCCCAGGTGCAACATTCTATTTTAGCATTAGCTAAGTATCGCCAAACCCAGCTAGCCGAGACGAAATTGCAACAGGGCGATCGCTCTGGTGCGGCGACAATGTTACAAACGGCTGCTAAAACTGCGCTGCAAATGGGAGATACTGGGGCGGCGACGGTGTTGCAAACTTCTGCCACCCAGCTACAATCTGGTGGAGATTTATCTGAAAGCGATCGCAAGAAAACTAGAATGGTCTCTAAAACAGTTTTGCAAGATACCCCTCCGCAGTAAACTCAAGTTTAGATGAAAGTTAAATTGCTATCGGCGTTAAATGACAATAATGTTGATGTGGCTCAAACAAGTAGCCAACGTCAACTAGCAATGACGATTTTTGCAATCGCTGGTGAGTTTGACCAAAATCTGCCCCTTAACCTCTGCTTGATTCTAGATAGAAGTGGTTCTATGCATGGACAACCGATTAAAACGGTGATTCAGGCAGTGGAAGGATTAATCGATCGGTTGAAAGTAGGCGATCGCATCTCAGTTGTGGCTTTTTCCGGTTCTGCGGAAGTCATTATCCCTAACCAAGCGATCGAAGACCCCGAAAGCATCAAATCTCAAATAAAAAGCAAACTGACTGCCAGCGGCGGTACTGCGATCGCTGAGGGTTTGGAACTGGGAATTACAGAAATGATGAAGGGGACAAGAGGCGCTGTTTCCCAGGCGTTTCTGCTGACAGATGGGCATGGCGAAAGCGGTTTGCGGATTTGGAAGTGGGATATTGGGGCAGATGACAACAAGCGCTGTCTTCAACTTGCACAAAAGGCTGCGAAGTTGAATCTAACTATCAACACTTTCGGATTTGGCAATACTTGGAATCAGGATTTGCTAGAAAAAATTGCTGATGTCGGTGGTGGGACTTTAGCTCATATTGAGCGCCCTGAACAAGCTGTAGACCAATTTAGCCGACTATTTGGACGGATTCAGTCTATTGGGTTAACTAATGCCTACTTACTGTTATCTCTAGTGCCTAATGTCCGACTAGCAGAACTTAAACCCATTGCCCAAGTTGCTCCAGACACAATCGAGTTACCAATGGAACTTGAAGCTGATGGTAGCTTTGCTGTCCGGTTGGGAGATTTGATGCAGGATGTAGAACGGGTAGTTTTGGCGAACATTTATCTCGGACAGTTGGCGGAAGGTGAACAAGCGATCGCTAATGTGCAAATTCGTTATGATGATCCGTTAGTTAACCAAGAAGGCTTACTTTCGCCCCTTGTGCCAGTGTATGCAGATGTGGTGCGGGAATATCAACCAGCGTTAAATCCCCAGGTTCAACAATCTATTTTGGCATTAGCGAAGTATCGTCAAACTCAGTTAGCTGAGGCGAAATTGCAACAAGGCGATCGCGCTGGTGCAGCCACGATGCTACAAACGGCTGCTAAAACCGCTTTACAAATTGGAGATAAAGGTGCTGCGACAGTGTTGCAAACTTCCGCCACTCGCCTGCAAGCTGGAGAAGAACTTTCCGAAGCAGACCTGAAGAAAACTAGGATTGTATCAAAAACCGTTTTACAGAAATAGTAACCCACATTCCGCAGGTGGGGTGATAAAACATTGTGTAGACATCTCCGAAAAACAATTCGCCTGTAAATAGGTATCGGACAATCAGAGCAATTACTTATAAGTAAGTGGGTCAAATTAAATATAAAACCTCACCCTGCCTCCGGCTTCCCTCTCCTTAATAAGGAGAGGGATTGAGGGTGAGGTTTGATCTTATATTTAATTACGCCTACCTACTTAGCAGAGGATACTTTAAGAGGTTGTACTGCCCAAGATTTATTAGAGTTTGTGGGAAGTTGGTCATGCGACTTTCGCCGCACCCAGCTTCCGACATTCTTAAATTTCGCTTTGCTTCATGTGGACGGCTAAGAGGTTTTTAGCACTTTCCCTGATGCAATACTTTATGAAGCCAACGGAATTCTTGAGTTGTATTTAGATTAGATGCGCGTGTTTTTAAGTAAAACTCTCTATCTACCTGTTTTTTACCTGAGTCCTTACAAAGTATTAACAGTGGGTACAGCTAATGAGCCGAGAACTTTTTGCATCGTCAATGTTGCTCTTAAATATGCTTGTTGCTTCCCTTGTTCAGAATATAATAATCTTGCTTTTTGATAATCTGCAATTGCTGCTTGATTGTTGCCTAATTTAATGTGCAGATTTCCCCGATTGAAATAAGCATCAGCTTGTCCATTATTCATGGCAATTGCTTTATTGAAGTTCTCCATTGCTTGTTTATTGTGTCCAAGTTTGTAGTAGGCAATACCTCTGTTTGCATAACCAATGCCATCTTCAGGATAAAGTTTAATTGCCTGAGTATAATTTTCAATTGCTTTTGGGTAATTTCTTAAAGCCTCATAAGCTTTGCCCTGCTGATTATAGATATAAGGGAAAGATGGATTATACTTTTTGGCTATGGTGTAGTCTTCAATAGCTCCTTTATAATCTTTAAGTTGGCTGCGAAGATCAGCACGATACAAGTAGACTATTTGATGATTTTTATCGAGTTCAATGGCTTGATCAAAATCTTTCAATGCCTCTGCATAGTTTTGTTTATGCAGTTTATCCAGCCCTTGATTAACCAAGGTTTCAACTTTACTAGCTTGGGGTGAGGGTGGTGAAATTATAGAAGGTTTAGTGGTTGTATTTCTTGGAGAAGAATGATGAGGCGAAGAGTGATGATGTTGAGCGAAAGCAGGTATTATCTGGACACTGACAAGCAAACCACCTATTAGGGTTGATAGTCCTGAGGTGGCGATCGCTTTTAACGGACGGCGCATAGTTTTAATTTATAATTTGATGACTTGATTGGGTAAAAAATTGCTGTGGCTTAATCTTTTGGCAAAACATAGTCCAACTCAGGTAAGCGGCTACTAAATTGAGGGCATTTATTAACAACAGCTGATTTAATTGCCACATCAGCAAATCTACTGATGCCGCTTGTACCTAACTTATTAACTACCCTTGCCGGAAACATGGAATTACTAGCAGCTTCCACACTTGCTTTGATAATTTCGTATGGTTGTCCCAATTGAAATTTAGTGCAAGTTGTATTAGATAAAGCTATGAGTCTGCCAGTAGGGGCGGAAGAGAGGAAATGATAGTGCTTCTTTGCTGATCCTTCTCGAAACCAATCAGACTCTATCTCTAGTTGCTTGAGATACTGCTGGAATGGTAGTGGATAGTCAGTATCATCCCCTTGTACTGGTAAATGGAAAGGCAGTGCTAAAGCGGCTCCTAATACTACTGCAACGAACTTTTTGAGCATAGATTGTTTTTACCCTGTGATATTCAAAACTAAACTGAACAATGATCTAATCTGCAAAAGTCTGCATACTTTTTGCTGTCACAACCAGCCTCTATCTATAGGTGTATAGAGGCACTATCAATAACCTAGTGCCTGATTTTCACTATCTATAGAGGCGGTGCTGGAAGCGGCTTTGCTGGAGCTTCCGAACCTGAGTTTCCACCCTGCCCGACTTCAAACTGATTCATCATGTCGTGGTCTTCGTGAACCGTATTGTGGCAGTGTGTCATGTACTTACCAGTATTCGGGCCAAACTTGCCAATTACTCGTACTGACTCGTTTTCCCCAACATAGAACACATCCTTCCAACCACGCTCATAGACGAATGGCGGTTTACCATTACGGTCAAGAATTTGGCAATCAACTAGATGGATATGGATAGGATGAAACCAACCACCTGCGTTGTTATACAATCTCCAAATTTCCACATCGCCTAATTGAGGATTAGCATCAATTCGGTTAATGTCCCAGATTTTGCCATTGATAACCCACAGACCATTAGTTCGCTCATATCTAAATTCTCTGGTTCGCACTGCTGAAGATTCTGGAATAGGTTGAACTGTACGCAGTGTGGCAGGGATAGAACTATCGTCGGTTGCTGCACTCACAACATCAAAGCGCATGATTTGATCTGTGCCGTCGTAATTATCGTTGTTAGGAAGTCCGAGATTTTGCAGCACTATTTTGGTACCGACGGCGTACTTGGAAAAGTCAATAATGAATTCGTAGCGTTCTGCCATCCCTAGCCGGAAATTATTAACCGTAGCTGGCGCACTTCTCAATCCAGCATCAGTGCCAATCATGATAAAATCAGCGCCATTGCTTAGGGCTAGCTTGTAAGAGCGCGAAATTGAACCATTCAAGACTCGGAAACGATACTTACGAGCGGCTACCTCCATCCTCGGCCACGGCGCACCATTTACCAGGATCACATCACCAAATTGGCTTTTTTCGCCTTGGTCATCAAAGACCAATTTGCCAGTATTATTAAACTGCTTATCCTGGATAATCAGTGGTACATCATACTGATCTTTGGGTAAGGGTAGTCCAAGTTCAAATTCATCTTGAACAATGTACATACCTGCCAAACCCATAAAAACATTACGTGCAGTATTATGGATTGCGTGGTCGTGATACCATAACGTAGCAGCGCGGTTGTTTGGAAAGACGTAATCTTTGTAGTAACCAGGTGGAGTCAAATCTTCAGCATAGCCGTCGTATTGCGGTAGTGATGCCATGCCATGTAGGTGAACTGATGTCGGTACACCTACACTATTATTGATAAAGCGAACAATTGATTGTCGGCCTTGACGCTGCTTAATTGTGGGACCTGGAGCGATACCGTTATACGCCCAGACTTCCGTTGTTAACCCAGGTAAAATATTAACCTGAGCTTTCTTCATCGTAATTTCATAGTAATCTGTGGTCGCATCACTCCGTACTGGGTTAAGTACTGGCGGGATGCGAAATTTCGCTTGAAAACGAGCTGGCTGAGGACTGCCAGCAGTACCAGCTTGGGTGCGATGTTGAAAAGCTATGGGAAGCAATAAGGAACCGCCTGTAAGCGCTCCTAGCTTCAGGGCTGATCGTCTAGTTAGGTTTTTCATTTTAATTTCTCTCTTATCTCTTGATAGATGGCAAACTCTGCCTAAAACATTTCACTAATAGGGAACTTTTAAGAATCTTTACAAAACTTATTAGTCTGTATACGTAAGTTAACATAGAGTAAGAAAAAAAAATCAAGAATTGCTAAAAAAAAATCATTCTCTGAAAGTTAAGCAGACACCAATACTTCTCGATTAAGCTTAAAATCAGGCAAATGAACTGTTATTCAACTAACAGACGCGCCCTTGGCGATCAGTATAGTAAAAGCGAAGCGATCGCAAACTATCGACTCAACAATATTGATATCTGCATCATGTAGCAATGCTGCCGCAGAGAGTGGTAATCCCTGACGGGGCAACAGTTTCATAGCGGTTAGGTAGTTCAATGATGCGATCGCCCAAGTAGAATGCAAAAATTAAGGCTTGCTGAATATCTTCATCTTCTAATTCGGGAAACTCCTGGCGCAGTTCTTCTCGATTAGGGCTTAAATAAACTAGCAAACAAGCAAATCTAGTCAGCATGTACTCTCTTAATAATTGTATTAAAAAAAATCCAATGAAAACCACTGGCATTCATCATGTAGCTATTATTTGTTCTGACTACGATCGCTCCAAAAAATTTTATGTAGAAGTTTTAGGATTTCCGATTATTCATGAGACTTTTCGCGCCGAAAGAAATTCTTATAAATTAGATTTACGAGTTGGAGAAAATGCTCAAATAGAGCTATTTTCTTTCCCAAATCCTCCAGAACGGCCTAGTAAACCGGAGGCTTGTGGTTTAAGGCATATTGCTTTTAAAGTTGATGATATTGAGGAAACTGTTTTTTCTTTAAAATCGAAAGGAGTAGAGGTAGAAAATATCAGAGTTGATAAAATTACAAATAAAAAATTTACTTTCTTTAAAGACCCAGATAATTTGCCATTAGAGATTTATGAGGGTTAGAAGTTTCAGACATGTACACACAAATCGCAAAACCTCATCCACATTGGCTTGAATCTGGTAGGGTGCGTTATGGATATTAGTTCTAACGCACCCAAAATCTGGGATGTTACGTTAGACTACGGTACAACATACCATACTACAATAGTAGTTTATGAATAAAATCGTATATCATAGCAGTTATAAATTATTTTTGAGAAACTATTAATTAAAAATGACAAATAACAAAAGACAGCCTGAAATTAAATATAGTTAACGGGAGTATGACGAAATAAATGGGTAAAGATTAGATATTATAAACTTTTATAAAACTAATTATTAAAATTATTGATTTTTACAGAAAATACCTTTAAATTCAAAAGTGACGACCAAAATATTGTAGGTTTGAACACTAAAGGTATTTCAGTAGCAAACTGGGATTAAAAGTTAAAAAGCCCACTTTCATAAGCAATACCTAAAACTATTATGATTTATTACACTTCTTGGATAAATCCAAAATAAGAACCCCACGCCGCCTTTGACTTACCTTAAAGTTTCCCCTCCCCGGTTTTCGGGAGGGGCTGTGGGTGGGGTTTCTTGGTTTCAAAACTAGTGCTGCTTTGGATTTTAAATAAAACTTCGTATAAAGATTAATTATGACAAAAGTTGAAGATGTTATTAATAAGTGTGATACTGGTTTGGTTAAGGGTCTGAATTTACAGATTATTGCTGTAATCAATACAATTGTTCCGAATTTACTGGTCAATTTTGACGATCTAGACGTAGATGTATCGGGTGACCAAATTAACCCATATCTACAACCTGTTGCTAAACAGTCACTACGTTTAGCGATTAAACAGCGTGGAAAACAACTCGTTGTTAACTCAGCTTATCGAACTGTTGCCCAGCAGTATCTTATACGTCAACAGTTTGAGAGAAAGTTGTGTAGAATTACTGCTGCGGCCCATCCTGGTTCTAGCAATCATGAAGGCGGTTTAGCATTAGATGTAGAAGACGCTGATGATTGGGAACAGTATTTTGAACGACACAATTGGATGAGGCTTGGTCGAGACTTTGACTTTCCTCACTATGACTACAAATTTCCTGCTGCAACTCGCACAGATTTACGCAAAATTGGGGTCATAGCTTTTTAGAAATTGTGGAATCAGTTTAATCCCAAAGATCGCATTCCTGAAGATGGTGATTATGGCCCTCAGACTGAAGCACGGCTGGCAGATTCACCTGCTGAGGGTTTTAGATATCTTACTATTAGGACATTAGGATTAACAAACCCACCTATGAAGGGCGATGATGTCAAAAAAGTACAAGCAGCATTGCTAAATGCTAAAATAGTGAGAATAGATATTCAAGTCACTGGAATTTTTGATGTTGCTACTGAAAATGCAGTTAAGCAGTTCCAAGAAGCAACAAAGCGTTTGAGTGTAGATGGTAGAGTTGGGTCAACGACCTTGAAAGCGCTGGGATTATAGCGGAGTATTTGGTTCGTGTTTGGATAATCTTTTTATGCAACCAATGACAAAATTTGGACAAAAAAGTTGATCACAACTTTAATAATTTATTTTTGAGCTTCTTCAACTTCTCGCGTTGGAATCATTATTTACTATGAGAATTATTTCGTTGAAGCATCTAATTATAGGTGCAAGTATTAGTTTACTTTCCCTATTGTCTAGCTTGAGCGTCCAAGCCCAACAAGAGTCACAAACTATTGAGCTAAAAATTCATAGCGAAAGCGATCGCAAACAAACCTGTCCAGACAAAATTATAGTCACTGAAAAGCCTCGTCCTTATCAAGAAGGTGGTTTTACGACGGATGGCTCTGTTAAACTAAGTGAATACGCAAGTAATATTTCTGTCAATGCTAGTAATATTTTTAGCGTTACATGGGTTGGTAAGCTAAAGCCAAAATATGCCAAATGCTTGGCATCTGCTGGAATAACTAAGGTTGATGGCAAAGATTACTCGGGAAACACCAATTATTTACGGATACATTTTTTCAAAGGTAAGCTTTACTTCATCCTGGATTTGGCTGGCGGGTACGATGCTAATGACTATCCTTTGATCGTTCTGAAGAAGAGTTTAAATAATGGTAATCCAGTGTGGAGTTGGGGTGGAACTGATTAGAGTTACGGTTAAAATACCAGGGATTCAACGCCGATTTAAGTAATATTAAGTCTGGATATTCATATCTAGGACTTACGCAAAATATCTCTCAAACTATGATTTCTCCGTTTCCTCTGCTGTAGCCTGCGGTAAGCCAAAGCGTCTACCTTATTCCGTAACTCATGCGTAAGTCCTAATATCATGCCTCTTCATATTTCACCCTATGCAAAATCGGTGCAGGTTGACTGCACCAATTGCATGATTTAACTCTAATCCTACCTGACATTTCCCTCACGCCAATGCTGAAGCTTGGGGTTTGGCAAAAATCATTCTTCCGGCGGTGGTTTGCAAAGCACTAGTGACTACTACTCGCAGTTCACCACCCACATAATTGCTGCCTTCTTCAACAACTACCATTGTGCCGTCATCTAGGTAGCCAATACCTTGACTGGGTTCTTTGCCTTCCTTGAGAATTTTTAAATCAAGGTTGTCGCCAGGTAAATAACTGGGACGGACGGCGTTCACTAAATCATTTACATTTAAAACAGGTACTTTCTGAACGCTAGCGACTTTAGACAAGTTGTAGTCGTTGGTTAGCAATGTACCGCTAATTTCTTGGGCAAAGCGCACTAACTTGGCATCGACTGTGGGAATATCTTCGTAGTCAATTGTATTAATCACGATGCGATCGGGATATTCTTGTTTAATGCGGTTGAGAATTTCTAGTCCTCGCCTTCCCCGCACCCGCTTTAGGTCTTTGCTAGCATCCGCTACTTGTTGGAGTTCTTGCAAGACAAACTGCGGTACAAGAATTTGCCCTTCCAAAAACCCTGTTTCTAGTAACGCTTCAATGCGACCATCAATAATGCAGCTAGTATCTAAAACTTTGGTATTGGCTGGTTTTAGTGTTCCTTCTACTACCATCGATTCGACGGTGTTGGGATTAATGAACCGCAATAAGCCTCGCCCGTGCGTATCTGCCAAATTCATGCCAGTGACAGAGAGGATGATACTACCGACAACTGCCACCAATGGCTTAATAAATCCAAAATCCGTCGGGATAGGGAGCAAAAATAGTGGGGCTAGCATCAGGTTGGCTAGTAATAGCCCAATCACTAAGCCGATCGCACGAGTTAAAATCACTTCCAGAGGCATTTCTTTGATTTGTGATTCTACGCGACGATATGTCGTCTGGAAACTCAGCCCGATCGCACCACCAATAATAGCGGCAAAGACGGCAACAACTAAGCGTAAAGCTTCAAGATTTGTTACCTGATCTAGTGTGCCATTGGGTAGTAGTTCAATGCTGTAGAACCCTATTCCCGACGCTGCCAGGATAAATGAGAAAATAATAATGGCGTCAAGCATG
>Ga0335397_10005430_pt1 | contig 16690 bp, 19 predicted proteins | sample MAT04_FD_205740 | JGI IMG/M metagenome (GOLD analysis project Ga0335397, IMG submission 205740) | Freshwater microbial communities from Lake Fryxell liftoff mats and glacier meltwater in Antarctica - MAT-04 (spades assembly) (version 2) ... | reverse complement strand
CTTGATCCAGCCGCAGTTTTACGCCGAGGCTATGCCCTAGTTCGGCAAGCAGACGGCACCGTTGCCCGCTCTGCCGCAGAATTAACGCCAGGGCAAGAACTCACAGTGCAACTTGCCCAAGGACAAATGCGGGTTACTGTGCAAGAAATCATCACCCCCAATCAAACACCATGAGCAAGCGTTCTAAAATTACCGAAACTCCCGAAGCCATAGAAGTCGATATTTCCACGCGCCTTCCTGCAAATTGGCGCTACGAAGAAACTGTTGCAGAAATTGAGACGATTATTGACCAAATTGAGCGAGGAGAATTACCTCTAGCAGAAGTATTTGACCAATTTTCTACAGCCGTTGAGCAACTGCGTCAGTGCGAAGGATTTTTGAATCGCCAGCAGCAGCAGGTAGACTTATTAATTGAGACGCTCTTGGATGAGCCTACCGAATAGGATCATGCACCGTCACTAGCTTTGTGCCATCGGGGAAGGTGGCTTCGACTTGGACTTCGGGAATCATTTCGGAGATGCCTTCCATGACATCCGATCGTGTTAGCAGCGTGGTGCCGTAGCTCATTAGCTCAGCAACCGTGCGCCCATCTCTGGCACCTTCGAGGATGGCAGCAGAAATGTAGGCGATCGCTTCCGGATAATTCAGCTTAACGCCCCGATCCTTCCGGCGCTCGGCAACCAGCGCCGCCGTAAAAATTAGCAATTTATCTTTTTCTTGAGGCGTGAGCTGCATGGCTAATCTACATTCCCATAATTTCGTAACCTGCATCTACATAGACAATTTGCCCCGTAATGCCGCTGGCTAAATCGCTACATAAAAACGCTGCTGTATTGCCCACTTCCTTCTGCGTCACCGTCCGCCGCAGAGGAGCCACCTTTTCCACATGGTGAATCATATCTAAAATTCCACCCACCGCCGAAGATGCCAGGGTGCGAATAGGCCCTGCCGAAATGCCATTGACCCGAACGTTGTGAGGACCCATTTCAGCCGCCAAATAGCGCACATTCATCTCTAGTGCCGCTTTCGCAATGCCCATCGTGTTGTAGTTAGGAATCACCTTCACGCCGCCCACATAGGTCAGAGTCACAATGCTGCCCCCTTCCGTCATCAACGGTTTAGCCGCATGGCTCAGGCTCACCAACGAGTAGGCGCTAATATCGAGCGCTTGGGTAAAAGCCTCCCGCGAGACACTGCTAAAATCCCCTACGAGCGCATCTTTACTAGCAAACGCCAAACAGTGAATGAGGACATCCAGCTTGCCCCACTTCTCTTTCACCGTATCGAAAGTAGCTTGCACCTGAGCCTCATTTTGAACATTGCAAGGTACAAACAGCGAGGGGTTTAACGGCTCCACCAGTTCCCCCACCTTCGATTCAAACCGTCCCTTTTCATCGGGTAAATAGGTCACCCCAATATTCGCACCCGCTGCATGGAGCTGTTGAGCAATTCCCCAGGCGATCGAGCGGTTATTGGCAATTCCCGTGACCAAAGCATTTTTTCCAGTCAAATTCAGCATATCCGTTGCTCCCAGCAATTTGGCGCACCTATGGAGAATACTGAAAAACGGTACAGATGCATAGAGGCAAGGTTAATTCTCTTTTTTCCTGTTTTCAGCAAATTCATAGGGAATTTACCGAGCCAAAGCGGTGAAGAAAAAGAATATGTAACTTTTGATACATAAAATACTGCGAAAGTTAAGTTTAGTGTTTTAAAGTCAGAGGTTTATCACAGAACCAAATCTCGGTACGATTATGTTCATGAGTGAACAATTTAGAAAATGCCCCAGCGCTACTTCTAAATCCTTCTAAATTGGTATTCTAAAGCTCGCTGTTAGGAAAAAACTGCATGGTAGCGTTACAAGATAGACCATTAGCGAATGTATTCCGTCAACTCGGTGGCAGTGCTTGCCCGCCCGTCATAGAAACTTTCGATCGCGGCAAAACGATTTTCTTTCCCGGCGATCCGGCGGAGCGAGTCTACTTTTTGGTCAAAGGCGCAGTGAAACTCTCACGGGTTTACGAAGCGGGTGAAGAAATCACGGTTGCCCTCCTGAGAGAAAACAGCGTCTTCGGCGTGCTGTCCCTGATTACGGGACAACGAGCCGATCGCTTTTACCATGCGGTAGCGTTCACCCCGGTAGAATTGCTGTCAGTGCCTATTGAACAGGTCGAAAAAGCCTTAAGAGACAATCCCGAACTCTGCCTGATTATGCTGCGGGGTTTGTCGTCTCGGATTTTGCAAACGGAAATGATGATTGAGACGTTGGCACACCGAGATATGGGTTCGCGGCTAGTGAGCTTCTTGCTGATTTTGTGCCGGGATTTTGGAACTCCCACGGGAGAGGGGATCACCATTGACCTGAAGCTTTCGCACCAGGCGATCGCCGAGGCGATCGGCTCTACGCGCGTCACGGTTACTCGGTTGCTGGGCGATCTGCGCACAGATGAGATGATCTCTATTCACAAGAAAAAGATTACAGTTCATAATCCAGTGACGTTGAGCCAGCAGTTTAATTGATGTAAATAGAAGGTTGATGGGGCGATCGCCAAGGTGTACTTCCAAGATTCTTAGAGGGTTGTAGAACTATTAGCAGGTTGCATTGCAGCGATATATCAAACTAAAGTAGTCACATTTGGCTATGCCTATACCTTCAACAACCGATCTGCCTAAACCTAAGTCTTGGGATGAATTTGAGGACATTGTTTGGGAAGTTTACACGCGAAAATGGCAAGCCCCCCATGCTCAAAGATATGGTAGAAGTGGGCAAGCCCAGAATGGCATTGACATATACGGTCAACAGAATGGCTCTAACAATTACACTGCTATTCAATGTAAACGTTATGGAGAAAACAAACTAACTATACAAAAAATTGCAAATGATGTTACGAAAGCAGATTCCTTTTCATCTTTAATTAGCGAGTACTTGATTGCAACTACAGAATCAAGAAACACAAAACTTCAAGATTTTATTCGGGATTTGAACGACGAACGTAAATCAGAGAATAAGTTCGCAGTCCATATAGTTTTTTGGGAGGATCTCTGTAGTTGTTTAGCACATCTAGATAATTATGATTTGCTCAGAAAATATTATTCTGAATGGGAACAAATCTTTGCAAATCATCCAAGAAGAGAGGAAGAGAAGGCTGTATCAACTCGATCTCTTCTCAGCCTAGATATACAGCGAGATTGCAACTTGCTTCAGGAACTCCTTGACCATAACAATCAAGGTTATTTAGCTGAAAAGTGGCAATCATGCCTCAGCCAAAATCGTGGTATGTGGCACGATATATCGTCTCGAATACTCCTAACTCAAGGTGGCGATGAACTAATGCAATATATTCAGGGCTTTTATGAGAAGCTAGACAGTATCGAGGAGAAATGCAAAGAGCTACTTGAGTTGAAATCGAAGGTTCAACCTCTTGAAGCAAAACCTAAATATGGAAATGGGATTCCCTCATTCGGAACTATACATCCCCCAAACTGGGCTAAAGAATATGTCACAGAGCCGGATATGCTAGCGCTTCTTACTTGTAAGAAGATAAATTCTATGAAATTGAAGAGCCTAAAAGAGATAATTCGGGCGGCACTAGATTCTGGCAATCAATTAGTCGATCAATTAAATCAACAGTAAGGGGTTGCATTAACCTGAGCTAACAATTCAAGTCAAATGCAGCGGGACGATTGAAAGCTGCTAGTGCTGAATTCAAGATGGTCTGCTACGACTGATTTAAGCCGTTAGAGTGACCGACCGTTAGAGCGACTCAGGCTCTTCCCGGAGACTACAGGCGCGATCGCCAAGGATGCCAGGGTTGAGTGAAGCCTGTGAATGTGCGGTTAATTCTTTCGGTTAACCTTAAACAAATCTTATATTTTCTACAAACCAGATAATTATCCCTTATGTCTTTATCTTGAGATTCTTGAAGATGGTCGATAAGGGGATAGCTTGATGAGACAGGGTTTCGGGTGAAGAAAACCCTTTGGTGCTTGCATGTGGCTTGCACCGAGAGTTTGACTTAGGGAGTAGCAATGAAATAACGTCCCGATCCGCCCCCTAAATCCCCCAATTCTGGGGACTTCCGAGCCTTTCAAAGTCCCCCAGAATTGGGGGACTTAGGGGGCTAGAAAGCTAACTCAGATCTTGCACCTTTCTCAATAGCCCACCCTCGAATGAATTCGGGGCTAATAGACAAAACCCATTTTAATGGGTTGAAAGCCTGTCTACCAAGTTCTTTAGTCCGTTTCAACGGACTTCGTTGCGTTAGCCCGGAATTTCAATTCCGGGTGGGTGTTGCGAGTGGTGTAAGATCTCAGCTAACGCATCCCATTGGGACTTTATTTCAATGCAGATCCCTTACTACTTTGTCCATCCCAAACGGGGGCAACTAGCGATGGATGAGATGGGCATCCTGCCGCAATTTGGGGGAACGGGTGTCCATGATGGGTTAAGGAGTTATGCCCAGTATGCTTGCTTCCATAGTCTCTGTAATGCCCACCATCTGCGGGAGTTAACCTTCATTTCGGAACGCTACCAACAAGACTGGGCAGAGCAGATGAGGACGTTACTCGGGAAGATGAATCGACTCGTGGAAGTGGCGAAAGATTCGGGGGCGAAGGCGTTAGAGCCATCCCAGTTAACCCAGTTAGAGCCGCAGTATGTCGAGATTCTCCAGCTCGGATTCCAATCAAATCCACCTGAGGTACTCCTGGCGGATCAACCGAAATCCCGAGGTCGTCCCAAACAAAGCCCTGCCAAGAATTTACTAGACCGACTGGCGACTCAGTAAGACGCGGTCTTAAGATTTATCCATGACTTTCAGGTGCCGTTCGACAACAATCAGGCGGAACGGGATGTTCGCATGATGAAACTCAAGCAAAAGATATCGGGTTGTTTTCGTTCCCAAGAGGGTGCCTCTATGTTCTGCCGCGTTCGTAGCTATTTATCGACCTTGAGAAAACAAGGGGTTAATATCTGGGATGCCCTCGTTCAAATATTCATGGGGGTTCCCATGTCTCCTATCCTGAAGGCTGAGTAGTTACCCTCTAAACCTCTACGTAAGGGCGACACATCAGCCCGATAAGCAGACAGGTTTTCATAATTCCCTTCACGAGCGGGGAAGAATTGATTGGTGTCAGTAAATCGCCGTACTGCACATCTGCAACAGTTCTACCACCCATCGAGTTGCAACTGGCACAAATCCAGATTTCCCCTAAGCTGCTTTTTCAGCTCTTGAAGGCTTGGGAGAGCGCTCAAACCGAATCTTGCTCATTACCTGGGGATAAACTGATTGCAACGCTTGGATGATTGTTTCAGGATGATAGACATGGTCTACCAGGAGGGTAATCTTCGGAATATTCACAGGCTTAGCTTTGAAATAATCGAGGTTTTGCAACAGCATCTCAATCAGTCCTTGGTCGTCGGTGACGTTGGCTTTGGTGCAGTGGGTAAAGAAGGGAAATCCTAGAGTATCAACCGCTAGATGCCGTTTGATGCCATTGGTGGTTTTGTAGTGACAAAAGCCTTTAGTATCAACGCTGGCGTTGCAGGTATTCTTAACCGCCTGGGAGTCAACGATCATTAAGGTTGTCCACTTCAGTTTTTTTGGGCTTGTTGGCGCACTTGAGCATGAAGTTCTGCCATCATTTTGTCCAAGACCCCAGCGTTTCGCCACTGTTTGTAGTGCCAGTACACGGTTGAGTAAGGCGGCAGGTCTCGGGGTAAGTTACCCCAGTTACAGCCATTTTTGAGTTGGTATAAAACTCCGTTAAGAATCTGACGTTTGCTCCACAGCAGGGGTCTGGTCTGCTTTTTTTTAGGCAAAAGTGGCTCGATGACTTCCCATTCTTTATCGCTGAGATCACTAGAATATGGCATTTTCTTCTACTTTAACCCTACTCTTTAAAGATACCAAATGGGTTCTATTAGGATATTTAGAATATCAGATCTGGATCTTCCCCTAGCTCCCGCAACCTTGCCGCCAATCGATCTGCCCGCTGTCGCTCTTGCTCTAGCAAAGCTTCTGTTTCTTGTCGCGCTATCGTTTCTTGCCGTAGCGCTTGCACCAATTCATCCGAAGCCAATAGCTTTTCTCCCGTATTTTCCTGGTAGAAAGAAATCAGCAACTCATCTACCTCCAATCGCAACCCTAACGGTTCACTGCGACCATCAGTAATGGGCACATACACGCCATCCTGTAATCGATATCCTCTTAGCTTTTCAGGAATCCATTCCCCTTTAGGGTCAAACTGCCAGTACTCTGGAACATTTAGACCTTCGTATAAATCCTTTTTAACAACTTCATCTCGATCCTTCGTTCCGGCAGAAGTCATTTCAAAAATCACGGAGGGCACCTGAGCTTCTTCCCAAACCTTGTAGTTATCTCGCGCTCCGGGCTGCACATTGAAAACGACCATGACATCAGGCGCTACCCGAAACTTAGGAAACCCCTGCACATAATAAAGAAATTGATCGGCTAATACGATCGCCTGTTGACCTTCCAGATAGTTTCTGAGGATGATTACTGCGTTAATAATCGCATCAATATGAACAGAAGTTTCTGCCAAAGGTTCACCGTCTGAGCTGGGATAAACGACGTCGGCTCTTTGAGAAATTGCAGTTTGCGAAAGTGGCAGTGGCGAAGTCATAAGTAGTGCTTAGAAAACAGTGTCTAGAAAACGCCTACGCTGATTTTAGCAGGTGCTTAGGGAAGGAAGGCGGTAATCTAAGAGAAGCCCCCAAATTTCTGCGAGGTTCCCGTGGCACAGCAACTCGAAGCATCTGAAACATCATCCATGCGATCGCTCCAGCGCGTGCTTAAAAGCCTGGGTGCGTACCGCTGGCTTTCTTTAGGTGCAGTGATAAGTTTGCTGCTGTTAACGGCTGCCAATGCTGCCACCCCACAGCTTTTTCGGTGGGGCATTGACCAAGGCATTGCCAAAAAAGATTTACAGGTGGTGTTGTATGGCGCTGGCATCATGGTGATTGCCGCGATCGCCCGTGGTTTATTCAACTTTGGGCAAAGCTTTTGGGCAGAAGCGGCATCGCAGGGCGTGGCTTACGACTTGCGCAATAAGATTTTCAGCAAGATTCAAAACCTCAGCTTTAGTTATCATGATCAATCTCAAACCTCCCAACTACTGACTCGTGTGACGAGTGATATTGAACAAGTGCGAACTTTTTTAGGAACGAGTCTGATTCAAGTTGTGAGTTCTGTGGTGACATTGGTGGTGATTGCGATCGTGTTGCTGGTTATGAACTGGCAATTAGCCATTATTACCCTCACTGTTGTACCTGCTGCGGGATGGTTACTCGCTCAATTTTTTACAAAAAACGGCGATCTATTTCGTCAAGTTCAAGAACAACTCAGTGAACTTAATGCCGTCCTACAAGAAAACCTGGTCGGCATTCGAGTCGTTAAAGCTTTTGTCCGAGAAGCAACTGAAGCGCAACGCTACACCGATTTAAATAATGTCCTAGTGAGGACAAACATGAAAACGATTCGGGCAATTCGCAACACCTTCCCGTTGATCTTTTTACTCAGCAACTTAGTGACGCTGGTGGTCTTTGGTTATGGCGGTTCAGAAGTCATTAGAGGGCAGTTTTCCATTGGCGAACTGGTCGCATTCAACTCTTACCTGCTGCTAATTCTCCAACCAGTTCTGTTGCTAGGATTTGCTGCCCCCGCGATCGCTCAAGCCGCAGCCTCTGCCGAACGAATCTACGAAGTAGTGGATGCCGAAATTGAAATCCGCGATCGCCCTAACGCTATTCCCTTCACCAGTTGCGCGGGGCGAATTACCTTCGAGCACGTTTCCTTCCGCTACCCTGGAGCCACCATCGAAGCGCTAAAAGCCGTCTCTTTTGAAACTAAGCCCAAGGAACTGATTGCAGTTTTGGGCATGACGGCTTCGGGAAAAAGCACCATCATGAACCTGATTCCCCGCTTCTATGATGTGACGGCTGGCTCAGTGCGAATTGACGGGCGAGACGTGCGAGATTTCACCTTAGCAAGTCTGCGATCGCAAATTGGCATTGTGTTTCAAGAAACTACGCTCTTTTCAGGCACCCTTCGGGAGAATATCGCCTACGCCAAAGCAAACGCATCCCTAGAAGAAGTGATTGCAGTGGCAAAGACCGCCCAAATGCATGATTTTATTGTGGGCTTGCCCGATGGCTATGAAACCGTAGTAGGAGAACGAGGCGTAGGTTTATCGGGCGGACAAAAGCAGCGAATTGCGATCGCCCGCACCCTGCTCACTAACTACAGTATCCTCATTCTGGATGACAGCACTTCGGCAGTAGATGCCCAAACGGCGGCACAAATTCAAGCAGCGCTTGATGATTTGATGCGGCAAAAGGCTTGCACTACTTTTGTGGTGGCGCAACGAATTAGTACGGTGCAAAATGCCGATCGCATTTTTCTCATCGACAAAGGGCAGCTTGTAGCCCAAGGGAGTCATGAGCAATTAATGCAAACGAGTCCGCTCTATGGCGCTATTTTAGAATCTCAGGTGAAGCAACCCCCTGCGAGTATCTCGAAGAGCGCGAACCCATAGTAGACAACTCAATCACAGCCACAACAGCAGAGCGCCCGTGCAGGTCGTCAATATTGGCGTACATTAGATGATATGGAAATAAATTATTAACCTCATCAACACCCCTTTTGGAGAAAGTCTTGAATGGATATCAATCTGATTTTATCGAACTTTTTAAGTCCGCCAATTTTGTTTTTCTTTTTGGGAATGCTGGCGGTGATCGTGAAATCAGATTTAGAAATTCCGCAGCCACTACCCAAACTATTCTCGCTTTATCTACTCTTTGCTATTGGCTTTAAGGGTGGCGTCGAGTTAGCAAAAAGCGGATTCAGTCAAGCCGTATTCTTGACTATCATGGCATCCATGATCATGGCTTGCCTGGTGCCGCTCTACACCTTCTTCATCCTCAAAATAAAGTTTGACACTTACAATGCAGCGGCGATCGCCTCAACTTATGGTTCCATTAGCGCAGTTACCTTTATCACTGCCAGTTCTTTTCTACAAGAACTCAACATTCCGTTTGATGGCTACATGGTTGCAGCGCTAGCGTTAATGGAATCGCCCGCTATTATTGTCGGATTGATTTTGGTCAATATATTTGGCGATCGCAACAAGGGTGATGTGTCTTGGTCGGAAGTATTGCGAGAAGCGTTTCTTAACAGTTCAGTCTTTTTGTTAGTAGGCAGTCTCGTCATTGGAGTACTAACAGGTGAACACGGGCAAGAAGTCTTAAAACCCTTCGCCTACGATATTTTTTATGGAGTCTTGACCTTTTTCCTCCTTGACATGGGTTTAGTGGCAGCAAGAAGGATAAAAGATTTAGGAAAATCTGGTAAGTTTTTAACTTCGTTTGCTATTCTAATTCCGCTGGTTAATGCCGCGATTGGAGTATTATTGGCAAGATTCCTAGGCATGAACAAAGGCGATGCGCTGCTGTTCTCCGTACTATGTGCTAGTGCCTCTTACATTGCCGTTCCTGCGGCGATGCGCATGACTGTTCCAGAGGCTAACCCCAGCCTTTATGTGACGAGTGCCCTCGCCATCACTTTTCCGTTCAATATTATTATCGGCATTCCGTTATACCTATCGTGTATTAACTTGTTCTGGAGATAGATTATGCAACCCGTTAAACGAATTGAAATTATTGCTAGTTCCCACGAAACTAGTCGCATTCTAGAGCGCATGGAAAAAGCAGGTGCCCCTGGATATACCTTAATTCGAGACGTTGCTGGCAAAAGCCCGTGGGGCAGCGTCGATGACGATTTACCCGTAACGATGTTGGGTAACTCCTACATCATCTCATTCTGCCCCGAAGAAAAAGTGCAGGTGATTGTCGATGCGGTTAAGCCAGTTCTCGATAAATACGGGGGAGTTTGCTATGTTTCTGATGCCATGTCTCTCCAGACAGATCGGCGCGCCAAATCATTTTAGAATCATGTTTTAGAATTAGGGGCGGTTAGGAGATGCCAAGTTGCGGAAGCGGGTAAACTGTGGCTCGAATAATACTTTGACTGTTCCAACAGGGCCATTCCGATGTTTAGTAATAATTACCTCGGCAATCCCGCGATCGGGCGTGTCCTCGTTATAGTATTCGTCGCGGTACAGCATAATAATGAGATCCGCGTCTTGTTCAATCGAGCCACTCTCTCTTAGGTCTGACATCATGGGTCGTTTGTTAGTGCGAGATTCCACACCCCGGCTGAGCTGAGAGAGGGCAATAATAGGCACGTTTAATTCGCGGGCAAGCCCTTTAAGCGATCGCGTAATTTTCGACAATTCCTGCACCCGGTTATCGCCGCCCCCTTCCATCAACTGCAAATAATCAATCATAATTAGCCCTAAAGCTCCGCCATTTTCAGCTTGCAGCCGCCGCGCCTTAGAGCGCATTTCTGAGACGGTAATATTAGGCGTATCGTCGATAAACAGCGGCAGTTGAGACAAGACGCTAATGGCATGACCTAGTGGCTCCCATTCGGTTTGGCTAATTCTGCCCGCTCGTAATCGTCCGCTTTCAACCTGAGCTTCGCTAGAGAGCAGGCGATACACCAACTGCTCTTTAGACATCTCTAAACTAAAAACGGCGATCGGGATTTTGTGAAAGGCGGCAATATTTCGAGCGATATTCAGAACAAAAGACGTTTTCCCCATTGCCGGACGAGCCGCTGCAATAATTAAGTCCGATCGCTGAAACCCCTGTGTCATCGCATCAAGGTCATAAAACCCGCAGGAAATTCCAGGCAGCACCAACCCCAAGGAACGGCTTTCAATATCTGAAAAAGTCGTCGTCAAAATATCAGCAGTCGCCGCTAACCCTCGGTTTCCTCGGTCTTGTGCCAGACTAAACACTTTTTGCTCAGATTGATCCAGGATTTTTTCAAGGGAAGAATTAGTGTCGTAGCCGAGCTGAGCAATTTCTGTACCGGCTTGAATTAGCTTGCGACGGGTGTATTTTTCGGTCACAAGCTGGGCGTATTGGTCAATGTTGACGGCGCTAATGGTGCGATCGACCAACTGCGCCAAACGCCCCTGCCCCCCAATTTTGTCAAGAATGCCGCGATCGCTTAACCAACTCGTAATGGTCATCAGGTCAGTGGGTCTGCCCTGAGCTTGGAGGGCGATCGCCGCCTTATAAATTTCTTGGTGAGCGCTCGTGTAAAACGCCTCTGGACGTAGCAGCTCAGTGACTCGACCGATCGCTTCCGGGTCAAGTAAAATGCCGCCCAGGATCGCTTCTTCGGCATCAACGTTTTGAGGTGGAATGCGATCGCTGTAACCCTGGAAGCTAAGTTCTTGAACCATTGGAGTGAAGAATGAACGACGGGCATTTCGATGTATTGTAACTTGCTTCTTTCCCACCCCCGTTGTTACCGTGTTACAAAACTCAACGCCAAGTTATAGCCTTTCTCAATTTGATTAGGTGCAGACGAGGGGCTTAGGCAGTGTTTTAAAACCCTTGGATCCTCCCTAACCCTCCTTAATAAGGGGCACCGACCCCTTCAAAGTCCCCCTTTTTAAGGGGGATTTAGGGGGATCTCTAAGACTAAAGCGCCTACTAATAGGACTTTTAAAACACTGCCTAAGCCCTTTGTTCCAGAGCGTTAAGCGCACCTCATATGTCCGAGAATTGCTAGAAGATCGCGTCTCATGTCAAAACGCACCAATTTCCCAAAGAGATTGGAGTGCTGAAAACCGACATTTAAATTTAGTTGGAAACGACCTGAATCTCAATCATTGCGCTGATTTCAGGATGCAGTTTGAGTTCGATTCGGTAAGTGCCAACGCTGTGAATCTCAGGAACCGTGATGCCCCGGCGATCGATTTCTAGACCTGTCACCGCTTTGATCACATCCGAAACTTCTTGATTAGTCACTGTGCCGAAAATGGCATCATTTTCGCCCACTTGCTTCTCGATCGAGAACTGACCCGATTTTTCGAGAGTTGCCTTTTGAGTTTCAGCAACTTTTTTGAGTTCCAACAGCCTAACGCGCTCGATTTCTCGTCTGCGCTCGACCTGCTTCAAAATGCCTGGAGTCACACGAACTGCCAGTCCTTGGGGCATGAGGTAGTTGCGAGCATAGCCGGGAGCCACTTCTACCAAATCACCCGAATTGCCAAGCTTGCTGACATCTTTACTGAGAACCAACTGAGTACGCTTCTTCGCCATGAACCTTACCTACGCTATGTCCCTTGATTTTTCACACAGTCTAGTATAGTAGCGAAAAGGACGGGGCGATCGCAATCCCTGTTTAGAGATTTTAAGTCCAGAGATTCTACCGGAACGTCTCCCTACGATATCCCCCATGACAACGACCATCACCATCACCGCCCCAGAACTCGAAAACCTCGACCTCTCAACCGCTCAAGCGATCATTGATCCCTTGATTAACAGCCCCTTGATTCAAAACAGCCCCTTGATTCAAAACAGCGCAACTCCAGACCCCAAAATTAGTTTCGCGACTCCAGACCCCAAGATTAGTTTTGCGATCGCTCTCCCCCGCGAACCCAACGATCCCCGTGAACTCTCCGAAATCCCCGAAGTCCGGCTCTGGTTCATTCGCCTGGATGCCCAATACCCGTGGCTACCCTACGTTTTGGACTGGGAAGGCGGAGAGCTAGCCCGATACGTTGCCATGCTGGTTCCCCATCAGTTCAGCGCCTCTGAAGGCATTCAGTTCAACCCAGAGGCGTTAGAAATTTTTGTGATGCACAAGGTGTTTGTCTTAGCCAACTGGATGCAGCAGCACGATATCACAAGCCGCACCAAGCTCAAGTTCATGACCCAGATGTTGGGCTATGAGTTGGACGATGGATTCTTTGAACTGGTAGGGATCTAGGGCTAAAGGTAATTGCTCCAACAGAAAGAGCCTCTGAGATTTCTCTCAAAGGCTCTTTGCTTCAGATAAAACCTACAGCCAGTTAAGCCGTCAACACAAAGTCAACATCGTCAGTTCCTTCAGTTTCACCTTGTCCGGAAGCTAGCTTTTGACTGCCCACTTCAATGGCAAAGGGAGTGCCTGCCAAATTGAGGTTATAGTCAGTTGCTTGGTTGGTGTACCCCACGCTGGCAATCATTTTACGACCTTCAGGAGTGTAGGCAAATGCCATCATTTGGTTTTTGTTCTTTTCAGTATCTTTTGCCCAAACTACCATGTACTGCTTACTCTGGTAGTCAAACACTTTAGCGGGTCGCACGGGAACATAACGTCCTGCATCGCCAAAGCTAACGTCCAAGAATTTTTGCAAAGAAGCATCTTCCACCTTGGCATAGCTCACTTCTTCAGCAGAAGCGGGGGTTTGATCACCCTGAGCCTCACTAGGCGTAGCCTCTTCACCTTTGTTTTTGAAATAATCTACAGCGAATTTAGTGCCGATCGCCCCAACTGTTGCGATACCCGCACCCGCTAAAATTTTACTAAGAAGACTGCTCATCGTTCTTTTCTCGTGATGAATTTGAGACGCTAATAATCTTATCTGAAAGTGTGTGAATTTTTTGTGCGCTACTCAACATCCTCTTCGTAAATACGATTTCGAGAGAGAAATAATTTAAAAGAGACGAGTGATTAGGGTGCTTCGCTCAAGTGAACAAAACGCAAAACTTTTTGACGCCCGCATTCTCTAAAATAAAACGATGAGGACTGATCCCTGAATGTCAGCCTCAAATCCCCCGATCGTTATCCCCTGTAATCCTTATGTCTCAAACCGTTGCCGACATCATGACTGCCGATCCTATCGTGGTCAGTCCTGAAACCCCACTCAACGAAGCCATCAAAATTTTGGCTGAAAAACGCATTAGCGGTTTGCCCGTGATTAATACAGACGGCAAGTTAGTGGGAGTTATCTCCGAAACTGACCTGATGTGGCAAGAAACGGGCGTTACCAATGCCCCCTACTTCATGCTGCTCGACAGCATCATTTATTTAGAAAACCCTGCTAAACACGAACGCGAACTCCACAAAGCACTGGGGCAAACTGTGGGAGAAGTCATGACGGGGAAAGATATTGTGACGATCGCGCCCGATCGCGCCATTCGAGATGCCGCCCAGATCATGCACGAGCAAAAAGTACATCGGTTGCCCGTCGTCGATGCCGCTGGCAAAGTAATTGGAATTTTGACCCGAGGCGATATCATCCGCTTTATGGCTGCCAAGCAGTAAAAGATTATGAGTCAGCAAAAAATATAAATTCACAACATAATCACGAGATCACCCTATGACAACCCCCGAATCAATCCAAGAGTTGTTAAGTTCTGAAGATTTTGGCAAACGATTAAGCGGAGTTAATCAACTGCGGACGCTTGATCCAGACTTGGCATTTACCATGATTCAACCGGCGATCGCCGACAAAAACGTTCGAGTTCGCTATGCCGCCGTTAGCCAAGTCGCAACCTTAGGTAAGCAGAACCTCACCCTTGCCCTAGATCTATTGCGGCGCGCGCTCTTAGAAGATCCTGAACCCGATGTCCAAGCCGCTGCCGCAGATGCATTGGGGGCGCTGAAGCTAACCACCGCTTTTGAAGACTTACAAGAGCTTTATCACCGCAGTTCAGAATGGCTGGTAAAGTTCAGCATTATTGCCGCTCTTGGAGAACTCGGAGACACCAGAGCATTTGGGCTTTTAGAAATAGCGCTTCACTCTGGCACAGAATTGGTCAAAGCCGCCGCGATCGGCTCTTTAGGCGAACTCGGTGACGATCGCGCCGTACCGCTGCTTCTCCCCTTAGTCACCGATCCCGATTGGCAAGTTCGCCACCGCACTGCCCAAGCGTTAGGGCACTTCGATCGCCCCGAAATTCGGACGGCTTTAGAAAACCTGTCTCATGACGAAGTAGAAGCCGTAGCGCAGCAAGCCAAAGACTTTCTAGAGCGATAAATCGCCTGAACCCGCAAATACCAGTAAACAAAAAAACTAACCCTCAGTACTTTTGAGTACAATGTCTGAGGCTGAGTGATAAGAAGTGAACTGACTGAACCCCAATCATGCACAAGACTTTTGACCTCCATGTGGTAGAAACCCGCCCGCTAATTAGTCCGGCAACCCTCCATAGTGAATTCCCCATTACTGAAACGGCAGCGGCACTGGTCACTCAAACCCGCGATCGCATCCGCAACATCCTCCAAAACGAAGACCATCGCCTACTGGTGATTGTGGGGCCTTGCTCGGTTCACGACATTAACGCCGCCTACGAGTATGGCGAAAAACTGATCGCCCTTCGTAAAGAGCTAGAAGACGATCTTGAAATTGTCATGCGCGTCTATTTTGAGAAGCCCCGTACTACTGTCGGCTGGAAAGGGTTAATCAACGATCCTCACTTAGACGATAGCTACGACATCAACACAGGTCTCCGTCTAGCACGGGAGCTTTTGATTGGCTTAGCAGATTTGGGCTTACCCGCCGCCACCGAGATGCTTGACCCCATTACTGCGCAATACCTCGCCGACATGATTGCTTGGACGGCAATCGGTGCCCGCACCACCGAAAGCCAAACCCATCGGGAAATGGCTTCTGGGCTATCCATGCCCGTCGGCTTCAAAAACAATACCGATGGTGCCATCAGTGCCGCTACTAACGCCATGCTCAGCGCCAGCCAATCCCACAGCTTCTTGGGCATCAACACCGATGGGCTTGCCAGTATTGTCACCACAACAGGTAATCCCGATTGTCACTTGGTTCTGCGAGGCGGCAAGCAAGGACCCAATTACGGTGCCGACCATGTGCAAAAAGCAGTGAGTGAGCTAGTTAAGCTGGGGGTAAATCCTCGCATGATGGTAGATTGCAGCCATGACAATGCTGCAAAGGATCACAACCGCCAACCTATTGTGCTGCAAGAAGTTGCCGATCAATTGGTGAATGGCTCGAAGTCAATTATGGGAGTCATGGTGGAAAGCCACCTGGTTGCAGGTAAGCAGTCGATTCCCAAAAACCTCAGCCAGTTAACCTACGGGCAAAGTATTACGGATGCCTGCGTTGATTTTGGCACGACGGTAAGTATGTTGCGATCGCTGGCTAAATCAGTCACCCAAAATTGTTTACAGCTTAACTAAACGTTCAACAACTTAAACTTCTAAAAACAAAGGGGCACAGAATTCTGCGCCCCTTCTGGATGGATGATGATTCAGAATTGCTAACGTCTTCAGTTTTTAAAGCGTTCTTCTGGACGGTGCAAATGGCTCCAGCACTTCTCTAAATAACGAACCTGATACAAGTGAAAGTACAAGCGCGGACTCAGGATCGCCGGACAGTGTTCATTAAACAATGATTGATCTAAATACTGCCAGATCGGAAAGTTGATTTTGCTGATTTTGATTTTAGGAATCATGACCAATAGCGATAGAGGAGAACTTGGGAGAAGTCCCCGCACAGCCTATTGGCGGTGCAACTGGACTATCCTACCTCTAAGTTTTCCCACATTTCCTTGACAAGTTTCTTTTGATTTGGTGAGCTACGTCACTGAACCAACCTAGCATCCCCATAACTTTTCAATAACCCCAGAACATGCGCTATTCTGACTTTGACTAGGATTAAGAACCCAACGAGCATGGAGGGACTCGAACCCCCGACACCCAGGACCGGAACCTGGTGCTCTATCCACTGAGCTACATGCCCTTAAACCTTCAGAGAGTATAGCGCACTTTTAAGACACTATGACCCAACCCTC
>Ga0335397_10005427_pt1 | contig 16694 bp, 11 predicted proteins | sample MAT04_FD_205740 | JGI IMG/M metagenome (GOLD analysis project Ga0335397, IMG submission 205740) | Freshwater microbial communities from Lake Fryxell liftoff mats and glacier meltwater in Antarctica - MAT-04 (spades assembly) (version 2) ... | reverse complement strand
GACCCTGCTCACCGACGAGCTCAACAACACGCCCGCCCGGCTACCCGGCGACCGCCGCCCCATCACCTACCACGTCAGGCCGGGCATGAATCTCAACAGTCAACACAGCCCTACTTGAGGAGGTCTGGGTCTTGGGGTCCTTGACCACGGTGCGACCCGGGACGAAACCGACTCCTCGCCGAACTCTCAGTACCCAGTGTGTGGTGTCCACGTCGCCGCGGCGCAGCTCGGATAGTTCGCCCTTGCGTAGGGCACACCACGCTGCGAGGAGCACCATGAGCCGGTATCGCTCCGGTGTCGCGTCGGCAAGGGCCTCGAGTTCGTCAAGGGATGCCGGCTGAGTCGCGCCTGTTCGTTGGACGTTGCCGGCGCCGCGGATGTGCACCGGGTTGCGATCAATCAGTTCCTCATCGAGTGCCGTGTTGAGGATGTTGCGTAGAAGGTCGTAGGCGTGTTTTCGAGCATGCGGCTTGCCTGGGCCGACGCTTCGGTACCAGGTGGCGACGAGGGCGCGATCAATCTCCGAGAGCGGGACTACGGCAAACGTGGGGAGGAGATGATGCTTGAGCAGCTGGGCGTAGTTGTTTCGTGTGCTCGCTGCGAGGTCCCGATGTGCGAGCCAGTCCTCTGAGTACGGCCCGAAGGTGCAGCGCCGTAGCCGGGCCCGGCGGTCGTACTCCAGCTCCAACCGCACATTCGGTGCCCGCCAGCTCACAGGGTCTTCGCTCAAATGCCGTTCGGCAGCGAGCCAGGCCTCGGCGTCGATCTTGGCTGTGAACGTCTCCGGGGCTGTGTGCGACCGGAAGTCAGGACCGGTGTAGCGCGCTTGGTAGCGACCCGAGCCGAGCCGGCGGATCGATCCGAAGGACCTCTTTCCCGGCATCCCGGACCCCCTCATTTCGTGCCAGATACGTGCCAGATGAAGCCCGATCGTGCCAGATACGTGCCAGATAAAAGGGTACTCGTGCCGCCTATGTCACCGTAAACCCGCAGTTCAGAGGCCATTTGACGCAGAAGCCAGTCCTGCTGGGAGAATATTCGAATCCTTCACCTGCCACCAGTGCGAAGAGCCCCTTGACCTGCGGAAACGCAGTGTCGAGGGGCTCTTCTTCGGGCTTCTCGGCATGAATGTGGGTCGATTTAGGGATCCGTGCCTGTGGCTCGCTCGTGTGGGAGGACGTGTTCGATGGGTCCGAGGGTGACCTTGATCAGGGCGAGGGCGGCGTTTGGCGGTGTGAAAGCCGTAGGCCCGGTTGATGATGAGCCGGACGCATCAGCCGGCTCCTGCCCCCACGACGACCCCGGGCCACGTGTCGAATCAGTCGCGGTCGACGCGTCGCCCGGCGAGGTCTGCGCGTAGGGTGATGTTCTCCTGCGCGGTCAGCGGCGCCAGCAGGTTGAACGCCTGGAACACGAAGCCGAGGCGGTCGCGGCGCAGGATCGTGCGTTCGCGGTCAGTCAGGGTCGCCAGGTCGGTCTCGCCGACGAACGCCTGCCCCGAGGTGAGCGTGTCGAGCCCGGCCAGGCAGTGCATCAGCGTGGACTTGCCCGACCCCGAGGGGCCCATGATCGCGGTCAAGGCACCAGCGGGGAACCCGACGGTCACCCCGTCCAGCGCGTGCACCGGGGTTCCTCCGACTTCATAGGTGCGGCGGGCGTCGACGACCCGGGCCGCGACCGTGATCGTCTGCGGGAGAACCAGGTCGAGTGTCGTGTCCGTCATGACCGACGTCCTGTTCGCGGCTGCGCGAGGGCTCCCGGGGGACGTCAGGCGACATCTCATCCATCACGGAGGCGACCATGCCGGGGCGATGCGGGGTTGGACCCACTGAAGGGAAGTCGGGACGCGCGGTTCGCTTTGAGGACGACAGATCTGCCTCGGACGTTGTCAGTGGTCGATGCGGACCCTACGTGGGCAGCTTCCCGGTCCCCACAGTACGCGCGGGGTTGCGCCGCTCCGACGGCGCTCTGCGGAGGCGAACCTCTGGATGATGCGAGAGATGCTCCTGAACCTGCGCGAGCGCACAGCCACCCCTGGCTGAGGGCCGGCGGGAAGCCTGCACCCACCTCGATTGGGTGTCTGTCGACCCGCGGAGGAGTGTGGAGGCGGAGGGATCACATGACGAACGTCCCGCGGTTCATCGGTGTCGTGCTGCTCACCGGTCACGGTCTCATCCATCTGCTCGGCGCCGCCAAGGGGTTCGGCTGGGCCGAGGTCGACCAGCTCTCCCAGCCGATCGGCCCTCTGGCCGGTGGAATCTGGTTCGTTGCCGCCGTGCTCGTCTGTGTCGCGGCCGCACTGCTGGGAAGAGGCGCCCCGACGTGGTGGTGGGCAGTGGCCGGCGCCGCAGCAGTGACCTCGCAGGTGGCCATCGCCACCTCATGGGGCGACGCCAAGGCAGGCACCGTCATCAACGTCCTGCTCATCCTCGGCGCCGCCTACGCGTTCGCGTCGGTCGGCCCGACCAGCTACCACGCCCAGTGGCACGACCGAGCAACCCAGGCACTGTCCGACGCCGAACCTGCAGGCCCGATCGTCACCGAGGCGGACCTCGTCGACCTGCCGGCACCACTGGCCGCGTACGTCCGCCACTCCGGCGCGATCGGCAAGCCGAGGGTCACCAGCTTCCGCGCGGACATCCACGGCAGAATCCGAAGCCGCCCCGACGCGGCCTGGATGCCGTTCACCGGGAAGCAGGTCAACACCTACGGGGCGCGACCTCAGCGGGCATTCATTCTTGACGCCACCCGGGCGGGTCTGCCGGTGACCGTGCTGCACCTGTACGACCACGCCACCGCGACCATGCGCGCCACGCTGCTGTCGGTGGTCACCGTCGTCGACGCGGCCGGACCCGAGATGGACCACGCAGAGACCGTGACGGTCTTCAACGACCTGGTCGTGCTCGCCCCGGGCGCCATCGTCGACGCGCCCGTGCGATGGACCGGGATCGACGCCGACCACGTGCGGGGTGTGTTCACCACCGGTGACCAGAGCGTGACGGCGGTGCTGACCTTCGACGCCGAGCACGACCTGGTCGACTTCGTCTCGTCGGACCGGTACCGGGCCTCTGCTGATGGCGCGACATTCGACCGTCAGGGGTGGTCCACGCCCCTGACGGCGCACCAGGAGGTCGGGGGTTACCGGCTCCCCACGGTCGGCGAGGGCCGGTGGAGTGCGCCGGAGCCCGAGGGCACGTTCACGTACGTGGAGTTCCACCTCGACGACATCCACGTCAACGTCCGCAGCGCACGATGACCACACCACCGGCGGCAGTCGTGGCCCCGGGGCGCACCCGGTGCACGGCGAAGTGTCGATGACCCCTCCCCGAGTCCTGCGGATCTCGTGGATGCTGTTGTCCCTCAGCCTGGTGTACGTCATCGTCACCGCGGCCTGGATCGCGACCGAGAACCGGAACCTTCTGCCGGTCATGGGGATCCTGACGATCTGGTCCGCGGTCGCCCTCGTGCTGTTCATGGTCGAGATCCACCGTGGCACCGCAGAGTTCCACTGAAGCGACAGTCTGACTGCTCCTGCGCCGGCAGCCCTGTTCCACCGTGGCTGCGGCAAGTCGCGCGCAGCGGGCCCACCAAGGTCCCTGCCGCCGGCCCGCTGGTGCCCACCCCGAGCACCTCCCACCGTCTCGAGGTCGAGCAGGCCCACCAGCCCCTCAGCGAACATGGGGTGTCATCGACCACCACCACGCCGACGCTGTCGGGGCCCGCGCACGGGCTGGGCCCGCCTCGGGGCGTGGGTCCAGGGCACCGCTTGGCGCCCGCATCGCCCTGCACTCGCGTAGTCCCGGGCGGGAAGTGCGTCACCAGGCCCTGGTCGGCGCACGCGGGGGGAGGTACCCACATGCCACTGTCGGAGCTTCCGCTGCCCGCCACCGGGCCGGTCGTGGACGAGATCGACCAACGCCTGGCCGCTCTGCTCGAGGCCGCACCCGACGCGCTGGTCTGTCTGAACCCCGGCGGGCGGATCGCCGCCGTGAACGGGCAGGTCGCCACGATGTTCGGGTACCAACGCGAGCAGCTGCTCGGCGCCGAGGTCGAGATCCTGCTGCCTGAGGCGCTTCGCGCCGAGCATGTGCTTCACCGCGCGGACTTCACCCGGCGGCCGCACGTGCGCTCGATGGCGCCGGGGATGAACCTGGTCGCCCGGCGCCGCGACGGGTCCGGGTTCCCCGTCGAGGTCTCCCTGGTGCCGTGGCTGGCCCGGGAGCAGGGCTGGGTGATCGCGGCCATCCGTGATGTGACCGAGCAGCGCGCCCTGGAAGCGGCAACCGCAGAGAGCGAGGCGCGCCTGCGGCAGATCGCCGAGAGCGTCGGCCTGGTCTTCGTCCTGATGCAGCCGCACCCTCCGAAGTACCTGTACGTCAGCCCGGGCGCGCAACGCCTCAGCGGTGTGCTGACCCGCTCCCAGGTCGACCCCGAGCTCGAACATGCGATGGACCTGCTACACCCGGATGACCGGGCCGCGGTCGAGGGAGGGTTCATGGTCCAGGCCCGCGCGGGCCTGCCGGCTGAGTCCGAGCATCGCCTGGTCACCCCCAGTGGTGAGATCTGGGTGCGCGCCGTGGCCACCCCCGTGCAGAACGAGGACGGCCCACCGCAGCGGACCGTGATCACGGTCGAGGACATCACCGACCGCGTCCTGGCCGCTGAAGACCTGCGCATGGCCGCCGAGAGGCTGCGCACGGCCGAGGCCGAAGCGCGCGCAGCCAACCAGTCCAAGAACCAGTTCCTGTCCCGGATGAGCCATGAGCTGCGCACCCCGCTGAACGCCGTCCTCGGCTTCGGCCAGCTCCTGGAGCGCCAGCTGGCCGGCACCGAGCACGCCGACGCGGTCGACTACGTGCTCAAGGGTGCTCGGCACCTCCTGGAGCTGATCAACGACGTCCTGGACGTCTCCCGGATCGAGTCGGGCAAGATGTCGCTCAGCGTGGAGACGATCAACCTGGCTGCCCTGGTCCAGGAGATCCACGAGCTGATGTGCCCCTTGGCGACAGCCTCGCAGGTCACCCTGGTGCCGCCCGTCGGGGACCGGGCCGTGCTCCTGCAGGGCGACCGGAACCGGGTCAGGCAGATCCTGCTGAACCTGCTGTCCAACGCGATCAAGTACAACAAGGACGGCGGACGCGTCTGGCTGACCTGGGCGGCGCACGACGACGTGGTGCAGCTCAGCGTGCGCGACGAGGGGGCCGGCATCGCCCCCGAGCTCCACGAGCGCCTGTTCCAGCCCTTCGACCGCCTGGGCGCCGAAGGCGGCGACATCGAAGGTGCCGGCATCGGGCTGGCCCTGAGCCGCTCGATGGCCGCGCTGATGGGGGGCGCGGTCGACGTGCAGTCCGCGCCCGGGCACGGGGCCACCTTCACGCTCACCCTGCCCGCCGGCACCCGGGACGAGCCCGACAGCCCGCCGACCGGCACGACATCGGTCCCGGTGGTGCACGACGGCGTGAGCGGACCGGACCGCGCAGGCACGGCCACTCTGCTCTACATCGAGGACAACGAGCCGAACGTGCAGGTAATCGCGCACCTGCTGGCGCTGCGTCCCGGGTGGACGATGATCCACGCCGCCCTGGGAGGACTGGGCGTCGAGCTCGCCCGCGCGCACCTGCCCGACCTGGTCCTGCTCGACCTGCACCTGCCCGATCTCGACGGCAGCGACGTGCTGCGGGCTCTGAAGGGGCGCGAAGACACCAAGGCCATCCCGGTGGTGATCCTCAGCGCAGACGCCTCCCCTGGCCTGGACCGAAAGCTCGTGGACGCCGGCGCCGAACGCTTCCTGACCAAACCGCTGGACGTCGCTGCCGTGCTCGCCCTGCTCGACGACATCACCCGCGGCCCCGCGGCCGCGCGTCCCCTCGTTCCCGCGGCCCCTCGTTCCCTCGTTCCCGCGGCCCCTCGTTCCCGCGTCCCCTCGTCCCCTCGTCCCCTCGTCCCCGCGGCCCCTCGTCCCGTCGTCCCGTCGTCCCCGCGTCCCCGCGTCCCCTCGGCCCGCGATCGCCCGGGCGCTCGGCGGTGCCGGCTGTAGCGCGCCGTCCCGGCCTCGGGCGCCACTGCCCCTACATTGGCTCGGTATGGAGGCCACGCCCCCCACCCTGACGGTCGCGCCGTTCCGGGACCGGCCGTTCTGGAACCGCACCTGGCTCGTCGTCGGGGTGCTGCTGCTCGTGCTCTTCCTCGCGTACGTGGTGCGGCAGGGGGCCTCGACCCTCTACTACGTGCTGATGGCCTGGTTCGTCGCGCTGGCGATGGAGCCCGCCGTGAGCAGGCTGGCTGAGCGGATGCGGCGTGGGCTGGCGACCGGAGTGGTCATGCTCCTCGTGGCGCTGGGGCTCGTCGTGTTCCTGTGGATCTTCGGGAGCCTGTTCGTCGACCAGGTGAGCAGCTTCATCGGCGCCCTGCCCCAGATGGCGGCCGACGCGCTCGAGTGGTTCAACCGGGCCACCGGCTCGAACTTCACCTTCGACACCATCCTCGAGCGCCTCGGCATCAGCCCGGCTGACATCGCGGCGTATGCCGACGACGTCGCCTTCGGCGTGCTCAACGTCCTGGGGTCCATCCTGTCCGGGTTCTTCGGTGTGTTCATCCTGCTCTTCTTCGTCTTCTACGTGTCGGCGGGGATGCCGGCCCTGCGCGGGTGGATCGCGCGGCGGATCCGCCCCGACCTGCAGGTGCCGTTCCTCGCGGCGTGGGACCTCACCGAGATCAAGGTCGGCGGCTACATCGCGGCGCGCATCGTGCTCGCCGCGGTCAACTCCGTGCTCAGCGGCATCGTCTTCTTCGCCATCGGCCTGCCCTACTGGCTGCCGCTGGCCCTGTGGACCGGCATCGTGGCGCAGTTCGTGCCCAACGTCGGCACCTACATCTCCATCGCCCTGCCCGTGCTGGTCGGCCTGACCTCAGGCACCCCGATCCTCGGCGTCTACGTGCTGATCTGGGGCATCGCCTACCAGCAGGTCGAGAACCTCACCATCGAGCCGCGTATCTCGGCGCGGGCCGTCGACCTGCACCCCGCGGTGTCCTTCGGCGCAGCCCTGCTCGGGGCCCAGCTGTTCGGCCTCTCGGGCGCGCTGCTCGGCGTGCCCGTTGCCGCCACGGCGATGGCGCTGCTCGAGATCTACAAGCGCCGCTACGAGCTGACCCCCGAGACCGAGCAGCGGGTCGCCGCGCTCGTCGCCCCGAGCGCTGACCGGGCGTGGGGCGACGACGACGAGGAGGATGCACCCGTCCCGGAGGCCGTGCCGCCCCGGCCGTCGCCCGCGGATCCCGGGCCCGCCGAGGACCACCCTCATGGCAAGGAGACGGCATGACCTCCCGACCTCGCAGGATCGGCGGCATCGTGCTGCTCGTGCTCGCCGCCCTGCTCGTGCCGGTCGCGCTCATCGCGACCTGGACCGCACGCACGGTCACCGACACCGACGCGTTCGTCGCCCGGGTCGCCCCGGTGGCCGCCTCGCCGGAGGTGCAGGCGCTGCTCGAGCAGGAGATGACCGAGCAGGTCGTGCAGGCGATCGACGCACGGGTCGAGCCGCGGGTCTCGGGGGCCATCGACGAGCTGGCGGCCCCGGACCTCGTCAAGGGCCTGCTGCGTGACCTCGCGGGCAGCCTCGGGGGCGCGGTCGAGACGCGCACGGCATCCGTCGTGGCGAAGGTCGTGCAGGCACCCGAGTTCGCCGGCGCGTTCGCGGTGGCCACCCGCACGGCCCACACCGACCTCGTGGCGGCCCTCGACGGCGGCGCCACGACCGGGGCCCTGGTCACCGAGGGTGACACGGTGAGCATCGAGCTCACAACGGTCGGCGACGCCGTGCGCCAGGAGCTGGTCGGCGCCGGGTTCAGCTTCGTCGACCGGCTACCGACCCTCGAGGCGTCGGTGCCGATCACCACGGTCGAGCAGCTGCCGACCTGGCAGGGCTACTACCGGCTGCTCGGCGTGCTCGTGTGGCTGGGGCCGCTGCTCGTGCTGGTCCTCGCCGTCGCCGGCGGGTGGCTGGTCCGCGACGTCGCGGTGGCGGGGCTCTGGTTCACGGGCGCGGCCCTGCTCGCCCTCGTGGCGACGGTCGTCGCCGTGCGGGTGGCGGTGTCGAGCGCGACGGACCGGCTGACCGACCCGGTTGCGGCGGATGCCGCGCAGGCGGTGGTCTCGACGATCACGGACACGCTGGCGCGCAACGCGACGGTCGTCGGCATCGTGCTCGTCATCGGGCTGGCCGTCCCGGCGTACGTCGCCGGGCGGCGTCGCCTGGCGCCGCAGCCCGCCTGACGCCGCAGCCCGTCTGACCGGGGGCCTCGAGCTTCAGGTCGCCCCACACCGCGACCTCGACGCCCTCGTGCGGACGCCGGGCGCGCCCGGCGCGCGCTCGGTGGAGCGCGAGCGACACCGAGACCCTTCGCCGGCGGGACGCCTGCGGCCCGGGCCACGACACCGGCGGGTCGGCGACGCGACGGGGCGTTCCACGGGCAGGGACGGCAGCGACACGTTCATTACTCGCGAGTCACCTCGAGATGGTGACAGTCTCGTGGATCGGCGGTACCGAGCCCGCCCGAGAGACGACGCGCACACCGCACCCCGGGAGGACCACCGATGTTCCAGCGGATCGCCATCGTCAACCGCGGAGAGGCCGCGATGCGGCTCATCCACGCCGTGCGTGACCTCAACGCGCAGGCCGGTCCTGGCGGACGCCGCATCGAGACGGTGGCGCTGCACACCGAGGCCGAGCGCTCGGCCATGTTCGTCCGCGAGGCCGACGCCGCCCACGACCTGGGCCCCGCGTCGCTGCGCCCCTACCTCGACCACGCCGTGCTCGAGCGCGCCCTGCTCGAGACGGGTGCGGATGCCGCGTGGGTCGGCTGGGGCTTCGTGGCAGAGGACCCCACCTTCGCCGAGCTGTGCGAGCGCATCGGCGTCACCTTCATCGGCCCCAGCCCGGAGGCGATGCGCCGGCTCGGCGACAAGATCGGCTCGAAGCTCCTCGCCGAGGAGGTCGGCGTCCCCGTGGCCCCGTGGAGCCGAGGCGGGGTCGACACCCTCGACGACGCGATCGCAGCGGCGTCCCGGATCGGCTACCCCCTCATGCTCAAGGCCACCGCCGGAGGCGGCGGGCGCGGCATCCGCAAGGTCGCCTCCGACGCCGAGCTCACCGACGCCTACGAGCGCACGCGCGACGAGGCCCAGCGCGCGTTCGGCTCCGGTGTGGTGTTCCTCGAGAAGCTCGTGACCGGGGCGCGGCACGTCGAGGTCCAGGTCATCGCCGACGGCCAGGGCTCGGCCTGGGCGATCGGGGTGCGTGACTGCTCGGTGCAGCGCCGTAACCAGAAGGTGATCGAGGAGTCGTCCTCGCCGGTGCTCGACGTCGCACAGACCGGCGAGCTCAAGGCGTCCGCCGAGCGGCTCGCCATGGCGGTCGGGTATGCCGGCGCGGGCACCGTGGAGTTCCTCTACCACCCGCGCGACCGCTTCTTCGCCTTCCTCGAGGTCAACACCCGCCTGCAGGTGGAGCACCCGATCACCGAGTCGGTCACCGGCACCGACCTGGTACGGCTCCAGATCCACGTGGCGTCCGGCGGGCGGCTTCCCGGCCACCGTCCCGACGAGGTCGGCCACGCCGTCGAGGCGCGCCTCAACGCCGAGGACCCCGACCGCGACTTCGCGCCGGCACCGGGGCGCATCGCTCACCTCGAGCTGCCGTCCGGCCCCGGCATCCGGGTCGACACCGGTGTCGCAGAAGGCGACTCGATCCCCGCAGACTTCGACTCGATGATCGCCAAGATCATCGCCCACGGCCGCGACCGCGACGAGGCCCTGGCCCGACTGCGCCGTGCGATGCGCGAGACGACCGTGGTCATCGAGGGTGGCGCGACCAACAAGTCGTTCATCCTCGAGCTGCTCGACCAGCCGGAGGTGGTCGCCGGGTCGGCCGACACCGGGTGGATCGACCGGGTGCGCGGCGAGGGTCGTCTCGTCGCGCGCGAGCACTCCGGCGTGGCCCTCGTCGTCGCCGGCATCGAGGCCTACGAGGAGGCCGAGGCCATCGAGCGCACGCGACTGCTCGAGACGGCTCGTGGCGGTCGCCCGCAGGTGCAGCACGACGTGGGTCGGGCGGTCGACCTCAAGCTGCGCGGCACGGCCTACAAGGTCACCGTCTACCGCACCGGCCCGGCCCGCTTCCGGGTCTCCGTCGCCGAGCCTGCCGGTCGGGTCGTCACGGTCGAGGCCGACCTGGAGAGGATCGGGGCCTACGCGAGCCGGGTCACCGTCGGGGGTCGGTCGCATCGTCTGGTCACCGCCTCCCACGGCCCCGTGCAGCTCGTCGAGGTCGACGGTGTCACGCACCGGGTCAGCCGTGACGAGGGTGGCGTGCTGCGTTCCCCTGCACCGGCGCTCGTCGTCGCGACGCCCCTCGCGGTCGGTGACGAGGTGGCCGCTGGGGCCGCGGTGCTCGTGTTGGAGAGCATGAAGATGGAGACGGTGCTGCCGGCTCCCTTCGCCGCTCGGCTCAAGGAGCTGCACGTCGCCACCGGCAGCCAGGTCGAGACCGGTGCGGCCCTCGCCCGGCTCGAGCCGACCGGTGGCACCGAGGAGGCAGCCGCGGAGGGTGCCGTGGACGCTCCCGACCTCGAGCTCCCGGAGGACGTCCTCAACGGTGACGTCGCCGAGCGGGCCGTTCGCGCCCGGGCCGACCTGTCCGCGATGCTCCTCGGATACGACCTCGACCCCGGCCACGAGACCCGCACGCTCGCGGGTTACCTCGTCGCCCGCGACGAGCTCGCGGCGGGCGGCGGGCTCTCGCCGGTGCACGACGAGATGGACCTCCTGACCGTGTTCGCCGACTTCGCCGAGCTGAGCCGCAACCGGCCCGTCGGTGAGGAGGCCCACGTCGAGAACCGGGTGCACAGCCCGCGCGAGCACTTCCACACCTACCTGCAGACCCTCGACCCCGAGCGCGGCGCACTGCCTGCCGACTTCGTCGGTCGCCTCGAGCGGGTGCTGGGTCACTACGGCGTCGCCGGCGTCGAGCGCACCGACGCCCTCGAGGGCGCGGTCTTCCGGGTCTTCCTCGCCCAGCAGCGCTCGGCCCCCGAGGTGTCGATGGCCACCTCGATCCTGCAGCGCTGGCTCGTCGAGCCTGCCCCGATCGTGTCTTCCGACTCCGCGCACGAGCTGCTCGACCGGCTGGTGTCCGCCACCCAGCTGCGATTCCCCATCGTCGGCGACCTGGCCCGCAGCGTGCGCTTCCGCTGGTTCGACCAACCCCTCGTCGACCAGGACCGCGCCTCGGTGCTCGGGTCGGTGGGCGACGAGCTCGAGCAGATCGACGCGATGCCCGAGGGTGCCGAGCGCACCGCCCGGCTGGACGCGCTCGCGGCCATCCCGGAGCGCATCGTCCGCTTCCTCGGTGACCGGCTGCGCCACGAGGTGCCCGCGCGCGAGCCGATGCTCGCCGTCCTGATCAAGCGCCACTACCGCGAGTACGCGCTGCATGACCTGCGCGAGGTCACCGTCGACGGCAGGGCCGTCGCGACCGCCGACTACCGCCTCGACGGGCGCGACTCGCACCTGGTCAGCACGTCCGCGACGGTCGACGAGCTGGCCGACGGCACCGGGCTCTCCGCGCTGCTCGCCGACCTCGTCGCCGACCGGCCGGCCGGGCACGAGGCGGTCGTCGACCTCTACGTGCACTGGGGCGACCTGCCGCACGACCAGGAGCAAGCGTCAGCGTTCCTCGCCACCCGCCTGGCCGGGATGCCGTTCGCCACCCGGGTGCGGCGCGTCGCCGTGGGCGTCGTGCCCGACGACGACCGCGAGATCGGCTACTTCACCTTCCGCCCCCAGCCCGACGGGTCGATGGACGAGGACCGGCCGGTGCGCGACGTGCACCCGATGGTCGGCCGCCGGCTCAACCTGTGGCGGCTGCGTGACTTCGAGCTCACCCGGCTCGAGGCACCCGAGGACGTGCTGCTCCTGCACGCCGTCGCGGCAGGGAGCCCGCAGGACCAGCGGCTGGTCGCCCTGGCCCAGGTGCGCCAGCTCGTCGTGGTGCGCGACGAGAGCGGCAAGGTCACCGCCCTGCCACACATCGAGCGCGCCCTGGCCAACTGTCTCGAGGCGATCCGCCGCGCCCGGGCCACCCTCGGCGCCGGCGCCCGGCTCGACACCAACCACGTCTGGCTGCACATCTGGCCGCCCGTCGAGGCCGACCTCGACCAGCTGACCGCCCTGCAGGGCAAGGTGGCCCCGATGACGGCCGGCGCCGGCATCGAGGAGGTCCGCATCGAGGGGGCGATCGCGGGCGAGAACGGCCACACCGTGCCGATCTGTGCTCGCTTCTCGTACCAGCCCGGCTCCGGGGTCACCTTCACCGTCGACCAGCCCGCGACGACCCGGGTCGCCCCCCTCGACGGATATGCGGAGAAGGTGGTGCGGGCCCGGCGTCGCGGCGTGGTCTACCCCTACGAGCTGGTGGCGATGGTGGCCGGCACCGGTGGCTCGGTGCAAGAGCTCGACCTCGACGACGCAGGCCGGCTGGTGCCGGTTTCGCGCCCCTACGGCGAGAACACCGCCGGCCTGATCTGCGGCCTGGTCACCACGCCGACGCCCCTGCATCCCGGCGGCGTGAGCCGGGTGGTGCTCTGCGGCGACCCGCTGCGCGCGCTGGGTGCGGTGGCCGAGCCGGAGTGTGCCCGGGTCATCGCGGCCCTCGACCTCGCCGAGGAGCGCGGCCTACCGGTGGAGTGGTTCGCCCTGTCGGCCGGCGCCCGCATCTCCATGGACTCCGGCACCGAGAACATGGACTGGGTGGCCCGGGCACTGAAGAGGATCATCGAGTTCACCCAGGCCGGGCACGAGATCAACGTCGTCGTCGCCGGCATCAACGTCGGCGCCCAGCCGTACTGGAACGCCGAGGCGACGATGCTGATGCACACCAAGGGCATCCTGGTCATGACGCCGGACTCCGCGATGGTGCTCACCGGCAAGCAGTCGCTCGACTTCTCGGGCGGGGTCTCGGCCGAGGACAACTTCGGCATCGGCGGCTACGACCGGGTCATGGGGCCCAACGGCCAGGCCCAGTACTGGGCCAAGGACCTCGTCGACGCGTACGGCATCCTGCTCGCGCACTACGAGAACACCTGGGTGGCTCCCGGCGAGGCCGGGCCGCGGCGGGCGCCGACCGACGACCCGCACGACCGCGACGTCACCTCCTCCCCGCACGTGCTGGCCGGCAGCGACTTCACCACGGTCGGCGACATCTTCTCGCCGGCGACCAACCCCGACCGCAAGAAGGCGTTCGACATCCGCACGGTGATGCGGGCGGTCGCCGACCAGGACCACGGAATTCTCGAGCGCTGGGCCGGTATGGCCGACGCGGAGACCGCGGTGGTGCTCGACGCACGCCTCGGTGGAATCCCGGTGTGCCTGTTGGGGATCGAGTCGAAGTCAGTGCCGCGGCGGGGCGTTCCCCCGACCGACGGGCCAGACGTCTACACCGCGGGCACGCTCTTCCCGCGCTCGTCGAAGAAGGCTGCCCGGGCGATCAACGCAGCGAGCGGCAACCGGCCCCTCGTCGTGCTCGCCAACCTGTCCGGCTTCGACGGTTCACCCGACTCGATGCGCGCGCTGCAGCTCGAGTACGGCGCGGAGATCGGCCGGGCCGTGGTCAACTTCGACGGCCCGATCGTGTTCGTCGTCATCTCGCGCTACCACGGCGGTTCGTTCGTGGTGTTCTCCAAGGCGCTGAACCCGCGGATGACGGTGCTGGCGGTCGAGGGGTCGTTCGCCTCGGTCATCGGCGGGGCACCCGCGGCCGCGGTCGTGTTCGCCCGTGACGTCGACGCCCGCACGGCGGCCGACCCCCGGGTCGCCGACCTGCAGGCCCGGGCGCACGAGGCCAGCGGGGCGCAGCGCGCGGCCCTGGCGACCGAGCTGGCCACGGTGCGCACGGCGGTGCGGGCCGAGATGCTCGGCAAGGTGGCCTCCGAGTTCGACCGGGTGCACGACATCCACCGGGCGGTCGAGGTCGGCTCGGTCGACGCCGTCATCGCCCCGCACGAGCTGCGGCCGCGGATCATCGCCGCGATCGAGGCCACCGCGACCCCCTGACCACCCGGTCGAGAGTAGAGAACACGCCGTCTGGCTCCAGGACCACACGGCGTGTTCTCTACTCTCGACGAGGTGGGGGCGCCCGGTCAGCGCACGACCTTGAGGTTGAAGTGCGCGGTGCCGAGCGCTCCCATCAGGCGCAACCAGACCGGCAGCACCATCTCCGTGCCGCGGGCGGACTCGATGCCGCCGAGGTCGATCACGTCGTCGTGCCCGAACGAGGTGAGCAGCTCGGTCACCGTCGCCTTGGCACCGGCGTCGTCACCCGAGACGAACACCGTGCTGCTCGCCCCGAGGGTCTGCGGGTGCACCATCAGGTCGGCGTTGAGGGTGTTGAGGGTCTTGACGACCAACGCCTCCGGGAAGGCCCGCTGCAGCTGCTCGCCGAGCGAGTCGGTGTCCTTGACGAACAGGGTGGGCGGGAACCCGTTCGAGAAGTCGAGGGGGTTGGAGATGTCGACCAGCGGCTTGCCGGCCAGGTTCTCGGCGCCGGCGAGGCCGAGCACGGCCATGGCGGCGGAGCCGTTCGTGGCGTTGACGACGAGCTCGGCACCGGCGGCGGCCTCGGCATGGGTGGCCAGCCCCACGTCGGCGTGCTCGGCGTGCCAGGTCGAGAAGGGCGCGGTGCCCATGGCGTCGGGTTCGGAGCGGGCGAGCGTGGCCTGCGGGTCGCGGGTGCCGACGACGACGGCGTGGCCCAGCTCGTGGAGCCGGCCGGCGATCGCGCGACCGACCGAACCGGTGCCGAGGACTGCGATGTTCATGGGAGCTCCTGAGATCGGGAGACGAAAGTAGACAGGTCTGTCTACGTCGAGGTGGACGCTAGCAGACAGGTCTGTCTACTATCAACCCATGGCTCCCCCCACTGCCCGCGAGCGCATCCTCGACACCGCGTTCCGGCTCTTCTACGCCCGCGGCATCCGGACCGTCGGCGTCGACCTGATCATCGCCGAGTCGGGCGTGGCCAAGGCGACGTTCTACAAGTGGTTCCCGGCCAAGGACGACCTGGTTCTCGCCTACCTCGACCAGGTCGACGGCATCTGGAGCGGGCAGCTGCACCAGGCCGCGGAGGCCGCCGGCCCCCATCCGGCCGACGAGCTCGTGGGGCTCTTCGACGCGCTCGGCAGCGCGTGCCGGCGCGAGGGCTACCGTGGCTGCGCCTTCCTCAACACGGCCGCGGAAGCGGCGCCCGGCACCCCCGTCCACGACCGCACGGTCGCGCACAAGACCGCGGTCCTCGAGTGGGTCACGGACCTGGCCGCGGATGCCGGGGCGCCCGACCCGCGTGGGCTGGCTCGCTCGCTCACCCTCCTGCTCGACGGCGGGCTCGCCAGCGGTGCCCTCGACGCCGACCCGGATGCCGCCGCGCAGGCTGGGAAGTCGGCTCGCGTCCTCGTCGACGCGGCGGTTCACCCCAGGGGATAGCCCCGCACGAACCTCCAGCGGCCCCTCCCGGTCCTGGGTGGTGGGCCGCACCACAGCTCGACCGCGGTGACGACCTGGCGGGTGCTCGGGGAACTCCTCGGCCACCGCGTCGATCAGGGCCGTCACCGCGTGCACCTCGCCGAGCTCGACGAACAGCACGTCGTCACCGAACCACGCCGTGTGCTTCCCGGTCACCGTGAACGAGGGGAAGCGCGCGAAGAGCCGCTGGAGCCGGCCGTGTCGGTCGCCGTTAGCGCGGCCACCGGGCGGAAGGGGTAGGTCACCCTCACGTGGGCCGGCACCCCCACGCGTGCCGCTGCGTGCAGGCGGGCGCGAGCCGCTCCCACGGCCGGCTCCCGCCGGGCAGCGAAGCAACAGCGCGGACTCCTCGTCGGGGGGGCGTTCACCAGCCCACCCGACCCCGCCGGTAGCGATGGCGCCACCGAGATCCCGGGCGGGGTCGTGGCAGGCTGGTGGCGTGACCACCGTCGGGCTCGTGCTGGCCGCCGGCGCCGGCCGCCGGATGGGCGGGCCGAAGGCGCTCGTGCGGCTGACCGAGCGTGGGCCCTCGCTCGTGGAGACGGCCGTGGCCCGCGTGCTCGCGGGCGGCTGTGACCGTGTCGTGGTCGTCGTCGGGGCTGCGGGCGACGAGGTCGCAGCCCTCCTGCACGCCACCGGGGCGGAGGTCGTGCACGCCGACGACTGGGCCGAGGGGATGGGGGCGTCGCTGCGCGCCGGGCTCGCCCACCTCGGGCCGGGCGACGACGACCTCGCGCTCGTCACCCTCGTCGACCTGCCCGACGTCACCGCGGCGGTGGTCGAGCGGGTCCTCGCGACGGCGCGGGGTGACAAGCCCGCGGCACTGGCGCGGGCCGCCTACGCCGGGGTGCCGGGTCACCCGGTCGCCCTCGGGCGCGACCACTGGGCCGCGGTCACCATCGCCGCCCGCGGCGACCGAGGTGCCCGCGACCACTTCGCGGTGACTCCGCACCGGCTCGTCGAGTGCGGTGACCTCGCGACGGGGCGCGACCTCGACACGGCCGGTGACCTCGATGACCTCCAGCGGGGATGATGGCGACGTGACCGACCCCGAGCACCGCTGGCCGAGCAGCGTCTACGCCCATGGCCACGAGCCCGACCCACGCTTCTCGCTCGCGAACGA
>Ga0335397_10005426_pt1 | contig 16698 bp, 11 predicted proteins | sample MAT04_FD_205740 | JGI IMG/M metagenome (GOLD analysis project Ga0335397, IMG submission 205740) | Freshwater microbial communities from Lake Fryxell liftoff mats and glacier meltwater in Antarctica - MAT-04 (spades assembly) (version 2) ... | reverse complement strand
CCGCCTCCATTCCGCGTCAGCGAGAGGAGCCGACCCATCGCGTCGTAGACGTAGTCGAGAGTCACGGCCGGCACCTGCGCCCGCATCGCCGCCGACTGCTTCTTGAGGATGTTGCCCAGCGCGTCGTACTCGTAGCGGGTGACGCCGCGCGCCACCGAGTCGGACGTCCACGGGAAAGTCACCGCCGTGGTGTTTCCGAAGTCGTCGACTTCGTAGTCAATCCACCCGGCCGTACACGTCTCGGTGCCGCCGTTGCTGTGATTCATCGCGCACTGGGACGCGCCCGGCGTCGACGCGCCGCAGCCCGCCGCGACGCGCCGAACGTTGCCTTGCTTGTCGTACTCGATGCAGGTGCGGTTGCCGCCGCCTTGAGTCAAGTCCGGGTAGGCGTCCATCTCGGTAATGCGGTTGGCCCTGTCGTACGTCATCCACTCGCACGCGTAAGAGTTGGTGTCGCAGAAGTTGGGCGCCGTGGTGAAGGGCTTCCCTTGTGCGATGAGGTTGTTGGCCGCGTCGAACTTGCGCTTCGTCTTGAGGGTGCCCGACGCATTGGCGGCGGCCAGGAAGTGATCCAGTTGCGGCGGTCTTAGAGATCCACTTCGCGTTGCAGGAAACAGTGGGGCAGCAGGTCTGTTGAGTCGTTCGTGTGACCCGCCGCAGCGAGCGACGGGCCGAGCGCCGCATTGCCCAACGAGCTGGGCACTCTGTTGGTGGCGCGAGGCGCGTCGCGAGCGCAGGCGCACCTTGGGCGCGCTCGATCGGCTTCGGTTGCTCTGATGGGCGTGCGGTCGCGCTCCGTTCCTGAGCCGCAGGTCCGGCGTTTGGCCCGTTCCGCTCGGGATCCGTTTCGCGTCAGCGTGCTCGCTGCTTCACGCCCAGCGTCAGTCGTCGCGAATGAGACGACCGGTCACGGCCCGGTAGCTGGCGATCAACTCGCGCAGACTGGCCGCGAGAATGAGAATCGACTCGGCGATTGCCAGGTGCGGAGGACTCGGTTCGTCGCTCGGCGGCTGCCCGAGCGCCGCTGGGTGCTCGGCTCGCAGCGTCCGTACAGCGAGCAGCAGGTTCGTGTCGAGGGCGGCCAGGATTGCGCGCTCGGAAGCCATCAGGATCTGCTCCGTCGTGGGTAGCCAGGCTTCCTCGGGCTCGGTGTGGCTCATGCCTCGACCGCTTCCTGCTCGGCCGGCGGCTGCTGCCCGTGCTCCTCGGCTCGCTTGCGAGCGAGGTGTTGACGGTAGCTGGGGCCATCGATGTCGATGCGAATCGAGGTGGCCGCCAGTCTGTCCAGGACCGCGGCGGCCAGCGTGGCATCGCCCAGGTAGCTGCCCCAGGCCGAGAGCTTGATGTTCGAGGTGATGGCCGTCGTGGCCTCGCCGTGGCGGCGATCCAGAAGGGTGAAGAGCATGTGGGCCGCGGTTGGCTCGTCGTCCCGCCGCTTGAGCTGCCCGAGACCGACGTCGTCGATCACCAACAGCGTGGGCCGGCACCACCTCTTCATTCGTCGCTGGTAGGACCCGTCCGCGAGGCCTGCGTACAAATCGTCGACGAGGTCCACGCAGCGGGTGTAGCGCACCATCCACTCCTGGCCACAGGCCTTGATCGCGAGCGCCTGCAGGATGTGGCTCTTGCCGGTGCCGCTCTTGCCGGTGATGAGCAGATCCTCGTGGCGCTCGACAAAGCCGAGCGTGAAGAGCTCTTCGACGGTGCGGCGATCGAGCCTGGGCTGGAAGGGCCAGTCGAAGCTGGCCATCGTCTTGCGTACCTTCAGGCCGCTGCCCTTGATGCGCCACTCGATGCTGCGCTCGCGCTTGAGGCCGGCCGCAGCAGCGAGCAGACGCTCGACCGCTTCGAGCTCGCCGGGCCGATGCTCCTTTACCCACGCCACGTAACCGTCGACGTCGAGGCCGTTCAGCTCGAGCCGTTCGACGTGTTGTTGGATTTTCTCTCGGACTTCTCCGGTGGGTCCTGAAGTTTTCGGGGGTCGGCTTCGGCGGGGCATGGGGCCTCTCCTTCGGGCAGCGATTTCGCACCTCGGCACGGCAGTGCGTCGTACTCGGTCAAGTCTCTGGGCTCGGTGCAGCTTTGGGTGACGGCGCGCTCGAGCTTCCTCGCCGTGGCCTCGGCCACGTACTCGTCGAGCCGGCGAGGGCTGGAGCGCAACATCAGGATCCGCTCGATCGCCGCATGCTCGAAGGCGCCGTAGGCCCTCGCGTGGTCGAGCGCGCGGACCAGCTCGTCGGTGTCCCATCTCTCCCGCAGGGCGAGCACGCTGCGCGCGTGGTAGCCGGCGGAGCGTGGCAGCGCCTTCTCCAGCGCAACCAGGAAGGCCGCGGCCCGCTCATCCATCGCGGTGAAGGCAACTCGGAGTTGGTCGAGGTCAGGCCCGCGATCCGCGAAGCGGGGACGGTGCCCCTCGAGGATTGACTCGAGCTGCGCGCCCCGCGGCAGCAGCGGATGCTTCGCGATGCACGTCAGGTCAGCCCGGTAGATGAAGAGCTCGTTCTCGGTGACGCGCACCGGAAGGATGTCGGTGACGTAGTCGTAGGGCAACGAGTACCAATTGCTCTCCCAGGCGATGAAGCCCGCGAGGTCGCACAGCTTGTAGAAGACGCGCGCGGTGTCGTACGGGTGCCGGGGCAGCGGCCGCAGCAGCGGTTGCTCCTCGGCGAAGAGCTCCATCCGCGTTCGCCGCTTCATCCGCTTGAGGGGCCGCGCGTCGCAGATGGTGTCCAGCCACTGGGCCAGCTGCGCCTTGAGATCCGCGAAGTCTCGGAAGCTCCGCCCGCGGAAGAAGCTCAAGACCAGCTCGTAGAAACTCCGTTCGACCCGCGGCTTGTCGTTGGGGTGTCTGCGACGACAGGCCACGGGCAAAAACTCGTAGTAGGTGGCGAAGTCGATGAAGCGCGGGTTGTAGATGGGCTGCTGCCCCTCCCAGCGCAGCACCACCGGCTTCTGGCTGTCGTACTTGCAATGCAGCGCTGCGCCTCCGAAGCGCTTGAAGGCGTGGACGTGGCCGTCCATCAGCGGATGCAGCCCGTTCCCCTCGTGGAAGCTGAAAAACTTCCGGGTCGAGTACCGCAGCGTGTAGCCGAAGGCCTGCACCGTCGCGGGCGGCGCGTGCGTGAAAGTCACGTCGTACGGCGACCAGTCGCATTCGCCCATGTCCCCCGGCACCCGCGGCGACGTCGTCAGGCTCGGCTCAGGCAAGACCCGCGGGCGAATCCTGCGCACGAGGTCCTTCACCCCGGTGTAGCCGCCGACGAAACCCTTCCCCCGCAGCTCCTCGAAGACTCGCTGCGCGGTGATGTCCGAGTACGTCTTGATGAGCGCGTCGATCTGCGGCCGGAAGGCATCCAGCTTCGAGGGCCGGACGCGCTGAGGCTTTTGCACCAGCGCCGAGTGAATGACTTCTCGCTTGTCGCCGTGCTCGGCCAGGATGCTGCGCACGGTGTTGCGGCTGATGTGCAGCGCCCGGGCAATGGCCCGCCGGCTCATCTTCTGGCGATGCAGCAACACGACCTCGTGGGTCAGCTCCTCGTCAGTCTTTGGAGACAGGCGTGCCTCCAGGAGAGACGACGGCGCAGGCCGCCTCTCCCAGGCTCTGCAGGGAACGCTCGAGAAGGCGCGCGTGCAGGCGCGCGCTCAAACCCTTCATCGCCCAGGCATCCGCCACCAGTTGTTCGCCGGGCGTACGCCGCGGCGCGCCGCCTTTCGGCGAGGGTGGCGCCGGTAGCGCCGCCGCCTCGAGCAGGCTCGGCCACTTCTGCTGCGGCGCCGCCAGCAGCGCGTCGACCAGACGTGCCGTCTGCCGCGTCGTCAGCCCGCGCCGCGCCACGACTCGCGCTGCCCCGTCCTGGTTGCCGCGCGGCAACCGCACCAACTCCCGCACTGCGGTCGCTGACACCAGCCCCAGCCGGACGCTGGCCGTCAGCTCGTCGGACAGCTCCTCGGCCAGCGTCAGCCGGCGGCACACCCAGCTCTTGTGCCGCCCCAACAGCACCGCGATCTGCGGCTGGGTGAGTTGGTCCTCGCGGTAGAGCGAGCGCACCAGCCAGGCTTCCTCGAGCTCCGACAGACCCGCGCCGACGTTGCAGCGCAACAGCCGCACCTTCGCGCCCGCCGAATCGAGGGTGTGCACGTCGACCCGCAGCTTCGGCCACGACAGCGCGCAGGCGGCGCGTACCCGCTTGAGGCCGTCGAACAACTCGAGGCTGTCGCCCGTCCGGTACGCCTGCACCGGCGTCAACTGCCCGAGCCTCGACAGCGACAGCTGCATCTCTTGCTGCACGTCCGGCGCGCACAGTCGCATCGCGGACAACGTCTGCCCCAGCTCGCTCGGCGCCAGCTCGATGCTCGTGGTTTCCTTCGCCGTCATGCGCGGCAAGGTGGCCCTCTGCGCGGCCGCTGTCGATGCAGGCGCGTGACACGCCCCCCACAAAAGAGGGCTCATCCCCGCGTCTCCACACGGGAAAGTCAGTCGAAGCCGGCGCGTGACAGCGAGCCTTACGGACCAGCCACCACCTGGCTCGTCTCCGCTCCCCCGAGGGAAACGGCCACCAACCGGCGCACCTGGCGCCGGAAGTCGGCGCGTGACAGCAGCTCACGCGCCGCCATCTGGGCCACCATTTCCTCAATCCTTGCCTCGACTTCCGACGGCAAGTCGGCGCGTGACATCGGCGGCTCCAGTCCCGTCACGGGCCGCTTCTGACGACGGCACTTCGCCTGCCGTGCGCGTTCGGCCGCTCGGAAGCGGGCCGGCTCGCCCGCGCGACGCTTTCTCGCCTGACGCCCACGTCGCTTTCGTCGGCACTCTTTGCTGCACGTCTTCTGCAGCTTCCCCGTCCTCGGGTGCGGGTCGAACCTGCGGCCACACTCGCTGCACCGCGACGGCGATCTCCCTCGTCTTGCCCGCATGGCCTCTTGTCGGCCACGCAGATCTCGGCGGACAGTTTCTCTTCGCCGATCGCCGCGGTCACAGCCCGCCGGTGGATCTCATGCCCGCCGCAAAGTGGATCTCATTCAGGCCGCCGCCAAAGCACCGCAAACTGTGCCCGGCAGCGAGGGCAAAACGAGATGCGCGAAACGGAGCCGTGATCTGGATTGCAGGAGCGGGCAAACGGGGTGGCAGCTGCCTGACCGACGGCACGTGCGCCGATCGACGCCGGCTTCTCCGCAGCTTCCCATTCAGCGGTCTTGGTCATGGGCGCGGCGATCAACTCCACCCCGGAGTTGTTGTCCAGCAACGACGCGCTCGCCCGTCGAAATGCGATCCTGATCAGCTGATCATCCGACGGACTCGGGGGCCTCCGCTCGCGGTGCTCGCTCCGGCGCGATCACTATCCGACTCCCCAACGTCGACCTCGACTGTCAAATTGGGTCGGATTTCGGCGGCCGTTCACACAGGCTGCGGTGTTCATGGCGCTCAAGCTCCTCAAGGCCGAGCAAGCCACCAGCTGGCACTGCATCATCGACGAACATCTGAGGATTCCCTTCGAGACCGAGATGCTCGGGGTCACCGTGCGCGTCGAGAAGATCGACCTGCTGGATGACGACTCCATCGTCGCGGTGTGCCGCCGCGGTCAGCACCGTCAGACGGTTCCTCTGCTGGACCTGCCGATGCCGACACCAGCACCCGAGGGCGCGGAATGGATCAAGGCGTACCGGCGCTGGCGGCGGTGATCGATCTACGTTTCCACGGGGATCGGGATTCCAACCTGGAGTGCGACGGGCGTCCACACGTCGACGTTTTGCTCGTCCGTCTCAATCGAGACGATAAGCGCATAGCGCGCGCCAAATGCGCTTCGGTCGCGTTGCGGTTGCTCCTTCCACCACCCGGCTACGGGGAAAATCCCCAGGCACCCGCGTTCGGCCAACTTCGCCGCGGAGCCCTCCCAAATATTCGAATGGAGCGACCCTTTGGTCTCTGCGGCAGCGCCAAAAAACCAGCCCTTGGAGTCCCCGGTCTTGGGCTTCTTCTCAGCTGCTTCGAGGGCGTGCATGTTCAGCCGTTTCCGGAAGGACGGGACCGTCTCCGTGGGAGAAATCAGTTCGAACCGGAGCCCGTGTGAGGCGTAGCTGTACCGTCGCTTCCAGCCCAGCCGCGAAGGATTCGGCTCGACAAAATACGAAAGAGTCACCCGAAGGCGAACGGTGATCGCGCCCAGGTCGGCCAACACTTCCTTTGGCCAGGGCAACTGGTGAAGGTGAATCTGTCCGTACTTTCCCTTGGCAAAAGGTTCGATGCTGTCTTGGACGACGAGAGTCAGCGCGTTCTTCGCGCTCAGTAACGCTCGATTCAGGTCGGCCACGCCGAACCCGTACCGCTGGAGAAGCGCGAGCTTCGCTCTGACGCCGCCTCCTTTCACCACGTGGCTGTGCATCTGCGGCGTCCAGGCAGCCGAATGCGTGATCAACGCCCGAATCGTCTCAGGCCAGTAGGTTGGGTAGCTGGAGGAGATAATGGCCGCCATCCGCGCAGCCTGCGCCGCCGCTGCGCTGGTCGCGCTCGACGCCGTGAATAAATCCTCCGCCGGAAGATGATTCGTAGTCAGGAGGGAAAGCGAATCGGCTGTCATGACCTGCTTCCCGGACGGGCTCACGGCGGCGTTGCCGCCCTCCAGAACGACGTCCGGCTTTATCGGCCACGAAGAATCAAAGGTCACAGATGTGGAGCTGAATGGGGACAACTCGCCAGTCGGAGCGAGCGGATTCCATCCTTTCCAGCCAGGTTCGTCTTCGAGCTGACAAAGCGCGGTGCACGCGCCGACAGTGAGCGCGTTCCAAGCTTGGGCCGGATCGAAGACCGCGGTGTTGTCGCTGACCGTCAGGTGGTCCTTTTGAATGTCCCCAACGTTGCCCGCGCTCAACACGAAGAGTCTGCGGGCGTTGTCCTCTGCATCTCCGAGGTAGATGAGCTCTTCATCGGTCTGGTCGAAGGAGCGACCAGCTGCAAGTGCGTCGACCGCCGCCGACCACGATGTCGGTCGCCCGGCGTCGCAGGGATCAAGTGAGGTGACTGCCATCGAGAAGCACCGCCGTCGACCTGTGCTCTGCACCTCAGCAAGGCTGGTGGCCTGGGCCACGACGCTTCCGTACAACTCGGGCTCGGTCGGCGGCTTGTTCGGCGGGGGAAGAATCTTCACCGACTCGAGGCGATGTCGAAGTCGTACGGGGTCACGGGATTGAAGAACCGGAGTGAGATCACCATAGAGCGCCAGACCGGCCATCTCGGTTCCGTGGCCTTCGTGATCGGCCTTCTGCCAATCTGGTTCGACAGCATGCATATCGTCGACGGCAAGCGCACCTTCGAGGAGTGGGTGCCCCCTGTTCACTCCGGTGTCGAGAATGCAGACCGCGGGCGCATCCGGCGAAGGAGCAGTGGTCCTCGTTTTCAGCTCGTGCATCCACTCGGCTTGCTCGACCGTGCCCATTTTCAAGAACACCGCAGCGGTTTCAATCGCTCGCCGGACCTCAGCAAGGTCATTCAGAATGTCGAGGGAAGTACTCAGCTGTTCCTGTGTGCCGAACACGAGACCAACGATCCGATTCTCGAAACCCAGGAACCGTGAGCCCAGCTTCAGGTGCAACTTCGCGCTGAACTCTTCAAGGCGCTCGCGCTCATGACCGTCGTGCTTGCGGAGCCAGACTTCCCACCAGATGGGAGCGCCAGGTTTTGGAAAAGTCGCCGGGTCATCCGTCCAAAGCGCGCGCAAGGTTGCCAGGCGCAGGCCAGAGATGCTCTCGACCAGCGGCTTGTTTTTCGGCTCGCCACCAATGGTCTTCTTGGACGCGTAGTCCTCGAAGCGCTGAACGAAATATTTGACTTGGCCCCTTGGGACGAAGACCGTCGCGCGTTGCTGTTTGCCGACATCGAGTACAGCGACTACTTCGATGCCTTTGCTCTTGTTCTCGAGGCTCTCGAGTTCAAGATGGAAATCCGGTTGGCTGTCGAACTGGACGTAAAGGCCCGGCTCGGCATTCGTGACGGTCACATCCAACAGTTCGCGTCGCTCGTCGGCCTGAGTTGCCGCGTCGGCAATTGCCGCCTTCAGACCGTCAGCATGCTTCCTCCGGTCCCGCGGCGACGGAGGGACGGGGATTTCCGACATATCCCGTCTGTGCGGCGTGTAGCTTTCCGCGACCGCAGGCGTTCGGACAAGGATGTGTTGTCGATCTCGTGGCGCCATTGGCTTTCTGCGAGGTTACCGATTCGCCGTCTTCCGCTCGGTCAGCGCCGCGGTAAGCGTATCGGTCTGGATAGCAGTGGTGTGATCGAGGATCGCGTTCTTGGCCGCGTGTTCACACGCGCGGGCAATTTCAGCGTGACTCAATCCCTCCGCAGCGATGGAGGCAGAAGGCCAATCCACCGCCGACGTGTCGAGAAGAGCCAAGCGAGCCCGCATGACGTGTTCTGCGACGGGGGCTGACGGCAATCCGTATTCGATGACCGCGTCGAACCGTCGGAACAACGCTCGGTCCAGAAGCTGGGGATGGTTGGTCGCGCCAATGACGAGGCTATCGGACTCATCCTGCTCGAGGAATTGCAGGAACGAGTTGAGCACGCGGCGAATCTCGCCAACATCGTTCTTCGATACCCGCTCGCCGCCCAACGCGTCGAACTCGTCGAAAAAATAAACGGCCCTGGTCTGCTGGACCGCATCAAAGACGAGGCGAAGCTTTGCGGCGGTCTCGCCCATGAACTTGGTGATGATGCCGTCGAGCTGGATCGTAAAGAGCGGAAGGCCGAGTTCGCCCGCAAGGACTGCGGCGGTGAGCGTCTTGCCCGTTCCAGGCGGTCCCACGAGCAATAGTTTTCGCTGCGGCGAGAATCCGTGCTCGCGAAGGCGCTCGTGCTGGCGTTGTTCAAGAAGAACGCGATCAATGCGCTGAAGAATGGCGGTGTCGACGAAGAGGTCCGCCTTGCGCACCTTCGGATAACCGACGGTCAATAGACCGGCGAGCTCGCCCCTTGGCTGGACCAACGGAACTGGTCGGATCCGCGGGGCGGCCAGCGTTTCCTTCGTCCGAAGCTTTGCGTCCTCGATGAGCTTCCGAAGCTCCTGGGCGAATCGCACGTGACCGCTGCGCGCCGCCTGCGCAGCTACCTGGAGAGCAATCGAGTAGAAACGCGTCTCGTCGCCCTCCGCGTGGCATCGAATGAGCGCTTTTACTTGGTCCGCGGTAGCCATCGTTCTGCCCGAGTCCCTTGTAGCTTGAACCCCTGTCGTCCTCCTGAAAACAGCTGCATTTCTACATGTATGGCCCGCCACCCAGTCCCGCAAGTAGCCGCGCCTGGTTCCGCGCAGTCCCACAGGTAAACGTGCCCACCAGTGCGTGCGCCACACCCAACGGCCACGTCGCCGCGCACATCCCGGCACCGCTTCGCTGGTGACTTGATCGACGCGGGTCACTACCTTCGCTCGGTTGGCCGCGCGATCACCGGGTGGGGACCGAATGGCGAGAGTGGATCGGGCTGAGGCGGCGGGACAATTTCTTTCTGCGTTCAGCTGTGAGCGAACGCCATGAGCGTGCTCCCGTTCCTGACGTCGTGGGACCCCACGGACTTGCCAGGCATGAGCGTCGACCCGCTGGGGTTTGACCGCAGCTACTCGTGGCTGGCCGACCTGATCGTCCCCGGACTTACGAACGTTGCGCGTCAGCCCCGTTACTTCAGCCTTCTGTGCGCAGGCGCCGTGCTCGGCGCGGGAGAGCTGGCGCCAACGCCCACGCGAAAGGACATTACCGCCCGCCAAGAGGTCATCCTTCGCCTCGAGCGTCTTTGGGCGCTTGGGCATGCTCTTATCGAGCGGCAGACCCGCGACTTCTCAGCCGGAGTCCGCGGCGTGACGTATGCGAACGCCCATCTCGCAGAGCTTGAGCGACGAAAGGCGCGATCGACGTCGACAAAGTTCAAACTCTTGCTGAGCCAGAGCCGGTACGGCGTCCTGGGCATTTACGCCAATGTCGGCGGTGGCCTTCGGCTCCTAGACCGTGGCTCATTGACAGTGACACCTGACTTCGGCGAGCGGCTGGGCACCCATTTTCTCGAGGCGACCGGCGTCCCCGATTCGGTACGCCGCGCGGTGGCCGACGACTCCGAGCGAGCCGAGGTCCCGCTCGCGGAGCTTGAGGCCTGGGTGCAAAAAGCAGGGGTCGGCGTCACTCCGGGATCCGCCGAGGCGGGACTGCTTGAGGCCGCGTTCAACGGGCATGAACGTCGGTCGCGCTTCGGGGCATCCCTCGCGAAGCTGAAATGGAAAGCCGACGAAACCGAACTCGCATACCTGCTTCGGCTCGAGCAGCGGTTCCCAAAGGATGATCGGGACCTGCGGGAGGTGGCGCGCGCCATTCAAGGCTTTGAAGCGTGCTACCGCCTCGCGGTGCTGGTGCTGGAACGGCTCATGTGGCGCGGGAGGCAGGAAGCGTCCGTGCCTGTCGAGAAGCTCTTGAAGGACAAAGTGCTCACCCAAGTTGCAGATGATCTGCCCAAAGCCGTCGGGCAGTTCTTTGCAGATGTCGACGGTGCCCAGTCGGGCGCCCTCTTAGGCGGCGCAGAGCGAGCGACGGATCTGCGTCGCTTTCTGGCTGACGCCCGGGAAGCCGGCACCGACCGCCGACGGCTGGTGAACGTCGTCTTGAACCGGCACGCCGATGTGCAGCGCGGAAAATTCGAGCGCAACCGACCGAAGGCTCCATGGATTGAACTTGCGAATGAGCACCTCCAATTAACGATGGCTCGCTCGAACCAGGTCAACGGCGAACCCACCGCCCCGTCCGACATTGCGCCTCACGAGTACCGGCTCACGTCCGCGCGGGCGCTGCTGCTCGCACGAGAGGGGAGGTCATGAGTCGGGCGGGCGGGAAGACGAGAAAACTGATGGACCATCTCAGCGGTGATCCCAAGTGGGGCACCCTGCTAGGCGTGATGGCCACGAGCTACGAGTTCGACGCGGATTTCTTCGAGATGGACTTTCTCCCGGCTGTCCTGGGTCTGGGAAGTTGGGACGACGCGGGCTGGACCTCTCGAGTGGCTCTTGAGAAGGACCTGGCAGGACTCGAAGGCGCTTGGGTGGCAGTCGATCAGCGGCGCTACCGAGGGCGACCCCGATCCTGGCGTGTCGAAGTTCGTCCGGCCGTCGGCAACGGCGGAACGACGTTGCACGCGAAGGTGACCGTCCTTGTTTACGAGGCGGCGGTGCGCGTCCAAGTGGCGAGCGCGAATCTCACTGTGCCCGGCTACCGGGAGAATCGCGAAGTGGTCTTCTCTCTGTTGGCCACGCCAAACGCGCCAGAATTTGTAGGGCTCGCCCGGCAGGTTATCGAGGGCATGCCACTCCGCCTCAGTCCGTGGTGGTCGCCCACAGCAGCGAAAGTGCACGCGCTCGCGACGGCCCGCCTCGCCGAGTGGCCGAGCATCTCTTCCGACGCCCGCGTGGCCTGGAGCGACCGCTCAACCCCTTTGTTGAAGCAGGTGCTCGACACCTGGGAAGCGGGCGCGCCACTCGATCGGGTAGTGATCGTCAGTCCATTCTGGTCGGGCGAGGGGGACGACGGGCCCCTGCGCGAGTTCGTCGCAGCCCTCCGGAAGCGCGCCACAGTGGCCCCGACGCTTCCCGTGTTGCTGCTCACCGAGGCCGAGCCTTCGGAAGAGGAGTGGCGTCCAAAGTTGCCACCGCTAGGAGTCTTCGACCCTAAGGCGTTTGGGGTCGCACTGACTGCGCAGGCGGTCCTGCCGCGTCCGTCGGATGAGGGCAACGAAGGCGTTCTGAAGCAGCGCGCCCTCCACGCCAAGGTCGTCCTGCTCGAGGGGCCCAAACGGTCCGTGGCCTATTGCGGCTCTGCGAACTTCACCGCGCGCGGATGGGGCTTTGGTTCTGCACAGGCAAACATCGAAGCCGGCCTCATCATAACGGGCACCGCGGATGCCCTCCGCTCTTCGGTGCTCCCGCCATCTACTGGCAAGGTCGTTGAACTCCACCGAGGAAATCTCCCTCCTGCGGTCGACACAGACGAGACAGATGAGGCCATCCCCACGTTCATGCGCGGCATCTGGTTGGTGCAGGACCCGAAGGACATCGAGCGACTCATGCTGCGCATCGAAATCGACGGCACGATGATCCAGGGTCCTTGGTCGCTTGCGATGACTTCGGGTGTCCTTCTTTTCCAGGGGAATCCTGGTGAACCGAATGCCGCGGAGTTCTCTCTCACCGCTGAAGTTTTCGAAGAGCTCTTGCGCACCCATGAGGTGATTGTGCGGTGGTGGAGCTGCGACGCTGGCGCCCGCTACCCGATCAACATCGAGCTCGAGGCACGGGCATCGCTCCCGGCGGTGATCGGCTCGGGCAAGCCGGACGAATCGGCGCTGCTTGCGTACTACCAGGGCCGTATTCGGTTCGAAGACCTCTTCCCTCCTCCTCCTGGTTGGGAGGACGACGCGGCGGCGTCGCCGCTCGCGCTTATCGAAGACGAGCGAAGCGTCGACACCTCCCGCATCCAGTCTTACCAAGTGCGAGCCTTCGTCGAGGCGCTGCAAGGCGTCACCGACGACCTCACTGCTGCAGCGCAAACAACTGATGCTTCAATGCGCCGCGCGGTGCTCGGGCCGGTCAGCCCCTCCGCGCTCGCTCGTGAGATTGTGCAGCATGCGCTCGACCGCTCACGCAGCCCTACAGCCGCGGGTTTCGAGCTGATCGAACTGGGCAGATGCCTGCTCGACGTACGGGATGCAGAGGGAGCGAAGCCGGGCTGGTCGACAATCATCGACCTGGGGCTGAGGGGAATCCAGGGATCGCTTGCGAAGGTCGTCGTCCTGCACGCCGATCTCCAGGACCCCAAGGGATCGTTTCGTCGGTACTCGCAGACCGTGCTCGGGTGGCCGGGAAAGGCGGTGGACGATGAAGCTCAGTGAGAAGATCGACCTCGGCCTCGACAAGACGCGCATCAAGGATCCGCGCGACGGTCTGCGCCAAACAGCCACCGCACGGGAGCTGTTGGCCCGGTTCTTCGCCCCCAGAGTGGATGACCGCTGGCCTCTGCAACTTCTCGCCGATGAAGTCGGCATGGGGAAGACGTTCGTGTCGCTCGCGGCGGCCTTCTCAGTGCTCGAAAGAATGGGCGATGGAGCTGGTGACGAGCCCGACCTTGAAGGCTGCTACCAAAAGATCATCATCTTGGCGCCGCAGAACTCGTCGCTCCTCAAGAAGTGGACCCGCGAGGCGGACGAATTTGTCGGGCGCTGCATCCTCCCGAAACACCGCACCGAAGCGGCAAAGGTCTTTCACGTTCAACGCTGCGAGCGCCTCGACGAATTCGTGAAGGCCGCTCGGAAGCCTGGGAAGTTCTCGGAACGCATCATCGTCGCTCCAATGACCCTCTTCGGCAGCGTTCGCCTCAATGACCTGCAGATCAAGCAGCGTTTCATCCTGAGCGCGCTGTTCCGGTACTGGGGCGGGTCGTTCAATCGCGACCGGCGCGAGCGCCTGCTCAAGGGCGCTGGAAGTGACTGGCCCAGTCAGCCGGACGACCTCGATCATTTCGAAGACGACGAACGCGAGATGCTGCCGTGCAGTGAAGACGAAGTAATCGAAGAGATCGCCCGCATCGGCCGCGCAGAGAAACGCGAGCACGGAGAATCGACCCTCAGCCGCGTGCTTGAACAGTGCCGCTCGGTGACAGAGCTATTCCAGCGTGGTCGAGAGGAAGCATTCGAACGGCTCCGGAAGGAGCTGACGAACGTCTACCGCCAGGTGCTATTTTCGCTTCTCAATCGCTCGTTCCCGCTCGTCATTGTTGACGAAGCACATCACTGGAAGAATGGGCCCGACGCAGGCACCAACGGGTTCAATGACTTCCGGGACCACATCGCGAGCCGAGCGCGGCGAATCCTGCTTTTAACGGCGACGCCATTCCAGCTGCGGCCGCGCGAAATGCTTCAGTTGCTACGAATTGGTGAGGCGGCCGAAATCACCTCTGACACCGAAGCTCGGTTGCGCCGCAGGGCCCACTTCGCCCAACACCGGCAGAGCGTGCTGGAGCCCACGCTCAACGCAGTCGACCACAGCAGTCGCAGGTTCGCGCGTACGTGGGGTCAACTACGGAGGTCAGAAGCTGAGCGGGCCGGACAGGAATGGAGTTTCCCGGCAGTCGAAGTCCTGCGCAAGGGACTCGACACGCTGTCGCAGGCGCGCGGCCTCCTCAAAGAGGCGGAGGTAAACGAACTTGTGGAGAAGGGGACGGCAGCGGCCGATCCCGGTACTCGGATTTTTCTACGCGATGCTTTGCGGCTGTACGCGTGGAACCGGGAACTGACCGCAGAGCTCGGCCAGGTTGTGATTCGGCATCGGCGCAGCGTCGAACATCGACTGTTCCGCGTGGGCGAAGAGTTCACGACTGACGTGCCCGGACTGCACCTACGACCGGACCGCCATCTGATGCACGCCGCCAGCGGCATCGACGTGACGGGCGAAGCGGAACTGCCCCACTACCTATTGATGCGCTGCGTGGCCGAGATGCAGAACGAGAAGCACGGCGTAGGGCGACGGACCTCACTGGGGACGGCGCTCACTGGATGCTACTCGACGCTTTTTGAATCCGCCGAGGGAAGGCTGCTCGAGGACTTCGCGCAGACGAGGCCGAGCGCAGGACAACGCTACAAGCTCTTTAAGAGTCTGGTCGGCAAGAAGACGGATCCTCAACACCCGAAGCTCTCTGCGGTCGTGGAATCGGTGGTGAAAGCTTGGGAGCAAGGAGAGAAGTCGCTCGTGTTCTGCTTCCGCACGAACACCGCCGAGCGCCTGAAAGACATCCTTCACGATCGGGTGGAGAAGGTGCTCGCGGAGCAGCGTCGGCGATCGCTCGGTTCGGAAGAGAACTTCAAACGCTTTCGGGCGCGACTCGTTCGTCGAGAGGACGTTCTGGTTGGCGTACTGCTGGATCGGCCGCTGTGGTCGATAGCCGCTGCACTGCCCGAGGCTTTCCAAGGCGTAGACCTTTCCCTCCGGCCAGAAGATCTGCGTCCACTTGCAGAGGTCCTTCTCTCTTTCGGATTCGACACTGACGAGAAAGCGGATCACGTCCTCGTCGGTAGGGCGGTGGAGCACGTCGTGACTCGGCGGGTCCGAAAGACGCTTCGCGACCAAACCGCCAAGGCGCTCCTCGATGCGATGGAGAGTCAGTCGTGGATCGAGCGACCGTATGGTGCCGATCCCGAAGGGCTGAGGCGCGACGGAGTCTCCGACGAGGAACTCCGCGGCGCGGACGTCGTCTATCAGCGGACCGCCGAGGACGTCCCCGCGTCCGCCGTGGACCGTCTCGCGGCTCGGTTCATCGACCAGCGCGAGCGGCGAGAGCGCCGGGGCGGCATCGCCGTTGTGGACTTGCCCGCGGAGGGCAACAGCTTCTGGTTCGGTGGGTCGCCCTCGAGCACGCCAACCCATCTGGTCGAACGCGTTCGGTCCCTCAATGGGCACCTGCTGAAGTTGTCGCGCGAGGACGGTGCGTTGGATTGGGCCGGACGCCGGAAGGTGTTCCAGGCTCTTCGTCGGGTCGTTACGCGAGACGCTGTTCTCATTCGGCTTCTCCCGAAGCGCGCCGAACTGAAGGAAGAGGACTGGAGCAGTTTGTTGGTTCGGAACTTCTGGGAGCACGAGCCCGAAGGACAGCGTGAGACGATGGCGCACCGGGTCGACGTGTTCCTCGAAGGCCTGACGTCAGAGACCGGTTCGTTTCATAGGGAGGAGTCGACGCGTGCAGCCTCGCTCGATGCGACGCGACTGGGTAACGACCGCTACGTGGCACTCGTCAAGGGCGGTGATCAAACCGGGCGGGAGCGCGTGTTCGGCGGGTTCAATTCGCCGCTCTTCCCCGACATCTTGGTGTGCACTTCAGTCGGAGCCGAGGGCATCGACCTCCATCGGTATTGTCGGAATGTCATCCACTACGACCTCGCCTGGAATCCGGCGGTGCTGGAGCAGCGAACGGGTCGAGTGGACCGCATTGGCAGCAAGACCTTTCGCGAGCGCGCTCTCACGGGTGACGTAGCAGCGCGTTACCTCGACGTGGGGATTCCGTACTTGGCCGGGACCTACGACGAGCGGATGTTCGAAGAACTCCGCATGCGAGCGCAGGTGTTTGAGGTGATGACCGGGGGCGATGTCGCGATCGACGACGCCGACGCAACAGATGAGGCGAAAGACGGTGAGGGCGAGGGCAAGGGCCTGCGCTTTGCGGTACTGCCGGAAAAGATGGTCGAGGACTTACGAGTGAAGCTGCACGTCTGGAAAGACGGGAGCTAGCGAGTGAGTGGTGACCGTCGCGCCCTGTGGTGCTCGCGCACTTTCACGAACCCACGACCGCAAGGCTCGTTCCGACTTCAGCTCGGGGGGAAGTCGAGGCTCACGAGATTCGCTTGGCAGTCGCCTCAACGAGGCGGGAGAGATCGACCGTCCGAACGAGTCCGACGTCCTGCACGGGCTCCTTCCCTGACATATCTTTGTCGTTCACGTAGTCGAGCGGCCGGCACGTGAACACCAACACCTGAGATCCCTCAGCGACTTTGCGCAGGACGTCGCGGAGTGACCGATCAGCGACCCCGGGATGAAGAAGGCGGCGAAGGGTGATGGCGGTGGACGTCAGGCAGGGTTGGTGATGTTACGCTGGCGCGCGTAGCGCGGAGGCAGGCGGTCGACGAGTTCGTGTCGC
>Ga0335397_10005424_pt1 | contig 16702 bp, 10 predicted proteins | sample MAT04_FD_205740 | JGI IMG/M metagenome (GOLD analysis project Ga0335397, IMG submission 205740) | Freshwater microbial communities from Lake Fryxell liftoff mats and glacier meltwater in Antarctica - MAT-04 (spades assembly) (version 2) ... | reverse complement strand
CCTCTTTGCGGCAAACGGTTTTGTTCTCATGTCTTCACATGACCCCACCGCCCACGCCAAAGCCGTCGGCCTCGACCCGGGCCGGTTGCCGCGGCACGTCGCCGTCATCATGGACGGCAACGGGCGGTGGGCGCGCGCGCAAGGCAAGGAGCGCGTCGAGGGGCACGCGCGCGGGGCGAAGTCGGTCGATGACGTGACCGAGGAGTGCTGCCGCCTCGGGATCGGGCAACTCACGCTGTACTGCCTCAGCTCCGAGAACTGGAAGCGGCCCCGGGCCGAACTCGACTTTCTGATGGCACTCCTCAAGCAGTATCTGCTCCAGGAGCGCGAGAAGATTCTCCGCCAGAACATCCGCTTCACCGTCATCGGCCGCCGCGACGGGCTGCCCGCCGAGGTGCTGGCCGAGATCGACGAGAACGTCCGCCTCACCGCCGCCAACACCGGCCTCACCCTCTGCCTGGCGATCAACTACGGCGCACGCGCCGAGATCGTGGACGCGGTCCGCGCCATCGCCGAGCGCGTGCGGCGCGGCGAACTCGCCCCCGATCAGATCGAAGAAGAAACCGTCGCCGACGCCCTCTACACCGGTGGGATGCCCGACCCGGACCTGCTCATCCGCACCGCCGGCGAGATGCGGGTGAGCAACTACCTACTCTGGCAAATCTCCTACGCCGAACTCTGGGTCACGCCGCGGTTCTGGCCGGAGTTCGGGGCCGGACTGCTCCACGAAGCGCTGCACGACTACGCCCGCCGCGAGCGGCGGTTCGGCGGGTTGACGCCCGAGGGGGGCGGATGATCCGGACGCGGGTGCTGGTCGGTACGCTTCTCGCGTTCGCCGCCGCCGGGCTGCTCGTCGGCGACCAGTGGTTCGCCCCGTGGTTCCCGGCCCTGTTCGCCTGCCTGATGCTCGTCGGCGTGGTCGCCACCCGCGAACTCGTCGGCCTCTTCCCGCCGGCCTTCCGTCCTTCGACGCCGCTCGTCATTTTTGCGGTGTGTCTCACGCTCGCGGCCAACTGGTACGCTGTCGTACAGGCGCACGCGGCTTCCGCTTTGCCCGCCGCCGCGTCGCCGTGGGAGCCGGTACTGTTCGCGTTCGTCGGCACGGTAGTCGCTGCGGTGTTAATCGAGATGGCACGCTACCGCGGCCCCGGAAGCGTCGTCCCGCGGCTCGGGTTGTTCGCGTTCGCGGTCGCCTACCTCGGGCTTCTCGGCAGCTTCCTCGCGCAAATACGGTGGGTCGATGCCGACGTACATCGGACCGGGGTGGTTCTGGCGCTGACGATCTTTGTGCCGAAGTTCGGGGACGTGGGGGCGTTCTTCGCCGGGACGTTCTTCGGCCGGCACAAGATGACCCCACTCCTCAGTCCGAAAAAGACCTGGGAGGGGTTCGCCGGCGGGTTGCTGGCGGCAGTGCTGGTCGCGGTCGGGGTGGGGGTCGCGACGCCGGCGTTCCGCGGCGGGTGGGTCGAGGCCGCGGCGTTCGGGCTGGCGGTCGGGATCGCGGGCGTCCTCGGCGATTTGGCCGAATCGCTCGTGAAGCGCGACGGCGGGTCGAAGGACGCGGCCGCCACCATCCCCGGCTTCGGCGGCCTCCTCGACGTAATCGACTCGATCCTCTTCGCCGCCCCCGTCGTGTACTTATGGTTCCGGTCGTGAGTAAAATACCATTCACCGCGGAGGACGCAGAGGACGCGGAGAGAATTTCGATCACCCGACTCTGCCGCTCTCGTCCCTTCCTCTGCGTCCTCCGCGCCCTCCGCGGTGAATAATTCGGACTCAAACATGCCAGACACGACGGCCACCCGCAGCCTGACGCTCGACAGCCGCGAGGAAGCGGTCATCCTGTTCGGCCCGCGCGACCAGTACCTGCGGGCGGTCCGCGACGCCCTCGGGGTGCGCCTCGTCGCCCGCGGCGACACGATCCAGATCGACGGCACGGCCGAGACCGCAGAGCAGGCCGAGCGCGCGTTCCAGCAACTGCGCCTCGTGCTGCGGCGGCACGGCAAGCTGACGCCGGAAGACGTGCGCACGGTCGTCGAGGTCGTCCGCGGCGGCGGGGGCGACCGCGCCGCCGGCGGGGTGACGACCCTGGAGTCGGGCCGCCACCTCCGCCCCCGGACGGACGGGCAGGGCCGATACGTCCACGCCCTCAAGGGGCACGACATGGTGATCTGCGTCGGCCCGGCCGGGACCGGGAAGACGTACCTCGCCGTCGGCTGGGCGGTCAGCCTCTTGCGCAGCGGGCAGGTCAAGAAGATCGTGCTGGTGCGGCCGGCGGTTGAGGCCGGCGAGCGGCTCGGGTTCCTCCCCGGCGACTTCGCGGCCAAGATCAACCCCTACCTCCGCCCCCTGTTCGACGCCCTGAACGACATCATGGAGCCGGAGACGGTCAAGAAGTACATGGAGAGCGACATCATCGAGATCGCCCCCCTGGCGTACATGCGTGGTCGGACGCTCAATAATTCGTGCATCATCATGGACGAGGGACAGAACGCGACGGTCGCCCAGATGAAGATGTTCCTGACGCGGATGGGCACCAACTCGCGGGTCGTCGTCACCGGGGACATGACCCAGACCGACCTGCCGAGTTCGATCCGCAGCGGGCTGGCCGACGCCGTCCACCGCCTGCGCGACGTGGAAGGCCTGTCGATCGTCTTCCTGGAAGACGCCGACATCGTCCGCAACCCACTCGTGGCCCGGATCGTGAAAGCCTACGAGGACGACAACCCGCGCGCGAAACGGCCGGGCGGGTAGGGCCGGCTCACGCCGGCCGCTCGGCCGACGGGCCGACGAGGACGACCGCGGCCAGCAGCGCGACGCCGGCCGCTCGGTACGACAGCAGGAGCGCTTCCCACTGCCCGGCCGCGGCCAGCGATTCCACCCACGCGAGGTACTGCGGGTACGGAATCCACTGCACGGCCAGTAGCGCGACCGCGGCGACGGCCCACCCGCTCCGCCCGGCCGCGAGCAGGTCGAGCACCCACGGCAGCGCGAGCGCCAGCACCAACACTTCGTACCCGAGAACCTGACTGCACAGCACCGATCCGGTGGCCGCGGCCGCCAGCGCCCACGCCGCGGACGGCCGCCGGCCGGTGATCGCGTACCGCCCCGCCAGTAGCCCGCTCCACACGAGATACCCGGCGAGCGTGGTTGCCGCGGTCAATTCGATCAGCGGGCCGCCGGCCGCGAAAAGGAGGCGGTTCCAGCTCGTCACCTGCGGGTTGAGTTCGACCCGGTTGAACGCCACCGCCTTGTGCCCGGCCCCGAGGAAGTCGAGGTAGTCGCGGAAGAAGAGCAACGACCCGCCGGCGATCAGCCCGCCGAGGAGGTTCAGCCCCGCGACGACGCCGGCGACCGCCGCCGCCCGCTTCCACCCGCCCAGGTACCACGCGAGCGGCAGCAGCGGCAGCGCCAGGTGCGGCTTCACGAACGGGACCGCCCACAGCAGCGCCCCGAGCGTCGGCCGGCCGCGCTCGAAACACCACTGCCCGGCCGCGACGCACCCGACGAACAGCAGCGTCGTCTGGCCGACGAGGACGATCGGCACGGTCAGCGTCGGGGCGAGCAGGACGGCGAAGGCAATCAGGGGGGCGGCGGGCCAGAGGCGGTCGATGCCTTCGCGGGTGCGTCCGAACAGGCGGGGCAGGAGCAACACGCCGAGGCCGGCGACGCCGGTGGCGAGCGCCCACGCCACCTTCGCGGCCGGGTACGGCAGGGCGGCGAACGGGGCGAACAGCGCGATCGCCTGCGGCGGGAGGAAGAAGCCGCAGTTGGCGATCAGCATTTCCGCATCCGGGAACTCGGCGGCGACCATCCCGCGGACTTTTTCGGCGTCGTAGGGCGACTCGCCCCGCAGGCCGATCACCGCCCCCGCCCGGTAAATGAAGAAGTCCGGGAAGTTGTTGTGGGCGACCGCCTGATAGAGCGCGAACGCGGCCAACAGCGCGACGGCGGCGAGTTGCGGCACCGGCGAGTGGACGCCGCTTTCTCCCGCTTCCTTCTTCGGGAAGGGGGCCGGGGGGTTAGGTTCTTCCCGCTTAGCCACCGTACCCCTCCGGCAGGAGCAGGGCGGCGGGGCGGGTGAGGTGCTTCACGACGGCGTTGCCGAACGCCGCCCCGACCGCCCCGTCCACGACCCGGTGGTCGAACGAGAACGATAGATACACCAGGTCGGCCGGGCGGACGGCCCCGCGGTCGTCGTACACCGGCCGGCGGACGACCTTGCCGACGCCGAGGATGCCGACCTCCGGGTGGTTGATGATCGGCGTAGAGATCAGCCCGCCGATCCCGCCGACCGACGTGACGGTGAACGTCCCGCCCCGCAGGTCGTCGAGCCGCGACCGCCCGGCCCGGGCGTCGGCGCTCAGCCGGGCGATGTCGGCGGCGACGGCGGCCACGTCCTTCGCGTCGGCGTCCTTGACGACCGGGACGATCAACCCGTTCGGCGTCGCGGTCGCCACCCCGACGTGGTAGCGGTCGTGCATCACGATCTCGCCCGCCGCCTCGTCGAACGTCGCGTTAACGACGGGCACCTCTTTCAGTGCCCGCGCGATGGCTTTAACCACAAACGCCAGGTACGTCAGTTTCACGCCGGCTTTGGCGAACGGCTCGCGGAGCTGTTCGCGGAGGCGCACGAGGTCGGTGAAATCGCACTCGTCGATGTACGAATAGTGCGGGATGTGCCGCTTGGCCGCGACCATGTGCTCGGCGATCTTGCGGCGCAGCCCGGCGAGCTTGACCCGCGTGCCGGCGACGCCGAGGTCGAGCATCGGGGCGGCCGGCGGCGGGGTAGCCGCCGCCCCGTTCGCGGGGCCGGGCGTCAGGTGCGGGGTCAGGTCTTCGACGAGAATGCGGCCGTTCGGCCCGGACCCGCGAACCCGGCCGAGGTCGATGCCGAGCTTGCGGGCGAGCAAGCGGACCGACGGGGCCGCCGCCGGCGACTTCGCGGGGTGCGAGGCGGCTTGGCCGTTCGCGTGATTCGAGCCGTCAATAGGAGGCGGTTGTCGTGCCGGCTCTTCCCTGTCTGCCGGCGCGTCTGGCTGGGGGGCCTGGGTTCCGGCTGCCACGGGTTCCCCGGTCGGGGCGTAGGTCAACACCACCTGCCCGACTTGGATTTTCGTCCCGGCGACGGCGGACAGGGCGGTGACGCCGCCGGCAAACGGGGCCGGCACTTCCATCGTCGCCTTGTCGGATAGCACTTCCATCAGCCCCTGGCCGCGGGCGACGGCGTCGCCGGGGCGGACCAGCCACCGCACCAGCTCCACCTCGAACAGCCCTTCGCCGACGGGGGGGAGAGCGAAGTCCATACGCCGACTCCGGTGCGGTCGCCGCCGCGGGCGGGGCCGCGGCGGGAGTGTTGGAGTATTCTATGCCGCGTTGTACGACGGATCAGCCCGCCCTGCAGCGGCGTAGGCAATGGACTACATTCGCTCCGAACTCGTCCCGAAAATCCGGGCTATCGCTCCTCCGGGCGTGACGTCTCCAACCCCCTTCGCGCGGCGGTGAGCAATCCCGGCCCGTGCGCTTCGATAAGAGATTAGGCCGGTGTGTGCGCGTTCGCCCCGGCAGGAATCGTGTGCCAGGACGAGAACCGCGGTCGGGTTTGCCCCCCGAGTACCGTTGAGACTACTCATGCTCAGTCCCAGTTCGTTCGGCGTCGTCGGCACGGCGAGCACCTTTCTGAGTTCGGCATCGCCGACCGTCCACGTCGTCGCCGACCTGTCCGTCTGGCTGGCCGTCGTCGCCGTCCCGCTCGGACTTTTCTGGCACGCCCGCCGCCAACCGCCGGCCGTCCGCCGGGTACTCTCCCTGCTCGCCACGTTCGCCGCGTGCGCCGGACTGGTCCAGGCCCTCCGAGTGCTGCCTGCCTGGGACGACGGGACGGGGCACGGGACCGCCCTCGCGGTGTCGGCCGGGGCCGTCGGGTGGGGGGCGGTGGCGGCACTCTTCCGCGCCCTGCCGCGAGCGCTGGCCAGTGTCGAAGCCGCCGCTCGGGTTGAGGACAACGAGCGGCTCGTCATTCTGGAGGCGGCCGTCACCGCGTCCGGCGACGGTGTGATGATCGCCGAGGCCGCCCCGGCCGACGAACCCGGCCCGCGGATCGTCTTCGCCAACCCCGCTTTCGAGCAGATGATGGGGTACTCGATGGAGGAGGCCGTCGGCCTCAGCCCGAGCGTGTTCTGCCACGCCGACTCCGCCGTCCGCGAGTACGGCGAAGAACCCCTGCCGCCCGACCCCGAGGCCGACGCCGAGGCCGCGGCCGCCTTGGACGCGATCCGGGCCGCCCTGCGGAAGTCCGAGCCGACCCGGATGGAACTCCCGAACCGGCGGAAGGACGGCACCCGGGTCTGGGCCGAGTGGCAGATCGTCCCCGTGGTGGACGCCGCCGGGACGGCGACCCACTGGGTCGCCGTCCTCCGCGACACGACCGACCGGCGGCGGCTCGAAGAGCAGCTCCGCGAGTCGCAGAAGATGGACGCCGTCGGGCGGCTGGCCGGGGGGATCGCCCACGACTTCAACAACCTGCTGACCGTCATCCGCGGGAACGCCGAACTTCTCAAGGACATCGGGCCTGTGTCCGCGGCCGGTCCGGAACTCGTGGACGAGATCCGCGGGGCGTCCGAGCGGGCGGCCGGGCTGGTGCGCCAGCTCCTCACCTTCGGCCGCCGCCAGACCGCCCGGCCGGTGGTCGTCGATCTGAACGAGGTCGTCGGCGAGATGGCCGGGATGCTCCGCCGGCTGATCGGCGAGCGGGTGACGGTGGCGTCGGTCCCGTCCCCCACCCCGGTCCGGGCGCGGATCGACCGCGGGCAGTTCGAGCAGGTGGTGGTGAACCTGGCGGTCAACGCCCGGGACGCGATGCCGCGCGGCGGCACCCTGACGATCGCCACGGCGGTCGCCACCGACCCGTGGGGCGGCACCCCCGCCGCCCCCGCCAAGTTCGCCCGGCTGGTCGTCTCCGACACCGGGACGGGGATGACCGCCGCCGTGCGGGCGCGCGTCTTCGAGCCGTTCTTCACGACCAAGGGGCCGGGGAAGGGGACCGGCCTCGGGCTGGCCACGGTGTACGGGATCGTCACCCAGGCGGGCGGGCGGCTGAACGTCGATTCGGTCCCCGGGGCGGGCACGTCGTTCCGGGTCGATCTGCCGTGGTGCGACGCCCCGTCCGGATCGACCACGACCCTGTTCCCGCCCGCCAGCCCGTCGCGCGAGCGGATCGCCGGGCTGGGCAAGCGGGTGCTATTGACCGAGGACGAGGACGCGGTCCGGAAGCTCGCCCGCATCACCCTCGAAGGGAGCGGCTACGCCGTGACCGAAGCCCCGGACGGCGAGACCGCGCTAGGATTGCTGACCGCCGGCCGGCCGTTCGACCTGCTCGTCACCGACCTGACGATGCCGGGGATGTGCGGGCGGGAACTGGCCGAGCGGGTCCGGGCGTCGCGGCCCGACATCGGGGTGGTGTTCATCTCCGGGTACGCCTCGGACGCGGCCCGGCTACACACCCTGCCGGGGGCGATCTTCCTACCGAAGCCGTTCACCCCGGCCGACCTGTTGAAGGGGGCGGCCAAGGCGATCGTCCGGGCCGCCCGCATCCCCGTCCCGGCCTGAAGTCGTGCGAAAGCCCACCCATTGCAATGGGTGGGCTTTGCTGTTCCAGTACCTACACGCTCAATTCCGCCGTCTCCCCCGCCGCCCCCGCGTACCGCGCTCGGATCGGCTCGACCTCGTCGGCCAAGAACTCACCTACCTGCTCGGGTGCCCGGCCGACGAAGCCACGCGGGTCGAGCAGGGTGGCGAAGTCTACCCGCGCGAATGCCGGGTGCCCCTTCAACAGGTCGAACAGCTCGGCCGGCGAGCCGGTCCCTTCCTTCACCCGGGCCGTGACCGCGTGGCTGTGCCGGCGCACGACCTCGTGAACGTCTTGCCGGTCGCCCCCCGCCCGCACCGCCGCCATCATCAGGTTCTCGGTCGCCATGTACGGCAGGTAGTCGCGGACGTTGCGGGCGATCACCGGGCGGTTGACGACGAGGCCGCGGGCGAGGTTCAAGGCGATGCGCAGCACGGCGTCGGCGGCGAGGAATGCCTGCGGAATGTACAGGCGGCGGGCGGCGCTGTCGTCCAGGGTGCGCTCGAACCACTGGGTCGCGGCCGTGTTCGCGGCCATCGCGGGAAGGCCCATGAGGTAGCGGGCGAGCGAACACAGGCGCTCGGCCCGCATCGGGTTTCGCTTGTACGCCATCGCGCTCGACCCGACCTGCTCGGCCTCGAACGGCTCATCCACCTCCTGCCGGTGGGCGAGCAGGCGCAGGTCGTTCCCCCACTTGTGGGCCGATTGCGCGAGGCCGCCGAGTGCGTCGATGATTTGCGCGTCGGTCTTGCGCGTGTACGTCTGGCCGGTGACGGGGTAGACGCGATCAAACCCCATTTTCGCGGCGACGAGGCGGTCGAGCCGTTTCACCTTGTCGTGGTCGCCGCGGAAAAGGGCGAGGAAGCTCGCCTGCGTCCCGGTCGTCCCCTTCGCCCCGCGGAACGGCAGCTCGTCGCGGCGGCGTTCGAGTTCGCGCAGGTCGAGAACCAGGTCGAACAGCCACAGGCAGGCGCGCTTGCCGACCGTGGTGAGCTGGGCCGGCTGGAAGTGGGTGAACCCGAGGGTCGGTTCGTCCTTCCAGGTGCGGGCGAAGGTCGCCAGGGCGTCGATCACCGCCGCGAGCGTCCGGCAGAGCTGGTCGAGGCCCTCGCGCATCAGGATCAGGTCGGCGTTGTCGGTGACGTAGCACGACGTGGCACCGAGGTGGACGATGTCGCGGCACCCGGGGGCCACGTCGCCGAGCGCGTGGATGTGGGCCATCACGTCGTGCCGCAGGCGCGTCTCGTGGGCGGCGGCGCGGTCGAGGTCGATGTCGTCGAGGTGGGCACGCAAGTCGGCGAGGTGGTCGGGGCGGACGCGCGGCGAGACGCCGTCGTCGGCCGGCAGGCCGAGTTCGGCCTGGGCCTCGGCTAGCGCCAGCCAGAGCCGCCGCCAAGTGCGGAACTTCCGCAGCGGCCCCCACCGCTCGGCCATCTCCCGCGAGGCGTAGCGGCCGATGAGCGGGTTGTCGTACACGTCGGTGGCGGTGGTCATGGCTTGAATCAAACCGCGGGCGGGAACGGGAATCGGCGGCCGCCGGGGGGTGCGGCCGGCGCGAGCGGGGCGGCCGCCCGAGGCGGTACAGGGCGTAGACGGTTTTACGATTTCCGCGCGCCGGCGGCCGACGCCGGCCGCCCGGCCGCGGCGCGTCGGGTAGGCTTGGCCGACAGGAAAGTCCGCCCGGGCGTACCCGGCCGGGCTGTCGCCACGGAGGGACGACCATGCTCAGGAAATGGCTGCCGCTCGCGCTCCTCGCGGGGGCGCTCTTCGCCGGCACCGGCTCGACGGCGGGTGCCGCGAACGAGCCGCCGCTGCCGAAGATGTACTACTACCCGTACCACTACTTCCCGCACAGCTACTGGCCGGCGAACAGCCCGCAGTGGCCGGAGCCGAAGGGCCACCCCTACGTCCGCCCGCCGGCGTACATGGCCTACCCGCCGTTCCTCGAACCCGGCTGGCGCTACGAGTTGTGGAACCCGATGAAGTACTACCGCGGCAACCACTTCTGGCTCGACCAGTTTTGAAAGAGTGTGAGGGGCTAGTGTAAGTGCGAGGGGAAGACAGCTGAGCCGCGTCTGCGTTTTACCTCGCACTCACACTACCACTCGCACTTCTCTCAGTGCGTGTGGGCCTTCTTGAAGTGTTCGACCATCTTCTCGTTGGCGACGTGCCAGCCGCAGTCGTCGCACGACGACACGGTCGGGTAGCACTTCGGGCAGTAGAGCGGGCCGCCGTGCAGGAACTGCTCCATCCGCCGGCGGTCGGCGGCCGGGGCCGCGTCGGCCGTGAGCGGAACAACCACGGCCGTCTTGCACTTCTCGCACGCCCGGCTGTCGTGTTCGGTGATGATCGGCTTGTAGTGGGTGTGGATGCCGCGGGGCACGACGCCGCTGCCCGTGCAGAGGGGGCAGGTCATCCCGAACTGGGCGAGGATCGCCTTGCGGATGAACTCGCTCTTGTTCGGCAGGTTGTCGAGGAACCGGGCGAGTTCCTCTTCCACCTTGAACGCCACGATCTGCGACTTCTGGGCCTTCGCGTCTTTACGGGCCATAGTCCCTGCGGGGGTGAGTGTCCGGTTGGGTGTTGGAATCTTACCGCCCCCGCGCCCGCAAGTCGAGCCGCCGTCAATACGCGAGGCCCGGCCGGTGTGTCCGGCCGGGCCTCTGGCGAATTCGCTATCCCGGGTCGGGTTACTTCTTCTTGCCGACCAGCACGTCCGTGATCTCGCCCTTCTCGATCGTCAGCTCGACCTTCTTGCCGACGGCCTTGTCGCTGCTCCACATCTTCTCAAGGGTCTCAACCTTGCCTTCGACCTTCTCGTCCTTCTTCATCATCATCACCTTCGTCTTGTCGGTCAGCTTGCCGGTCACTTCCTTGCCGTCCTTGTCCTTAACGGTCAGCACCTTCTTTTCCTTGTCGTAGGAGACGACGGTGTAGTCGGCGGCGACCACGATACCGGCCATGAACGCGAGGCAGGACAGGGCGAGCAGCAGCTTACGCATCGAACGGACTCCAGAATGACAGTGCTATCACTTCCCGCCGCGGCCCCTCGCCGGGCGGATCATGACCGATTACCCAGACGCTCGGGCGGCCCGCGGTTATTCGACAACATGGGGCGAGCGGTCCCGACTCTCACGCGGCCTTCATGCCTTCGCCGCGTCGTCGGCCGTGCGGTCCCGCGGTCCGCAGCGGCATGTTATGATGAACCCGGCCGGCGGCGATCGGTTCCGCCCCGAACGGGAATTTTCGTCATGACCGCACCCCCGCACATCCGGCAGCCCTTCGCCCGGTTCGCCGTCTTCGCCGGTTTCGCGCTCGGCCTGGGTCTCGCCGCGGTCGCCGCCCAGCCCGCCGAGGTCGAAGACCCGAGGGCCAAGCCGCCGCTCAAAAAAGTGAAGGTCGAGGACGAAGACCCGAAGGGGACGGTCAAGAAGAAGGTCGTGGTCGATGACCCCGACCCGACGCCGAAGCCCGCCGGCTCCCGCCCCGACGCGAGGCTCGACGAGCTGACCCGCGCCGCCGCGACCACGCCCCACGCCGCGCTCAAGGCGCTGTTCACCCGCTACGCGGTGCCGTTCGACCAGCTCACCGCCGCCCAGGGCGTGACGCTCCTGGTCCGGCCGCTGCCGCTGTTCAGGTCCGAGGCGTACCCCAAGCAGTTCGGGGTGAACGAACTCGACGGCAGCAACCCGCCGAAGGAAACGCGCCCGCTCGCGCTCGCGGAGGTGAAGCGAATCGACTTCTTCGAGGAACTCGCCCTCGCCGAGGCCGCCCTGCTGCTCAAGCCCCCGCCGGCCGGCACCGCACCCCCGAAAGACGAAATCCCCGTCGAGGACCGCACCGCCGCCGCCGAACTGGTGCTCGCCGCCGCCCTGCGCTTCCACGACCACGCCCGCGAAAACCCGTTCCCCGGTCTACAAGGCCCGATCCGCCAGGGGAAGGCGTGGGACCGCGTCCGCACCGACCTCGCCGACCGCCTCCGCGACGTGCGCCTGCAACAACTGCGGCGGGCCGTCGCGGTGTCGGACTGGGCGAAGTCGAAGGCCGCCGGCACGAGGCTCATGGCCGCGTACCCGAAAGACGCGGGCGTGGCGAAGGAGGTCGCCGAGGCGCGGGTGGCCGAGGCCGAGTTATTGATGAAGACGGGTAAGCACGAGGAGAAGGTCAAGGCCCGCGAACTGCTCGACGAGTTCGAGACGCGCTACCCCGGCGGCGGGGGCGACCCGGCCCGGAAGATCCGCCGCGAACTCAGCGCCGACGCCGCCCGCCTGTTCGAGCGCGCCCGCGGGTTCAAGGCGGCCGGCAACCTGGTCGATGCCCGCAACGACCTGACCCGGGCCGACGCCCTCGACCCCGGCGTCCCCGGCCTGCGCGAACTCAAGCGCGAACTCGGCACCGGCTACCCGGTCCTCTACGTCGGCGTCCGCCAGTTCCCGGAGAAGATGTCGCCGGCGACCGCCCGCCTCGACTCCGAGCGGCAGGCGGTGCAACTGCTGTTCGAGGGGCTGCTCGAAGAAGTCCCCGACCTCGCCGGCGGTACCCGCTACCGGCCGGGGGCCGCGCTCGCCGCCCCGGCCGTCGTGCCCGGCGGCCGCGACCTGCTCGTCCGCCCGACCCCGCAGACCGCCAACGGCACCGGCGGGTTCGGCCCGCACGACGTAATCGAGACGATGAAACTGCTCCGCGCCCGGCCCGAGCTGTGGCCGGCGGCCGGCCTGCCGTGGCTCGACGACCAGCCGGTGCCGGGGGGCGGCAACGCCCTGCGGCTCGGCTTCCGCCACGGCCACCCCGACCCCCGCGTCCTGCTCACCTTTAAGCTGTTGCCGGCCCTCTGGCTGGCCGACCGGCGGCTGGCCGTCGACGACGCCGGGTTCGCCGCCAAGCCGTTCGGCACCGGCCCGTTCCGCGTCCACACTTCGTCCGTCCCCGGTGCCCCCGGCCCGCGCGAACTGGCGTTCGCCGACAACCCGACCTACGGTCGCACCCGGGACCGGGCCAACCAGCCGCACCTGCGTGAGGTCCGCCTCGTCGAGGTGCCGCGGGTCGCCCCGGCCGGGTTCCCCGACCCGCTCGACGAATTCCGCGCCGGCAAGCTCCACATCCTCCCCGACCTGACGCCGTCGGACGTGACCCGGATTCTCGCCCAGAGCGGCGGCCCCGGCGGGAAGGGGCAGGTGGTGACGGCCGCGACCAACCGCCGCGTCCACGTCCTCGCCCTCAACCTCCGCCGCCCGCCGGTCCAGAACCGCGACCTCCGCAAGGGGCTGTCCCTCGCCGTCGACCGCGAGGGGGTGTTGAACGACGTGTTCCGCGGCACCCCGGCCGAGTACCGCCGGTTCACCGCCGCAATGTCCGGCCCGTTCCCGCCCGGGTCGTGGGCGACGCCGAAGGGACTGGCGGGGCAGGGCGTGCCGCTGCTCAACCGCGACGAGGCGGGCGTGCGGTTGAAGCGCTACCTGACCGCCGCGGGTGCCGTCGCCGAACTCCGCCTCGCCTACCCGTCCGACGACCCGCAGGCGGCGGCCGCGTGCGAGAAGATCAAGGCCCAGGTCGAGAGCCTGTTCAAGGACGCGGCCGACGGCAGGAAGCTGACGCTGCTGCTCGACCCGCTCGCCCCGCGCGAGTTGCTCGGCCGGGTCGAGGCGGAACACCGCTACGACCTGGCCTACGTCCCGTTCGACTACCCGGACGACTGGCACCCGTTCGGCCTGGCCGCGTACCTCGACCCGGCCGCCGCCGGCCGCGACGGGCGGAACGTCACCGGCTTCCTCTCGGCCGGCACCAACCCGGACGGGGCCGACCGGGCGCTCAACGGCGAACTCGCGGGCTTGCGCGAGCACCGCGACTTCGCCGGCGACCTGGTGCCGCGGGCGCGGCGGCTGCACGAGGCGTTCAACGACTGCGTCCCGTTCGTCCCGCTCTGGCAGCTCGACCGCCACGCCCTCGTCTACACCGGGTTGAAGGTGTATGTGGACGACGGCCCCGACCCGGTCTCGGCCCAGGTGCTGAACCCGACCGTGCTGTTCCACAACGTCGCCCGCTGGCGGCTGGAGTAGGCGGCGGGACGCGACTCGCGTGAGTCCGCCCGTCTCACCACTTGCGGGCGGCCAGTTTCGGCAGGGGCTTCGCCGCGTCGCGGGGTTCGGCCCGCCAGCGCTTCACCGCCCCGTCGCGGCCGACCGAGAGGAGCGCGTGCCCGTCGGTCGTGAACTGCACCCGCAGGAGGCGGTCGGCGTGGCCGGTCAGCACCGCCCGCTCCTGCCCGGCGAGGGGATCCCACAGGATCACCGAGCGGTCGGCCCCGCCGCTCGCCAGCGTGCGGCCGGTCGGGTTGAAGCAGAGGGTCGTGACCGCGTCGGTGTGGCCTTCGAGTTCCGCCTGCGCCGCCAACTTGCCGTCCTCTTCGACCCGCCACACTTTGACGAGGCCGCCCGCGTCGCCGGTCGCCAGCGCGCCGCCGGCCGGGTCGAACGCCAGCGCTTCGATCCGCGCGGGGTGCGCAGTCGGCAGGTCGGCCAGCGGCTTGCCCGCGAGGTCGATCACGCGCAGGCCGGTGCCGGACGCGACGGCGAGGCGGTCGCCCTTCGGGTGGAAGGCGACCGCGTGGGCGTCGGCGGTGCCGGGCAGGACGGGTGGGGCCGCGAACGCTTCGCCGCCGTGGGATAGGAGGAGTTGCCGCAAGTCCCAGACGCGCACGCCGTCGGCGTCGAGGGTGGCGAGGAAGCGGTCGGACGGGTCGGCGGCCATCGCGGCGACGGGCTTCGGGGTCGGCACGCGGAGCGGGCGGGCGACGGCGATCGGCAGGGTGCTGCCGGGCAGCGCGGCCCGCGACCGGAACTGGAAGATGCGCCAAAGGTACAGGGCGTCGCCGGCCGCGACGACCACGGCCCCGCCGTCGGGGGCGGCGACGACGGCCCGCACCGGGCCGTGCGGCTCGAACTCGACGGGCACCCGCCAGAACAGGAACGCCCCGCCGGGCGCGGCCGCCGGGCCGCGGCCGCCGAACGTCACGTCGGTCAGCAGTACCTGGACTCGCCCGGCCTCGTCGCCGACCACGAACGGCGTCCCGGCCCCGCCGACCGCGGCGGCGGCGAGCTGGCCGTCGCGCGTCAAGTCGGCGCTCTCGTTCGCCCGCGCCCCGGTCTGCCAGACGCGCGCCGTCCCGTCCGCCCCGGCCGAGACGACCGCCCGCCGGTCGGCCCCGAACGCCACCCCGCGCACCCCCGCTTCGTGGCCGAGCAACACCACCCGCTCGCGCCCGTCTTCCACGTCCCACAGGCGGACCGAGCGGTCGGCGGCGGCGCTCGCCAGCAGCGCCCCGTCGGGGCTGAACGCGAGGCCGTGGACCTTCGCCGTGTGCCCGATCAGCCGGCGGGTGTCGCGCCACGTCTCGGCGTCGATCAGCCGGATCGTGGGGGTCGGGCCGTTGTTCGCCGTCGCCAGCGTCCTGCCGTCGGGGGCGAAGGCGACCGCCAGCACGGCGTCGGCGTGGCGGTCGATCACCCGCACTTGAGCGGCCGGGTCGGTCGGCCAGACGCGGGCCGTCTTGTCGTCCCCGCCGGTGGCGAGGAGGGTGCCGGCGTCGTTGAACGCGAGGCAGCGGGCCGGGCCGTTGTGGGCGTAGAACTCGTGCTCGTGCCAGACCGGGCGCGAGCGGGTGTGGCCGCGGCCGAGCATCAGCCCGACGGCGACCGGGCCGCCGAGCGCGGCGGCGTCGCACCCGTTCGCCCGCCACCCGCCGAGGTTCCAGAACTTCACCCGGCCGTCGCCGAGGGCGGCCGCGAGGGTCCGCCCGTCGGGGGTGAAGGCGACGCCGTTGACCTCGCTGCCGAGGCCGTCGGCGAGGGCGACGGCCGGGGCGAGGACGGCCGGCTTGACGAGGGGTTGCAGGAAGGTGAAGGCGTTCGTCGCGCGGCGGGCGAGTTCGAGCATGTCGGCCGGGAACTCCCACAGGTGGATGCGGTGGTCCACCCCGGCGGCGGCCAGCACCCCGCCGTCGGGGCTGAACGCGAGCGACAGGACGGTGCCGCGGTGCCCGTCGAGGACGGCCCAGGTCCGCCCGGTCCGCGGATCCCAGACGCGGACCCGGCCGTCGCGCCCGGCGGTCGCCACGAACGTCCCGCCGGGGGCGACGGCGACGGCGTGCAGGGCGTCGGCCTTCGGGTGGTCGCCGTAGACGAGGTCTTCGCGCTGGCAGAGGCGGCGGAGGTACGCCCAGGTGAAGTCGCGCAGCTCGGGCGGGCAGCGGACCGGGTCGTCGAGCAGCGCGAGGGCGCGGCGCGGGCCGCGCTCGGCCATCGCCGCGATCTGGGCCAGTTGCAAAGCGTAGGCCGCGCGTTTGGTCCGCTCGGCCTCGCGTGCCAGCTGCTCGCTCTGGGCGACGGCCGCGCGGCGGGCCGTCTCGTTCTCCGCGGCCAGCGCCTCGGCCCGGCGGCGGGCAGCTTGTTCCTGTTCCTTCGCGGTCCGGGCGGCCTCGGCTTCCAGCTCCTTCTGCTCGACGGCGTCGCGGACCCGGGCGTAGGACACCGACAGCACGCCCACCAGCGCGACCGTCGCGGCGACCGTAACCGCCCCGAACACCGCGAGCGCCGGGTGCCGCCGCGCCCACTTCACCCCGCGGCCCCAAGCCGACACCGGCCGGGCGTGGATCGGCTCGCCGTTGAGGAACCGGCGCAGGTCGTCGCCCAGGGCGAGGGCCGTGGCGTAGCGCTTCTCCGGCGTCTTGGCGAGGCACTTCAAGCAGATCGTTTCCAGGTCGCGCGGGACCGTCGGCTGCAACTGCCGCGGCGGGACCGGGTCGTCCTTGAGCACTTGCAGAACGGTGTCGAGGGGCGACTCGCCGCGGAACGGCGGGCGGCCGGTGAGGCACTCGTACAGGATCGCGCCGAGGGCGTAGATGTCGGCCCCCGGCCCGACCTGCCGGCTCTTCCCCGCCGCCTGCTCGGGGGCGATGTAGCTGGGCGTGCCCATCACCGCCCCGGTCTTCGTCCCGTCGTCGCCCGGGGCCGAGTCGAGCCGCTTGGCGAGGCCGAAGTCGGTCAACTTGGGGAATGCGGAATGTGGAATGCGGAATGC
>Ga0335397_10005420_pt1 | contig 16703 bp, 15 predicted proteins | sample MAT04_FD_205740 | JGI IMG/M metagenome (GOLD analysis project Ga0335397, IMG submission 205740) | Freshwater microbial communities from Lake Fryxell liftoff mats and glacier meltwater in Antarctica - MAT-04 (spades assembly) (version 2) ... | reverse complement strand
CTTTTTGTGGGTGAGTTTTTGTCCGGAAGACTTTAACTCTACTGCAAAAAACCCTATTTTATTTGACTAATTTTGGCGAAGGTATTGAATTGTATGAATAGTTTTTTAATGGTGGTTTAACATTTGAATAACATCTATGTAGCCCACGTTCCGCACATTAAGAATCGATCAAATAGCAATTTTGTACAGCTTTGCCGAATAATTTCAGGATCTGACGATGAACTGGTCGTAAGTTGAGCAAAGGTCTCACCACAAACTTTGCCAAGACTTAATCCCAGGGCTATGCTAACCATTTTATTCACAAAAGTGATTATCCAATTCTTATAGACACCCACTCCACAATGTATGTTGTTTTGACTGTCATGTCCTTTATAGGGAGTAATTGGCACCAGGATGACTGAAAAATGGCCTAATTCAGCAAATAAAAACCCCGCTATTGGCGGGGTCCGTGTTATTTTCTGCTTATTTGGCTCATATTTTAGGTCAAACTGACGTTGGTATTCTTGTTGGCCGAAATTTATACCTATATACCAGATATGCACCGCGTGGGAATGAATATGCTAACATTGTAACGAAAACGTTACCAACTGTCCTTTATTTGCGCCAAATTGTTCGACAAACCGCCAATACATTCGTACAATCTGCCAATCCATTAACACAAAACTTACTACCACCGAATGCATCCGCATTCTTTTGGGCAGAAAACAGGTCGAAACCAATCTGCGCATCTCGCCGCGTAAATTGGCGGAGTTGGCCGACGTGCCTAAGGATTTTATCTATGGGCTAGACACTGGCAAACTCCAGCGCCACTACTTTGCAATTTTGCTGTGTTTCATCCGCCGCCTGACTGATGCAGGCTGGATCGAACAGGAACAGCACGCCGATTACTCTGAAACCATCACCATGAAACGGAGAATATCTTGTGGCTACACCCAAAAACCTGCTTGAGCGCATCGCCGACCTGGAAAAACCTGCCCTTCTAGTCCTCATCGCCAAACTGTTGCAGCAAAACCCCAACCTGCACAAAACGCTGGAATTGGCGCTTGCCCAGCCTGCCTCGCCTGCCAAAGCGAAACCGCAAACCCAGGTTTCCGAGGCTATGTATCGCAAACTGGTCAAAAGTATTCTCAGGCAACAAGGGCATGAACATCACCCCTATGGCGACTATGGAAAGCCAGAATATGTCAGCGAACTCGAAAACGTCATCAAAACCGCTGTCGAAAGCCAGGAATCAAACGACCCCGAAGGCGCAATCATCATCCTACGGGTTTTGCTCGAAGAAACTACTGACGATTACGATAGCGAAATGGACTATAACGGCGATCTGGCTTGTGTCCTCCAGGACATCGGAATGCCGCTGGCCGAGGCCATCCTCAGCGCCGACCTGGATGCCCAATTCCGCTATTCCCTGCAAGCCGCCATACAGGAAATTTACGAAAATCTTGGTGAAAACATTGAAGAAAGTGAACTGGCTGTAGTCCTGATGGCGCTTGTGTATGGCTGGGACGAAATTCCTGAAAACCAGGAAGAAGAATACGATGAAGAAGATGAATATAATGAAGATGAAGAAGATAGCGAAGATGAAGAACCAGACTGGATGGATGAACAGGCCCTGCAAACTGCCCGCTTGAATGTACTCGAACGCCAGAACCGCACCGACGATTTTTTACAACTGGCCGAACACGCCGACCCGCGCCGTCATACCCTAAAATTGCTCCAACTTGGGCGCACCGATGAAGCTATTTCTGCCAGTCAATACCTTGGCTACGCCAGCGAAATCATCGAATTAGCCAAATATCTATATGAAATCGGCCGCATGGGTGAAGCCATTGCCCTGGCCGAGCGTGGACTATCTACTATAAAAGATTATGCCCTTGCTGTCTGGCTGGCCCCATTCGGAGAAGCCCAGGGGAATACCGAGATGGCAATTCGCGCTTACCGAATCGCCTTCGACGCCCACCCCGCCATAGCACATTACCGCAAACTCAAGCAACTTGCCGGCCCCGCCTGGGAAACTCTCCGCCCGGAATTGGTCGAGAAAGCTGGGGAAGGCTATGACCGCGACACGTTGGCAGATATTTGCCTGGAAGAGCAAGAGTGGGATGCCGCCATTGCCCTGACTGGACAAAACACCTGGTCTACCAGCCTGCTCGAAAAACTGGCGGATAAACTCATTTCGCACCGCCCCGATTGGGTGATTCTCGTCTCGCTAAAACAGTCCAACGCCCTGATTGCTGAAACCGTAAGCAAACGTTACCCTTATGCTGCCCAATGGCTGGCGCGCGCCAAAAAGGCTTACGAAGCCAAAGGCCAAATCGCCGAATAGCAGGTTTACATCGCCAACCTGCGCGCCGCTTATGCCCGACGCCCCGCCCTGCAAAAGGCACTGGCTGGCTTATAAGTGTAGCAGCCAAGCCTACTGTGCGTATAAAATCAGCCATCCCATTTGCGCAGTGGCTGATTTGTTTTTAATCCAGTTCCAAATCGAACAGCATATCTTCCAGAGTGTCCAACAGTTCAGCCAGGTCATCCGGCTCACCGCCGCGGGCGTCTTCGATGCGCGAGAGCAGGTCTGCCAGTGGCTTGCGCTTCTCGCCTTCCAGTTTGTTGCCAGCCAGCAACAATTCGGCGTGGCGCACCAGGGCGGCGGCTTCGCCCGGAAGCGGCGGCAATTCGGCTTCGACGCTTTCATCATCTGCCCAATTGCGGGCGGCCAGGATTTCGGCTTCACTCATACGGGCGTGCGAAGCCTCCACCGAAATGGATTCCTGACGGCTGGATTTTCGGTCGCGCGCTATCACTTTGAGAATGCCGTTCACATCCAGATCAAATTGCACGGTCACTTCGGCAGGGTTGCCGTCGATGCTAGGTTCCAGCCCGGTAATTAGGAAATCACCCAGCGGGGTGTTGTGTTCAACCATCTCATGCTCACCCTGGTACACCTCGATGCGAATCGTGTCCTGGTCAGGGTAGATCGCATAGAACTTTTCTTCGCGGCCGGTGGGAATGGTAGTATTGCGGTGAATCAAACTCTTAAAATGACCAGAGCTGATGTTGCCCATAAAATGCTCGGCCACAGCAATTCCCAGCGAGTGCGGGGTCACATCCACCAAAATGGCGTTTATCGGCTCCCCGGCGATGATCGCCGCCTGTACGCCTGCACCCATCGCCACCACTTCTTCGGGATTGATGGACATTTGCGGCTCAATATCAAGTTCACTCGCCAGCATTGCCCAGACTGCCGGAATATAGCTGGAACCGCCCACCAAAAGCACCTGCTGAAGCTGGCCGGTATCAATTTTGGCATCGGCAAGTACCTGCCTGACTGAATCAAGCGTTTCTTCGAGTTTGGGCTGGATCAGGTTTTCAAAGTCGCTGCGGCTGGCTTCATATTCCAGATGCAGGGGCACTCCATTTTTCTCGGTGATGTATTCTTCTTTCACCCAGGTGTAGGCTTGCGCTGAAAGCTGGATTTTGGCCGTTTCGGCGGCGCGCAGCAGCCTGGCCCAGGCGCGGCGCTCCTGGCGCAGATCTATGCCGTGCTGGTCATTGAACCAGCGGGCAATTTCTTCCGCCAGCAACTGGTCGAAATCATCGCCACCCAGTTGGGTGTTGCCGTGACTGGCGCGAACTTCCACTACGCCGCCGATTAATTCCACCAGCGACACGTCGAAAGTGCCGCCGCCCAGGTCGTAGACCAAAACCATCTCATCTTCCACCTGGTTCAGCCCATAAGCCAGTGCCGCCGCGGTGGGTTCGTTGATAACCCGGCGAACATTAAACCCGGCAATCCGCCCGGCATCGTGGGTGGCCTGGCGGGCCGCATCGGTAAAGTACGCCGGGACAGTGATAACTACATCCGAAACCGGTTCACCCAGGTTGCGTTCGGCCACGCCTTTCAACTCGCGCAAGACAAAAGCCGAAATCTGCTGGGGAGTAAATTCCTGCCCGCCTAGGCTGACGCGTGCATCGGTGCCCATTTTTCGTTTGATGGAACGCGCGGTGTTATCCGGGTCCAAGACAAATTGATTGCGGGCAGGCGTGCCAACCAGCCAGTTTTTATTGATAGTGGAATAACCCACCACCGAAGGAATAATGCGCTCACTGCCATTCGGCAGCATCACCGGCGCGCCATTTTGCACAATCGAGACGCCCGAGTTGGTGGTTCCAAGGTCAATACCAACGATTTTGATCACAAGTTTCTCCAAAATATTTTTACAGGAAGAACATCTCAGGCTGGGCGGTAGACCATCACTTCGGCAAAGCGGATAACGCCTGTCTGCGTACGATAACCGCGCTGTTCCTCAGCAACGATGATGTTTGGGCTGGCTTTCATCCCATCAGGCAATTGCGTCGAAGTGCCAACCGCCACATGCAGGTAAGGGTCAAACATCTGGCCTACACTGGCAATGGGGGTAACACCGCCTGCTTCAAGAATCGCTAACAACCGTTCCCGCACCAGATTCAGGCCATTGAGCCAGCCTGCCAAAACAGCCCGGTCAGCCGGAGAAACCAGCAGGGTCTGTTCAGGCGTCAGGTTTGGATGGGAGGCAGCGCGGTCGCGGGTTTGCAGGTAGCGCTTTCCGCTGGCAATGGCATGTTCCAGCCCATCCAACGCCGGAAAGATGGCTTCAAGGGTTTCTTGCTGGGCCTGGGCCGCACGTTCTGCCCCGAGGGCTTCGAGCAGGCGGGCGTTTTGTTCTTGTGCCGCCTGCGCAAGGGCGAGAGTCTGCTTTGCCTGTGTAGTTTGCTCTTCGGTCAGCAGATTGGCCTTCAACTGGGTTTTGCCCAGTTTACGAATTTCCTGCTCCAAACCTGCCGCATCAGCGGGTTGGGTAGGAGTGGCATTTTCGACACGTTGCAGCAAATGGGAAAGCGTTTCCCAAACCTGGCGGCGCGCACTCATTTATGCAGTTCCTCGATTGGCCGGAAATCTTCGTCAAAACGAGTGCGGCCCAGATCGCCATAATTTTGCATCATTCGCAGAATATCCTGGGAGTCAAAGTCCAAATCCAGCTTGCGCCGGCGCTTGCGGCCCACCCAATGAGGAGGTGGCTGGAAAAGGAATAAGTCAGTTTCGGTTTTGTTCTCGGCGCTGTTGAGTTTTTCGTAAGCGGAGCGCACCTGTTTGAAGGCTTCGGGGTTGGTCTCAGGCGAATATTGCCGAACCAACTCAAAGTAGGCGCGTTTAATTTCAGCGGGCGTCGCGCGGCGATCCAGCCCCAGCACCGCATAGGGGTCGGCGCTGTTCAAAATAGGGGTTCGTGTAATGGCAGAACGCCGCTCTGGTTGTTCGGATTTGGGAGCAGGTGTCATCTTAATCCCTTACCAAGAAGTTCATATAAATCATCCAATAAATTCGGGTCACCAGCTTCCAGCAGGCGGCGCATCAGCGCATCTGGCCCGGCCAGGTAAATACGGGCTGCTTCAATGCGTTCCATAAGTTCTTCATCGTTGGTTTGACGGGCAATCCGCTCGGCTTCGCGGAAATGTTTTTTGCTGAGGGTTTTATTCCCGCGTTGTTCTTCCAAAAGACCCAATATCACATGAGCCTGGCCGGTTTTTTCTTGGGCAATCGCTTTTTGGGCATACTCGTAGGCCACCTCTTTATCAAAATCCATGACATGATCCGCAATCGTGGTCAAAACGGCATTTTGTGGTGACGCTTTGGCAATGGCTTTTTGCAGCCAAAAATCAGCCTGCTCTTTTTGATGTTTTTTGAACAACGGTCCCGCTATTTCAATATAAAACTCGATGGGAATGCTCGGAATCCGCGCTTCAACGGTAGGCAGAATTTCCACAGCGCGGGAATGCTGGTCAAAGAGCAGCAAAGTCTCGATAATTTGAGCGTAATCATCCAGAGTTTTGGCGTTTGCTAGCGCGTGCTGGAGGGTTTCATCTGCTTTGGCATAGTTCTTCAGGCACAGGTTGCAGCCAACCAAACCACACAAAGCCTTGACATTACCAGGGCGAAACTCCAGCGATTTTTGGTAATTTTCGAGGGTATCTTCGCATTTGCTCCCACTGTGCGATTCCTCCGCCTGTTCGAGATACCATTCGGCCAGGAATTGCCGCGCCTGGGTGTTTTTGGGGTCAATTTCCAGAGCTTTATGCCAGTATTTGGGAGCCTGCCTGTTCCACCATATACTCTCATCCTGGGAACAAACTTCGCCCATCATCATCAGCGCCGGAACATGCTTGGGGTCACGCTCCAGCACCCGCTCCAATTCGTTGTTCGCCAACTGAAGCCGCCCCTGGCGCATGGCGTTTCCAGCCAGCGCCAAGCGCAATTCGAGGTTTCCTGGCGCCCATTTGATGGCTTGCTGGTAAATGCGGCTTACTTCTTCAAACTCGCCAGCCCGGGCATAACATTCAGCCGCGCGCTGCCACAAACGGGCCACCTGGTCATCGTCCAGCGCATCAGGGTGATCGGCTCGGCGTGGGCGACGGCGCAGCGCCTCACGCCAGGTTTCCCCGGCCTCCACGAATTTTTCCGATTTTTCATACGCCAACGCCAGGTTGTAATCTAGGCGGAAGTTGCCAGAATCGAGATTGACGGCAGTTTGCCAATGGCTTTGGGCTTCACTCCAATGGTTGAGGGTGGCCGCCTGGTAGCCAATCTGTTGGTGGATTTGCGCCAACAATTCGTTCAGCGTGTTTTCTACCGGGCGGTACCGTCTGGCTTCGCTGGCTGCTGCCAGGGCTGTTTGGTTATCACCCTGCGCCAGGGCATCTTCGGCGCGACGTTGGTAAATTTCGGCCAGGTTTGCGTTCAACCGATTAAGCTTCAGCCCGGTGGCCATAGCCGCTTCCCAGGCGCGCCGGGCAGCTTCCAAATCATCGGCGCGGGCTGATAACACACCCAGGTAATAGAGAGCCAGGCCCTTTTGGGTTACATTCGCATCTGTGGCAATCACCTGCTCCAATTGCGCCTGCGCCAGTTCATGGTTGCCGCCATCCAGAGTCGCCAAGGCGCGCCAGAGCAGGGGCGCTTCGGACGGCACTGTATAGGGGCGGCGACGGAAAATGCCGGCAGAAGTCAGCGCAGATTGTTCCACCAATGTGAGTTCATGCCAGGCCGGGCTGGCCGCCGGGTCTTGTCCGCTTTGGAGCAGCGCCAGGGCCAGCGGATGGGCCACGCGCCTGGCAATTGACCCCGTCTTTTTGCGCGCTATTTGATAAGCGCTCAATGCTCCTGGCAGGTTGCCCAGACGGTGAAAGGCCAAGCCCAGGTGATAAGCATAGGTGGGGTCTTCCGGCAAGGCTTGAGCGGCGTTTTGCAGGTGAACGAATCCATCCTGCTGCGCTGCGCCATAAAACAGGTGTAAGCCAAGCCGGAAATGCGCCTCGGCCAACATGGCGGTAGGGCGATTGGGAACAGGAATTCTTTCCCATGTGGCGATGGCTTTTTCATATTCCTTAAAGCGAAAGGCTTTTACCCCGTTTTGCGTCAAAGCTTCCAATTTTTGCGCCAAACTTTGTTCTTTGTTTTGTTTCTTCTTGTTTTTCGACATGTTTGCTCTTCCAAAACAACCTAATCACTGGATGCGTATTATAGTGTATGTCATTTAAAATGCGGAGGATGTTTGGTAAAAGTGAGCGTGGTTCAAAATTTCGGGCTCTTTGGTATTTAGCGTGAAGTCGCTATATCTGGGGGGTGCTCCAATTCGGCAAAATAGCGATAGCCTTCAATATCCAGGTATAGACGTTGGAACAAGGTTGTGTTTCGGAGAATGCCGTAACAACGCCGTTTCGTGGTTTTGATCTTGTTGTTCAGACCTTCGACAAAACCGCTGTTCAAATGACCAGCGAAGTAATTCGCGATTTTGTCGAGCCAATTATCGAGTGTGGTCAAGAATAAGGGTGTTCCCTGTTAGAACTAGATTTTGGTACTCTTGGGTAAAACTTGGAGAGCTGAAGCCATGATACCTGAAATTCGTGATGAGCGCCAACAACGTGCTCTGACTGGAGTACCGACAGAGAAAATCTCAACATTTTGGTGCACGCCTTTCGCAACCGTAAATCTAATATGGAAGATACTTTCATCTCATAAGGTGCTGGCCTTTGGAACTTCCTCCTGCTTTAACACTATTCAGGAACAACTCTAATGATTATCTTCTTGCAGGACGCCTGAAATGCGCATGCAACCTGACCAGGCGGGCACGTACCTCGACCAAGCGCCGCAACCAGAAGGGGGAGCAAGTTGAACGCAAAACCCCGATGGGAACGTGTTTCTGCCCCCAACTCCATCGAGAACTCAGACCGTGTACCTGCCCAAAGTCGGTAAGCGCCAAACGCGCTGAGGCTCAAGTCTCGGCAAAGTTATCCGAATTCATTATGAACCCGGCTTATTTGATGACTCAGGCGAAGGTCCTGATGGATAAATTGCAGGCGGATTATGCTCAGTCGCAGCGGGATTTACGGCAAGTGAGGCAAGAACTTGAAGCGCTTGCATTAGGCCGCTACGAATTTATTACCCGGGCGCGCAAGGCATTGATGAATGACACGGATTTTGGTGGGCAAATAGCTGAGTTTACAGAAAAAGAAGTGGACTTGCAACGCAGGCTGGCAGCCATCGAACAAGATCTGCAACTCTGTGCGGATGTCAGTTTGGAAACATAGGTCAGTACTTACCTGGCTGATTTGCAGGCAGGGATGGAAGCCTTGAATGGCACACTGCCCCAAACACCCGATGAACGACGCCAACTCTTTTTGTTGAAGAAGAAAATGGTGGATCTGTTTTTGATCGAAGCGACCATTGATGAGAATCGGGAAATACACATAAAAGTTCGCATTGGCGCAAACGATGTTTCCTACAAACCAGATTGTTGCGATTTTGTAGCTGCCGGCGTGATAGATCAGTTCACATCCTGATCTCACAGTTTGTTATATTGGAGCACCACGGACACTCTCGATGGGTTGTCCGTGGTGCTTTTATTTGACATAATCAACGAAAATTTATGGTTTGGGTAAGTGCGGTATCCTTGTTTACGGGAGTTGTTATCCAATTCTGAAGATGACCACTCCACAATATATGTTGTTTTGGCTGTTTTGTCCTGAATTGGGAATAATTGGCGCTTGGATAGGGGAAAATGGCCGAATTCAGCAAATAAAAACCCCGCTATTGGCGGGGTCCGTGTTATTTTCTGCTATTTTACCAATATTTGGGGGTCAAACTAACGTTGGTATTCTTGTTGGCCTGAACTTATACCCGTATCCCAGATATGCACCGCCGGGGAATTATTACGGTGACTTTGTAATGAAAAAGTGAAAATTAAAATACTCTGGGTTGGCTGATTTGTTTGGGCAAGGCTGATGCTTTTTCTTTCAGCCACTCGGCCAGGTTTAGATGCTCTTCCACTAATGACATGTTTGTCATTAGTGGGCCGGGGGGCGCTTTAACGTCCCGTGCGGTCTATGAACGGAAATGGGGCAAAAGTTTACCGTCATCTGGCATTTAATCATGTTTCAACGCAAATATCGGGATAACCCGGTCAGCATAGGTCAATCCAAAAGACTACCGGGGTCTTCGGCCAAGGTTTTTAGTGGGATTGCCCGAATATTGTCGGTCAATGGGTAAGCATGCGGGCCGGGATAGATCACCAGCAATTTAGCTAATTCCAGGTCGGTGAGCGCCGCGCGCATGGATGGTGTCAGCCGCGGGGCGTCCACACGTTTGCATTCTATCCCAATGCGTTTGCCATCCTTGATGATGAGCAGGTCGAGTTCCGCCCCAGAATGGGTGCCCCAAAAATAAGTTTCATCTGGATTGGTAGCCTTGATGACTTCTTCAATGACATACCCTTCCCAGGATGCGCCGCTGCGCGGGTGCAGGAGCAGTTCCTGTTCGGTGCGAATCCCCAGTAAATAGTGAAGCAGCCCGGTATCGCGAATATATACTTTCGGAGATTTGACCTGCCGTTTGCCCAGGTTGGCATACCAGGGTTGCAGCAGCTGTACCATGAATAAATCCTGCAATAAGTCAATATAACGACGGGCTGTCGTTTCGCCAACATTCAAAGTGCGGGCAGCTTCAGCGACATTCCAAACCTGGGCATGATAATGCGCCAGCAAACTCCAAAAACGAAACAGGCTGGTAGACGGAATATTGAACCCGAACTGGGGAATGTCGCGTTCTAAAAAGGTGCGCACAAAATCTTTGCGCCATTCTACGCTGGCATTTTCTGTGGGGGCAGTGAATGAGAGTGGGTAGCCGCCGCGCCGCCACAGCAGGTTTTGTGCGTTTGCCCCTACTTCGTCCAGGCTGAACCCGCTCATATTGACTATGGAAATACGTCCTGCCAGTGATTCGGATGACTGGCGTAGCAATTCTGGCGAGGCGCTGCCCAGAATCAGGAAACGAGCCGATAGTGGAGCGCGGTCAGCCAGCACGCGCAGAACAGGGAAAAGTTCTGGCCTGCGCTGGATTTCATCGATCACGACCAGACCTTGTAAATCCTGCAGGGCGGTCATTGGTTGGTCGAGGCGCGCCAAGCTGAAGGGATCTTCCAGATCAAAGTAGTTTGGCGATGTGGGGGGGACGAATTGCCTGGCTAGGGTGGTCTTGCCGCACTGCCGAGGCCCGATCAGCGCTACGACTCGATTATTTTCTAGTCTATACTGGATCATGTTTTGTAACGCGATTCTAGAGATCATAATAAGTATAATACCACGATAATCCACCTTTTCGAGGTGGATTATCGTGGTATTATGGAGATATACTGAATTGATACAAATGCTGCGCTCAGGGTTCTACGATATGGAAGTGCGTTTGGCCTGATTTTTAGTTCAGTTAAGCCATTGAGTAGCTTGATTTATCCACGAACTGACCAACAGATGGAAAAATCATGGTGATAAGATGAGTGAATACCAGTACTACGAATGGCAAACCATTGACCGGCCGCTCAGCCCCAACGAGCGCAAAGCCGTTTCCTTGCTTTCCAGTCACATGGAAACGGTCACCTCTACCCTGGCAATTGTCTCTTACTCCTGGGGAGATTTCAAGCACGATCCACGCCAAGTGCTGCGACAGTATTTCGACGCCCATCTCTACCTGGCGAATTGGGGTACGCGCAGTCTCTTATTCCGTTTCCCAAAAGCAGTGATTGACCCGCAGGCCATTGAGCCTTACTGCCGGGAAGATTTTCTCACCATCAAATTGGAGGGCGATTATTACATTCTTGAATTTTCGTTGGATGAAGAAGAGCCTGGAGACGAATGGCTGGAAGCCTCAGGCGACCTTGGCAAACTGATCCCCCTCCGCGAGCAAATCATACAGGGCGATTACCGTGTCATCTACCTGAGCTGGCTAAAAGCCGTCTCTCTCCAAGACCCGGAAGAAGACAATTCTGAAACGGAGCCGCCCATTCCAGCCGGACTGGGCAAACTGAATAGCAGCCTGCAGGCCTTTATCGAGTTCTTTGATCTGGATGAACACCTGGTCAAAGCCGCGGCCAAAGCCAGCCCGGAAGTTAAGCCCGCATCCAGCGCTCCGCTGGAAAAAGCGCTGCTACAGCTAACCCACCAGGAATGTGTCGACTTTCTGCGCCAGGTGTTGAACAATGAGCCGCGAGTGCGCATCGCTCTGCAAAAGCGACTCGAACAACTGGCAGGGACACAACCCGCAATCGCGGCCAATAGTCAGCGCCAAACCGCGAATTTGTTCAAAGAAGCCGAACGCCTGGAGCAGGAAGATCTGCGCAAGCGAAAAGCCGAAGCCGAGCAGAAACGCATTCAGGGACTGCTTGATCTGGCCGGAAAGGAGGAAGCCATCTGGCGCTGAGTTGAAAGCCTGATCGGGCAAAAGCAGGCCGGACCCTATGACGAAGCCACGCAACTGCTGGTCAGCCTGCGCGAGTTGGCTATCTACCAGTACCGGCTGCCCAAATTTCAGGAACGTCTTTTGGTCATCAAAGAGCACTACAGCAATCGTCCGGCTTTGATGCAAAGGTTCAAGCGCGCCGGGTTGTGAAACCAGGCTGCTACGTATTTGGACTCGATAATAGATTAAAAATCAACCAGACAGGGAAGTTGCCGTGCCTAAAAAACGACCCCGACTCGGAAACCTGCCCCCGCTCTATAACTTCTTTCTCAACCCATATGCGGATGCCCGTTTTAGCCGTTGTCCGCAATGTGAAGGGAAAACCGGGCAAAAGAAGGTGCCTCTGCTAATCCATGTTGATCCGCATTATCCCGTCAATCTCAATTACACCTGTCGTTATTGCGCCAAATGCGATATTCTGATTGCCCATCGGGATGAAATCGAGAATTTTCTGGCGCAGATCTTTGCCACACTTGCCCCCGAAGCCATCGGCCATGACTATCTGGTAATGGGCACCACGGATCGCAATTATTGGAAAGACGGTGTGGACAATCCCCGTCCACCGACGGATACTCTTGAAAACCTGCATGACTTCAAGGACTATCTCAACTTTGATAGGATTGGCGGTTGGTCACCCAATGCATCTACTCCTTGGTCGATGTCAGCTCGTCCCAATGTTGTGGAAACGTCCGAACCATCCGGAAAAATAGATAACGTCAAAAATGCCAAACGGTTGGTCGCCAAGATGGAAGAGAGCCTGCCTATTACAGTGCGGGCTGGCATAGACCTTCTCAAAATGTTACACAAGCAGGGTTTTCCGATCAGCGACCGGCAAACCCTTGCGATTAAGAAAGAGCGTTTTCTATGCGGCGATGAGATGGGCATTGCCTGTGATATCACCCCACCCGGAAAGCACAAACAGGCTGTGGTTTGCTCCCTGACTCATCTCGAAATTCTTGGCACTGCTTTACTTGCTGATGAAATGCGCGCCTACCAGGATGCACGCAAACAAAGCCTGGCAGGGCAGGGTGAATTTGGTTTACAAGATTTTGCTATCAGCCGCAAGCGATAAACCGCACTACTTCAACGCATGTTGGTCATCAATGCCTTCCATAATTCAGATAGCGGGATGGTATAAATATAAACCATCCTTATTTTCACTTATATCAATAAGTGTTATTATGAAGTACCTGTATTTCCCCCATTTATACAAAATCCTATGAATCCCAAAGACTTTCGCAGCCCCGCATCGATTTGCTTAGCAAATCGACAGATTGTCCTTACCAAGAATGGTTACCACGCCTTCATTCCGGCACCCCTACATCCGGCGCTAACCTGACCCCTGTCGTTGATTTCCGCATTGTCGGTAGCAGAACGTGACCTAAGTCGCCTGGCTGCGTTGGCTGGTACTTTTCCCTTTCCGCGATTATTGACCCAGCCTTTTATGCGCCGCGAAGCGGTGCTTTCGTCGCGTATTGAAGGGACTCGCGCCGGCCTGGCGGAACTCTATACCTACGAATCCACCCAGTTATTTTTCCTCGAACCCGGTGATGATGTGCGCGAAGTGCATAATTACGTGACAGCCCTGAAATATGGTTTGGAACACTTGAAAATGTTGCCGATCAGTCTGCGTTTCATCCGTGAAATCCATGAGAAGTTGATGCAAGGTGTGCGCGGTGGGAACCTGGCGCCAGGCGAATTTCGACACACGCAGAACTGGATCGGGCCCGCCGGAAGTACCATCATGACCGCAAGCTACGTTCCCCCTCCAGCGGATGAGATGTTGCAAGCCTTGGGATATCTGGAGAAGTTCATTCACTCGGACACAGATACCCCTGCCCTGGCGCGGGCGGCGATGGTGCATAACCAGTTCGAGGCTCTGCACCCAATCCTGGATGGCAATGGACGGATGGGACGCCTGCTCATGGCTTTGCTCTTTGCCGAATGGAATATCCTGCCCCAACCATTGCTTAACCTGAGCGTTTATTTCGAGCGCTATCGCCAGGAATACTATGACCATCTCCTGGCTGTCTCTCAACGCGGGGAATGGGAAGCCTGGTTGCGTTTTTTCTTGCGTGGAGTCAGCGTCCAAGCGCGAGATAGCCTGGCGCGGATGCAGCAACTGGAAACGATTCGCGCCAAATACGAACTGCTGGTGAAGTCCGACCGAAACTCCGAACGCGTGGGTGCAGTGGTCGACTTCCTGTTCACCCGTCCAATTTTCTCTGCAAAACAGTTGGCTGGCAGTCTGGAAATGCCCTTCAAGACTGCCCGGCAGTATATCGAGAAACTCATCCAGGCTGGCATTTTGCGGGAAGTAACCGGAAACGCCCGTAACCAAATTTATAACGCCGACGAAATCTTTGATGCATTGGATGCTCTTCAGGATTGAGATATTTGAACAGTTGTGTCGTTTAAAAACATCCATATGAAAACCCTTGATGAAATCAATCGCTTGATCGCTGCAAATGAAGCAAAACTTGCCACGCTGGAAGATAGCCGGTCAAAGTTGGTGGCGCGGGCAGCAGAGTTGCAGCGCGAAAAAGCTGCCTTGCTCCATCCAACGAACGAACCCAATATTATTGGCGAGGCGCCTGACACCAATCAGTCTTCTCAGGATGGGAAGATTGCACTCTTTCGTAGCCTGTTTCTAGGGCGTGAGGATATTTATCCCCGGCGCTTTGAAAGTGTAAAAACCGGCAAGCAAGGCTACCAGCCGGTTTGTCAAAATCCCCACAAAAGCCGGGGAATATCGTGAGTGGGTCCGTGGTATTTGCGAAAAACCCAAAATTCGCTGTGAGGATTGTGGGCATCGCGAATTTCTGCCTGTCACAACCCTGTGGTGCCCAACCACCTGCAGGGTTTCGATCCCCAGGATAAAGCGGGGCGCAACTTTACGATTGGTGTTTACCCCATGCTGCCAGACGAAACCTGCTGGTTTTCGGCGGCGGATTTTGATAAAGCCTCCTGGCAGGAAGATGCCGGCGCTTTTCTTGAAACATGTTTGTTGTTAAATGTTCCGGCTGCTCTGGAGCGGTCACGTTCTGGCAATGGGGAACATATTTGGATGTTCTTTGCCGAGCCTGTTCCGGCTGCGCTGGCGCGCACGATGGGCACTTTTCTACTTTCGCAAACAATGGAGCGTCGGCAAGAGATCTGGTTAGATTCCTATGATCGTTTTTTCCCCAGCCAGGACACACTCCCAAGAGGCGGATTTGGCAATTTGTTTGCTTTACCATTGCAAAAAAAGCCATGCGAGAACGATAACAGCCTCTTCGTCGATCAGAATTTCGTTCCGTATGAAGATCAATGAGCTTTCCTTGCCACTCTCTGGTGCATGACGCAGCCAGAAGTACAGGTAGTTGTCAGCCAGGCCGAGAAACAGGATGAATTGTTAGGCATCCGTCTCCCATTAATGGATGAAGCTAGCGATCACCCTTGGGCAGCGCCGCCATCTCGAAGACACAAGGAATTGCCATTAACTGGACCGCTGCCTGAACAAATCGACCTGGTGTTGGGAAATCAAATCTATTTCCCCAAGGCAGCCTTGACGCCTTCATTATTGTTGGAATAATCGTAGGTGTCCCGAATACCTTTATAACGGGCCATCGGGGTGCCCCAAAGATCTTTGGCAGGCAGATTTTCAGGCAAGAGAAAATAGGGATGGTTGGTTTTCAGGTAAGCGACCAGCGAAGCAGTGCTGTACCAGATACCTGGCGCGCATTTTTTGAGCAAATCGAGCAAAAATTGGCGCACCGGCTGGAATTTAACCTGATCGGATGAGTGCTGTATGTACGCAAGGGGGCAAGTGTGGAAAGTACGCCCCAGTTTTCCAGTTCGCGCGCAGTGGATCCCAGCAAATTTGCCAGTATCTTTTTTTCCTGGGCGGCAGGGGCAGGGCGTTGAAGTTTTTCAGGCCAGCTTGGTTAATTTCTACATAATTATCGGTAAACGTTGGCGAGGAACTGCTGTAACCAATATATTCACCCTTGGTATCGTAGTTGACCAGCGCTAACTGGTGAGCCAGTTTGTCGAGCAAAACTCCTCAGGCCGTGCCACCGCTTTCCTGGGCAATTTTGACCAGTTCCGGGTCACCCAGCAGCGTGGCGATTTTGACCGCATCAGACTTGGGAATATCGTGGGTGCGCGCCATGCGTTTAATTCCGCGTTGCTCAATATAATATAGGTAAAGATACAGATTGCGCAAAATATCGCGCTCGTTGGTAAATATAGTCAGATCTTTGGGGTCAATGGTTTGAAGTTGCATTATGCTTTCACCACTTTCACCACAAAACCGGCTTTTTTGAGCATTTTTTCCACTTCGGTGCGCCAAGCGGGCGGGAAGGCGATGTAGTGCTGGTCGAGTATCACGATGTTTTCTTTGAATTCGCGTTCCAATTGGATGCGCAGGCTCAGATCGCGGGCGACGAGCAGGTTTTCATGCAGGAGGGTTTGGCCCCATTGGGCATTGACCGTTTCGAGGGCTTTGCCAAAGGCCGGGACATTTTCTGCCAGCCAGTGGGAAAGTGGCGCGTTGCGCTGGGCGGAGATGGCGCGTCCGAGTTTGATCAGGCTGGGGTAGGTTCGCAACTCATCCCCTTTGAGGGTGAGATGCGTAAGGATATTGAGCAGAGCCAGGTCGTGGATGGGAATCAGATGCAGGTCGATTTTGACAAAGTCGGGGGTAGGCTCTGCCCATGAAAGGGTGGCAGGATACGGGACGTTGGGTCCGGCTGGAGAAAGCGGAGGGGCGAGACGGTAATGGGGAATGTGGTCAATCTCCAGCCGTGATAAAAGTCCCAATTCCCAACCTTGTTTGAGCAATTTTTCGGCTGGCGGAATTTTCCCGCCAAACGAGTAAATGGCGAGGGCGGGTTCGGGA
>Ga0335397_10005419_pt1 | contig 16703 bp, 12 predicted proteins | sample MAT04_FD_205740 | JGI IMG/M metagenome (GOLD analysis project Ga0335397, IMG submission 205740) | Freshwater microbial communities from Lake Fryxell liftoff mats and glacier meltwater in Antarctica - MAT-04 (spades assembly) (version 2) ... | reverse complement strand
GCAGAAGCTCATTTGTCGGACAAAATAATGCAGCATGATGTTCCCAAGATGGGGCGAATTGGGGAATGCGTTCCGTCGATTTGTTGACAGATTATCGCTCAGCATGACAAATCATGCGAGACATTACAATCAGTCAATGGCCTGAAAATGACGGACTGAGCCGTAAGTGGAAGCGTAACGATCGGTCAGCAGCGCGGAACCGCACCGGTCTCGAACTTTAGGGATGCCCGGAATCGGGCATCCCTAAAGTGAGTCATAGAACGGCGAACCCGCCGGGATTATTCTTCGGAGACGTAGGGTAGCAGGGCCATGAACCGCGCTTTAAGAATTGCCAGACGGACGGCGCGTTGGAACTTCGCACAGCAGCCGGTCTTACGGCGAGGCAACATGTTGCCTTCGCGGTCGATCATCGAACGGAGTGTCTTGAGGTCTTTGTAATCGACAAAGATCGGACGGGGCGGTTTGTCGCAACCCTGCGGACAAAAGCGGCAACGGATTTTCTTCTTGAGCCGGGCCCGCTTTTTTCGGAGCTTCTTGACATCTGCCTTGGAAACCGCATTCATTCAACAATCCTTGTATGGGCGGCGGCAACAGCACGGGATATTGCCCGGCAGATGTCGCCCGTCTCTTGTGTTAAGAGACGCGACAGGATGCGGCGACCCAGGGAACGTTCCCCCAGACAGCACCGGTCATTGCATGACAACTTGATTATCGCAGAATTCCCGCCGCGTCGCAAGTCAGTGGCAGACATCAGAAATCGCAACGCCGGCAGAATGTAGAACACTTGCTCCGCAAGTGCAAAAAAAGCATTTGCGGAGCAAGTGCTCTCCATTCACAGACCGGGCAAATCGGAAAATTGGTATCCATAAAGTCATCCGGTTCAAAAGACTCAACGCGGCTTTCCTGATTTGCCAATTGTCGAATAATGTTTCTCATGAATACGTTGTGGAAGTTCCTCCCGCGGGAGGGATTCCGGCGCGGTGAAGCGGCGGCGGTCCGTTTCATTCATGCCGTCTGCGGTTCCGGTCGAAAACTTTACAGACCGTAACACATTCGTCGGGCTACGAAACGAATTACCGCGAAAAGAGCTCGACGGCACGCGGGAAGCGTGGCAGCGCGGAAAGATACAATTCAGCCCAGGGATCAAGCCAGGAGGCGAGGGCACCGATGTCGCAGACCACATTACCCACAACGAGCCTGTCATTGCCACTGGTGGCGCTCCAGATTCGCAGGGCGGGGAGCAAACCCCGGTTGATGATCGTCAAGCATGACGGTTTTCAGATCGGTGCCGCCGAGCAGTGCGACCTCTGCCTGCCCCAACTCGGCTTGCCGAAATTCCACAGCGTGCTGCATGTTCAGGGGACGGCCGTCTGGATCGAAGCCGTCGATGACGATGCCCTCATCAGCCTGGATGGCGAGGCCTTCCGCCGCCGCGCATTGCGTGATGGTGATGAATTGAGCTTTGGTGAACTCACAATCGCGGTTCACATTGGCGAGCAATCGGTGCAGGCCGCGCGGCCCATCTCGCAGCCCCACTTCTCGCTGGATGATCGTTTGTCGCGACTGACGGCGGAAGAACTCTGCGATCTGATCGAACTCGAAGAGATGCAGACAGAACAGTACGACCGCCGCCGGCAGCTCGGCATGAAGGCGCTGATGTCCGCCGTGCAGGACGTCGTCGATACCGATGTGCTGGGTTCCGAATCCGATGCCGTGCCACAGTTGGCCGCGATCGCCGATGACCGCTTCGACGAACTTGTGGCCCAGATCCGCGACCTGTCCGACACGTTGGACGAACGGACGCGCGAACTCTCAGCTCAGGAAACGCTGCTGCTGGAATCCTCCGCGCAAATGACGGAAGCCCAGCGGCGGGTGAATCGTCAGCTCGAACAATTGCTTGAGCGTTTGTCGCCGGATGAGGATATGCGCGTCAGTGCATAAACAACGCTGCTGCGAAGCGTTGCTAAATGATGTCACATTGTTAGAGTCGCGCGTTCCTGGTGACGGTTTAGCGCCGCCTGAATGAACCCCAGAAACAGCGGATGCGGTTCGTGCGGTTTCGACTTGAACTCAGGATGGAACTGCACAGCCAGAAACCACGGGTGATCGGGGATTTCCACGATTTCCACGAGTTTGCCGTCGGGGCTGAGGCCTGACAGGGCCATCCCCGAATCGATCATCGCCTGGCGATACTCGGGGTTGAATTCGTAGCGATGCCGATGGCGTTCGGAAATTTCTAATTCGCCATAGCAGGTCGCTGCCAGCGAGTCTTCGGCCAGATGGCACGCTTGCGCGCCAAGACGCATCGTGGCACCCTTCGTCACAACCGATTTCTGCTCTTCGAGCAGACAGATCACCGGGTGATTGGTGTCCGCCGCGAATTCGGTGCTGTTGGCGTCGGCGTGCCGCAGCACATCACGCGCATGTTCGATCACGGCGACCTGCATGCCCAGGCAGATGCCGAAGTAGGGAATCTGCATCTCGCGGGCATAACGCACCGCCTCGATCTTCCCTTCGACCCCGCGCCGACCGAACCCGCCCGGCACCAGAATGCCATCGACACCGGCCAGCAGCGCTGACGGGTCCTGCCGTTCCAGTTCTTCTGATTCAATCCGCTTGACGATCACACGCGAGGCGTGGGCTATCCCGGCGTGATCCAGCGCTTCGTATATCGATTTGTACGCATCGCGATGATCGATGTATTTGCCCACGACGGCAATCGTGACTTCATGCTCCGGGTTGCGAATCTTGCGGATCAGTTCTTCCCAATCCTCCATGTCACAATGACCGGCGTTCAGGTGCAGTTTCTTGATGATCAGCTCATCCAGCCCATGCTCGACCAGGCCGATGGGGACTTCGTAAATCGAGAATTCCTTGTCCATTTCCTCGATGACGGCATGCTTTTCGACATTGCAAAATAGCGCGATCTTCTCCGCGTCGTCGCGGCCGAGTGGGCGTTCCGTGCGGATGATCAGCACGTCGGGCTGAATGCCGATTTGCCGCAGTTGCTGCACGCTGTGCTGCGTCGGCTTCGTCTTCGATTCGCGGGCCGCTTTGAGATACGGCACCAGCGTCAAATGGATGAACAGGCAATTCTCGCGGCCGATATCCAGCGGCAACTGGCGAATCGCTTCCAGAAACGGCAACCCTTCAATATCCCCCACTGTGCCGCCGAGTTCCGTGATCACGACGTCGACATCCGGCCCGGCCAGTTTGCGGATCGAGGCTTTAATTTCATCCGTGACATGCGGCACAACTTGCACGGTGCCGCCGAGATATTTCCCCTGCCGCTCTTTCTCGATGACCCTCAAGTAGATGCGGCCAGACGTGTAATTGGAATCTTTGGACAGGGGGCTGTGCGTGAATCGTTCATAATGGCCGAGGTCGAGATCGGTCTCGGCACCGTCATCGAGAACATAGACTTCACCGTGCTGATACGGACTCATCGTGCCGGGATCGACGTTGATGTACGGGTCGAGCTTTTGCATCCGGACACGCAGCCCGCGTTTTTCCAGGATGCAGCCGATCGAGGCGCTCGTCAGCCCTTTGCCGAGTGAACTCACCACGCCGCCGGTCACGAAAATATGTTTGGTCATGAAAGGCCGAGGGCTAAGGGACGAGAGTTTAGAGCCAGAATCATCAAAGCCCGCCGTTGGCAACGGCGGGTCGCATCCGTTTCACAAACGCAGCATAATCCGCCGGCGTGTCGATGCCAACGGAGCGATGTTCCACAATGCCGACTTGGATGCGCGCCCCGGCTTCCAGAGCTCGCAACTGCTCAAGCTTCTCCAACTGTTCCAATCGCGACGGCGGCAGTTGTGCAAGCTTCAGCAGAAACTCTCGCCGGTAGGCGTAAATGCCGATGTGCAACAGCCAGGGTTGCTCGGCGAGCAAAATTTCCGCCGGATCGCGGTCCCGGCAATGGGGAATGACCGATCGGCTGAAATACAAGGCGCGGCCGTCCGCGGCGCGGACCACTTTCACACAACTGGCGGCTTGAACCTGCTCCAGCGAAGTCATGGGCGTCGCGAGCGTCGCCATTTCCGCCGAGGGATCGGCTTGTAGCAGATGCACCAACGCTGCAATATTCGCCGGGTTGATTTCGGGTTCATCGCCTTGAATGTTGACGAGAATTTCAGCATCCGGCAGCGACCGGCGGACCACTTCCGCGATGCGGTCAGTCCCACTGGGATGATCGCCCGTCAGTTCGCAGCGACCGCCGAACCCGCGCACTGCCGAGGCGATTTCCTCGCTGTCCGCGGCGACGATCACATCGGACAATTCCGCGACTCGCCGCGCGGCTTCCCACACGTATTGAATGAGCGGCCGCCCGGTCTCGTTGAGTAGCAATTTGCTCGGTAACCGGGTGGACTGCAAGCGGGCCGGAATTAATCCGTAAACGGCCATGAACGCCTCGGGCTGGTGGTGAGGTTGGATCGGTTTTCCGTAGGGTGCGGTCGAGGCTTTGCGAGGCCCACCATTTTATGTGACGAGCCGGTGGGCCTCGAAGACTCGACCGCACCCTACAAAACACGAGCCTGTCTCAGGAAATTTTGAGTCGCGTTCTCCCGAACGACCACTCACGCCGCACAACCTACACGAAGAGCAGGGCAACTCTCAACCCGGCACCGATTTGGATCAGGTCTCGCAGCTGATCTGATTGAGACTGTAGGGTTTGCCGAGGCTTTGTGAGGCGAACCAAGATCGGCTAAGAAACTGACGGTTCGCCTCGACGACTCGGCAAACCCTACGAAGTCACGGTTGGGAGACTGGTTCGCTCGGAATTTTCGGCAATGGATCGCCGGCATACATCCGCAGCATCTGTTCGCTGTGCGTCCGAATCCGGGTCCGCAGTTCAAGGGGTTGGATCACCTCCGCGCGATCGCCGTAGCCCAGAATCCACTACGAAATCTCGTCCAGTCCATCGACTGTCACGCGGTATTCCAATCGCCCGTTTTCCAGAAATGTCGTCTGCTGAGACTTGTGCCAGCGGACTTCCATGACGTTGCGGGCGACTTGTTGGGCGAAACGAATGACCACTTCGTGCGGGCCTTGGGGATCGCGGATGAGGTGCCAGGCGTTGCCAAAAAACCGTTCCAGGCTGAATCGCGGCGGGATCTGATAGTGTTCGTCAAGGAGATCGACTTGCAGTATGCGGCCGAGATGAAACACGCGGACTTCACGATGGACGGACGATCGGCCCACGACATACCAACTGCGGCGACGGAAAATGACGCGATAGACATCCAGCACGGTGCTTTGCCGGCCTTCTGACGACGCGGCATCGTAGTCGATGCGAACCTGCCGCCGCTCGAGCGAGGCACGCAGAATGAGATCGTAGTCACCCTGCGAATCGCTCAACGGATGATGCGCGTCGAGACCGATGGAGACCGATTCACTGATCTCGCCGAGATAATCCCGAATATGCGGCGGCAAATTCCGATAGATCTTATGAGCCGCAGACCGCGCGGCCGAATGGAATGGGATGCCAGCTTGTGTCCCTCCCAGTTCCTGACGGATCAGCAGGAGCGACAACGCTTCCGCCACCGTCAATTCTGAAGGGGGGAAGGGTAGGCGATGCGGCAGATATTAACCTTGCCGTGTCTCGTCCTGCATCACGCGCAGCCCGGCCTGCTGTAGTGCAGCGATGTCACGGAATACTGTCCGTCGGCTCACATGTCATAACTCGGCCAACTCCTGCGAGTTGTAGACATGTCCCGACTGCAACGTCTCGATGATTCGCAGCAAGCGTGCCAAACGCCCGGCTGTGAGTGGCACGTCCGCCGGGAGCGAGTGAGTCGCAGACGACTCCGCGGGTACCTCCGACGAATCAAATTCCGCAGCGGAATGGCGTTGCATTCGGTGTGCCCTTGGTCCGACAGGCAGTTCCGAGATGGATCGTTTCCTGAATAGAAACAGGTTTCTTTTTACACCAAATGCCAGGAAAGTGTTCACCACAGTTTTCGATTTAAGACGGCATTTGTATGAGATTTACGAAGAAATATTCACCTCGATTTGCCTGATAATTCACGCCTCATCAATCGTCAACAAGTTGACCACAGCTTTTCTCTCGACGCAGCCACAACCGTCTGCTATCGTCCTCCACAACTCCCTGCATGCGACTGGTCTTGCCTGATGTTCTGTTGCCACATGGCCTTGGGATGATGCCCCCTCTCGAGGCACTCGACTTGGGATTCCATCTTTAACAGGGGATTCAGCCCGGCGTGTTCGACCTGCTTCAAGTCTTGCTGACACGTCTTCTCGCGCCGATCTTCAAACCGATCATCCGCGTGATCATCGGTCTGATCGTGATTCCGGTCTTTCGCCTGTTTCTCCATCGGGTAGTGCGGAAGAAGGATCTCGACGAAGAACTCGAAAAAGACATCAGCCAATGGATCAAAGGGTCCATTCTGCTGCTGGTGGCGACGGCGAACATGGAATCGAAGTTCTTCGGCTGGGTGCCACCCAATCTGCTGGAAGAACGGGGCTGGATCATCATGGCCGGCCGATTGCTGCTGGCCGTCGGCGTGATCGAGAACATGCCGGACCAGGCGCTCTTTTCGATCATCCACCCCGGCCCGCCGCCGCTCAAACTCCGGAAGGGCCATTACATTGCGGACTTCCGCGCCCAGTTGCGGCCGATCCTGCGTGGACTGTTCAATCAACACCTGATCCGATCCTCCGCCGTGCTGGCGATCTTGACCGTCTTCCAGGATGGGATCGTCGGTTGGGTTTGTTATGGCCTGGCGATCACGAATTATCTGATCATCGGGTTGATCACATCGCGCGATCGGGCGGTCGACATTTTGTCCCGCTTCGATGAAGCCGTCGAAGAGCGCCGGCATGAAATCGAGTTGGCCGTGCTGAAGCATGACCAATTGTCAGATGATACGCCAACTCCCGCTGATTCGCCCACCAGCGCCCCGTAATCGCGCCGCTTGCGCTTTGCGGATCTCAACGATCCGCGAAGCGCAAGCGGCATTCTTATCCTAATAATCCCGCTTGCACAAAAACGACGATACATTAGAATACTCATATGCTCACGGGATTGCGCTACATTTTTGTCGACATGAACTCCTACTTCGCCTCGGTGGAGCAGCAGTTGCGCCCTGAATTGCGCGGCAAGCCGGTCGCGATTGTGCCCATGATGGCCGATACAACGTGCTGCCTGGCAGCGAGTTATGAGGCCAAAGCCTTCGGCGTCCGCACGGGAACGTCAGTCCGGGATGCCTGCCGTCTTTGTCCCAAATTGCAATTCGTCGAAGCGCGAACCGAGGAGTACATCTATCATCATCATCGTATTGTCGCCGCAGTCGAAAGTTGCCTGCCGGTGACGGCGGTCCATTCGATTGACGAGATGGTGTGCCGGTTGTGGGGCAACGATCGAGACCCCGATTCCGCCCTCGCCTTGGCGATTCAGATCAAGCAAACGCTCCGCGAACGGGTGGGGGAATTTCTGAAATGTTCCATCGGCATCGCGCCGAATCGCCTGCTGGCGAAAACCGCCGCGGATATGCAGAAACCGAACGGGCTGACCATCATCGGCAGCAACGAATTGCCCGGCCGACTCTATGATCTCAAGATTGATGATTTCTGCGGAATCGGGCCGCGCATGAAACTGCGGCTCGAGCAAGCCGGACTCGACACGGTGGAGAAACTCTGCGCCGCTTCCGAAGACCAACTCGCGCGGGTCTGGCAGAGCCGCGTCCTGGGGGCCGCGTGGTTTCGCAAGCTGCGGGGTGAGGATGTCGCCGAGCCGCCGACGCAGCGGCGCACGGTGGGCCATTCGCATGTGCTGCCCCCCGCGTTCCGCCGGGATGACCTGGCCCGCGGGATCCTGGTGCGGTTGATTCACAAAGCCGCCGTCCGTTTGCGGCAGCTGCATTATTGGGCGAGTTCGGTCGAGGTGCAGGTGACATTTCTCGGCGGCGGCTGCTGGCGCGACTTCCGCCGCATCCCCGCCACGCACGACACGCTGACGTTCATCAACGTCGTGAATGACTTATGGCGACGGAAACCGCCGGGGAAGGTGCTCAAGGTGGGACTTGTCCTCAGTGAGTTAACGGCCGACCGAAACACGCCGGGCAGCCTGCTGGAAGACGATCGACAAAGAAACGAACTAGCGAAGGCGATGGATCAGGTGAATCAGCGTTTCGGCGCGCACGCGGTTTATTTCGGAGGCATGCACGCGATGGAAGATCAAGCCCCGTCTCGCATCGCCTTTACCAACATCCCGGATCTGTCGGCACCGAGTTGAGTCTCAATGGCCCGTATCCCCTTGGCGAAACTTGGCGACTTTGCGCCTTGGCGAGAGACGCCTTTCTTGCCCTCCTGCCAGCCGCCGGGTACGTTGCCTGCATCGACTATGGCCGGTGCGACGCGGGATGAGGATGTCCGCGGCGACACTCGCGTACCCGCAAAGCTCACCGCTCATGTCCCGCATTCAACGACTCTCGCCCAGCATCGTCAATAAAATTGCGGCGGGCGAAGTCATCGAGCGGCCGGCGAGCGTCATCAAGGAGTTGATGGAAAACAGTCTCGATGCGCTCGCCAGCCGCATCGACGTCGACATTCAAGCCGGAGGCAGCGAACTGATCCGCATCGTCGATGATGGCGAGGGGATGGACCCCGAGGATTTGCCGCTCGCCGTCGCCAGTCATGCCACCAGCAAGATTCGCCAGGCCGACGATTTGTTTCATGTGCAGACGATGGGCTTCCGCGGCGAGGCGTTGGCGTCGGTCGCCGAAGTCAGCCGGCTGACGATCCGCAGTCGGCGGGAAGAGGCCGCGATGGGGGCGGAACTGGCCATCCAGTTCGGCGAAATGTCTCCCGTGCAGCCCTGCGGCTGTCCGCTGGGAACCCGCATTGAAGTCCGCAATCTGTTTGAGAATACGCCCGTCCGGCGGAAGTTTCTGAAGAACGTCACTACGGAATTCGGCCATATCGCCGAGCAGTTTACCCGCGTCGCGTTGGCCCATTCGCGGTTGCATCTCACGCTGAGACACAACGGCAAACTGGTGTTTGAACTGCCACAAACATCCGGCCCGCTGGAACGCTTACGGCTCCTCTTCGGCGATGAACTCGCGGACCAGTTGGTGTGGGTCGAATCCGAGCACCAGGGAACCCGGATGTGGGGGTATGTCGGCTTGCCGTCACTCAATAAATCGACCCGCAAGCAGCAGTATCTGTTTCTCAACGGCCGCTGGATTCAAGATCGCACGCTACAACATGCGCTCAGTGAAGCGTATCGCGGCTTGTTGATGGTCGGCCGTCAGCCGGTCGCGTTTTTGTCGATCGATCTGCCGCCGGATCAGGTCGATGTGAATGTTCATCCGACGAAAGTCGAAGTCCGTTTTCAAGATGCCCAGCAACTCTTCCGGCAACTGCTCGGCATGATTCGCAAGCAGTTCCTCAGCATGGACCTGCAAAGTTCGTTGTCGGTGGCGGCGAATGGAACTCCGGCCTCCGCCACAGCGGGCGGTCCGCATCTCCGTTTCACCCCCGCCGAGCCGGTCTCCGCCGAGCGGCAGCGGGAACTGCAAACGGAATTCGCGGATTGGGCACAATCGCAACTCGCCGCTTGGAAACCGCCCACGCCGGAAGACGACGCCGCGTGGAAGGAATCAATCACGCAGACCCTGTCCGCCCAGGAAGCGTTGGAACATGCGTTGCCGATGCCGGCCGTGGGGAATGATTCCACGGCAACAAGCCTGAGCAGTTCTCCGGTCACGGAATCCATTTCCGCCGTCTGGAACCCCGGTGGGACGCGGGCCATGCAAATCCATGATTGTTATCTCGTGGTCGAGACCGATCAGGGAATGACCGTCATCGATCAGCACGCGTTGCACGAACGCATTTTGTATGAACAATTTCGAAATCGCGTCCTCGAAGGGGCGATTGAATCACAACGACTGCTGCTGCCGGTGACGCTCGAATTATCGGCTCGGGAAGTGACGGCATTGATCGGCCAGCGCGAAGTGTTGGAGCAGCTCGGGTTCAGCATTGAAGAATTCGGCCAGGGAACGGTGATCGTCACGCGGCATCCGGTGCTATTGGGCCGGGTGCAGCTGCCGGAACTCATTCAGGAACTCGCCGAACGACTCGATTCCGGCGAGCGAGCGCCGACCCGGCGTGATATACTTGATGAACTGTTGCATCTCATGTCGTGCAAAGCCGCCGTGAAAGCGGGCCAGCGGCTCAGCGACGAGGAAATCGAGAGCCTGTTGCAGCAACGGCATCTGGTGGACGACGCCCATCATTGTCCGCATGGCCGGCCGACGGCGTTAACGCTGAGCCGGTCGGAACTCGATCGACAATTCGGCCGGTTAGGCTAGCCCCTTTTCGTTTCGGTGAAGACATGCCTTCGATTTGTGTCAGTATCGCCCGGACCCGTCATAAGATGCTGCTGGCCGAACATCGCGCGCTGGCGGATCGCGGCGCGAAACTGGTCGAGTTGCGGCTCGACTTCCTGCAGCGCGCCCCGGACATCGCCCGGCTGCTGCTCGACCGGCCTACCCCCGTCATCATCACCTGCCGTCGCCCCGCCGATCAGGGACGCTGGGCGGGGACGGAGGACCAACGGCTCATGCTGTTGCGCTCCGCCATCGTCGCCGGGGCCGATTACGTCGACCTCGAAGACGATATCGCCAAAAAAATTCCGCGCTACGGCAAAACGAAGCGGATCATCAGCCGGCATAACTTCGATGAAACGCCGGATGATTTGCTCGGCCTGCACGAGGAACTGGCCAAACTCGATCCCGACATCATCAAACTCGTCACAATGGCGAATTCACCCGACGACTGCGTGCGCATGCTCGACCTGGTCCGGCACGCCAAAATTCCGACCGTCGGGTTCTGCATGGGCGAATTCGGCCAGATGAGCCGTATTCTCTGCGGCAAATACGGCGCGCCGTTCACCTACGCCACGTTCAGCAAGGAACGGGAACTGGCTCCCGGTCAGCTCGCGTTTCAGGAAATGCGTGACATCTATCACTTTGAAGAGATCAATGCTGAGACGGCCCCCTTCGCCGTGTTGGGCGATCCCGTCGGCCACAGCCTGAGTCCCCTCTTGCACAACGCGGCCATGCGCAAGATCGGTTTCAACGGCGTCTATTTGCCCATGCGGATCACGGAGGACCAGTTCGACCGCACGCTCGATGAGTTGGAAGACCTGAAATTCAAGGGCTACAGCGTCACCATTCCGCACAAGGAAGCGGCGCTGCGGAAGTTTCCCGAGACGGAGGAATTCGCGCAGACCATCGGTGCCGTGAACACCTTGTATCGCGATCCGAGCGGGTTCTGGAAAAGCACGAACACCGATTACGCCGCCGCGCTGGACGCCTTGCAGCTGGCGCTGAAGGAAGGCGACACACTCGCCGGCAAACGGATTCTCCTCTTAGGGGCCGGTGGTTCCGCGCGGGCGATCGCCTATGGAGTGGTGCGCGCGGGGGCGGCACTGGTCATCGCCAGCCGGACGCAGGATCGCGCACGGAAGCTGGCGGAACAATTGATGTGCCGGTTCACCAGTTGGGAAAATCGCGGCTCCGAAGCGGTCGACCTGATCATCAATTGCACGCCCATCGGCATGCACCCCAATGTCGACGAAACGCCCTTCAAAGAGCATTGGCTTCGTGAGGAAATGGGGGTGTTCGACATGATCTACAACCCCGAGCAAACCTTGCTGCTGAAAGAAGCGAAAGCGCGCGGCTGCCGCACCGTGTCCGGCGTCGAGATGTTCATCCGCCAGGCGGCCGCGCAATTTGAACTGTTCACCGGCCATACCATTGCGCTGGAGGAAATCCGCGAAACGCTCCGTAAAGGCATCTCCGCCGCGAAATTGTGATTTCCAATCAGAGCCGGATATTCGGTCGCTTTGAGCGAACGCAATTCCAACGCTGGTTCGATGAATAATTGAAAATTGATTTGGCAACCTATTGAAGACTCAACGATCTCGTGGTAATTGTTCACCAACATTTCTTGAATGTCTGGATTTTCTGACCCGTGTTAGCCATGAACGAAGTAGTCCTTCATGCCGCAAGCAAACCGTTGTCAGGCTCGTCTGCTAGGCGGGTTCTGAACAATTCCATAATTGTTGTCACTGTGATTTCTTTGGCGGTGCTATTATGGTCTGTTCTGAATGATAAACTGATCACACTCCTGTCAGGGACACCTTGCTTTGCAGAGTTACATAGCTGGCATTTGACCGGCGGGAACGAGCTTGAGCTAGCTCAGGGAGTCGGCGTGATACGTGTTCATAATTTAACCTCGTCTGAAATTCAACTTGTCGGCGTCGAAGGAGGCTGTGACTGCATCGGCATTGACCGAACTTCTTATCCTCAACGCTTACGATCGCGTGAGCGGCACGAAATTGCGATTACCATCAAGGGCCGCAACGCCTTAGATCTCTCCAACACTCCGCAAACTATCACAATTTTTGCAAAAGCTGGGGCGTATGTTTACCCTATGGCGGTTCAGATTCCTGCAAGTCCCGAAATCTAATGTTTTTGCTTGACAACCTTATGTTTCAATCAATTGATACACTCGGCCTGAGTCTTTCGTATTCAACTTGAACTCAACTCGATCCATTATCTTCACTTCTTCAGATCCTGAAGGGAACGGCGATGCGCGCAACATTGCTTGCTTTTACGATTATAATTGACTCTATAGCGCTCGCATGCGTGATGTCGCTGCTTTCACCGCCGCCAGCCTATGCGGATGACGGGCAAGTGGCCACATGCACCGCTGCAACATGTACCAAATGTCCAATGAAGGTGCCATGCGAGACATCGCAATGCACTCTGATTTGCGCTTGTAAGATCGGAGCGAACTGCGAGCGATTTTGAAATGCCGCTGACAAGATCACATCAATAAAATGTTTCGAGTTGGAAATAGGTTTGGCGACTTGTATCGCTCGTGTGGTAACTGATTGCCCTCATGGAATTTTTAATTCAAAAATCCGCCGCGCGCTTTGTGGTCGCCATCGCAGTCCTATCAAGTACAATTCTTGAGTCTGCGAGAGGCGACGAACCGTTGCGCCAGCGATTTTTGCAAGATTACCCCGCGGCTGCCACGAAATTGAAAAATCTGCTCCAGGATGTGGAGTTAACTGTTGAACTTGTTTACGACGTGTCGGTTGATGGTCCGGCGCGCAGAACAATTTTTGCGCGCGGCGGCAATGCGGGGGATCTTGTTGAGCCGCTGACGGACCAACCGCGATCGAACGTATTCGATCGCGTCCACTTGATGGTGGATGGGAAAATCTACTACTTGTATCAGTACACCAAGGGCGGCCAATATGCCATTGAGGGAACGGATATCGCCGACGAGAGCAATGCTCGCAGCTTTCGACGGTCATACATCGACCCTTACCTTTTCGCTTGCGTCGGCTTTGGGCCGGATTTAACACCCATCCTTACCAAACCGGAGAACATCGTCGACGTCAGATCGCTGCCAAGCGAGCAGGGGCAAGAGTTATTGGAAGTCGAGTTCCAGGTTCCCGGCGAGCCGGTCCACAATATTTCGGGCGGGCGCCTGATCTTTGATGCCGCACGGGACTGGATTCTAACGGAAATTGTCGAGTGCCGATTCGCTCCCCGCTCTGAAGCCGGCATTGCTTCTTATGGCCGCGGCCATCGCGAGTTCAAACAACTTAAGAACGGTGCCTGGGTTCCCGCAGCGTTTTCGCTGGAGGAGCGCTGGAAAGAAGGCGACGAGGAAATGTCACGATTTGATTCTGACGGCGGCAAACTAGTTGCAGCGAAACTGAGCGTCGATCATGGACGATTTGACTTAACATCCTATAATTTGGGCACGATTGTAGAAAATCGAAATCCCGGATGGCAGCGTCGCATTATTCTTGCCAACGCGGTGATACTTCTCGCCTTATTGGTTACGGGTTTGTACTTGCGATCTCGGGCTAAGAAGACGTAACTTTCAGCGCGTCGACATTATTTTCGCACCACGGTTTTGCCTTGATTGGCGAGTGGTAGGCATTGCGCAAATGCGATGAGTCGACCATCGAACGTGACATCGCATTTAGAACGCAATCGGATCGGCGCGATACATGTCGTGGGGGCGACCATCGAGATCATGCCAGAGGGCGTGGCGGGGGATGCTCAGCGTGTCGAGCAGCACGGCTGAGAGGTTCTCCACCGTGTATGGCTGGCTGGTCGCGTAGGCGGCCAGCGAATCTGTCGAACCGATCACTTGCCCGCCCGAAATTCCCCCGCCGGCGAACAGGCTCGTCATCACAGGTCCCCAATGGTCGCGGCCGCCGTCGCTGTTGATCTTCGGCGTGCGGCCGAATTCGCCGGAGACGATGACCAGCGTGTCGTCCAGCATCCCGCTGAGTTTGAGGTCGGTCAGTAAGGCTGATAGGGACTGATCGAGATAGGGGAGCAGATTCGATTTCAGATTCGGGAAGTTGCGGCGGTGCGTGTCCCACGACGAATTCTTGCCAAGGTTCACCTGCACGAGATTCACGCCGGCTTCCACCAGGCGGCGTGCCATGAGCAACGAAAGGCCAAACTTGTTTTTGCCATAGGCGGCGAGAACGTGCGGATCGGCCTGTTCGACTTCAAACGCCGTGCGGACGCGAGGATCGGCCAGGACCGAGACCGCCTGCTGGCGATTGCGATCTAACCGGGCGGATTCCGCTCCCGTTTCCAGTTCGCGCCGCTGCGCGTCGATTTGATCGAGCAGGTGGATCCGTCGGCCCAACCGGGTCGAACCACCTTCAGGCAACGTCAGCATCGGCATTTCAAAAATCGTCGGCGAACCATGTTCAAACGGCGTCCCTTCAAAGCGAAAGCAATTGGGACACGCCCCGTTGCCCAGCGCGCACGGCGCGGCCAGATGCAGATGCCAGGCTTCGTAGGTTGGCCCCAGTTTGCCAGCGAACTGACCGGGCCGCACGCTGTTCGCCTCGTTGATGCTGGCCTGCGGCAGCACCGCCGCAGGGGGCACGCCGGTGCGCGTACGCGTGGCGAAGGTCATTTGTGAGGCCAGCGACGGCCACTCGTGGGGGCTGGGTGCCTGATTGAGATTCAACCCCGGCGGCATGTCGAGCCGGCCGGTGAAGAGTTTATGACACGCGCCGCCGTGATCGCTGCTGTCGGTCGAGATCGACCGGACCAGGGCATAATCCGCAGACAGCTTTGCCAACAGCGGCAAATGCTCGCAGATCGAAATGCCCGGCGTTTGTGTCGCAATCGGCTGGAACTCGCCGCGAACGGAATCGGGGGCGAGCGGCTTGAGATCGAAACTGTCCTGCTGCGAGATGCCGCCGTTCAGGAAGATGAAGATGACCGATTTCTTCGGGACAACAGGCAACGCGGCGTGCTCGGCCCGCGCCCGCGTCACATCCGCCAGGCCCAACCCGAACAACCCCAACGCCCCCGCTTGCAGCGATGTTCGCCGGGAAAAGTGCGTCATCGAGGACCGGGCTGCGAAATTCGTGGGCGTCATGCCATCAACTCCCAAACAGGTTCGCCGCCGTGCGAAATGTGATTCGGCCGGCCGGTGAGATCGTTCACGGTCGACTGGTAATCGATTCCCAGCAGTTGATAAATCGTCGCGGCTAAATCTCCGGCGGAAACGGGCCGGTCAGTGGGATACCCGGCGATGACGTCGGTTTTGCCGACAACCAGACCACCCCGCACGCCACCCCCCGCCATGAGCACGAAGCCGCATTGGGGCCAATGATCGCGGCCGGCTTTGGGGTTGATCCGCGGAGCGCGGCCCATTTCCCCCATCACGATCACCAGCGTGGAATCGAGCAGGCCCTTCGATTCCAATTCCAGAATCAGCGCGGCGACCATGCGATCGAGTTGTGGAGCCAGCACCCGGCACATGCCGAAATTGTTTTCGTGCAAGTCCCAATGGTTGCCGCTGTCGGCCTCTTCCCAATTCACACTGACGAACAGCGAGCCAGCCTCGACCAAGCGGCGGCACAAGATCAGGCTATCGGCCCAGACATTGCGGCCGTAGCGATCTCGCACGGCGTCCGGTTCCTGCGACAGGTCAAACGCGGATCGGGTCTTGGCGGATGTCAGCAGGGAGAAGACTTGCCGTTGAAAATGATCCATCCCTTCGACCACGCGCGATTTCTCCAATGCCGCCGTCTGACGATCAATCTGAGCCAGCAGGGAATGCCGGCGGTCGAGCCGATCCAGCGTGATTTGCGGCAAGTTATCCAGCGAAGGGAGTACTGGCGTGCCCAGAGCCGTCACGGCGTCGTAAAACGTTCCTTTGCCGGAGAATTTCTTATCCCACAGGGTGAACAAGGGATCGTACTGGCTGCCGAGATAGCCCCCATACGGCCCAGCCCGCCGCAGCGATTGCGAATGACCGGGGTAGGCTGGAAAGATGACATACGGCGGGATATCGCCCGCTGGTGGCCGTTGCGACAAACAGACCGACGCGATTGACGGATGGTCGGACCGTTTCGCGAAGTAATTCTCGCGGTCGTTGCCGCCATCGAAGCCGGTGTAAACGTTGTACGGATTGTGGCTGTTATATTTGTGCGAGTAAGTGCGGATGAGCGCGCAGCGATCCATGACCTGGGCCAGTTCCGGCAGCAGTTCGCCAATCTCAATGCCCGGCACATTCGTCGCAATCGGGGAAAACTCGCCTCGGATTTCGGTCGGTGCCTGCGGTTTGAGATCGAACAAATCCTGATGCGGCGGCCCGCCGAGCAAATTGAT